>Ga0315904_10001269_pt1 | contig 39766 bp, 49 predicted proteins | sample LakEriMetagenome_6_FD_203529 | JGI IMG/M metagenome (GOLD analysis project Ga0315904, IMG submission 203529) | Freshwater fungal communities from buoy surface, Lake Erie, Ohio, United States - Buoy 12 MA120 | ecosystem: Environmental > Aquatic > Freshwater > Lake | place: USA: Lake Erie, Ohio... | reverse complement strand
CAGCGCTCGCTCAGGCAATCGGCACACAAGGCACTCAAAAGGTTTTTGGCACTGCTATTTTTGACACCTGCCCGGCACTGTGGATGAAAAAGCAATGCCATCGCAGATGATCATGGGCCTCGGTGCTGCTGAGGCTCGGGAATCTGTCATCCTGGGAAAATGGCTCGCCGGTGGAAACCTCAGCAAGAGCGAGCAAGCCGAAATCGAGCACATCTTGCCGGTTGCGGTCTCGGTCTCTCGCTCAAAAAGCAACGGCTATGTCCGCGCGGCCGATGACTACATGCACATTGGTGTGGCCCGCCGGACCTTCTTTCGCTGGAAAGCCGCCGGTGAGAGTAATCCCGGCGGGCCAGACTTGCCGCCATTTGACGAGCCTGAGCAACTCGGGGCCTGGTATGAGCGAATGAAAGCACGCGGAGCTTTTACACACCAGTTTCCCAAAAAAGTCCGCGAGGCCATCACTGAGCACTTGCGAGGATCTCCACCAAAGCAAGCGGCCTCATTCACTTTGCCCGCTGGCCAGGCGAGACGGCTTGACGAGGCAACTGCACCGGGCAATCCCGTGCCATCAGCCTTCACCGCTGATCATGGAGTGGCGCAGGGTTTGAAATTCGAGATCGAGGCCGAGGAAAAGCGGGTCGCTTCGCTGCGAGTCGCACGCGATGAAGCCTACAAAAACGACAAGCTCACGGATGGCGACGCCTACGACCGCCGTTACCGAGAGGCACTCGATGCGCTTTCACTGATTCAGCAGCGCTACCTGAAAATCGCCGCCGAAGAAGGCAGTCTTGTCGAGGTCGCGATGATTGAAAGAGCCTTGCTTCCGCTGCTCACCACCGTCGTCACCAGCGGGATGCTGTTGTATGACAAAATCGGCCCGAAGCTCCGCGGCATCACCGATCATGCGGAAGGCCGCAAAATCTGGCGCACAGCCTGGATTGAGCATTGCAACGGCCTCCGCGAGGGGCGTTTCGCGCCAGTTCTGAACCTCGAAGCGCTCACGGCATGAAATGGCGTGACGTTCAAAACTGGACGATGGCCCTCATGATGCGGGCTTTTACGCTCGATCTGCCGGAGCGTGTCGAGGCGTGGGTGAAAAAGAACGTCAAGCTCACCAAAGAAGAGTCGAAGCAATTCCCCGGCTACTACGATCCCGACCGCTCGCCCACGGTCTCGATCCTGTTCGATTTCATCGAGTCCGATGACTACGACGAGTTCATCAATCCGAAGTCCTCGCAGCAAGGCATGACGCTCGGAGTGCTCGCCGCGCTGATGCACAAGATGAAGTTCAACCCGCAGGATGTCATCTACGCCATCAACAACCGCGAAGAAATCAAGCGCATCGGCGAGACCAGGCTCAAGCCGATGATCCGCAACTGCGAAGCGATCGCTTCACGGCTGCCGCAGTCCAAAGGCCAGATCGACGAGGACAAGCTGCAGAACATGACCCTCTACCTCAACGGCATGACGGTCTATCTCATCGGCTCGCAGTCGCCGGGCGCCGCGGCGAACAAATCCGCCGCCTGGGCTATTGTCGATGAGACGGATGAAACGCCCGAGGAGATGAAAGGCGGCGAATCGACCATTGTCGATCTTCTCCGCGATCGCTTGAAGCGCCAAGAAGGCTCGAAGCTGATCGTCTTCAGCAAGCCGCGCAATGAAGAAGATGTCATCTGGCCTGAGTTTCTTTCTGGATCTCGGCACCGATGCTTTGTGCCATGCCCGCACTGCAGCGGCGAGCTGCCGCCCGATGCCATACACGGCCCGCGCCTTCGCGCCCAATTGCAGATGCCACTGCCACGCGGCTATCAGACCCTTGTCCGCGCCGGGCTGCGTTACGAGCATTGCAAAACCGCCGAGGGCCGCTGGGACTACGATCTCATCCTTCGTGATACCTGGTATGAGTGCAACCAGTGCGGCGGCCGCATCGAGGAGCACCACAAAGAGTGGATGCTTCAGCACCGCCTCTACATCCCGACGAACACACCCGACGGCGCACTGCAGGACGATGGAAAGACCATCAAAGCGGACATCAGCGAGGACGGCCACGTCCAGCCCATCCCGCGAAAGCTCAGCTACCAGGCGGGCGATTTCTACGCGCTCCACTACATGCCGAGATCCACGCTCGGTCATCTCGCGTTGGAGATCGTCAGCGCCAACAACTCATCGAAGCGCAAAAAATTCCGCCGTTCCCGCGAAGGCCTGCCTGTGGGCCCCGAGAACCGCGACAACGCACGCACCATCGCCGATATTCGCGCCCTCCAGGGCCAGTTCGCCCGCGGTCACTGCAGCCGCGTGCCGCTCGCCATCATCATGGGCGTCGATGTGCAGCACTACGGCCGGAAATGGGTCAAGTGCGCCTTCTTCGAAGATGATTCCATGGAGCTGCTCGACTACGGCATCGTCTTCAAAGGCTACACCGGCCTCCTGGATGAGGCGCGAAAACCTGTCATCGTCGATGATTGGGGTGACACACCCGAAGACGAGCGCATCAATCCAGTCGTCGATTTCGCGCTTATCGACGAAGGCGACGGCCAGCGCACGAAATCCGTGCTCGAATTCTGCACCACCAAAGGAGCCTACCGCCTCTTCTACCCGGCAAAAGGGCGTGGTGGATCGCAAACGGCCTCCATGAAGGACCTTGTTCAAAAGCAGGCGCAGAACCGCTACAACCGCATGGCACTGCCGCGCTACATCTTCAATGCCGATGCTTTCGCGGAGGAGCTCTACGACGAGCGCATCGGCCAGGCCGCCGAGATCGCCGCGGCGCTGCGCAAAGGCCTCACACCGCCCGCCGGCCAATTCCGCATCTACCGGAATCCTGACAACGATCTCTGCGCTGAGCTCACCACGCATCGTCGGTGGACCGAAGACGACGAGAAAGAGCGCCAGCGAAACAAAAAAAAGCTCACGCGCCGCGGTCGCGTGCTGAAGATCGGCGATTGGTTCCGTGATGGCGGCCCCGATGACTGGGGCGATGCCGTGACCGAATGCCTCGCGGGCTGGTATAAGATCCGCGCCCGTTTCGGCATCGGACTCGAAGCACTGCATGCCGATGATGATGACGACGAAAACGACACCGACATTGACACCCCCGACGACTCCGATGCCTGACGACCTCCCAACCCCGGGCGAAGAAGCCCAGCGAGCGCTCGTCGCCTCGTTCATTGAACAGGCCAAACAAACCGGGCTCAAAGTGCGGTGGCACGATGAAAACATCGTCGTCATCGGCATCGTGAAACCGACACAGGAGCCGAACGCATAAGGTCATGGACACGGCACCCTCAACGCTAGAACTCGCCCTGGACGCGCCCGCCGTGTTCCATGCACCGTCTTGTTCGCCTTTGCGGGTTCTGGTGGCGTGCGAATACAGCGGAGCGGTGAGAGATGCCTTCCGCGCCTTGGGACACGATGCCATGTCCTGTGACCTGCTGCCGTCCGATGCCGATGGCCCGCACTACTGCGGCGACGTGCGCGACCTCATGGACTACCCGTGGGATCTGATGATAGCTCACCCGCCATGCACTCACCTGAGCGTGAGCGGTGCGAAGCACTTCGCGGAAAAGCGCAAGGACGGGCGGCAGCAAAGCGCCGTGAGCTTCTTCATGATGCTGGCTCGCTCACCGATCCCGAAAATCGCCATCGAAAACCCGGTCTGCATCATGTCCAGCATGTGGCGGAAGCCCGACCAAGTAATCCAGCCGTGGCAGTTCGGCCATGGAGAGACAAAGGCAACGTGCCTCTGGCTCAAGGGACTGCCCAAGCTCCAGCCGACGAACATCGTGGAAGGCCGCGAACAGAGAATCTTCAAGATGCCGCCGAGTGCCGACCGATGGAAGGAACGCTCGAAAACCTTCGCAGGAATCGCCGCTGCGATGGCTCACCAATGGGGCGGATTCCGTCAGGCGAACCGCTGAACTGTGCCGACCTGCGGGAGGCGAAGAAAAACCATGAAAACACCAATAGACTCCGACGCCGACCAAAGGTTGGCACCAGTGGACTGGTATGCGACCGTGCAACGTGTGGGCCGCATGACCGGGAAAGACGTGGCTGAGGCAATCGCCGCCAGTCACCCGACAGAGATGGAGGTGCCCGAAGTGTATGGCGCTGACGAACTGGCGATGGACCTCATACACGGACGGCACTCGAAACGCGAAATCGTGAACCTGCTACGGTGGGCACTCATGGGCTGCCCTTCGCATACCGCGGAGGTATCCGACAAATGACAGCCGCCCTACCGCTTCCGCTTTGCCCCAGTGCTCGCCCGGCTGGCATTTGTTCGGATCACCGTCTTGTTCCCCTGCGTTGGTCTGGAGCGTTGAAGGAGCGCCAGCCAATGCGACTGTTGCCACGCTGGAGGCTCGCGCCTGCCATCCTTCCAGTCGTAGGCCGTGCCACGCGGACAGTTCAAGGCGGCGATGATGTCGGCTGCGGTGTAGTCGGCAAGTTGGTCAGAGAAAGGCATGGCAGGAGTGTAGCCCATAAAAATAAATCGGCAATGCCGAAAATAGAGCTTGCGCAAAATCGGCATTGCCGACATAATAGCAGCACCATGAAACACACTGCTGAATCAATCGCCGCCTTGCCAACCGCAGAGATTCTGCCAGCTCTCGCCGCCCATTGGGAGGCGCTGACTGGCGAAGGAATGCGCTACTGGCAAAACACAGACACCCACTTCGAGATTTGTCGTGACCTGCGCGACATCGCGGCAATGGAGGCCGAGATCGCGCAGCGTAAAGCCGAGATCGTGAGCAATGCGAAAACCCTGCTGGCTCGCATGGATAAGGAGGTGGCAGCGTGAGTGAGGGACTAACACCACAATGGACCGTCTGGTGCGGGGTCTGCACGGCATGGAATCAAGTCAGCGGCACAAAATCGGCGTGCATCAAAACTTTCCGCAAAGAGGGGTGGGGGCTGGTTCCTGGCGGTAAAACGTGGGTGTGTCCGTCGTGCTTAAACAACATGCGCCGAAGTCCTAGCCACAACAATCAGCAGGGGAACCAAGAGCTCGCCGACTAGCGAGCCTCAGCGAGCTGAGTTCGGCGCAGCGGACGTTCGGCCCCTTTGACACCCCGCCGCCAACACATGGCGGACACACGACTCAGAAACAAATGGCTGCTCGACGCGGAAGACGCTGTCGGGACCGATCCAGACAAGCAAATCGAGTGGCTCAAAGCCAAGCGCCGCGAATACACCACCGCCATCGATGCCGGTGATTGGGAGACGCAAAGCGCCAGTGGTGAGGCCGGTTCGTCCACGTCGCGCCGTGGCATCTCCGATCTCACGCAGCACGACGCCATTGTTGCGGCCCTCCGCTTCCTCGGCGGCTCTGACCTCGGTGGCGGCTCTCTCCTTCAAGTCCAATTCACTCCGGGCGTCGGCTGATCATTCCGCATTCGCCATTCCTCATTCGTCATTCCAATGACCACCTTTCGCTCCCGCCTCTCCAACGCCATCGGCGCTTTGTTCGCCAAAGGGCCGCAAAACAGCGTCACCGGCGATTCTGCCTCCGCCCCAGCCACGCCCTGGGGCACCGGCATCACCGGTCGCGGCACCGAGCCCAGCGGCATGCCGACGAGGGCGCTGCAGGACATGAAGCCCATCGAGCGAAAAACCTCCATCGCTCGCTCCCGCTTCATCGCCAACCGCACCGGCCTCGGCCGCGCCATGATCGAAGGCAGCGGCCGCTACGCCATCGGCGAGGGCCTCGTCTCCTACGCCGCCACCGGCGATCAAGAGTTCGACGACTCCTGCAACCGCGTCCTCGATGCCCTCTTCGAGGCCAATGAGGACGATACCTGCATGGACATCGCTGGCGGTCGGAATTGGTATGAGATGCAAGAAGTCGTCGCCCCGGAAATGATGAAGGATGGCGACTGCGGCGCGGCAAAAATCCTCCGTCGTGATCTCAACGGCCGCGTCGTCGATACCCCCAAGCTCCAGCTCTTCGCCACCGATCAAATCAGCGATGGCCTCACGCCTTGGGCCCCCATCACGCCAGGTGCAAAGCAGAACTGGAGCGAAGGTGTTCTCCGTGATGAATTCGGCAAGGCCCTCAAATACCGCATCCAGCTCGATGCCGCCCCCGGCTATCCACGCAGCCCCATCCTCGGCGCGGCCATGAATGGCAACTTCGCCGAATTTGATGCCCGTGACTTCATGCTCGTGCTCGATCCGAAGCGCATTGGCATCGGCCGTGGCCTCCCCTGGACGCATCACGGCCAAAGCAGCGCCATCACCATGATGGATCTCAAGACGCTCGAAGAATCCGCCGCGTATCTCAATGCTTTTTTCGGGGCCGTCATCACCACCCCCGACGGTGAAATGCCCGAAGGCTTTGAAGGTGAAATCTTCAAACGCCGCGCCACCAAGACCGACGAAAAACGGACCACCGGCACCACCGACACCGAGATCATGCGCAAATACGCCAACTTCATGGGCGGTGCCTTGATCCCCGTCCTCAAAGAAGGCGAAAAGCTCGAAATGGTGAAGAGCGATCGCCCCTCACTCACCTTCACCGGCTTCATGGACTGGCTCGTCAATGACATCGCTTGGGGCTTCGGCATCCCGCCCTCCTTTGTGTGGGCCATCGCCGGCCGCACCGGCCCGGAGACCCGCTTCACGCTCTCGCAGGCAGATTGGTTCTTCAAATTCATCATGCGGCGCATGATCTCCCGCTTCTGCAAGCCCACGCGTGACTTCGTCATCCGCTGGGGCCTCCTCACCGGCCGCATCAATAACGGCCGCCCGCCCCGCAACGGCGCATCCCCCTTCCTCTGCCGTTGGCATGGCCCTCGCAAGATCACCATCGACGAGCGCTACTTCTACAAGACCTGGCTCGATCGCCTCGACAAAGGCCTCGGCACCGAAGAAGAATTCTACGCCGATCTCGGCCTTGAGGCCTCCGATGTCCGCCGCGCCCGCGTGCTCGAGGTCAAAGCCTGGCTCGATCTCTGCGAGGAACATGGAGTCCCCTATGAGCTCGTTCGCCAAAGCATGCCAGGCAGCAATCCCGCCGGCGTCTCCGCCCTCGATCTCGCCGATGCCATGCAGCAGAATTGAGGGTCGACACGTGTCGACCCCGTTTGTAGTTCGGGCTTTAGCCCGTTCCTGCGTGACATCTCGAGTCCGGAATTCCGGGCTCGAGATTTCCGAATGATCGGCACGTGCCGATCATTGGCCCCTGAGGTGGTTCCGGAATTCCGGAACCACCTCTTCTCACCGCCCTGCCCGCCTGACTGCAAAGCTGTCGGCGTGGTTTGACACCCGCCGCGCATCATGCGCCGCAAAGACCGCCATCTCCATCGTTCCACCGCCCTTGCTCCTTCCAATGCCCAGCCTCGCCCATGGGCGATCCGCAATGCCGCGAACGGCGTGCCGGTGATCGAGCTGTTTGGCGACATCGGCGTCTCCAAGGCCGGAGACCCCTGGTGGGGGCTTGAAGGTGGAGCCGGAACCTTCCAGGAGTTCGCCGCCGAGCTGAAGAAAATCGGCAACGTGCCGGAGCTGCGAGTGGAGATCCACAGCTACGGCGGCAGCGTCACCGTGGGCAAGGGTATCCACGACAAGCTGCTGGAGCATCCCGCGAACAAAACCGCCGTCATCTACGGCATCTGCGCCAGCGCCGCCACGTATGCGGCCCTGGCCTGCCAGAAGGTCCAAATCCCCGCCAACAGCTTCTTCCTCATCCACAACAGCTCGGGCGGATGCTGGGGAAATGCCGAGGACATGCGCCAGTGCGCCGCCATGCTCGATGTCGCCGATGATTCCATCGCGGCACTCTATGCCGCCCGCACCGGCAAAAGCCTCGAAGAAATCCAGGACATCATGGATGCCGACACGTGGATGGATGGCAATGCCGCCGTCGCCCTCGGCCTCGCCGATGAGGTCATCGAGCCCATCACCGTCGATCCTGAAAAGCTCACCGCGCCGGAGAACTACCGGCCCGCCTTGCTCAACACCATGCCGGAAGGTGCCCGCGCCTGGTTTGACATGTCCCGCATCTCGAACGCCGCCCGTGCGCCACTTCCCATGCTCAAGCCAAACACACCGCTCTTCAACGCCGCCACTGAAAGTCCGCCCGCTGGCGGCAGTGGCGCACCCGCTCAACCCGCCGCCGCTCCCGCAGCGCCCGCCGCTCCGGTCAATGCCGCTCCGGTCAATGCCGTGCCGCCTGCTGCTCCCGCCGCTCCCGATCTCGCCACGCAGATCACCAATGCGGTCAATGCAGCCGTCGCCCCGCTGCAAGCCGAGATCAAGCGCCTCACCGATCTCAGCAATCACGGCATCACCCCTCAAAACCTCGGCGGTGCTCAGCCTGTCGCCGCCGTGGCCACCGAGGCTCCAGCCAACACCATGAAACGCGATGAGTGGAGCAAGCTCTCCCCTCTCAACCGCGCCGAGTTCATCAAAAAAGGCGGCAAGCTCATCGACTGATTCTTCCTCCATCACTCCATCACTTCACCACTCCATCTCTTTTTCATGAAACTGTTCAACGCCCTCCTCACCATCGGCATCGTCGCCGCCATCCTCGTCCAGGCATCGTTCGGCCACATCGGCACCGCGCTGCTTTTCACTGTCGCTGGTGGTGCCGTTCTCTTCGGCATCAATGGCACGCCAGAAACTCGCGCCGCCGGTGCCTGCTTCGCCAATACGCTCACCAATCTCATCCCCGATTTCTTCGCCGCGCTCGATGTCGTGAGTCGTGAGATGGTCGGCATGATCCCAGCCGTCCAGCGTGATCCCCGTGCAGATCGCTGTGCCCTCAATGCCACCATGCGCAGCCCGGTCGCTCCGATCAATAGCGCCGTCGGGAATATCACGCCTGCCATGTCTATCCCGTCCGCTTCGGATCAAACCATTGCGAGTAAAACCTTCACCATCCAGAAAAGCCGCTTTGCGCCGTTCTCCTGGACGGGTGAAGAGCAGGGAGCCGTCGAAACAGGCGCGGGTTTCCTCACCATCCAGCAGGACCAGATTGCGCAGGCGCTCCGCGCACTGGTCAACGAAATCGAAAACGACCTTTGCGATTACGGCGCTCTCGGTGCTTCCCGTGCGTATGGCACCGCCGGCACCACACCCTTCGGCACCGCAGGCGATCTCAGCGATATTGCGCAGCTCGCCAAGATCCTCGACGACAACGGCGCTCCCATGTCGGATCGTCATTGCGTGCTGGGCACCACCGCTGTCGCCACGATGCGCGGCAAGCAAACCTCGCTCTTCAAAGTCAATGAAGCGGGTGATTCCAGCTTCCTTCGTCAGGGCTCGCTGGGCAACATCTTCAACTTTGATTTCCGCACCTCCGCGCAGATCAACAACGCCACCAAAGGCACCGGTGCCAGCTACCAGCTCAGCGCCGCCCTCGCGGTCGGTGATACCACCGTCAATGTGGATACTGGCAGCGGCACCATCCTCGCCGGTGATGTCGTTACCATTGGCAACCACAAGTATGTCGCCGCCACGGCTTTGAGCGGCGGTTCGTTCACGGTGGCGGCTCCTGGCATTCAGGAAGTCGTGGCTGACAACACCGCCATCACGGTGAACAACACCAGCCAGCGCAACCTCGGCTTCACCCGCAATTCCATCTTGCTGGGAACCCGCCTCCCGGCGCTGCCGCGGGAAGGAGACCTCGCCACTGACCGCGAGATCATCACCGATCCGCGCAGCGGCCTGTCCTTTGAGCTCGCCGTGTATCCCGGCTACCGCATGGTCACCTACCATGTCTCCATCGCCTGGGGCGTCGCCGTCATGAAGCCTGAGCACCTCGCCGTTCTGCTCGGCTAAGCCCTCCACGGCCCGCGTCACACCTCGTGACGCGGGCTTTCCCATTTCATCCCTCACTTTTCCCACGCCATGAAAAAAGCAGTCTATTACCTTGGCTCCAAAGCCCTCAAAGGCATCGTCATCGAAGAAGGCAAAAACGCCGATGGCCCTACCGTTACGCTTGCCAAAAAAGAAGGTGGAAAGCCCTTCATCTGCGGCGCTCCCGTTTCCAAAACGCCGCAGCCCGGCCATGCTGTCCTCGGTGACTCCGCCGATGCCGTCGATGCCGACGACGAGGCCGACGATCAAAGCGGCGATGAGCACGAAAAGCTCGATCCGTAAACCCCTTACCCTCAGCGGGTGCTTCCTCATCCGCTGTTGTTGGTGCTAACAGAACCCGTCGCGTCTTTGGTTGGGATCGCGGCGGGTTCTTTGTTTGTTGTTCACGCTTTAGCGTGTCCGGGCTTTGACACCCCGCTTCCCGCATGCCCGCCTTCGCGCCTCGCAGATCCATCCTCGCCGAAAAAGAGCGAGCCCAAGCCGCCCGCGATGAGCGGGATGGCATGCGCATCACCCTGGGCGGCCGCAGCTACCCGCAGGCCGAAGTATTCCTCGGCGGCATCAAGATCGAATCCCATGCCGATGGCAGCGGCTTCCGCCTCGCGCAGCGCATCGTCGTCAAGATCCGCAAGGCCCTCCTCAAGGCCGCGCCACCTCGGGACACGCTGCTCACCATCACCCCCGCCGGCAGCACCACCGGCATCGACTTCACCGTCCTCGAAACCACCGGCCAAAGCACCAGCGAGATCGCCCACGTCATCGAAGCCATCCGCCTCCCCCCGGCCCCGTAAATCAAAAATCATAAATCATAAATCATAAATTCCGAGATGCCCCGCTCCACCCCCAGCATCCTCGCCACCGATCTCCTCCTCGGCTACCTCCAGCATGCCGACAGCATCACCGCAGGCGTCCCCGATGAAGACACCCTGCCGAAGTTCCGCATGGACAGCGGCAACACCCGCCCCGCGCCCTGCCTCAGCCTCAACGGCATGGAAAGCAAAGACAGCAACGGAGCCCGCCGCGTCGTCACCGTCGTCGGCCTGCTGCCCTACCTCCTGCGGAATAGCGATGCCAGCAAGCCCACCGATACCGCCAGCCAGGCACGCACCCTCACCGCCGCCACCGCCGCCGGCTACATCGAGCAGCTCGAAGCCCGCCTGCGAGATCGCGCCTCCTTCTTCGCCTACTGCGGAGCCCTCCCCGAGGCCGACCGCGAAGGCTGGCAGATCATCTCCTACCGCACCCTCAAGCAACCCGAGATCCAACGCACCGAAGGCCAGGCCCCCAACGAAGTCACCCTCGCCCTCGCCGTCGAGCTCTCCTTCGCCTGGGCCGTCTAGCCCGTTCGTTGTTCACGCTTCAGCCCGTCCGGTTTTGACATCTCCACCTCATCGTCAGGCATCACTGATCTCTCATCCATAATCTCTCATCTCACCATGAAGCACCTCCGCCTCCTCGCCCTCACCGCCGCTCTCGTTCTTGGCATCGCCTCGCATGCACAAGCCGCCGATGTCACCATCACCGCCGCCAGCGTCATCCCCGGCCCCAATGCAGACATCATCACCGGCACCTTTGGTGCCACCGTCACCGCCGGACAAATCGTCTATCTCGATACCACCGCAGGAACCTGGAAGCTCGCCGATGCCGATGCCAGCGCCACCACCAGCGGAGCCGATACCAAGCTTGGCATGGTAGCCGGTGGCGGAGCCGCAGGACAGCAAGGCCGCATTATCCTCGAAGACGACAACCTCACCGTCGGCGGCACCCTCAGCATGACCGCCCCCATCTACGTGCTCAGCGGCACCGCAGGCGGCATCGCACCCCTCGCCGATCTCGCTGCTGGCGATTACCCCGTCGTCCTGCTCATCGCCCGCAGCACCACCAAGGCCGTCTTCAAACCCCTTCGCGGTCCCGTCGTCGTCTCCTCGTAGTCTGCCGGTTTCATCCTTCAACCTTCGTCCTTCATCCTTTCGCCACATGCACAAGCCCACCATTTATCAAGGCAGCGTCGGTCCCTGGAATGTGGACGAGCTCGCAGAATCCGGCCTCCTCACCGACAGCGTGAAATTCAGCCTCGACAGCGACGTGCGCAAAACCAAAGCCCACGTCTCTCCCGAGGCTCTCGACCAATACGTCCGCACCCGCACCATCACCCGCAGCCTGCTCATCGACATCGAAGGCGAAACAATCCTGGATGCCAACGGCCACATCACCGGCATCGCCAAAGCCTACGCCGGTATGAACCTCGCCGTCTGCGCCCACTTCGCCGCCGCCACCGTCGATGGTGATGGCACTGTTACCAAGGCCGCCGTCGAGCGTCTCGGCTTCACCCGAGATCCCGCCAAGCTCCTCCAGGTGGTCAAGCCCGATCTCGAACTCAGCCCCGAGACCGCCGCCAAGTTCAAGACTCAGCTCGAATACTTCCCGTATATCGCCCACACCGCCGCCGCCGCGTAACCCGCCCGCCGCTCACATCACCCCACCCCATTCACCACCCATGCGCCGCATGATCTCCCGCCTCACCGCCACGATCTGCGGCGCATGTGTTTGGGATGCTTGGCCCAAATCATAAATCCCAAATCATAAATCATAAATGCTTGTTCTGACCGATCTCCGCCTCGCCTCCTCCCTCCTCGGCCTCGGATTCCCTGGCACCCTGCATGCCACCGTCATCGCCGCCACCCGCGAGACCCGGGGCGAAGTCCACTTCGACGCCCCCTCGCCGCGCTTTCCGCAGATGCAGCCCCGCCAGCTCATCCAGCAATGGCGGGAATCCCGCTTTCTGCGGCCTCTGGCGCTCGATAGCACCGTCACCCTCCCTGCGCAGCCCCTGCATCCCTTCGCCGTCTCCATGCGGGCGCAAATGGCCTACGACGCCTACCAGAAAGCGCAGGCCGAAGGCGGAAACATCCTCGCCGTCCCCGTCCTGTGGAAACCCTCCCGCGACGAAGAAGAGCGCATCATCGCTTACGAAGCCAAGGTCGAGCCCCTCGCCGTCATGAGCCGCCCCCTGCTCACGCAGACGCTCGATGAGCTCCGCCTCGCCGCCGCCCTGCTCCCGCTCGGCTTCCCGCCTTATCGCATCCATGGCAGCGCCGGTCGGCACAGCTACGAGGTCCCCAGCATGGGCCTCCCCATCCACGACAGCAGCGGCCAGCTCGTCCAGCACGCCAGCGGCCTCCTCACCGCCTTCGCTCCCAGCGGCGAAAAGCGCCTCGCTCTCTTCGATGCCCAGCCCCTGCATCCCATGGTCATCGCCTACGATGCCACCCACGCCCGCGGCGAGCTCAAAAAAGCCATCCAAACCGCCAAGGCTAATCTCCTCCTCCAAAGCCAGGAGGACCTCGGCAAACAAGCCCTCATCACCCTCAACGCCAAAGGCCACGTCCACCGCCAGATCGAACGCCACTTCCGCGCCGCCCCTGGCAGCCTGGATGTATGACCGTGCTTCGCACGGAATGAGGAAACCAGAATGACGAAACCAGAAAGCACTTTAAACACCATGACCGAAAACGATCTCACTTTACTTCGGGAATCAGGCTGGTCTGCCGATGTTCTCACCGTCCTCACGCATCTCGGTTACCAGCTTGATGCTTACAGTCCAGTCACTGAGGTCATTGAGGTCAGCTTTGGGCTGCATCGTTTCGAGGTGCATCGCCAAGAAACCCCGCGTCACATTCGCCAAGCCATCTTCGATGCCGGTGTGAGGCAACACCAAAAACAAACCCGCGAAGCCTTCCAATCCCTCTTCACCGCCGCCGGCATGCAGCTCCGCTGATCCCTTCCTCATTCCTCATTCCTCATTCCTCATTCCCCTCCCATGCTCCCCCACCTCTTCTTCTCCACGCCCCTCCACCCTTGGTCCTCCCGCCGCGAGATGCTCTTCCTCGCCCTCACCAAGCACGTCGCTCAGTCCGGCGACATCCTCGCCGAAATCGAAAACCCCCTCGAACTCCTCCCCGTCCTCGAAGAAAACATCACCGCCGAACTCGCCAAGTCTCCCCCGTCTCAAAGTCTCCCCGTCTCCCCGTCTCCCAGTCTCGATTCCCTCATTCAATGGCCTCGCTTCGCCCGCGCCGCCGCCCGTGTTCTCTGGCTCGCGCAGCGCACCCCCGAAGAAATCCTCGCCCTGCGCAGCCTCGCCGACATGCAGGCCGCCATTGATCAATGGGCCGAAACCGCCCTCCCCGATGACCAGCTCATCGAAGCCGTCCGCCTCGCCTTGCTCATCCGCACCGAGCACAAAGACAAGATCGTCATCCCGCGCCCCGGCAAAGACGCTGCCAAGGCCACCGCGGGAAACTAGCCCTGCCCGGCGAGTGGGCGTGGTTTCACGCCCTCCTCGGCCGGGCCATGCCAGGCACCACCCGCCTCGAACGCGAATGGCACACCTCCCTCGCAGACGCCCATGAAGCCCTTCACGCCGCCGCCCTCCTCCATGGCGAACCCGTCATCTGGCCCGATCCCGCCCGCTCCCCCATCGGCCGCTCCCTCCGCGCCGCCGCCACCTTCATCCGCCAGATCCAGGCAGAGGGCATCGAGTGTGATCTATGACCCGGCTCCGCCCGGAATGATGAAACCAGAATGAGAAATGAGGAATCAATGACGAACAAAGAGCTCGCCGACCAGCGAGCCTGAGCGAGCGCCGTTCGGCGCAGCGGGCGTTCGCTCATCGTCACTCCAGTCAATGTCGTCAGTGAAGTCCCTTCATTCTGCATTCCTCATTGATTCGCTTCGCTCCCCTTCGGGCTCACTTCGTTCGTCTGTCTCGCTTCGCTCGGCTCTGGTTTCCTCATTCCCGCCGAAGGCGGGCCGGGGTTTGACTCCCGCCATCTCGCATGTCCACCGGCCTCATCACCATCGACAACGCCGGCTTCTCCGCCGCCCTCGCCCGCTTTGTCGCCACCTCGAAAAAAAGCAGCGTCGAGCTCATGCGCCAGCAGGCCCGCCTGCTTTTCGTCGAGGTGGCTAATGTCACGCCCCCGGCCGGGGGCAAGAGTGGAGCCACGCTCAAAGGCAAGGCCGCTGAAAAGGCCGGCCAGCTCGCCATCACCCGCGATTACCATCAGCTCTACGGCATGCCAGGGCGAGCCTATGGCGACATCCAGGCCAAGAGCCAACGCGCCGCCGATGCCTTCTGGTCCCACTTCAAACACGAGCGCATGCATGAGGCCGGGCAGATCGTCAAAAACGTCCTCGGCAAATCCTTCGTGCCTTTCGATGGCGGCAAAGCAGCTCGCGGCTTCCTCGGCAAAAAACGCCGGAAGGAAGCCCTCTTCTACATCTCCAATCCCGCCGCCCTTCAAGAGCACGTCCGCACCCTTCAAGAGCACGTCTGGTTCCTGGCCAGCGGCTGGGGCCATGCCCTCCGCCAGCTCGGAGCCCGGCTGCCTTACGGCATTGATAAACACGCCGCCTCCCCCGGCTTCCTCCGCGTCAAAATCACCGACCAGGCCATCGAGATCGCCATGGTCAACGAAGTCCGCTACGCCCGCCAGATCAAGAAATTCTCCGAGCAGCTCGCCTTCGCCATGAAAGTCCGCGAAGGAGCCCTCACCCGCCGCTACGAAGCCTGGCTCGCCGCCCTCGCCAAACGCGGGCTCAAGAGTTCGTAGTCCCCCCCGCCTGCAACGCTTCGCGTAGCAATGCGGGCAGGGGCCCTGCCCGCCTGACTGCGAAGCTGTCGGCGTGGTTTTGACATGCGCCGCCCTCAAACGCCCGCCCCATGTCTGTCGCCTCCATCGAAGCCGCCCTCCGTCTCGACATCGCCGAGCTTCAACAAAAGCTCACCCTCGCCAACACCGAGACAGACAAGTGGAAAGCCAGGCTCGAAACGGCTGGCGGCAAAGGCTCCCGCGCCATCGACGACGTCTCCCGCGCCTACGGCCGCCTCATCACCGCCCAGCAAGCCTCCGGCCGCATCATCAGCGCCAACACGGCCATGTTCCTGCAGGCCGAAAAAGCCGCCACCGCCGCCGCCAAGGCGCAGAGCGGCCGCGCCGGTCGAGGCATGGCCCTCGGTGGGGCCGCCATGCAGGTCCAGGACATCGCCGTGCAGCTCCAAATGGGCACGAAGCTCTCCACCGTCCTCACCCAGCAGGGATCGCAGATGCTCTCCATGTTCGGGGCTGGAGGAGCCGTCATTGGCGGTCTCATCGCTGTGGGCGGAGCCTTCTACACCATGGGGCAGGCCGCCCAGAAAAGCCTCACCGAGACCATCACCGGAGCGCAGACCCTCCGCGCCGAGATCGAGACCCTCGCCCAAGGTGGCAGCATCGAAGAGATCACCGCCAAGATGAGCACCCTCGGCAGCCGCAGTGCTGCCGCCCTCCAGGAGGCCGCCACCGTCACACAGGGCTGGAAAGGCTACTTCACCGAGCTGCTCGCCCTCGTCGGTGGTCCCAGTGGCGATGAGGCCTTCGCAGGCCAGCAAAAAGCCATTATGGCCGGAGCTGAGGCCCGCCAGAAACTCGAAGCCGCCGCCGTCGCTGCCTCCGCCCGCCAGCTCGAAATCGATCGCCTCCGCGCCACCGGCCAAAACGATCTTGCCGATCAAAAAGAACGGGAAGCCCAGCTCGCCCGCGAGATTGCCCGCATCGAAGCCGCTGGCTACTCCAAGCCCGTCACCGAGCAGCTCCGCGCCGATGCCTACTCACGCATGGGCATCGCCGGCATGGGAGCCCCCTTCGACCAAAAGAAAGCCCAGTCCGAAATCACCGCCTTCAAAGAGCAGCAGGCCGCCGCCGAACTCGCCGCCCTCGATCCCGCCGCTCGCCATCTCAAGCTCACGCACATGCAGCAGGAAGTCTTTGCCCGCATGGATCAAGAAGGCGGGGCCTTCTTCGACAAATCCCTCGAAGGCATGCAGGCCTGGATGAAGTCCCTCGAAGGCAGCCCCGGCAAGACCAAGGAACTCCTCAACGTCACCCGCATGCTCAAAGAGGCCCTCGACCTCGAAAAGCAGCGCCAGCAGGCCAGTGACGAAGCCGGGGCGAAAGTCGCCGCCGATGTCGCCGCCGCGCAGCAGGCCAATACCCTCACCACCAGCTCAGACGCCGGACTGCAGGGCCTGCCACCCTCCTTCACCGCCAGCACCGGCTCCACCGCCGCACCGCCATCCGGTGCATCCACCGCCCCGCGCCGCCGCGCTCGTCTCATGGGCAGCGCCGGCGGAGGCGGTCTCAATGGCTTCTACCGCATGCAGCAGACCGCCTCCCAATGGGAAATGCTCCAGCGCGGCCCCTCCGCCTGGTCTGCTCTCCAGGCAGGCCATGACCAGCACAGCATGGGTCTCGCAGGGAATGTCCGCAGTGCCGCCAGCGCAGCCGCTGAAAAGCAGGACCGCAAACCCTCCGATCCCACCGCCATCCTCACCGAGCTCCTCAAAGTCACCCAAAAAGGCCTCCTCGGCTCATGACCAAATCATCAATCACAAATCATAAATCATAAATGATGAAGCCCCTCGTCATCCAAGGCCGCCGCGGCCTCTTCCAGCTCTCCGATCCCCGTCCCGTGCTCACCCGCTCGCAGACCTCCATGGATCGCCTCACCGACCGCTGGAGCATGGACTACCACGACGATCTCAGCGAAGGCCAGTCGCATCCAAAACACCCCGGCCTCATTCTTCGCCAGTTCGCCGCGGAGGAAGACGTGCCCGCCCTCATCACCGCAGACAGCCGAACACCTGGCATCTACCTCGCCGATTGCGAGTGGGAGGGAGCCTATGACAACGACAAGCCCGAAAAGATCATCGGCACCAGTGAGACCCGCCTGCTGAAGCCGCAGTGGGAGACCTTCACCGAGGGCCGTCTGAGCTATCACGCCATGCCCAAGGCCATCACCGGCACCGCCAGCACCGATGTCATTGATTGCCCCGCGCATGGCCTCACGGATGGCCGCCGCGTCGCCTTCCTCGATCTCACTGGTGGCGCAGGTCTCACCGGTCAAAGCACCAGCGCCCTCGCCACGCCCTACTACGTCATCAGCGCCACCGCCGATACCTTGCAGGTCTCCACCACCGAAGGCGGAGCCGCCGTCAATTTCAGCACCAACATCACCGCTGGCTACCTCGTCCCCGTCGAGTATCTCCCCGGCTCCGCGCATCCCACGCTCCCGCAGATGTTCCTCGACAACGTCAGCCTCAAGCGCACCGCCGAGGATGTGTGGCACCAGGCAGACTGCACCTACATCGGCCAGCGCACTCCGCGGCCCTACCACCGCATCATCACGGTCAACGGCCAGACCGTCAGCAGCTCCGTCCCCATCCAGATCCTCCTCACCGGAGGCTGGACCGATTACCTCTACACCAATTTCAGCCTCCCGCGCATCGTTGTCACAGACACCTACGTCACCACCAGTGCGCCCGCCACGGGAGACTTCCCCGCCTTCGCCACCCCGCCGAATGCGCCTTCCGTCATGTCCCTCACCTTCACCGGCACCGACTTCATTTTCAACTACCCCTACGGCTGGACCCTTCAAGCCTCTGACACCATCGACACCCTCTCCAGCGGCATCACCCTCAACATCGTCCGCAACGTTTACGAATTCGTCTGGCCCGCCCTCCTCAAGTGATGCGGGCCTTCCTGCCAAATCATAAATCACAAATCATAAATCATAAATCCTGATGCTCTCCACCTACCGCACCGCCCTCGCCGCCGCCCTGATGCTCCCCATCGAGCACGTCGAGACCAGCACGGAAGCCTCCACCGGCCGCCACACCGTCCGCGTCTCCACCAGTGATGTCGAAGATCCCGCCGTTTTCCTCGCAGCCCACAAGGCCGCCATCGGCACCATTTGCTGGCCCGTCTTCGCCACCCACCTCACCGCCGATGGCTACCACCAGCTCAAGCTCATGCCCCACACTCAGCCCGCTTGACCTATTGACCTCTTGACCCCTTGACCTTTTGACCCCTTGACCCCTTGACCCCTTGAACTCCCCCAAATCCACTGAGTCCAAAAAGCTCGTCGTCGGCCGCGAGCCCGAAGGTGTAGCCCCCAAGCTCAAGTGGCTCATCCGCGTCATCCATCGCCTCGCCGCTGCCTCCGGCATCCAGCTTCAAATCATCGGAGCATCTCGGGCCAGCACCGATCAAGACGGCCTCACGCAAATTCAGCTCGCTCGCGGCGGCACATCCTCCAGCGAGATCGCCTTCACCATCCGCGACGACTACAGCATCGTTCCTGGCACCATCAACGGCACCATCATGCCATTGATCGGCAGCACCCGCCTTGATGCCTCCACCCCGCCCAAAATGACCGGCGTCAGCACCGGCACGCACTACGTCTTCCTCAAACTGGAATTCACCATCACGATGACCGATGGCTATCTCTCAGCCTGGTCACTCAGCCAGGGCAACGTCACCGTTCACACCTCCACCAGTGCCAGCCCCGCTCAGGACAACGACACCAAATACATCCTCATCGGCACCATAACCGCAGGCGTGCCCTCCAACACCTACGCCAATCGAAGCCCCATCCCTGTGACGCTGTGGGACAACGGCTATGACAGCACCCTCCTCCGTGTCGGCAACCTGTGATCCCTCCTCAACGCCATGATGCGAGATCGCAACAGCGCCCCGGATACCAGCTTCCCATTCCGGCCGTATTACCATTGTCCCGCCCGCCTCGGCACCATCTCCACGTGGCGGAATCCTCGCGGCATCCGCATGTGGTGGCGTGGTCGCTGGGACGATGGCACCACCTCCACCAGTTACGGCAGTTTCACCAATGATCTTCCCTCGCATGTCGGTGGCACCATCACCGATGGGGATACCCTCACCGTTTACATCGAATTGACCGGCCGCGTCATGCCCTTTGATTGGTATTTCATCGAGCGGCGCATCGTGAGCGGCACCATCACGGATGTCCCACACACCATCAGCGTCACCGGGCCCGGCGAGATCACCTACAGCATCACCGCGCCAGCCGGTGGCAGCGCCACCGTCCTCTCCGGTGGCAACCAATTTCAGTTTAACCTGCCCGACAACTGATCCTCATGATCCTTCGCGAAGATCCCGGCTGTGCCACCCACCTCCAAGGCCACGACGCCCTCGGCCGTGCCTTCAGCCTCACCCACTTCGCCGGGCACGAGTTCATGTGCCTCACCCCTCACACCACCGCCCGCAGCCTCCACCTCAGCCGCCATGAAGCCGCCACCGTCTCCCGCGTCCTCGCCCACTTCGCCCAGAACGAGCGGCTGCCCACGCGCAGCGTCGGCGAGGATTGGAGCATTTGAAGTGCTCCGCGCCTTCCTCGAAAAACAATGGGATGCCATTGACGCACTCGAAGCAATGACGAAACCAGAATGAGGAATGATGAATCAATGACGAACGCTGAGGTATCAGACCGCCCATCATGAAAACTCCCGAATTAAAACATACGCCTTCGGGCGGTTCTGATCACCGTCTTGTTCTCCTCTGGCTTCGCTTTCGGGTGTGGCTCCGATGGAGGCTCTGGCGCGGCAAGGTCTGCCCCGGAACTGGCAAACGCTGCAAGGCGATGAACTGCAACATCTCTCCCGACAACTGCTATGTGACCTACGCAAAGTGGAAAGAGGAGAACGTCAAACGCAGCGAACCGGCTGCGCAGGACTCCGCTACATGACAGACCAACTCCAGCCGGTTCGCTGCCGTGCTGTGTTCTCCGACGATTTACCCATGACTAAAGCTGAACTAAACGACATGCCCAAAGCCCTGCGATTGATCGCAGACGGCATCAAGGCTCCTGACCACGTGCCCACAATGTGTCTTCGCGATGCTGCCGCCATGATCGAATCACTCCGATGGGCAATCGAAACAACGATCATGGAGAACCTTCACTTGGCCGATGGCGACAACTGCACGCTCAAGAGACTTAAGGACGCGGTGAGCTTCTCGCTGCCTTCGGAGAACAAAGAGCTCGCCGACCAGCGAGCCTGAGCGAGCTGAGTTCGGCGCAGCAGACGTTCGACTGCGAACCTTCATCCTTCCTCATTCTGGTTTCGTCATTCCCGCCGCAGGCGGGCGGGTTTTGACACCCGGCATCCCCCGATGCCAAACATCGTTTATCTGGACACCACGAACCGCGTCGCACGCGCCGGCTTGACCGGCACCGGCACACCCAGCGTTCACGCCACGCTCCTCACCCGGCTCGCCATCACCGCCCGTTTTTTCGCGGAGGGCACGCAGCACGAGATCGATGTCGGCACTGCCAAATGCGTCATCAAACCCAAAGACGCCCCCTCTGGCACGCCCGCCCTCATCGACACCTCCGCCGTCCTCACCGGCACCGGAGAAGAGGCTGAATACCTTTTCGAGTGGACCAATGCCGATAGCGTCCGCCTCCGCGCCGTGCTCGATGAATTCTCCGAGCCTTGGCAGCCCTTCGAGATGCGGGCCGAGATCGAATACGAGCTCGATGGCGAGATCGGCCGCATCGCCTTTCCGCTTCTCTTCAACACCGCCTACAACCGGCCCGAAGATCCCGCTCCCGAAGCCACCGCCGACAGCTCCCTCACCTGGCTCGCCCTGAATGCCATCCGCTACTACCCCAGCATCACCGGCCTCACCGGCGGAGGCAGCACCAACCTCGACGGCATCCCCACCACCACTCTCGCCGCCCGCACCTTGATCCACATCATGCGCAGCGTGGACAGCATCGAGCGACTCGAGACCTGGCGTCTCGCCTCCTCTACCGATGCCGAGGATGCCGCTTCCGGCATCGTCCGCCCCGATGACTACCACGCCTCCACCAACGCCAAAGTCTGGAAGCAACTCGCCTAACCTTTCCCCTTCATCATCACCATGCGCCTTCGCATTCTTCTCACTTCGTCCTTCCTCATTCTGGTTTCGTCATTCCCGCGCAGCGGGCTCGCTCAAACCACCAACGTCACCAAGCTCACAGCCAACGACCGCCTCACCGGCAGCCTCAAAGTTCCCAGCGGCAAAACCCTCACCGTCGAAAGTGGCGGCACCCTCAACGTCACCGGAGCCACTCTCACCGGCTTCCCATCCCCCTCGTCCGCATGGGCCGACATCACCGGCAAACCCACCACCCTCTCCGGTTACGGCATCACGGACGCCGCCCCCCTCGCCTCACCCACCTTCACCGGCACCGTCACCATCCCCAGCGGTGCCAGCATCAGCGGTTACCTCACCACCGCCAGCGCATCGAGCACCTACGCCCCGCTCGCCTCACCCACCTTCACGGGCACCGTCACCATCCCCAGCGGAGCGAGCATCAGCGGCTACCTCACCACCGCCAGCGCAGCCAGCACCTACGCCCCGCTCGCCAGCCCCACTTTTACCGGCAGCATCACCGCCAATGGCACGGGCGGAGCCATCACCACGGTCAACGCCACCGGCATCAGCGTTCTGGTTGCCGGTAGTAACGCAGGCAACCAACTCAATTTTCCCGCCCGCAATGGCTCGCTCCGCACTTACAACCTGCCAGACATCAACAGTGCCAACGTCACCCTGCTCGATACCGCCACCGCCGCCAGCACCTACCTGACGCCTGCGGCGGCCGGATCCGCTTATCAGCCAATCTCTGCCACGCTCACCACCCTCAGCTCCGCCACGGCTGCCGGCCTGGCCTTGATGGATGATGCCACCGCCACAGCACAGCGCACCACGCTGAAAGCCGCCGGTGAGGCCGATGTCTATGATGCACGCATCATTGCGCAGGTGGCTTATCCGCTCGATGCCATCCCCGGTGCGTTCGCCGGCTGGGGATTGGTCCCTCTCAGGGCATCCGCCGTGGGAGGCAACGCTTTCGACATGCGCCGCACCACGGACAGCGCGACGAGCACCTTCACTTTCAACGCCGGCCGTTCCACTCCAAAAGCCAGCGTCGATTCATGGAAAGGAGCTGAGACCGCTTACAATGCCCGTCGTGGCGTCTTCACACAGATCTACGATCAAGTAGGCACCGCTCATCTCACGCAGGCCACCACCACTGCGCAGCCATCCTGGCTTGAGCTGCCCGATGGCACCATCGTCGCCGCCATGAATGGCGACAACCTCGCCCGCAATGCGTTCTTCAGCATCCCCGATGCGAGCTGGTCCAGTCGCAACCTCACCGTCTATCACGTCATCCGCACAGCGGAACGCACTTGGAGTGGCAGCAGCTCAGAGTTGGCGATTAACCATGCAGTGTTTGGCTGGAACAACTCCGCCGGAGGTTATACCGGAACGTCTGCCGCCCAAAGTGGCAATCGGCCAGTCACTCGCATGTGGTATGGTGGCAGCTTCACCGACATCAATCCTCGCCTCGCGAATGTTGCGACACAAGTCATCGCTGTGCGTTACGGAGCCACCGCCACCACTTACACGCATCACGACGGCACTCGCAGCACGCTTACTGTGCAGCCTTCGGGCACGCTTAGCAGTGGAGCCATTGGACGGTTAGGTGGTTTTTCCCTCCATTGCTTGCAAACACAGTGGATCGCCACCCTCGTCTATCCCGAGCACGACGACGATCAACTCGCCGCCACCCTTGCTGCCCTGCGCCAACGATTCAGCATGAGCCGATGGACGGCCAACATCGTTTACGACGGTGACAGCATCACAGCCGGGCACGATGAGAGTGAAGGCTTTTTTGATGTCCGATACAAGTCCTGGCCTCAAGAGTGCCACACCGGCCTTGCAGCTAGGAGGACAACGAAGGGCGTCAATCTTGCCATCAGCTCGCAAACCCTCGATACCCTCAACACCGCCGCGGCTGACAAAGTGGATACCGCGCTCGATGCGTCCCATGCATACAACACCATCGTCCTCTTCGCCGGCACGAATGACATCAATGCCGGTGCCACCGCCGCCACGGCCATCAGCCGCCTTGATACCTACGTCGCCGCCCGGCGCACTGCGGGCTGGAACCGCATCATCCTTTGCACCGCCATCCCTCGCGAGAATTTCGACAGCGCCAAAAATGCCGCCCTCTCCACCTACAACGCCTACATCCGCGCCAACACGCTCGCCGTTGATGCCGTGGTCGATCTCGCCGCATTGAGCTGGTCATTCAGCACCCACTACCAAGGCACCACACCCAATCGCATCCATCCGAATGCCGCCGGGCGCACCCTCATCGCCAATGCCGTCCGCTCCGCCATCGAGTCTGGTGGCTTTCTCCCCCAGTGACCCCTCTCCCTGTCTCATTGTCTCCCCATCTGATTGTCTCATTGTCTCAAAGTCTCCCACCGCCATGCCCCTCGCCTCCACCTCCCTCTCCCTCCTCATCGCCGCCGGTCTCGGCATCATCTCCGCCGCGGCTGCCGCGCTGCTGCCAGATCCCACCACGACCTCCGCGCTCTCGCTCGTCGATGACAACCGCCTCCGCCTCATCTGCGTGGCAGGCAGCCTTGGCGGAGCCGTCATGAGCGTCATGCTCTTCCAGGTCAAAACCAACCGCGAACTCGCCGCCAAGCTCACCACCAGCGCCCTCGCCGGCATCATGTTTTCCCCCATGCTTCTCCGCTACCTCCGCTGGGCCGACCTGACCGATTCCATCCTCGCCGTCAGCGCTGCCGTTGCCCTCCTGAGCTGGACCGTCCTCCAGTCCGCCGTCCCCATCCTCGCCAACCTCGCCAAACGCAAGGTCGAGTCCTTCGACCCAAAGCAGCGCTCGTAGTTCGGGCTTTAGCCCGTCCGGGGCGAACAAAGAGCTCACCGACTGAGGCTTGGCGAAGTTCGATGAGCGGCAGTTCGCCCGAGCTTTGACACCGCGCCTTCAGTCCAAGCACAACGCTGCCAATATTCACCCGCCATTCCTTCTCGCATGAAACTGCTCCTCCTCCCCCTCGCCCTTACTCTCTCCGCCTGCAGCGTCGATTGGCAAAAAGCCGCCGTCGCTGCCACCAACGCCGCCGCCCCCGTCGTCCTCGAAGGCCTCAACGCCAAGCAGCCGAAAAACGTCCAGCCTTAGCTTTTATACACCACCCGCGCCATAGGCCGTGTGATCGGCCTCCTGAAGCTGCCGCAGCATTCACAACGCCCGCTCCCTCACGGGAGCGGGCGTTTCGTTTCCAAGCCAAGAATATCGAATATCGAACAAGGATTTCAGAATGCCGAAGGCCCAAGCCTTCACTCTTCGACATTCCTTGTTCGATATTCGATATTCGTTTTTTTTGACATGCGCGTCAGAGCATGGCCACCAAAGCCCCCCAGCTCACCACCTCCCGCCGCATCTACCTCGCCGCCCTCCAATTCATCGGCGTCCGCGAAGTCCCCGGCTCCAAAAGCAACCCTCGCATTCGAGCATGGATCAAAGCCGCCGCCACCTGGCTCGATGGCGATGACAGCAAGACGCATTGGTGCGGATGCTTTCGCGGCCACCTCGGCCTCGTCACCGGCACCGGCGTCGTGCCGGAACATTATCGCGCCGCGAGCTGGGCCAAGTGGGGTCGCGCCGTCCCCCTCGATCCCAAGCAGTGGCAGCAAGGCGATACCATCGTCATGACCCGCCCAGGAGGCAATCACGTGTGCCTCTTCCACGCCATCGCCAAAGACGGCCGCATCGAATGCCTCGGCGGCAACCAGGCTGACAGCGTCAACATCACCGCCTTCCCCCTCAGCCGCATCACCCACGTCCGCCGTTTGCCATGAGCTGGGTAAGCACCGATGGCGTCACTCAAACGCCACGCGTGTCCTCAAAGCCTTGTAAAATCGAAAGCCAACCCGCCTTCGATTCTCGTAGGGGTCGCCATCTTTACTAGATGGCGGACATGGCTTAAGGAGACTTCAAAAGACTGCAAAAGACGGTTTGAACGTCACGAGGACGTCACTCACAATGAGGGGTGATTTTGAGGAAGAGAACCAACCGCAGTGGCTCCACGTCGTGGCAGCTGGATTATGGCATGGTGGATGGGAAGCGAAAACGGGTGTCGTTTGATGCGCGGGAGGAGGCGGAGCGGGCTCTGGTGGCGGCGAAGGATGCGCGGAAGCGACTGGGGGCGCTGGGGGTGATGGCGTCGCCGTTGGAGATGGCGGAGTTTTTGGCGGTGAAGGAACGGTTGAGGGAATCGGGGGCGTCGATCTTGGAGGCGGTGGAGTTTTTTTTGGCGAAGGGGCTGAAGGTGACGAGGCCGAAACGGCTGCCGGAGCTGGTTGAGGATTTTATCTGGAGCCGGATCGAGCTGGGGAGGGATGCGCGGACGATCCAAACCTATCGGCATGTGCTGCGGTCGCTGGCGAGGGCGCTGCCTTTGCGGTTTGCGCACGATCTGACGCGTGATGAGGTGCGTGCCTGGCTGCGTGGGGCGGGATGGTCGGCGAGCACGCAGAACAAGGCGGTGGGGCATGTGCGGGGGTTGTTCAAATGGGCGATCGCGGAGAAGCATGCGGCGAGTGATCCGTGCGAGGGGCTGGAGGATGCGACGGTGATGCCGGTGGAGATCGAGGTGCTGACGGTGAAGGAGTGTGAGGCGCTGCTGATGACGGCGCTGAAGGTGCCGCGGTTCATGCCGTTCCTGGTGCTGGGAATGTTTCGGGGGATGCGCCGCGCGGAGCTGGAGAGGCTGCGGTTTGAGGAGCTGGATGTGGAGAGCGGGGATGTGATCGCGGCGGCGCGAAAGGTGAAGACGAGGCGGCGTCGGGTGGTGGAGATCACGGGGCAAATGCGTGCGTGGATGACGGCGGCGGGATGGACGCCGGAGATGATGAAGGAGGGGCCTGTGGCACCGGCAAATTTGAAGGTGCTGTGGCCGAAGTTTTGGCGGCTGGCGGGGCTTTCACGCTGGCCGCACAATGGCCTGCGACATACGTTCGCGAGCATGCATTACGCGGCGCATGGGGATGAGGCGGGGCTTCAGGCGATCCTGGGGCAAAGCTCGGCGGATGTGCTGCACACGAACTACCGGGCGCTGACGACGAGGCGTGAGGCGGAGAGGTTTTTTGAGCTGATGCCGCCGGTGGAGTGGGTGCCGGTGAAGTGGACGCTGCGGGATGCGGTGTGGAAGAATTTGTGATTTACGATTTCTGATTTCTGATTTTAGATGAGGGCATGAATGGAACTCAGCAGTTTTTGATTGTGTGCGTGATGATTGCGGGCGGTGTGTTCGCTCTGTTTGGCTTGCGTGATGGTGCTGCGACAAAAGAGAGGCTTGAGCCGGTTTTGAAGCTGACGATTGAGGAGCTGACGTTGCGTGAGATTCAGGACTACATGCGCCGAACGGTGCCTGATCCTGATGCAGAGATCGTGTGGCGCGGACCGTTGATTCAGCATGATGCCGGTTACTGGCAGGACGTGAAGGTGCGTGCCAAGAATGCGTTTGGCGGGCCGGTGTTTGCGAACTGGGTGATGCGCTACACACTCGAAGGCAAGCTGATCAAATGCCGGACGCTGGATGATTTTGTCGTGCATGCGATGGACACGTATTCGAAGGAGGACCGGGATGTGTTGTTTAAGGCGATGGACGATGCGAAGCCGCAATGAGGATATGAAAAAGCCCGCTCGATGTGAGCGGGCTTTTTTGTGTCACGCGCGTTCGTTGAGGTCGTGACGTTTGGGAGGTTTGAGTGAGGAGCGTGGAGCGATGTAACTTACGTCCTGCCGTTGGAGAGGCTTTTCGTGCTCGGCCTGTTTGGCATCGGCGAAGGCTTGGAAGCTGACGCCTTTGTCATCGGCAATGCGTTTGACGATGCCAGGGAGATCCTTTTCAGCCGCTTTGAGATCAACCAGGCCAATGCGGATGCAGAGACGAATGATGTCCTGTTTCGACAGCTCGGTGTCTTGGGAGATTTGGGTCAAGAGCTGGTCGAGCTCTGCGGGTAAGCGGATGGGAAATGAGACGGTTTTGTCGGTGGCCATGAGTGCAAACTAACCCTTGTGGAAGATTTGCATACAAAAATCTTGACGGTGTATGCAAAACGCATACGCTCCCCACATGGCAAAGAACAAAACCCCTTCTGACAACATCAGCGTGCCGGTGCGCATGCCAGCGGCGCTTGACGAGATGATCACGAGCACGGCGGCTGAGGTGAAGCTGAGCAAGCAAGACACGATCCGCCTGAGCCTGGAGCGCGGGCTGGTGATCCTGAAGCGCCAACTGGGCACGCCGGTGGACGGCTCCCCCGCGATGGCGGCCTGACCCCTTTCCCCGCCCGCCGGCGCTTTTGGGATACCTCCGACGAGAGGGAACCTCTGGGGAAGCGCGGGCGAGGCGGGGAACCAATCAACCCACAAACAACATCGGAGGCAAGACGATGAAACCCGACTCACTGATCAAACGCGAACTGCAGGCCCGGCAAGCCTGCGCCCAGGCTTGGAACCTGTGGGCCGCTCAAGGCGGCATGAAGGCCGATCCCAAACGCGGCCGCCCCCTGACACGCATCGCGGCACGTGCCCGCGAGATCGCCGAAGCGAAGAGGGTGCTCGCGGAGCTTTTCGCGGCCCTCGGTGCCCTCTTTCCGCTGGGCTACTCCAACCGCTGGAATCGAAAGGAGGTGGCAGCATGAGCGCGATCCTGGATGATTGTGGTGTGGCGCTGCTGGAGCAGCTCTGCGCGCTGGGGCATGATATGCCGGAGCTGCCTGATGAGCCGCTGGCCGACATGGACCGGTTGACCGTGGAGCAGGCAGCGAAAAACTACCGCGTGCTTCATGAGGCGGTATGCGAGCTGGCCAGGCATGTGGAGGGGCAGAAGGCTTTCGCGCCGGTGTCGGTGGATGCGCTGCATGCCAAGGGCGTGGAGCGTGCGGTGATGATGGCGGCCATGGAGGCTTTGACGCTGCATGCCGCGGATGCTGAGCGCACGACTTTTTGCCGCGAGTTTAACAAACGCCTGCAAGCGATGGAAAGCGGGGTGGCAGCGTGAGCATGACGCAACACGATGTGCGGCCGTGCGTTCAGCGGGGCTATCGGGAAGTGGATGGTTCAAAGTGCCACGATGCGAACCGGGCGCAGGCGCTGAGTGATGCGCAGGCGGCTCCGAATTCAGTGCATGAGGTGCTTTTTTCACGGGCGTCGGTGCTGGCGCTGTTTGCGCTAAGCTGCACGGATCATGGCCGGGCGATGCGCTCGTCGTTGGTGGGGCGGGCGGACAGGCTGCTGCGGATCGACGCGGAGGCGATGCGGGCTCTGGAGGATGCGGGGCTGGCAGAGACGAAGGGCCAGATGGTGCATATCACGGAGGCTGGCGAGAAGCTGGTGCGTGAGCTGGTGCTGGTGGCGCGCGGGGGGAAGGAGGGCTCGAAGTTATGAATACGCGGCCGGTGACGAATTTGAAGTCGCTGCGCTCGAATGTGGGCGGGCAGTTTGCGGTGGCGATTCGCGAGTCGGGCATGGTGGTGCCGAAGGGTATCAGCATGGGGGCCTTTGCGCTGCTGCGGGAAATGGCAGCCCAAGATGGCATCATGCCGGCGGCGACGACGACGTGCGCGGCCCGGGCCGGTGCGGTGTGCCAGCCTGCGAAGGCGATGGGGATCGTGATCAAGGCGGGCTGGGCTGGGTATGTGGCGCCGATGAAGCACTACCGGCTGACGCCAACGGGCCATGCGGTGCTGCGGGAGGCGACGGAGAAGGGGCTGATGGCGACGCTGCGGGAGCTTGAGGAGCGGCTGGAGGAGGCGGCGAGGGCGCACGCTAAAGCGTGAACAACGAACCATTCAAACACGACGATGACCATGAACTCGAATAACAAATTTGGACTGGAATATGCCGGGCCGCGCCGGGTGAGGCGGGGCTGGTGGATGACGGTGTTGACGGCATTGACCTTGTTGACGCTGGCGGCGCTGGCGGGGTGGCTGTGGAGCTGGGTGCGGCATGCGGCGGTGTTTGGAGATGTGATGCCTCCGATGCGGCGGGCGGGGTTTCCGGATTGGGTGGCGTTTGTGGCGGTGGGTGTGGTGGTTGTTTTTTTGGTGGCGAGGCTGGTGTGGGATGCGTGGATGGAGCGAAGGGAGGCTGCGCAAAATGACGAAACCAGAATGAGGAATGAGGAAGGACGGATGCCTGAAGGCATGTCGAGGGCGGATGCGGCGAGGATCGCGAGGGCGGCGGCGGCGGAGCTGGAGCTGTGCCGGCGGATGGTGGACGGGGCGCTGCGCTCGATGTGTGTGGAGGATTATGGCGATGCGCTGCAGGGCGTGTCGCGTCGCCTGGCGCAGGTGCGGGTGACGCTGCGGGAGCTGGGCCGGACCTTTGATGAAGGGAGGGTGGGCTGAGGTATGAGCGCGACCATTGAAATGCCGAGCGATCCGGGGCTGATGCAGCTGAATGAGTGCCTGGGGCTGATCTTGACGGAGCTGCGTGAGCTGCGGGCCGGTGTGGCGCGGCCGGTGGTGGATGAGACGAGGCCGCTGACGGCGCTGGAGCTGTGCGAGCGCTGGCATGTGGAGGCTCCGACGGAGGCGCTGCGCCTGCTGTATTTGAGCCGGAAGTGCCGTGCGTGGGGTCTGCGTGCTCTCGAGGGCACGAAGGGCTGGAGTGCGTTGTATGGTCGCGCCGATGTGCTGCACGCGGAGAGTTTTGCGGCGGGGAAACTGAAAAGGAGGAAGCATGCATGAGCACGAATCACGAATCACACCTGTGGGATCTGCGGCCGGAATGGAAGCTGGAGCATGCGCGGGCGAGCGTGAAGGACACGCTGGCGCTGGTGCGTGATCTGGTGGCACCAGGGACGGTGCTGGCAGCGGCCTGCGCGGCGGATGAGGCGGATGCGGTGGAGGAGATGGGGCTGCGGCTGAAGCTGGCGGGGGTGAACCTGTGCGGGGCGGCGGCGCGGCTGCGGGAGATTGAGGAGGAGCGCAGGCTGCTGGCGAGGCGGCGTGAGCAGGAGGAGCTGCGGTTTGAGAAAGATGACACGTTGGCGGATGAGCATGGGCGGGAATGCAATCCCGCCCTCCAAGAAGAACGGAGGGCTGCTGCATGAGCCGGGCGAGTGATGAATATGAAGCCCAAGTGGGCGGTGTGCTTTCGCAGGTGTGGAAGCGGGAAGGGGAGTGGCTTGTCGTTGATCCGGCGGATCTGCGGACGCCGCTGACGGCGGTGCTGGAGGCCGAAGAGGGGTCGACACGTGTCGACGGTGAGCAGATGCCGGCGGAGCTGGAGGATGTGGCAGCGGCGTCGCGTGAGGAGCTGCTGGCGGAGGTGCTGCGACTGCGGGAGCAGTGTCGCGAGGCAGGGCTGAGAACACAGCGGGTGTTTTTTGATTTCCTGTTCACGGATGGGCCGGATCCGCTGGCGGTGCTCGAAAGGCTTTACCTTTACGTGAGCGTGCGGAGTCGCCATCACGTGTGGGGGGCGAAGGATACGGAGATATCGATGCTGTTCGGGCACTCGAAGCAGAACTGGCAGCACAAGGTGGAGCGGATCATTGAGGACCTGGTGACGCGGTTCAGCCGGTCGGAGTTCATTCACGCCGGCGGGAAGAGCCATGCGGCGCGTTTGGCGTATGCGAAGCAGCGCATGGGGAACACGAGCCGCAAGGGTGGCCGCAGGCCCGGTGATGAGCTGCCTCCGCTGCCGGCGAAGCAACGGGAGGATGAGCCTTTGAGCAGCCAGGCGAAGCGCCGCGCGAAGCTGATGCGCGAGGAGGCGGAGCGGCGTGAGCTGGCGCGTGAGCTTGGCTGCAAGCCGGAGGAGATCGACCTGCGGCGGATCGATCCCGAGTGGAACGACTGAGTGACCCGCCCGCATCGCTGCGCGAAGCGATGCGGGCGGGCCTGAATGACTTCAATGACCTGATTGACGGGACTGACAACGAACAAACCACAAACCAACGAACACAAGGAGCAACGAACATGATCAACGAACTGGACATCCATGGCACGCAGGCGGTGACGATCCGCCGCATCAACTTGGGCGAGCTGCATGCGAGCCCAACGAATCCGCGGCAGCACTTTGATGCGGAGGCGCTGGCGGAGCTGGCGTCGAGCATCGAGGAGCATGGGGTGAAGATGCCGCTGCTGGCGCGGCCGTCGAAAAGCGAGCCGGGCAAGTATGAGATCGTGGCGGGGGAGCGTCGCTTCCGGGCGACGTCGCTGCTGGTGACCCGGCTGCCGGAGCGCATGGAGATCGCGGGCGAGGATGAAGCTCGCGTGAAGGAGCTGGAAACGCTGCCGGTGATCGTTGAGGACCTCGACGACGCTACGGTGCTGGAGCTGCAACTGATCGAGAACCTGCAGCGGAGGGACCTCACGGCCCTGGAAGAGGCGCGAGGCTATCAGCGCCTGCTCGATCTGAATGACAAGGGCTACACGCCGCAAAAGATCGCCGCGAAGATCGGCAAGAGCGTGGACACGGTGCTGAACAAGCTGAAGATGCTGAAGGCTCCGAAGGCGATGCAGGAGGCGCTGGATGCGGGCCTCATCGGGGAAAGGCATCTGGTGCTGGTGGCGGCGATTCCCGGCCAAAAGGCGCGTGAGGAATGCGCGAAGAAGGTGCTGAGCGGTGGCGAGGATTGGGATGACAACGCACAGAAGTGGGTGAAGCGGCCACTGAGCATTCGGGCCACGCTGGCGGTGATTAATGATGAATACCGGGCCTCACTGAAAGGCGTGCCGTGGGATCTGGAAGATCCGCAGCTCGTGCCGGATGCGGGTGCGTGTGCCACGTGCCCGTTCTTTGCCCAGCATGCTGCCAAGGAAGACAAGGACCTGGCTGCGGAGCTGGGCAATGGTCGCGGTCAAACGGACCCGCTGACGTGCTTGAATCCGAAATGCCACAAGGCGAAGAACGATGCGATCTTTGCCCGCAAGAAGGCGGAGGCGAAGGAGGCGGGAACGGTGACGATCGTGCCGGCGAAGGAGGCTGACAAGCTGGTGGATTTTAATGGCACGGTGCTGAACTCGAACTATGTGCGCCTCGATGAGAAGCCGGGCTATGAGCACACGGGGCACTATGACCGTGACAAGAACCCGGTGTGGCGTGAGCTGGTGGAGGACCGGCTGCCGGCGGGGGCCATCCAGGTGGTGAACGCGAAGGAGGCGGGCGTGATCGAGCTCGTCGAGGTGAAGGTGGCCATCGCGGCCGCCCGCGAGCACAAGAAGCATGGGAAGCTCTTCCAGAAGGTGACCGCCAGCGGCAAGAAGGTGCTCAGCGATGACGAGAAGAAGGCGAAGGAGAAGGAGGCTTTTGAGGCGAAGGTGACCGCCCGCTCGAAGGTGTGCTACATGCAGTATCTGCGGGATCGCGCCCTGGAGAAGGGCATGGATCGTGACGCGGCGCTCGCCGTGCTCGACACGGTGCTGCGTGAGGCGGGCAAAGACGGCTGCCAGCTCATGGCGGAGACGCTGGCGATCCAGCCGCGTGAGAAGAAGAAGAACGAGTATGGCGTGGTGGCGGATGCGTATCGCGAGCCGATCCTGGAGGCGCTGCGTATGACCGACACAGGCAAATCGGAGATCGATGCGCTGATCATGCTGGGGGTGATCGCGAAGTATGTGAAGAACTGGGGCCTGGGCTTTAGCTCGAAGGAGCCGCTGGAGGCGTTCTTCGGCTTTGATGCGAAGACGATCAAGGCGCTGGCGACGGCTGAGGTGAAGGCGGAGATCGAGGCAAAGGCCGCGAACAAGAAGCCTGAGAAGGTGGCCGCGAAGGATCACACGGACCCGACGCACGTGGACAGCGCCAAGGAGGCGAGCAAGACGAAGGCGGCGGACAGCCGCGCGAAGCGCGGAATGAGGAAGCCCGAAGGCCCCGCCCGCAACGCTTCGCGTAGCGATGCGGGCGGGGGAATGACGAAGGAAGCTGGGCCGAGTGCGACGGAAGAGGCCACGGGCATTCAAGACTCCAAGCTGGGCAAGGCAACGGGCTGGACGCCAGCGGATGTGGAGGCGGGGGCAGCGCTGCTGAAGGCGAAGACGCATGACATCACGACGCTGATCGGCTCGAAGCCGGACCGGAAGAAGGATGCCATCGCCTACAAGAACTGGAACGGCCTGCGCATGAAGCTGCTGCGGAAGGCGGGGCTGGCGAAGTGACCGCGCGGAGCGCGGAATGACGAAACCAGAAGGAGGAATGACGAATGGGGAACCTGAAACGAAGATTTTTATGAGTGATCGAAAGCTAAAATATGAGGAGTTTGTGCGGGGCAAGATCCGGCCGGTAGAGGCGGCGGGTTTTGAGCCGATGGAGATCCATGCGCCGCTGTTTGAGTGGCAGAAGATGGTGGTGCGGTGGGCTTTAAAGCAGGGGCGCGCGGCTTTGTTTGAAGACTGCGGGCTGGGCAAGACGCTGCAACAGATGGAGTGGGCGCGGCAGGTGGCGGAGCATGTGCAGATGCCGGTGCTGATCCTGTGCCCGCTGGCGGTGGCAGAGCAGACGGTGGCGGAGGGGCAGAAGTTTGGCATTACGATCCGCCACGTGCGCGAGCCGGAGGATGTGCAGGGCGCGGGCATCTATATCACGAACTACGAACGGCTGGAGAAGTTTGATGAGGTGGCGTTTGGCGGCGTGGTGCTGGATGAATCGAGCATCCTAAAGTCGTTCACGGGTAAAACGCGGCAACTGTTGGCGAAGCGGTTTGAGGGCACGCGGTTTCGGCTGTGCTGCACGGCGACGCCTGCACCGAATGATTTTACGGAGCTGGGCCAGCACGCGGACTTCTTGGGCATCTGTAAACCGGCGGAGATGCTGGCGACGTATTTCATCAACGACACCTTCGACACGGGAACGTGGAGGCTGAAGGGTCACAGCGAAGAGGCGTTTTGGCGGTGGGTTTCGTCATGGGCGGCATGCGTGAGCAAGCCGAGCGATTTGGGATTCAGTGATGAGGGATATGAACTGCCACCGATCGAGACGCAGATCGTGACGGTGCATGTGGATCAGCGGGCGGATGATGGGTTTGAGCTTTTCCGCACGGCGAACACGTCTGCGACGAATCTGCACAAGGAGATGCGCCGGACGATGAAGGAGCGGGTGGAGGCCGCGGCGAAGATCGTGAATGCGACGGCGGAGCAGTTCATCGTGTGGACGGAGAGCAATGAGGAGAGCAACGATCTGGCGCTGGCGATCCCTGATGCGGTGGAGGTGACGGGATCGGACAAGCCGGAGCACAAGGAGCGAAAGATGCACCTTTTCCAAACGGGGCAGGCGCGGGTGATCGTGACGAAGCCGAGCATCGCGGGTTTCGGACTGAACTGGCAGCACTGCTGCCACGACATCTACGTGGGGATGACTCACAGCTATGAGCGTTTTTATCAGGCGGGGAAGCGCATCCATCGCTTTGGGCAGCAGCGGACGGTGCGCCGTTACATCGTGCAGGCGGACACAGAGGATGGCGTGATGGCAGCGATCATGCGGAAGACGGAGCAGCACAACACGATGCGCGAGCTGATGCGCTTCACGAAGGAGAGTTTGGCAGGGCAATCAAATATCACGATCATGAACACGGAGATCAAACAACGAATCGGCGACAACTGGACGATGTATCACGGCGACTGCGTGCGCGTGGCGAAAACACTTGCGGATAACAGCGTGGGGATGGCGGTGTTTTCGCCGCCCTTCGCGGATTTGTTCACTTATTCATCGGACGTGCAGGACATGGGCAACTGCAAGGACATGGAGGGATTCATGGAGCAGTTTGGCTACCTGATCGATGAGCTGATGCGGATCACGATGCCGGGCCGTGAGTGCGCGGTGCATTGCTGTGATCTGCTGGCGACGAAGTGGAAGGATGGCGACATCGAGTTCAAGGACTTCTCGGGTGCGATCGCGAGTGCGTTTCGAGATCGGGGATGGCTGCTGCATTCGCGGGTGTGCATCTGGAAAGATCCGGTGACGGAAATGCAGCGCACGAAGGCGCACGGGCTGCTCTACAAGACGCTGCGCACGGATAGCAGCAAGAGCCGGGTGGGCAGTGCGGACTATCTGCTGGTCTTTCGCAAGCCGGGAGTGAATCCGAAGCCAATCACGCACACGGTGGAGTCGCTGCCGCTGGGTCGCTGGCAGGAACTGGCGAGCCCGGTGTGGATGACGGTGGATCAAGGGCGCGTGCTAAATGGCCGCGAGGCGAGTGAGTCGAAGGACGAGCGCCACATCTGCCCGCTGCAACTGGATGTGATCGAGCGTGCGCTGACGCTGTGGAGTGCGGAAGATGATGTGATCTTTTCGCCCTTTGCTGGCATCGGCAGCGAGGGCTACTGCGCCCTGCAAATGGGGCGTCGATTCATCGGCGCGGAGCTGAAGGAGAGCTACTTCAAGACGGCGTGTGAGAACTTGGCGAATGCGACGCGGCAGGGGGTGCTGTTTGAGATGCTGTGAGGCACGCTGAAGTGTGAACAACGAACGACTGAACGACGAACGACTTTTTTGACCATGCCTGACTCCCAACCATCAGGAACGCCGATGCCTTCGCAGATCGAACTGGCGGAGGTGTGGGTGCGTGATGAGGCGGAGATCGCGGAGAGCAAGAAGGGTGGACATGACACGACCTTCAAGACGGTCTGCACGTTGCTGCATGGCTTTGACCTGGGTGACGCTGACCTGATGAGCGTGCTGGGGATCTACAACGCGACGAAGTGCCTGCCACCGTGGACGGAGGCGGAGCTGCTGCATAAGCTGAGCGGTGCGCGTGCGACTTCGAGTCGGTATCCGAAGGGCTGGCTGTATCGGAAGATCTGCCGCGAGAAGGGCTACTGGAAGCCGGGCATGGGATCGCGAAGTGCGGCGGGGTCATCGGGCCAGCGGGAGATGAGTCTGGAGCATCAAGCGCCGAAGTATGAGGCGAAGTGGCGGCTGCCGTTTGATCTGGATGCGCTGCGGGCGATGCAGCCGGCGGGGGTGCGTGTGGATGAGGCCTGGCTGGCGGCGAGATCGCCGGTGGATGTAAAGACGTGCTCGACGGCGGATTTTCTGAACGCGGTGTTTGATCGCGAGGACATGGTGCTTGTCTTCACGAAGTTTGGCTCGCAGGGGCAGTATATGTGGTGGCGGGGGCGTGCGTATCTGCTGGCGTCGCGTGCGGGCATCCCGGCGCAGCGTGAGGTGAAGCTCTACGGCGGGAAGGTGGAGCCGGTGGTGCTGCCGAAGGGCGGCCCGGATGGGGTTTGGTATCTGTCGCAACCGGTGAACGGGAAGTGGATGCCGAACCCTCGCGAGATCGATCCGCATACGAAGAAGCCGAAGCTGAGCCGTCGCTCCGAGGAATCGGTGGTGAAGTGGAAGCACCTGGTGCTGGAGGCTGATCCGGTGGATGAGGTGAAGAAGGACCCGGCGCTGCTGGCGGAGTTTGAGCTGCTGTGGCTGGGGTTTCTGGCGAAGCTGCCGCTGCCGATCAAGGCGATCTACACGAGCGGCGGGAAGAGCACGCATGCGCTAGTGTGGCTGCCCTGTGATACGAAGGAGCGATTCGATGCCACCAAGCGGCTCCTGGGGCCGCTGTTTTCTAAGCTGGGGGCTGATCCGGCGGCGATGAAGGCGGTGCAACTGACGCGGCTGCCGGGATGCAAGCGGGGTGAGAGGCTGCAAAAGCTCCTCTACCTCAATCCGCGGCCTGATCCGGGCGGGGTGCCGCTGATCGAGATGGTGGGGCCGAAGGTGGTGATGGGGAATGAGGAAGGGGGCGAGGTGACCTCAATGACCGGAGTGACCGGAGTGACGGGGACGGTGGAAGAGGAGGGCACGCGGAATGAGTGAGCCTGCCACTACGAACGCCACACCGCCGCCGGCGGGTGCTGCACCTGTCGATCCCGCTTTGCAAGACATCGCGGCCCGGCTGGGTCCGATGTTTGATACGGCGGGGGTGACGAGACCGGATGAGGCGGCGCAGATCGCTCCGACGCTGAATTTGAAGCTGCCGCCGGATGACCTGGCGCGTGAGGTGGCGAACTTGCTGGCGTCGAAGGATGGCAGGTGGGGCTTATACAGGTGGCAGCGCGACATCGTGACAGTCGATGAACAGGAAGGAGCGCGAGAGGAGATGAAGCCGAAGCGTTTTCGCACCTGGCTGCCGATCACGCGGGGCGTGTATCCGGTGGAGCGCTGGCTGAAAACGGAGGAGAAGGATCGCGAGGGCCGCGATGTGCTGAAGGCGATCAAGGGCGGGCTGACGAAGGACCAGGCGGAGACGATCCTGGAGAGCGATGTGCTGCGGCTGTCGCTGCCGGAGCTGCGCGGGGTGAATCCGATCAAGATGCCGGTGATCGATGACGTGCTGGATGAGCGGGGCCTGCCACGCCTGCGGCTGCTGCAGCCGGGCTTTGATCCGGCGAGCGGGATCTACACGTGTCGATCCGGCGTGAGCTACGCGGAGGACATGCCGTTTGATGACGCGGTGAGTTACCTCTGGAACCTGTTTCGATGGTTTGGATGGCGTGATGCGGAGCGTGATTTCTCGATCCATCTGGCGGCGATGGTGACGATGTTTGGCCGTGGGATTTATCCGGGCAAAGCGCCGATGTTTTTCTACAACGCGAACATCCAGGAGAGCGGCAAGACGACGCTGGCGAGCTATGTGACTTGGCTGGTGCATGGCTCGATGCGGACGCGGCCGCTGCTGCCGGATGCGGAGGAAAAGCTGCAGGAGCTGCTCAATACGGCGGCGCTGCGAGGCAATCCGTATGTGTTCTTCGACAACGTGAACTGGAAGGGTCAAGTCGTGGAGACGGTGCTGCTCGATGAATGGCTGACGAATGCGGAGAAGGAATTCCGCAAGCTGGGTGGCAATGATGAAGGCCAGGTGGTGCTGCGTGCCGTGACGTTGGGGACGGGCAACAACGTGACGCTGAGCGCTGACCTTCAACGTCGCACGCTGCTGGCGGACCTTTTGAATCGCACGACGGGGAAGGATCGCGAGTTGCCTGACAGTGTGGAGAAGCTGGATGCGAAGTTTTTTGCCAACGTCGAGAACCGCAAGCGCGGCCTGGCGGCCGTGTGGGCGCTGATCCGCGAGTGGGATGCGGATGGACGGCCGAAGTGGCCGTTCAAGGAGCTGGGCTCGTTCAACCAGTGGAGTCTCGTGGTGCCTGCGATCGTGCTGCATGCGGGCCGCAAGGGTGCTGAGCAAGAGTGGAACTGCCTTCTGGAGCCGCAGAATGAGAACATCGGCGACAAGGAGACCACCGAGATCCGCAAGCTGGTGGCCTTTGCGCTGGATGAATTCGGCCCCGGAGCGGATGGTGAGATGCGCGCGGCCTTTGAGATCACCGTGGCGCAGTTCGCTGGTGTGGCTCGTCGTCATGCGGTGGCCACGCACAAGCTCTGGCCCGAAAAAGACATCGAATCGGTCATGCAGACCGAGGGCAAGGCCGGAGGCTGGAAATACATCGTGCCGACGAGCCATGAACCGGCGGCCGATGTGCCTGACTTTGATGCTGAGCCCGCGATGTCGAGCGATGACCAAGCCAAGCGGGAACGCTCGGCGAGCGAGTGGCTGTCACCGAAGACGCGAAGCAGCTTCGGTAACGAACTGAAGACCAGGCTGCACGAGCTGGACTTTAAGAGCAGCTCCGGCCAGCTCTACCGGCTCACTCATCTCGCCGGCGTGTCGCCAGCGAGGTATTCCGTCGAGAAGGTGAAGTGAGGTTGAGGGGCTCACACGTGAGCACTGCGGCGGTCTAAAGGTCGTCGCATAGGTGACCAGGCTGCCAGCCGCAGTGCGGCCGCCTCTTGTCTGCGCATCCCGTGAAAGGCGGGAGCTTCGCCGCGCAGCGGCGCTCGATTCCTCCGCCTCCCGCGCCCTCCGGACCTCCTGTTATTTGAAGGGTTTTATCTGTGCGACCTCTCGAACCTCTAGGCACTTCGCATATCAAAAACGCGAAACAGGGGATGATTTAGCCACAGGTTGGACAAGTAGCGGGTGAGTAAGATGAAACCTCTATGACGCTCGAAGCCTGATGAAATGGAAGTTTTCAAGAGGTTGGGTAGCTATGAGAGGTTTTTGAGAGCTGAGAGATTGGTTAGTGGTTTGGAGGCTGGTTGCAAAGTGCCTCAAAAGCGACCACAGCGACTCAACCTCTTTCTTTTGTCACCCTACCCCCCCCACTAAGGAGGCTTCCGGCACGCTTTTCCCAACACCCTGAGCAGCGCTCGA
>Ga0315904_10001267_pt1 | contig 39787 bp, 53 predicted proteins | sample LakEriMetagenome_6_FD_203529 | JGI IMG/M metagenome (GOLD analysis project Ga0315904, IMG submission 203529) | Freshwater fungal communities from buoy surface, Lake Erie, Ohio, United States - Buoy 12 MA120 | ecosystem: Environmental > Aquatic > Freshwater > Lake | place: USA: Lake Erie, Ohio... | reverse complement strand
GAGCGATAATCTGGAGAATTCCACCGTAGCCAGAGTAGTTTCCGTTAGGTGGTGTGGTGCGGGTGAAAGACACCTGCTCAATCACTGCCTCAATAGGTTCTCCGTCAGCAGTGAAATCTTGGATGATAATGGTTTCGCCTTGGGCTTCCATAGCCTCAAGCGCTTGCAGTCTACCTAGTGCGTATCCTTGGAATCCCATGATGTTCTTATTGCGGTCACGCTCCGAATCAAAACAAAAGACAGGGATTTGAATAACGCGAGCGCGGGTAGGAGTAGGCAGAGCCTTAACAGAGTAACCATAGATAACAGCACCAGTCGTGGCAGTTGTATCGTTACGATTGAGGCGGAACTTAAACTGCGCTTCAACTGAAACATCGCCAAAAACCGATGAGAGGTCGTAGTCATAATCAGATGTACTCCCTTGTGCTACTGTACGGAAGGCTGTGTCTGTTCCATTTTGAACACGAAAAATATCAATGTCACCTTGCAGTGTTCCTTCGGTGCGTAGTTTTAAACGCTTCCATGCTTTGTTCTCAAGTGTTTCATAACGGATGATACCTGTGGTGAACTCACCTGATTCAACAAGTTCGGTGGCATGCTCAATAAACAAACCATCACCGTTTACACAGAAAGCAATTCTTCCATCACCAAGGTTGGCAACGCCTTCTACTTTACCTGTTGTGGATTCTGCATAAACATCTGTTGCATAGGCATAGGTGCCATTAGACAATGGTTGTGATAAGTCAACTCGGTATACGCCAGAGTATCCACTAATACCAGAGTCAACTCCAGCAATAATGAATTTACTATAAGCGCTCATCTTGTAGATGCCAAGATTTGATTCAAATATAAGCGGTCCATAAGACAAGTCGCCAACCTCATTGGCTATAGCAATTCGTAATCCTCTGCTGGTACCGATAGCCACATAGGTGCCAAGGTATCCAAGCAAGCCAGTAATGTTTTCTCCACTAGGTAGTGTGATTACGCTGGTCATTGTGTTTAAAGTTCCATCATTAGCAACGGTAATTTTATACACATTGCCTTGTTCGCCAGAAAATCCACCAACATAAATAGCAGCGCCAGCCTCGGTTACAGCCCTAAAGGTGTAGCCAGTAGGCAGCGTGCTGCTTCCATTAACAGCAGTAAGTGTGCTGAGGTTAATTGATGAGCCAGTGTTTCTGTTTATTTCATAAACAAATGTGCTTTGGTTTGTGTCATGAAAGGCTAAGATAAAACGATTTTTAACATAGGCAATAGTTGCAGTTTCTGCGTTTGCTGTATTGATTGCATAGTCTTGATGCAGTGCAGGAGTATTCTCGTCAAATGAGTAGCGCCACACTTTGGTTGGTGTAACCATCATCAAGTCATTACCGCCCATGGCTACTGCAATAATGTTCTCCGTAAGTGAAGTGTTGTTGACAATAGTAGTTTCTGAGTAGTCACTTACCCTGATACGCACAACGCGTGCAGTTTCAGTAGATGCGTACTTGACCAGTATTAGATACTCAACGCCACCGATAACGGTATTGAATACACGGCTATCTCCAGTAAATGCTTCTTGCAAGAAGGTTCTGCGTAGTAGTGAGATTTGTCCTGGAGTCCAAGGATTAACACCAACAGATGAACTGAAGCGGAAGCGTGCTTCCTCAAGACTTCCAACAATTGGCTCTTGATAAGTACTGCCTGCTCCAAGGTGAAAAGACGATTGGCTTCTAATCCAATAGCCAGAGCCAGATAGTGATTGCTCGCCTGGGTCGCGTAGTTGGTCTACACGCTGTGTGCGAAACTCTGCAGTCTGTCTACGGTACGGAGTTTGGTCTGTGATGGCAGCAATAAACGGCATGCCACCAATAGCAAAATCAAATTTGTATGTAGTCGGGTCGTAATAGGTTGAGATGCGACCAGATAAGTCAATGACAACGCGTTCAGAAATATCGGGTGGTCTGCTATCTACCATGTCGCTCCTTGTTTTTAGGTATGAAAAATGAGCAGTTTAAACACATGCTCAGGTGTAGACTTTAAGAGTCTTTAGTTTTCTATTGCTGGAGTTGGAGTTACTTCTTCCACATCAATGATTTCTTCTTCAGAAGTTTGCACTGGTGGTTGAGGATATGTAAATGTCTTAGTTTCAAAATCATAAAGACATCCAATACCAGGTGTTGGCTCAATATCTGTTGTTTCTATAATAGCCGTATATTCATTTTTAATGTGTTCAATAAATGAATCATCAGCAACTATAGAATTAGCAACATAATTACCTTGAAGTAATGCAAATGTTCTTTCCATAATTTACTCCTATTGTACCCAACTTAGAATTACTTGACCTGAACCACCATTACCACCAAGGGCTTGGCGTTGATTAACAATTGTAGAGTTACTAAAAGAAGCACCACCACCGCCTCCAGCACCAGTATTGGCTAATCCAGCAACGCCGTTATAGTCATAATAACCTGATGAAGCAGACCACACACGGGCATCTCCAGCGCCATAGCCAGGTTTTGGTAAACCAATAATTACATTTAGTTGACCATTTACGCCACCTAAACCACCAGCACCCCAACCTTCTGCTGTAGGCGCTCCACCATTTCCTGGTTTAATAAACGCTCTTTGTGCATTGCTTCTTACTCCAGAACTGCCTTGACCAAACTCTGACACCATAGATGTAAAAGCATTAGTAACGGTTATTTCTGCAGATGCAGCAGTTGAGCCTCCATACCAAACCATAAACGGTTGATGCTCATCTGGACCTGTACCTCTTGATGCCCCGTGTCCTGCAAGCATTGCCCAGTTACTGGTGGCGCTTAAGAACGATGCCCCTCCACCGCCAAAGTCGCCTCCAACAGCACCGCTAGAATCCATAATGTTTTGACCTGCTCCGCCACCCTGAGCAATCAATCCAACAACATTGTTTACAATACCTGCACCACGAATTAGCCTTGCTCCGCTAGTTCTATAGTTTTTGTAACTTGTTGCGGATGAGCCAACTTCAAACTGAAGTCCAGTAAGTCTTGGTGAGCCAGAAGATGAGTTAACTGTTACTTGATTGCGGATTAAAGCCCAAGTAGAACCACCAGGAGCAGTTGCGGTTAAAGTTCTTTGATTCCAAACAGTTGTGCTTCCAGAATAAAACTGAGTTCCACTACTGCTAGTGCTTACAACGCTTCCTCTAAATGAGTCAAGCCATTGAATCATTATCTGTGTTGTAATACCGTTTATATTATCCATATTAAAATATGCAGAAGCGGTATATGTTGTACCAGCAGTTACTGGAACAAGGTAGTATATGTCACCAAAATCTGGTGTTGAAAATCCTGGTTGATAAATAGAACCATAAGTCCAGGCTGGTGTTGATGTTCCGATAGATATACCAGAAATTGTATTTACTGTTCCAGAACCATAGTTGCTATTATTTGGTGATGAATTAGTTAATGAAATTGATGGTGGGCTAGTAAATCCACTACTACCTGAACTACCACTAACATAAAATACACCAGATTGTTGCCCAAATTCTGCAGCACCGCCAATACATCCATTAATTAAAGTTGCACTATATCCAAAACTTGAGTAACCCCCACTTTGAGAAACAACTGGGCTTGTCGTGGTTCCAGAACCGCCTGCACCGCCTGCGCCAACAGTAACTGTATATGTAGTTCCAGGGGTAACAGAAACAGTCCCGCGCACTACACCACCACCACCACCACCACCTCCAGCATTAGATGTGCTACCGCTTGTGGTTGATTGCATAGCATAACCGCCACCACCTCCACCGCCAACCATTGCAACATTAACGGAAGTTACGCCAGCAGGTGCTGTCCAAGTAGAGGATGAATTAAATACTTGAACTCGGTTTGATAAAGTAGTTGCGCCAGTAGTGGCTGCGGGATATTGTTGAATCGCCATTACGCTATCTCCACTCCGCTAATGTGAAGCGTTACTGCAGTAGTAGATGCTCCACCAGTAATTGTCTGGGTTGCTGCAAGAACTTGCTTAAGGTCAACAACAATAACTGTGTTTGCAGGAATGCTTACTGTTGGAACAACATTGGTTCCATTAAGTGCAATTGTTGCGGTTGAAGTTGATGCTGCTGTGTTAGATATTGCGATGTTGGTAACAACTGCACTTGACCCTGATGGGGTTGTATAGAGAGTTGTTCCTGTATTGGTTGTTGCTGCGCCTCTAAAAAGCGCTTTAGTTGTCGTAGCCATTATTACCTACTTTCTAATAAACACCCATTATGATTAACTGGAACTCATCGGTCACACTTCCGACCCCAAGAGTTCCGTTCATAACGATGTCGCCTGTTGTTGTTATTGTTCCACTGGCAGTCGTGGTGCCAGTAATTGTGGTGTTGTTAACTGTTAATGCACTGACGGTTGTAACTGTTGCGCCAGATGAAATTAAAGTTGAACCAAGTGTTGGTGCGCTATAACTTGATACAGTACCCCAAGATGAAGTAGTGCCGTCAGTTGTAAGATACTTTCCGCTTTGTCCTGTTTGTGATGGAACTACATATTGAGTAGTTGTATCAAGGGCAAATGTTGTACCTGTAAGGGTAAGCCCAGTGCCAGCAGAATAAACAGCATCTGTTGAGAATAATGCAAAGGTAATTGCAGTTACGCCAACTGTTCCAGTTGAAGCAACCGTGGTGATAAATGACTCGCCAGAGAAGTTACCTTGTTTAGTATAAACAGCAGATGTGTATACCTCATCCCATGAGTCAAAGTCTGTTGCACGACTCCATGCTCCAGATGCTGCGACATAAACACCATTATCAGCCTGCGTTGACTGGTCCTTAACAAGGATTCTATCTCCAGCAATTGGAGTGTATCCATTGACCGCCGACAAGCCAGAAAGTGTAATGTTGCTGGAAGTAGCAGTTTCTACTGGGTCATGAAAGTGCAAACCAGCCAATGCAGTTGCAGCCAAATCGTATGCTTGCTTAACAGAGTTTGGAGTTGCTGCAGATGTGGTAGATGTACTGGTTACAGAATCAGTAAGTTGAACCGCACCCTTTTGTGATGTAGTTGCATCCTGGATACTGATTGTTACTGATGATGATGCACCTCCACCTGTAATAGGTGATGATGCAGTAATGTTTGTAATTGCAGATGAAGATGTAAATACCTGCCATGCACTGCCATCGTAAGCATACATGTTATTGTTTGTTGTATTCCAATAGATAACACCCGAAGTAAGTGGGTTGCCATCATTATCAACAGTTGGTGCTGTTGCTTTTGGACCAAGGTATCTATCATCAAACTGGTCCCACGCAGCCTCTGCAGATGTAGCACTTGATGCTGCACTTGTAGCAGATGTTGCTGCTGCGGTAGCAGAGTTAGCAGCGCTTGTTGCTGAGGTGGCTGCTGCTGTTGCAGAGTTTGCTGCAGATGTCGCAGATGTTGCAGCAGCAGTTGCTGATGCACTTGCATTAGATGCTTGGGCAATAGCAATAGATGCAGCACTATCGGCGCTTGTAGCACTTGTGGCTGCAGCAGTAGCAGATGCAGCAGCAGAAGCAGCAGATGTGGCTGCAGCAGTAGCACTTGCTGCTGCAGATGTAGCACTTGTTGCTGCAGCAGTTGCGCTATTTAATGCGCTAGTTGCACTTGTCGCTGCAGAAGTAGCGGATGTTGCAGCAGCGCTTGCTGAATTAGCAGCATCTGTTGCATAAGAAGCAATTGTTGCAACCGAGTTCGCAGCAGCAGTGGCACTGGCAGCAGCAGATGTAGCCGAAGTAGCAGCAGCACTTGCAGAGTTAGCAGAAGCGGTAGCGCTTGTGGCTGCGCTTGCTGCACTTGTGGCTGCTGCGGTGGCAGATGTTGCTGCGCTTGCAGCGCTAGTAGCAGCAGCAGTCGCACTTGTTGCAGCAGAAGATGCTGAGGTAGATGCAGCAGTTGCGCTTGCAGCAGCGCTTGTTGCGCTGGTTGCTGCAGCAGATGCTGAGTTAGCAGCCGATGTTGCATAGCCTGCAATGGTTGCTACAGAAGCAGCAGCAGTTGCTGCAGAGGCTGCAGCGCTGGTGGCTGATGTAGCAGCCGAACTTGCTGAGGTTGCAGCAGATGCTGCACTTGTGGCAGCAGCAGCAACTTGAGCATCGGCAAAATCTTTGCGTACTGCATCGCTTGCATTAACTGGAGTTGCAAGGTTTGTTACCGTATAACCGCCAGCATTAAGGTTGGAGCCAAGAGTTTTATTGCTTATGGTTTGGGTTGCAGAATTTAAGATTACAGTGCCTGATGTATTAGGCAAGTAGATTGTATTATCTTGTGTTGGCTCTACAACCTCTAATGTGGTTTCATGGGCATCTGCAGTATTGCCTTCAAAGGTAATGCCAATGTTACCAATTACGCCAGTAATGGTTGGGTTTGATAAGGTCTTACGGGTAAGTGTCTGTAGAGCATCGGTACCTACGACAACACCATCACCTGTCTGCAAACCATGAACATGTGTTTGGTTGGCAGCAGTAAGAATTGCTTGGTCAATGTCATACCCACGAGCAGCAATATGGTTTTCTGACTCACGGAACTCACGACCTGATACGCCATGGCGAACCACTGCACCAGCAGAGTGGGCTACAGCCTGTGTATTATCGGCACCACGAGTTACAGTAAGGGTTGTGCTGCTACCAGATGTGACAGTTAAAACTTCTTCTTTAGATGTGTCTGGGTCAACAATCAGCGTATATGGAAAAGATGTCGGGAATCCAGAAATGGATGCGACAATGAAGGATGTGTTTGATGCCCCTTGTGATTGTGCGGGGATAGATGATTGGAGCGAGGTTTCTACTGCGGTTGAGGAGTAGTACCGCGCTGGTGAGCCTGGGTCGCCTGCTGCCATTTTCTACCTTATCTTTGATAGTGCGAACGGATTGGATGTTGACGGCGTTGGTTATTCGCCACTTCGTTTAAACGCTGTGTGTAAATGTTGTACAAGAATCTGGCAGCGTTTTGTCCAGAACCTGTTGGGCGCACGCCATCAAGCATGTCTGCTGCTGCAGACTGAGGACCAAGGCGTGATGGGTCCAAGAACGAAATCATGCGGAAGGCTGCGCCGTAGATGGCAACATCCTCCGAATATGATGGGAAGCCTGTGACTGTTTCATAGTCATCACTATCATTAACAAGCAGTGTTGGGCGCTTGCTGTATGACACATGTACTGTTTGTCCAGGCACAATCTCTGAATAGATAGATAGGCTCTTTGTGGTAGCAAAGGCATCTGAATCTGCAACTCTATCTAGTTGCCACGCACGAGCAGGAAACCACTCTTTTGATGGACCTACTGTTGAATAAGTTACAGATAGGACATTTTGAACAGCAGCAGGAATTTGGTATGAATACTGCGCTGCTACATAATCAAAGTCGTATGTGCCTAGGGCAAAGATGCTTGGGTACATGGCATCAATTGTGTTGTTAATAGCATTTTTAATTTCATTGCGTGGGAACAATGGAGCCATTGTTACCTTAGCGTTACTTGAGTGAGCAGCAGCAGTTGTACCGCGCTGCGCTCTACCCCAAGGGGCAAGCGTTAAAGTGTTGGCTACATTATCCGTAGTGTTAACGAATACAATTTCATCATCAATCTGTACATATCCACGACCAATAACTGAAGCATCATAAACACTTAAGGTTGTTGTTGTGCTGTTAGCACTGCTAACTAACCATGTGGCAGACTCTGTATTTTCTGTATAGCCATGCAATACCGCTTCAACGCGGTCTGCTAGTTGTCCAAAGGTACTCATAGGTTAATGCTCCTTAACGCAGCCACGGCTGATAGTCCAGATGTGCCAGCAAGTTCATTGCAGATGGCGTTTAAACCTTTATAGTTGTTTGGCTGGCGTGTAGAACTAGCCTTGTAATTAAGGGCAGCAATAAGTCCTAAGCCATTTGTACCAGCCCATGCGTTAGCAGCACCCTGTGGTGCTTCATAGACTGTATAAACGGGGTATGTTCCGCCATTGGCTAGACGGTTAAGTTCGCCCGTAAGGGTGCTTCCTGCTACTCCTGTTGCCATTACTTGCCTTTCTTCTTAGCCTTGCGAGCCACTGCTGCGTTATCTACTAGGTTCGGATACTTCCGACCCGCAGCCTTTGCACGAGCCTTGGCAGCAGCCTTCTGTGCAGAAGTAAGTTTTGTAGATGTCTTTTTTGGATTCTTCTTGTCCCAAAATGCTTTACCTTTCACCACTTCACCTTGTCTGCCCAATACGCTGCACTCATTTTGCCTTTAGCAATGTTCTTTGCATGGCGTGCTTTAAATGACTTCTGGCGTTTTGTGGGCTGTCTATCGCCTGTTACACCTTGTTGACCAAAACGGATGGTCTTTACTTGGCTGCCTTCTTTTGCTACCACCACATGTGATTTGGTTGGGTGGCTTGGTGTGCGCTTTGGTTTATTAAAACCAGATACGCCAGCCCGCGCTAAGCGCGGGTCGCGCTTACTTCTTTTTTCCGCCACGCTTGGCAGCCTTCTTTGATTTGCCTGCTACAGATAGAGCAATAGCAACCGCTTGCTTGCGGCTCTTAACAACTGGAGCCTTCTTTGGACCTTTTGGGTCACGACCTGAGTGAAGGGTTCCACGCTTGTATTCGCCCATTATCTTTTGAACTTTAGTTTTTTTAGGCATTAGTCCATGTCCTCTGAGTCATCGTATTCTTCCATTTTGCTCATTGGGGTTTCGCCAATACGGACAATCGGCTTGTTGTAAATGGCTACATTAGGAGCCTTTGGTAGTTCTGTAGGGGTTCTGCCACCAACACCATAAGGTGTGACAGTTCCGAAGCAGTTGCACTCAACGCACATTATTCTTCATCCTCATCTTCGTAGATGTCCTCATCTTCTATAGTGGGAGAGGGCAGTCCCCACAGTGGCTCTGGAACAATAGGCTCAGTCATCATCTTCCTCATCCAGTAACCGCTTAATCTCATCCTCAGAAGGTGCCTTGTATGACACCCAACTTGGATAAGAACCTTTATCCATGACAAATGCCATGGCTACATCAGACTTAAAACCTGCTTTAATTAAAGAGCGGTAGTATTCGTTGAGCCAAATACAGTACATTTCAAGTTCTGTATACGACTCATCTTTGACTGTACGCACACGCTTTACTGGTTGTTTTTTTCTTGGTGGTTTGCGAGCAGCCATGATTCCTCCCTATGCTCCGAACGCTTTGCCAGTTTCATTTGAAATTCTTACTGCTTCTTGAACCTTTTTCATGCTGGTTCCTGCGGGCTGTATGCCCTGAGCGCGGGCATCTCTGTATGCCTGCAATTCTTTATCCCACTTCTTAGAAGATACGCCTAGGTTAGAGTTGGCTTCTCCTGTATTCATTACAAGAGTTCCTAACTTGCAACCAAAACAACCTTCCACAAATTCTGGGTGGGTTTGTTTTTGATGTAGGTTCATGCTGGTGTTATGTACTCTCCGTAGCCTTGTGCTGTTAAAGCATCGGCTGTCTGTTGTGTAATCAAAGTTGATGTACCGCCTGGGTAATACTCCTCGGCAGTATTTGTCAGAATCTGACTTGGGTATCTGTATGAGGAATACACACCGTTTAAACGCAGCACTGAGATTCCACGCGCTATCTTGTAGCGAGCAAACAGGATGTTATCTCCTGCAGGAGTTTCATCTACCGTAGGGGTAGTGAAGTAATACATTGACATTAAGCCTCCTAATGGACTCACCCCGAAGGGGTAGACTTTTCAAATTTGCCTACCCCTCAGAGTCAATCAACTAAAGTGCAGCGATTGAAGAACCAGTTTCAATGCGATATAGCGCCTCTTGACGGTAGATGCTCCATCCGAGAACACCGTACCAACCGATTGGGCGGAAACGCATCAACTTATCAGTCACTGGACCGATAACAACATTTGGCTCCTGTGATACGGCTTCTGCCAATGCTTGCTTTCCAGCAAGGATTGTTGAGAATACGCGAGTTACAGGAGTTACAGTTACAACAGTAGTTGCAGTAACTGCAGCAGTGTTAGCAGTGTCAACAGTGATTGTTGCGGTTGAGCCTGAGATTGTGATGTCAGTAATCTTGGCACCTGAAGCGATACCAGTTCCTGCAATCTTATCTCCAGCCTCTGCACGAGTTGCAATGACAGATGTTGCAGCAACACCGAAGGTGAAGCCTGCTGATGTACCAGCAACAGTTACTGCTGTGGTAGCAAGAGCGGTCTGGTCAGCGCCTGTCTTAGCATTGTACATGCGTGGGTTTTCAATATAGAAAGCACCTTCATAAGTTCCGATGGAACCAGCAAACAAGTTGCCAAGTGATGCATCGGTATGTAGGTGAGATTCACGCCAGCCAACAGAGCCTGTTTCGGCACGAAGGTCGTGTGATACTTCTGGGTGAATACCGACCCAGTAAAGGCTTCCAGCGCGTGGAACAGCCTTGTTGGAGCGGAGTTTAGCAACAGCCTTACGGAGGTCAGCAGAATCAATAGTGTCTGATGCTGTGATTGTTGCAGTAGAAGTGCGTGTTCCACCGTAGATAACATTGGTACCCTGGACAAGGACATTTTGTGCCACATTGTCTAGTGAGTCTGCCATGTTGTACGCGATGATGTCTGCAACAGCAGGGTCAACATCTGATAGTGAGAACAACTGTAGTTTACGAGTTACAAGTGATGCATTTCCGTACTCGTTTAGAGTTACTGAAACTGTATCAACATTGTTAAGTGCAACTGCATCTACATCTGTAGTTTCAGATAGAGTAGAAGTTGCTGCTGCCAAGTCGTTGTAAAGTGAGAATACAACGGAGTTGCCTGGCATAGCCTGCTGTACAGGCTTCTTATCCGCAACAGCACGAATCATCGGCTGAGCGCGGAGGGCAAATTCAACATAACGGTCATACGCTGTCTTGACTAGACCAGCGAGCGCCGAGGTGTCGGTATATGCCATGTAGGTTCACCTCCTGGTGATTGGTTGATGTATGGGTTAGTTATTGCAATCCAAGGAGTGCATCTAGGTCCTCACGAGTTTTGGCTCCAGCAATCTTTGCAAATGCATCTTCGTCAACATCTGGCGCAGTGCCAGTAGCGACAATGTTATTGATTCTTGCTTGTGCCATAACTTCTGGACTCTTTTGTGCAGGCTTTTCCTCTGTAGGTGCTTGGATACCAAATACATCGCCATATTCATTTACCCAGTTACTGATTGCTTCCTCGGAAGTATCAATATCTGCTGGTATAAATGCAGCAATCTTTGGGTTTAATCCCTTAGCCTGTAGCACATCCTTGACAGTACGCTGACGAGTCTGAGTTTTCAGACCGCTCAACTCCTGTTCTAGTTCTTTCGCACGCTTTTCTAGCGCACGGTTTACTTTGCGGAGTTGTCCGACAACATCAGTTGTGGTGTCGTCATCTTCGTCATCGTATTCATAGTTGGTAGCCATCTACCTATCTCCCTTTTTCTAGTTGTATTCGCAATCCACAAGGCAGTTCGGGGAAACTACTTTGGCTATTGCTTCCAGACTTGTACGCCCCCCTGGGCTGGTCGGTCAGGGTGGGGATTCTTATATTTGCATGCCAGGCGTTGCTAGTGATGTGGAAGTTACTCCACTTCTACCTGCAAAGCGAGATACTTCTCTCTCGGCACGGGCTTGAGAAGCAAGTGTCTTTGTTATATCTCCACCAACAACTGCTCCAATTGCTTCTAAATCTTGATAACCAGTGCCTTCAATTGCTGCAAGGCGAGATTGTTGTGTAGCAAGTTCTTTTGCTCTAGCAAATGATTGCGATAGAGCAGCATAGGTTGCAGTGCCAGTTGCTCCAATGAGTGCTTCAGCAGCAGCAGTTCCAAGTGTTGATACACCAAAGCCTGCCTTAATAGAAGCAGCACCGATTTCTGCTGTTCTAACTTGCTTCTTGATAATATCCATACCCTTGTTTGGGTCTAGTAGATATGCAGTTAGGGCTGATGTATCTACCTCTGGATAGTAAACTTTAAATTGAGAAATCAAATCTGGGTTCTCTTTAACACGCGTTGCAGCAATGTCAACTCGCTCCTCAAATTCACGAGGGGAAACTAAGTTAGCAATATACTTTCCAAGTTGCTCACGGCTTCCAAGAACACTTGCATCTAATCCATAGGCTCCAAGAGTTTGAAGGTAACCTTTTTCCATTGAGATGTAAGTAGCCTCACTAATGGCTTGCTTGGCATCACGAAGGGCTTTCATGCCTGGAAAGCGCAACTCGTATGCCTTAGTCTTAGGTAATTCTAAGCGAATTTGGGCAGTGGTAAAGTCTTGCTTAATCATTTCATCTACGGTATCAGCAAGGTCTGCAAGACCCATATCAGTCAAGGCTGCACGAAACTCTTGCTGTGCTGTACGGCGTGCTTGTGTAGCAACATCGGCTGCGGTTAAACCAGTTGATGTATTTGTGGATGAACCAGTATCAGTGCTACTGCCCATCCCTAAGCGGTTTCCCGTTCCAGATGTCCTATCTATGATAGGTGTGCCACTTGGAAGTACACCAGCGCCAAAACCAATATCCCAACCAGCCTGAGCAAAGCCCTGCCCTGCAGCAGTTTTTGCAACTTGTTCTGGCGTTAATACATTGCCATTGGCATCATAAAATGTACGCTTATTTCCTGTTACGCCAACGCTTTTTCTTCCGTAGGGGTCAACAGATGTATCAGATGTGATAACCGACTTTTGATAAACTCCAGGAGTTCCAGTTGGTTCAAGTACTTCTGTGCCAATGCCTTGTCCAGCGCCAGGTACATAATAACCAGCACCACCAAAACCCACATTTGAGAATCCTGATGCCTTGAATATCTCTTGTTGTCTTTTGTTAATCTGCTCAAGTATGGTTGCTTTTTGTGCAGTAGTTGCTGTTGCTAATTGCTCTTGAAGTTTAGCAAGAACTTCGTCTGGTTTAATTAGTTCAGCCATGATTACCCCGAATATCCAAACATCTTAGCCAAGTCAAGTGCCATATTGCTATAGGTTTCCTTTGCATTACGGGTGTACTGCCATAGTGGGTCTTGTTTTAATTGCTTTGTAAAGTCAGCAAATGTGCGAGCATTGCCTGATTGGTTATCAATAACCTTACTCATCAAGTCTTTCCAAGTAATCGCTGTTGAATCAACCTCTAATAGATTAGCCATCTGAGCGCGATAACTATTTGTTACTTCGTACAGATTACGACCAGCCTTAAGAGATTCTAAGAAAGGCTTATACTCAGGAGTATCTATAGCCATCTGCTTGACATTGTTTAACCAGTAGTTAATATCTCTACCGTCATTAGGGTCAAGCAAAGAATAGTTAATCGTATCCTGCATAGTCTTATCAAGGGTTACTCCGTATAGATAAGCCTGTTGCTTTACTTGGTTGTAGTAGGAGCCAATGGTTCCACCACCAGTAAAAAGGATGTTGCCTTTGGTAGCCAAGTAATTTTGAATTTGGTTATCATCCCAATTATTCTTGATTGCTTCCATAGCAATGCCTTCAATAAAGTCTTTGTTGTCATTGACTTTACCTGTAACTGGGTCTACAAATTGAGCAGAGATTCCAAGTTTTTCTAAAGTGTCATTGATTGTATCAATGTTGTTCTTTACTTTTTCAGCAAATGTGCTTTTATTGCGTGGGTCATTTGTGTCTAGGAAGAACTGGCGTAGGCTTGGAAAGGTGTTTTGCCACCAAGCAGTACCCTTAAGGGCTTCCATAAAGGTTTTTTCATCCCACTTCTGAGCAACAGCCAAATCAAACAATTTGTCAATCTGGTCTTTTTGAGTTTTATCCTCAAGACCAGCAAATGTCTTACGAAGGAAACTTATCCAAATTTGTTTGTTATCTGCACCAGTGTCGGCACCTGCACCTGCTCCAGCGCCTGCTCCTGCACCAGCGCCAGAGCCTTTGGCTCCAGCAGTTGAGGCAGTAGTAACTTTTGGCTTGGTTGTGCCAGTGCCAGTTTTTTGGTCTGGATTTTTTACATTTGGAAGGTTGTCTTTAACATCTGGGATGCCATCGCCATCGCTGTCTTTAGCATTATCAGTTACGCCTTCTTCAGCCTTCTTGATTTTATCTCTTGCTATTCTGGCTTTTTCTTCATCACCAAGGGCTTCTGCACGCTTTAATTCCTCTGTAGCCTTAGCCTTTGCTTTTGCAGCAGCAGTAGCCTTTTCGCCTTCGCGTTGTTTATTTACTGCTTCATTGGCAACAGCAAATTGCTTGCGCAATTCAACAAGAGCCTTCTTAGCCTTTTCAAACTGTGGGCTACCAGGTTTAGCGCTTTTAATAATCTGCTCATTTTGATAAATAGCAAGACCAAGTTTGCGCAGGGTTTCTTCGGGAGTTTCTACATCAGGTGCAAAACCAGCAGTTCTTTCCGCCATTATCCCTGAGCCTTTCTAACATCTTCCATAACCGCGCTATAGATAGCATCTAAGTATTTGTTTTCTTCACGCTTGCGAAACTCTGAGGTTCCTTCTACAGCCTGAACAAGAGCAGCCTGACGACCAGTGACAGATGTATCTTTGGACTGATTCAAGAAAATATTGATACCTTTGGTGTATTCCGCGCCTACAGCATTACGCCCAAGCAACTGTTGATACACGCTTTGTACATAAGCAGCAGCCTCTTGCTGTGTGAAAACTGGTCCTTTGCTTGTAGCATCTCCACCCAAGCCAGCAGCCTGTGCTGCAGCAACTAGGGCTGCTAAATCAACGCCACCTGTATTTGAGCCAGTTCCAGCAGCAGTTCCTGATGCGGTACCTGGAGTTTCTTTTTTAGCCATTAGACCACCACCGTGTCATTGATAAAGTAACGATTAAGGAATTCTTCAAACTCTGGACTTTCAGCAATAAGTTGCTGTCTTACCTGCTCAAAGACATATGCAACATCTGCATTTTTCTTAGCCGATAACATCCGTGAGCCACCTAATTGTTCGCGTTGGGTAAGTAGTTGATTGACCTGTTCACGAACATCTAGGTATACAGCCATTGCTTTTACTACTGGGCGGTCACCATTTTGTGCCATCCAATTCTTATCAGATAGGGCTTGCTTAAGCACCATTGCACGGCGCTCATATTTACCTCTGTCTGGCGAGATGTATTCTGAATACCAGTCAAAGTTTTCTTCTGCCATCTGGCGAAGCCATAACTTCTTAGCACCGTTGATTACATCCATACGGTTATCTGTGTCAGATACGATTCCGTTTTGAATCTTAAATGTGTTGATTTGACCCATAAGGGAATTGAACTGAGTCCAACCACGCTTAATGTTTGCATCTCGTAGCAGTTCTTCAGGGCTACGGTTCTGGCGGTAAGTGTTCTTAGAGCCAGGGTAAGCGCCTTGGTTGTACTGCCATTGGTATGCTGCTTGGCTAAATGTGTACTGACCATCAAAGTCATTAGCCAAGAATCCAATAAGTTCTGGATTATCTGATGCTTCGGCTGCTGCCATAAGTCCACGGAACTTCTTAAGGTTCTTGACTGTATCAAGGTTAGCCTCAAGGCTTCCTGGTGACTTAGACAGGCTTACCGTAGCCTCAAAGTAATCTGGGTACATCTCAAGGAATCGTGCTTCTGCCTCGCCTGGACCGTATTGGTTTAGGAACTGGCGGTAGGTTTGCTGGTAGAAGTCCATTTCTGGAGCAATAGCAAACGGCATTGATATAGAACTTAAAGCACGGAGCAAGAAAAACTTATTTGTCTTGTCGGTAATCTCATCTAGTGTAGGAGCATCAGTACGCTTGCCACTGTTGAAGTTGTAGGCTTCATAGCGGAGCATCTGATTGAAGGTACGAACATATAGTTCATCCTGTCGCCACATGGTGTTTAAACGCCGTAGAGCAGCAGGTGCAAACAAGTCTGTTGCAGACTGTGGCATACCAGCAGGGAACAAAGGTTTAAACGCTTCTTCTAACTCTGGGCGATTACGCAGAATCAAATATGTTGGAAGCACTGCATAAGGTCCAAATCCTGGGTTGCCAGGCTGTCCCTGTGTAATAACATCTAAGGATGAAAGCGGGATGCTTACTGTCTTAAATGCGTTTTGTGCTACCTCTTGCCATTGCTGTGGCAATGACTTAATAAATCCTTCTGGAACTTGTATTACAAGGTTAGCCATGCCATCGCCAGATAGTTTCTTAGCATCTGTAATGCGGTTACCATCTTGGTCAACAACGGTCTGACCGTTAACAACTTGGGCAATAGTACGACCAGCAGTTGCTACAGCCTGTGGGTTCTCAGCAATAATTCCAGACCAGCGCTTCATAGTATTTTCATACGCTGCATAGAACGGGAACATCAACTGCATTACTTGGCTTGAAGAAGCGCGGGTACGGCGCACGATAGTAAACAGTGTGCGCTCAACCTCACGGCGAGCATCTTCACGAGCGCCCCTGATAGCACGGTTGATTTCTTCGGCAGTTAACTTTTCAGTTCCCTTGCCAGCAGCCATGTTCTCTAGGTTAATCTTTATGTTACGGTTGTACTGAGCGCGTGCTAGTGGGTGACGAGCAAAAACATCTTCAGGTAGTGAACCAAGGAAACGCATAACACGGCGATTGAAAGTATCAATCAGGCGTTCTTGGTCTTTGTACTCTTTGCTAGTTGTAACAAGCAAGCCGTTAATATCTGGCAAGTTTTCTGGGTTACTGCCAAAACGGTCACGCAAGTAGTTCTGTACATCGCCACCAGTTAGCGGTTTGCCGTCTGGTGCTGCAGTACTGAGGAATAATGCTGTTTCTTCATCTGGAATATACAACTTAACGGCGCTGCGAGTAATGTTAATCTTCTCTAGCAAGTCCTCATCAAGTTCTCCACCCTTAAGTTTGGTGAATCCATAGCCTTCCTTGACAGATGTGTATGTGTCATTGGCGTATGTACGACCCTCATAAGAGCGAGTCATCCAGTTAAGGATGTCTTTGTCAGTTTCTCCGTCTAAAATACGGCGAACAACTGGGTCCATGATGCCAGTTTCAGGGTCACGGAAGTGCATATTCAAAATGTTTGCCCAACCCTCAAAGTAACGAGGGTCATTTGCCTTAACAAGGCTTACTGTTCGTGCGCCAATACCTGCTGAGAAAGCCATTTCTTGAGTTCCAACCATGGCGTTCCATGTATCTTCAGCAGAAGTGCGACCCATAAACCATGTTGCATCTTGGAATAGTTCAGGAACTTCGTATGTCTGACCATTTGCCTCAATGTTCATGTAGCCATAGCCAGTACGCTGCTTAATTGCATTGCTTTCAGCGCGGGTAATGCGTGAACTTAAGCGTGCTGACATGTCATCAAGATGAGCATGGGACATGCTGTATAGGCGAGCCAAGTTTTCTGCTGCATCTTCAACACCATTGTTAATCATGGCATCAACATTTTCCTTATTGTAGTAAGGAGATACAGAACTTTCGCCACGGCGAGCGCGAGCAGCCTTACGAGCAGCAGTGCGTGCAGCACGGCGCTCCTTTGGAGTAGCCATTGCCTGCTCTAGTACAGGGAAATCTTCCTGCATCTCAATAGCAGCACGCTCTTGTAGTTTAGAAACATATTCATTGACTGAACGAGTGCGACCTTTACCACCGACTGCCTCTGGCAATACGATGTGTGACACACCACCAGCACGCTTGTCGTCTGCAACAACAGCACGACCATAGCCATTATCGCGTAGGTACTTGTAGATTGGTGAGTTTTGGTCTTGCCAACCCTTTGAACTTACCCATGCTCTGAAATTTGAAAGTTTGTTATCAAATGCTAACTCGCGGAGTTCTACTGGAACATCGCTCCACTTGGTTAGGTATAGAGCCTCTCCATAAACACGAACTGCATTTACAGAACCACTGCCACCTTTAACACGGAATACCGCACGGCGGAATAGTTCTGGGCTAACATTGAGTTCGCCTTCTTCGGCAAGACGAATCTGCTGGAAGTCAAGGGATTCAACCTTGCGCCAGCCACGGGCTGTGCGCATTTCAACTTCTCTGCCAGCGTTCTTAGCAGCAATCATGTCTGTTAGCAGGTTATCTGCTGCATCATCAAGTGTTGCTGCTCTACGCTCTGCGCCTTTTTCAGAAGCACGAGCCTTCTTAAGAATTGCCTTATTATCTGCAATTGTTTGACGAAGAAGGTTTACATCCCACTGGGTTGAGCCAGAGGCAGCAATGTCTTTTTCAGCCTGAACAATCTTTTTCTCAGCATCGCGGATAGCGCGTTGTGCTTGAGAAATTCTTGCATCAACATCTGTAATCTTTCCAGGGCGACCAGATGGTGTTGCTAGATAGTTCTCTGCAGAGTGGAAGGTTGCACCTTCTGAGTATCTGCGAGCAATAGTTGGTGATGCAGATGCCGCTAATGCACGGGTTTGGTCTAGGGCAAATCCCGCCTCTGAACTTCCGTGATAGAGGGTAACTGATTCTAGGTCAGCCAATGCTCCACGCAGCGTGGTTAACTCATCCTCTACGGTGAGTGGACCAACATCTCCAGTTAGACGAACTTTAAACTTGTCTGTTTCTATATCTCGTATGCGCTGTGAGATAGCCTTTGCAAGTTGCTTACGGCTCATGTCAATAGCACGCAACTTATCAACCTCAGTCATAAAGGCATATTGCATTGTTGGAATATCGTCAATGCGACCAGCCATAACATTTACTTGGTCAATAAGACGGGTAAAGCCAACTTTGCGATTACCAAAGAAACGCTTTACGCCTTCTGCTCCGCCTGCTGCAACCATTGCTGGCATAGCAAATCCCTTAGCCAACATAGATAGTTGTGCTTCGGTAATGTTACGAACAGTATAACCAAGGCGCATAAGCACAGAGGTTTTAAAAATGTCGTTAATCGTACCTAGGGCAGATAGTCCCTTTTGTGTACGGAAGGTCAAATCTTCAAAGTTAAGTCCATCAAGGATGCCAGGAAGAATACGCTCATGTGAATCAATTGCATACTTTAGTTTGCGCAAGTCTGCGATGATTACAAAGTTTGCTGATTCGCGCTGTAGTACTGGGCTAACAGCGTTTACAACTTGACCGTTTTCTAAGTAAGAAACAAAGCCTTGGTCGCGGTGCTGCTTAATGCGTGATGCACGGCGATAATCAAAAATTGCATATAACTTTTCAATTGTCTGCTGGTCATAGTTTGGAAACAATGTAGCCATTGCATCCATTTCAGCACGCTTAATAACAACCATGCGCTCGCCTTGAGTAGCAGCGTTTAAATACTGGTCAGCGTAATTTGCAGCCCGTGCGCCAAATGCGCCCTTTGACAACTCATTAGCCTCACGCAAGAAAGCATTAAACTCAATATATGAGTCACCATCGTTAACATTAAATACACCACTTGGCAATTCTTTGGTGAAGTAGTTAACAACCTTAACGATTGGGTGAAGGCTTGTCTTTTGGAAAACTACAGAGTCTGGTTCAGCAAAAGTTAACTGTGCTTGCTTCTTAGACTTCTCAGCAAGTTTACCTTCCCAAGGTCCACGGCTAAAACCATACTTAATCTGTCCACCAGTTTGTACAGTTTCTAGCGCAGCACGGAAGCGGTCATCTTCTTCTTTTAGTTTGCCAACATAACCACCAAGTGCCTCATTGTACTTAGGTGAGGTAATCAAATCTCCATCGCTTTTGCCTTCAAGGAACATACGCTGTGGGTGTGGCACATCGTTCATGTTCTCAAGAACAATTGCTGCCTCAGCATCGGCATCTGCAATTTTAGAAATTGAGTTTGTATCCTTGAACATTACTGCTCTAAAAGTATCTACAACTTCTTGCTCATTAGTGGCGCGACCAAAAAGATACGCCATGGCATCTGGGTTGGTTACTTTCTTTTTGCGCCAGTATTCATACTGCTCACGAGCATTTGAGCGAGCAAGGAATTGAACATCTGTAAGTCCTTCACCAGTTCCCTCAAGGGCTTTAGTAAGGATGTTATCCATACGCTCTGGTGTCATTGCAAACTTACCAAATACAGCACGGGCTGTGCGACCAGAAATTTGGTCAAGCATCGGAGCCTTGGCTGCAATAACAGCACCCTTACCCAAGAAACCAGTAAAGGTTAATGGGTCAATAATTGTTGATGCTGTGATGTCTTGTAAGCCAGATAAAAACTTACCTGTGTACTGCTCACTAAAAGCAATTTTTCTATCTTCAGGGTCAAATACATCAAAACCAGCAGATAGGAATTTAAAGTTATTCTCTGTCCAATCTTGAAGCCAACCACTCTTTTCTCCGCCAGCAGAGCCTGGAGAAAGAACAGAAAGCGCTGCTTGACCAAGTGAAATGTTTTCTTTTTCTTTTTCAACGCGGATGGTGTAATCAGCGTATGACTCACCAGGGCGTTTAAACTTGTTGTACATGAACGGTTGGTCAAGGAGTGTTTCAACACCTTCACGGCGTACTCTGCCACCTAGTTCGTATGATGCTTCACCAACAGCAAGCAATCCACCAACAGCAGCGCGAACTGGAGTTGTGGCAACCTTGGCTGTGTTCTTAACAAAGTTAATGCCATCTACATACCACGGGTCATCATTAGAGCCTGCAGTTGCTAAGTCTTTAAATAGTCCTGGTAAACCAGTAAAGTCAATTGCTGACTTTGCTAACTTACCTAAATTATCTAACCAACTCATCCGCCCTGTACCTGACTACGGATGTAGCGATACCAGTTGCGGGTTGCATTAGATGCCTGTGGTGATTCGGCAATCTTTGCATAAAAAGGCAGGTATGCAGCAAGGGCTGCAATATCTTCATTGTTCTGTGCTTGCAACATACTTGGCGCAGCCATTACTTCTGAACCAGCATTTGGTCCAAGTGCAGCACCTGTATCAACACCCTCATCTGGATATTGTGTTGGTGCGCCAAGTGGAACAATTCCTGCAAGGCTTATTTTTGGAGCAGCGTTACCCATAGTTGCTTGTTTTGCAGCAATCTCAGGGTTTGCTCCAGCCATAGGAGCAGAGGTTTGCATGTCATAAAAATCTTGTGCGTTATCAATACCTGCTGCGTATCGTGCAGGTTGTCCATTGGTACCTGCGCCACCTGTGGCGGATACTTGAAAATTATTTTCTTTACGAATTGCCATGTTTACCTCTCGCTAAAATAGCGCTCATTTCATTTAAATTTAATTGAGCAGTTTTGGGACTTGCTCAGGTCTTTAAATTACTTGCTGCGTGAACCGCGTGTTCCGCTTGGATTGCTTGAGAAGTATGTCTTGCCACCCTTTGAGGAAGCCTTCTTAGCCATAAGTGGCTTCATTGTGTTTGGCTTTCCTGCTGAACCTTGGTTTGCTGGCTTCTTGCCTGCTGCCTTCTTCATTTTCTTCATATCGTCACCTCCCCTACACTGGTAGTCGTCTGACGAGGGAAGCCTGAAGATTAGGTTCGCCTCTTTGGGTTAAACTTGCTAAAAGCGATTGAACATCTGGGCGACCACCAGGAGCAATTTGTCCTGGAGCAACACCAATCATCCGACCTGTAGCACTTAAGCCTTCAGGAAGTTGCCCCTCACCTGGAGGGACCGCACCTGGCAGCCCAAGCATGTCGGGACTTACTGCTTCAGGGGTCATCGCACCAGGTGGGGGATTCTCTGGTTGGAACGCTTCTGATACTGCCTGCTCAATTGGCGTACCCTTTTGGCGTTCGTTAATGACTGTAGACAATTTGTACAAAATATCTGACGGATTTTGTCCTTGTGAAGCAAGTGCAGGAATAGCCTGTGCGTAAGAAGCAATTGCTTGCTTCATTGCATCACGCAAATCCTCGGTGTCAACCTTTTCTTCTTCTTGTGTTGCATTGAAAGAGAAAGGCATCTGACGGCGTAGGAAGTCACGGGAAATCAATTTATCTCCACGAGCCTGTAGACCAAAGACCAAAGCGCGGTTAGGGTCAAGTCCTGCCATCAAACCATACTGAACATCAACGGTGTAGTCACCATCAATGTCGCGTGCTGGCTTATATTTAATTGCGTATGGAACTCCGTTGCGTGTACCGCGTAGAGTTTTTTCCATGTCGCCAAAAACTTTTTCGTCAACCTTGAGTGCAAGCCCAATAAGTTCTACGAAGGCACGAGCAAACATTGCATGTGCAGTTTTAATTTGTGTATCAAATCCGCCCATAAGAGCCTGTACGCCACGACCTGTAACGATAGAAGCATCAATGTTTCCTGTGCGTGATTCTGGGTAACGACTTCCTAGGCGCAGTTCTCCCTCAAGAACCTGCTGCTGTGCAAAAGCACCTGCTGGTATCTCAATTGGCAATCTGCGAACATCTGAAGGTCGTTCAGTTCTAATAACAGCATCTGGTCCAAAGGCTAACTCATTTACATCTTGAGGGGCTACAAGTGGTGCTTGAACCGCTTTAGTTGCTGCTTCAAGAGATAGAAGCGCATAGCGAGCCTTAGCAACCTGAATTGCAAGAACATCGTCAAATTGACCTCGCGTTTCGCCATCCAAGGATGGTCGCTTAACAACGCGAACAAGACACTCACCAATCGGATTAGGCGTTCTGTCAATGACAATATTGTTTCTTGAAGGGACAAAAAGAATATCTTGGTCTTTGTCATGGTAGCGAACAATCTCCAACATTGAATCTGTAGAATCTTTGTCATACAGTAAATGTGCATACTCTGGGTATGCGCTCATCAGTTCAGCCAAAGGCTTCTTGATGCGCTGATACATGCCGTGTACTTTTCCAAATCTGTCAATGATTGGATAGCATCCATAGGAATCAAAGAAACGGATGCGTGGCATGTTGTTCTCTAAATCAACTTCAACCTGAGCAGGTACGAATCCGTAGGATACATAACGGTCTGCTGCAGGAAACATCTGTGTTTGTAAGTCTGAGAAATCAATAATGCCGTTAACGATTTCTTCTCGTTTGTCAGCCTTCTTGCGTTCTTTGTCAGACACCATAGATGGGGAATTACAGTTAAATGCGGGTAGTGGCGCTATAACTTCAGACAAGTCACGAGCGGAAATATCCACCATGTTTGCAACGATAGGATTCTCAAATGGTCCGTCTGGGAACAAATCTGGGAAAACATCGCGCATGCGACCCTTACGAACAAGAAGCACTTGTTCCATGCGGGTGTCACGGTCAGAATACAACTGGCGATAACGCTCATAGTTGTCCTTGATTTCGTCTAGCGAGAGTGGCACACCCACCTCCTGTTCTAATAGATGTCGCTGAGTGATACGGTGTATTGCTTGGATTTATCGTATGGAGTTTGGAACATAGACAAACTGCTATGTGTGCGTGCATAAGTTCTTGCATTAGCAACACGGTCACGGCATCCAAGTTCTGCAAACCAAAACGCCATCACGGTATCTGTCTTTTGTGCTTTAGGTGCATCTGGATACCAAGTGATGAGTTGTTCAATTAAAGTCTTTATACCTTCTGAGGCGTGAGTTGATGGGAACTCAATAAGAGCATGTCCATCTTCCCAACCGTGGAATAGTGTCGTCAGGGATGCAACTCCGAAGTTGGTGTCCCATTTGTTTTGACCCGTATGATGTTCTCGTAAAGTTGCACCCCGTGACGAGAGGTATTCCCGCACCTCACGGTCCTGAGTTAACATCGTTTGGAAAGCATTTTTCTCAATACGCCACTCAGAAATTTTGTACTGGTCTGTCCAGTCTTTAATTAATTCTCTAATCTCATCTGGTTTCATACCAGCCTTGTTTGATACATCTAGCAGATAGCGTTTCTGTGTAGAAATATCTATTGCTAAACATACGGCTGCTGTATAGCCAGAGCCTGCGGGGTCAAGACCAGCAATCACAATAAGTCCATCCATGCCGTGCGGTCTTACACCAGCCTTGCCTTTAGGTATTCGCCCGACATTTCTAGCGCCGTTGATAACACCCTTAATAGCATCAGATGGAAATGCTGAATCTTCATGTACCTGCTGTTGCTGATAGACCATTGCCCATAGGTTTGGAGATAGACGGCTGCGCTTCTTTAGAAGTGCGTGTCCATCCCACTTGCGGTACAGACCGTCTTTGTCTGGTACGCCTTTACCTGATACAGGAGCCATGTTGGTCTTAGCCCAGAGAGTTACCCATTTGTCTGGGTCCTCGTCAAATTCTAAAACGGCAGGTTGTGCGAAGTAAGTCCAAGGGGAAGTTTCATCTGGGTATCGCATAGGGTCGCGCAATTCGGAGTACAAGTCCTTTGGTCGCAAGCGGGTTCCTATGAGAAGCAGTTTGCCCCCATCCTCATCAATACGGGACATAACTTCAGACTGAATCCAGTCAATCTGCTTTTCGTACTCATGGGCGTTGGTGTTATCCACGCAGTCATCCATGATGATTAAGTCAGCACGAGCGCCGTAGATATGACCACGGATACCTATAGCCTGAACCGTAGGGTCTTTTTCGCCTGAGTCACGCGCCTCTGAGGAGAGGTAAATTAAGTCCTGCTTCCACGAATCAGAATTCTTTTCAAAGCCACCTGGAGGTCCAAAGGTGAGTTGTAGGTCCTGATACTTAGGATGCGTTAGTCTGTTCTTGATGGAGAGCAGGAACTTTTGCGCCATAGCCTGTGTCTTGGACACAATCATGATTCTGATATTAGGGTTCTGGCAAATCCGATAAACAGCATAGTTGACCGTAATGGTCGTAGACTTTGCGTGTTCTGGTGGGGTATTAACAATCAGTAAGTCGGGTGCGCCTACCTCGTAGGTTATGGCAGGGTGTACATCCGATGGTTCTCTACCCTCTAATAAATCTATCCAATGGCGTTGGTGTGTAAACACCTGAGTGCCTAAATACTTCTCTGAGAATTCGGGGAAGGGTGGTACTTCCCCTCTAGCAGACCCAATCTCTCCACGAGCGGTCATGCTTCTCACTTTGTCCACGGCAGTGGCAAACTCAGAGTCTACCTTTCGGTAGTACTCATAAGTCTTGACACTTCTGCCTACGGCATCCATAGCCCTTTGGACAGAGTAGCCCTGCATTAAAAAATCTATAATTTGCTTTTTGATGGCATCGCTTTTATGCGAAGCAGAGGTAGTTCGTTTTCTTTCCATAGCATCTCCCAAGACGGGGTATTTGGAGTCTTGGGGCTAAACTCCTAACCGAAGGCGTAGTCCAAACGAAGCCGAAGGTTAGGGCTTCTACTAGGGGCGACCCATAGGGTCGCAGTTAGTGTTCGGAGGCTCCGATAATTTCGCCTCCTCACTAATACTATAGGTGTCCAAAAGGTCCTTATCGGACACTTTTGGGTGTGTGATTTACGACACACTATGGAGTAAATACATAAAAGCGCAGGTCAGAGCCACATTTATGGGGGGCGAGGACTAGCAAAGTTATGTGTATACATACACATACACATACACTCGCTGCTTTTAAAAACCCTGGGGTGCTGACAAGCACCTCGCACTGCTACTTGCAAGGCTGCACGGCTAGGCTTGGCACTGCATTGCTTGGCTTGGCTGCAACACTGGCAGGCAGGCGGGCTTTTACTCGCACAATCTTGCGCGTGTATCTATCGCCCGCGCCCCGCAGCCTGCACCGTTTAAACACTCAAGCATTGTGCGCACAATCGCAGATAGTTGAAAGTTCAACCAAATGCACAAGCAGCGCCCGATAAGTTACTCACCAGTAACATGCAAAAAACTCAATAAAACACGGGAAAATCTAACAACCGCGTTTTACCAAATTGCATAAAACCAGTGTAAAACAATGACTTTAGCCTTGTTACTCTTGAGTAACTTAGCAAAACTGGCAGCCGTTGAGCCTGCTGCATCGGTAAACCGTGAGAATCAAGAAACGGCAAAACACTCAAAAAACCCTTATTTTACGCTGTTTTTTGGGTGCTTGTAATTGTTTAAACTCTATGTCACACTTTCACCAGTGGCGCACACGGCGCCCAACGACTGGAGGCAAGACAATGGCACGACAAGCAGCAACACCAACTGCAACCAAGCAGACAACCCGTTTAAAAAAGGTTCTCTGCGAGGTTGACGGTTACATAGCAAGAATCTCTCGCTCAACCCTTATCACCTACGGCAGCCCAATCTGCCCTGCATGCAACCAACCAATGAGAGAGGCTCGCTAATCATGACAACTTTTGGCATGGAATTTGAGGTTCAAGGAATCTCACCACAACGCGCTGCGGAGCGTTTAAACGCTGCGGGGATTGTCTGCAATCTGCCACGCGCTCAACATGAAACCGACAACAACTGGAAAGCCGTTTATGACGGCAGCGTGTCCAACGGTGCGGAGGTTGTTAGCCCAATCCTCAACCCTGCCCGTTTAAACGAGGCTCATAAAGTCACCAAGGCGCTCAAAAATGCAGGCGCACGGGTTGACCGTGCCACGGGCTTTCATGTCCACATCGGTTTAAACGCTTTTGATGCAGGCATGGGAGCGCCCGTTAGCCGTAACGCGGAGAATCTCGCCCGTTTTATCCTCAACTATTACTCCATGCACTCCGCAATCGCAGCGCTTGTTGCGCCTAGCCGTTTAAACAACCGCTATTGCAGAATTCTCACCCGTGATTTTGCGGAGCGCCAAGCCTCCCACAGTTTAAACGACAACATGGGCGCGTTTAACGGTGACCGCTACACCTCGCTCAATCTTGAATCCATGCACCGCCACGGCACCGTGGAAATCCGCCTACACCAAGGCACGCTCAACGGTGTTAAGGCAATCGCATGGAGCCAGTTTATTGCGGGCTTAATCCAAGCCAGCGTGCAGGGCGTGGATTTAACAACCCAAGAACACCTCAACCCATGGAGCAACCCAACCGCGCCAAGCGTTGAGAATTCTGCCCTACTCATTGACACGCTCGTGTCAGGCAATCACCTCAACGCCAGCACGGGGGACTGGCTCAAGGGTCGCGCAGCCCGTCTAAACGGGTAAGCGCGGGCAGCCTGCCCCTAGTGGGCTAAGCGTGGGTGCAATCCCCACGGCAGGCACGAACGCCACGGAAAGACCGTTGCGTTTAAACAGAAACGGACTGGAAACCATGAACACAGAACCAACCGCACGCCAGCAATTCGCTCGTGACTTGCTGCTCGTATTAGATAACACAGGCTCAGCCTATGAAGAAATCAGAAACAAGGCGATGCGTTTAAACAACGACACCTACCAACTCGCCCTCTTTATTGAGGAATTTGTGGAGAATAAAATCGCGGAAGCCATGAAGCAACGCCCAAGCGATTACACCGCCAGCGTTGGAACGCTACTCATTGCCCAACTCTGCAACGGGTGGGGATTAGATGCGTATTATCCAATCGCCAAGGAAATCATGGAACGCCTAGACGAGAGCGCAGGTGTTTAAACATGTACGAAAATCTGCTCCCGTGGTGGCTCGTTTGGATAGACGGGCGCGTGTTGTTACTGCTCACGCTCACCGTTTACTTCGCACGAAAGGCGTTTAAACGATGAGCCTATCACGCCAAGAGATTGCAGCGTGGAACCAATACGGGAAACGCTACGACAAGAACGACAACTGTTTAAACTGCGGGGAAAATTTCTACGCAGCGCACCAACCAACATGCCCGTGGTCAGATGATTGCGAGCGTTTAAACACCGTCATGTGTGGCGATTGTTTGCGTACCGATTGCAAAGGTTGCAGATAATCCCGCCCTATGTGATACACTTCACCCATTAACCGAACACCTACAGACTGGAGAAAAATAAATGTGCGGAATCGCAGGCTATTGCTTAGACCCTAAGCATTACTCACGCATTACAACATCAGACCTCGCAGGGCAGATGCTCTACGACATTGAACACCGTGGACAACACGCCACGGGCGCTGCATGGATTAACCCACGCAACGGCAGGCGTGTAATCAGCAAGGCAGCAGCCAGCGCGACAAAGTTCGTGCCAAAGGCAGGCGAGCGCCTATGTGCAGGCGCAACCACTGCAATCTTGCACACGCGTTGGGCTACACAAGGCTCACCAACTAACAACAACAACAACCACCCAATCCCACGCGGTAAAATCGTACTCACACACAACGGACACATCAGCAACGATACCGAATTGTTTAAACAACTAGGTGTGCCTCGTGTCGGTCAGGTAGATTCAGAGGCTGCTGCTGCGCTCATTGCGTTTGCAGACGGCAAGCCTTGGGAAATCCTCGCCGAGTTATACGGCACGGCAGCGCTCGCATGGATTGGGCAGCATGACCCACGAACCCTGCACCTTGCACGCGTTAACTCATCACCGTTGTGGATAGCGCAAGCCAACACAGGCTCCCTATTCTACGGCTCAACGCAGCAGACAGTAGAGAACGCAGCCATTATGAGCGACTGCGAAATTGACTGGCTGCATGAGGCAGCAGAGGGTGAGTATTTCAAAGTGCGTGACGGTCACATCACCGAGTATCAGACTTTCACGCCTCGCAAATACGAACCAACAAATTGGTGGAGCAACTATCGCCCCGCCTCATCGTATGCCACGGACTTGGATTATCTAGGTCATTACAACACACGCAAGGCAGACCGCTATGCAAAGTGGTGGGAGGATAAGGAAGAACTACCCTTCTAATAGTTTAAACAGAGAGAACCCCTGCTGCGGCGGGGGTTTTTCTTTTGTTTAAACATCGTTAGCACTCTGGTGCTGTGACTGCCAGAAATTATACCAACTGTTTAAACACCAGACATGTCACGCTACCACAAAGTAACTTCTTGTCAAGCGTTTAAACAACACGCAGAAAAATTTTTTTATTATCTTTATTAAATGCTTGACTTTTATTTTATGCGTATGAGAAACTTGCGACATGACAGAAAACGAACTAACACAACAAGAGATAAACCAACTACGCGCCCGCTTGTTTAACAAAGCGGAACACATCTTGAGAGAACTCCACCGTGACGACTTTCAAATTATCTATGCCGAACTATGCAGGGAAGCAGGGATACCAAACAAACACGAACACAAGCAAAGTGTACGCGAGCAATACAAAAACCTAATCCAAACAATGAAACGATAGGAGAACAAACCAAATGTATCTAGGGACTGGAGAAATGGCAGGCATAATCATAGCCCTGCTCAGCGCGTTAATCGTACTGGCTCTCGCCATGAGAGATAACGCACGCTTGAATAAGTACAACGCCTACCTACGCAAGCGCAACTTAGAACTTCTCAAGAAACTTGAGAACTCAGTAGAAAGACCTTTCTAAATGAGCAGCCTATGGAAAGCAGAAATCACAGACGACATGGTGAAACACCTAAGTCTTGACCAACGCAAAGAATTGTTTAAACAACTTGACGATGCCGTTGAACGAATAGCCTCGGAGGTTGAGGTAGGCAGGGAGTTTAAACATGAGGTTCAAAAATGAGAGAGCGTTGTTCAGATTGTGGAGAGTATCGCAACTCATCAAACTTGTTCAGTACAGAACGCGGAGTAATCTGCGGGAAATGTATGAAAGAGTTTAAACATGACTAAACAATTCTCTTACGCAATTTATTTTGACGGAACCAAATGGCAGTTAGACATTGACACGGAGGAACAAGCCTTTCCAAATGGAACTGTCTATGATACCGAAACCAAATCGTGGGACTATGCCTATCAGGGTGACGGTAAATTTATTGAGGGTGCGCAAGAAGCAGACAAACAACTGCAAGACATGCTCAACAAAATGAATCAAGAAAGGTCAGGTGTTTAAACATGTGCGAACATGGCTGGACTGAAAGCCTAGATACTCTCACTGAAAATAATAAATGCAACTGCGGGATAATAGTTTGCCTAGACTGCGGAGCAGAGTTTGATAAATCAGGCGAACAAGTAGCGTTGGGAGTTTGAACATGAGTTACAAGCATGGAGAGAACCACGAGAACTGCTGGCGCGATTGCGACAAGCACACCGAAGCGGAGTGTTTTGTTTTTGATTGCCCCAATAATGCAGCGCCTCAATACGACTGCGAGGTGGCACATGTTTAAACGCAAAGTATGGAAAGCGCCACGAATAAAGAACCCTGCTAAGTGCATAGACTGTAACGATGTCTACGAATTAGACGGACTTAACTTAGACCTACGGTGTAGCGATTGCGTAGACCAATGGTTAATAGACGACATGGAAATGGAGGAAAGCGAGTGAACTTAAATAAAGAACTACTCAAAACTCAATACAATTTCTTGGCATCATACCCTTGGCGAGAGGGAGATGAGCCTGAACAAGTGACGGGAATACTTAATTTATTAGAGGGACTATTAGAGGAGGAAAGTAATGGCTAAAACAATTACCATGAGTTTTGAATTTCCTGATACCTACGACTTCTATGAAATCATAGACGAGGTAACGCGAGTTTCATACCCAATTCATACACAACTATCTTGGAAAGTATTGGAGAAAAAAAATGACTAAGAATCCTGAAAAAATTATGAAAGATGTGATAAACGCCTTCGTTGAATACAACAATTCAAATGCGGTGGAACAATCACCAGTGCGAGGAGTAGTTATCCGACCTAATGGAACGCATACCGAAGGGTTGTTTAAACAACTAGCAGATTACCAAAGTGCTATTGACGGTTGGATTACTGCGGTGCGTTTATACGATTACAACGGACAAGAGATTGCGTGTGCCTATGTAGATGATGAGGGGTTGTTAAAGAACCTGCCATTAAATCCTATGGCGAGCGCCTTATCTTTCTTGTTTGGTAACACACCACACCTTGTGGGTAACGCGGTGATTGTTGGGCGCTCAGATGATGAGGGTTACGACACAGACCTGCCCGAATTTATCCTTACGCTGGTGCGAAACATCAGTGCTAAACAGGAGAAGGAAGCATAATGTTTAAACGATTAGTCGCTATCTTCCTCATTGTTACTGCATCGGTAGCAATAGACGACAGGTTTTTTGATAAAGACCATGTGCCTCTCACACCATTGGTTAATGATGGCAAAGTGGCAGGCACAGTGGTTGCCTTTTACGAGAACGAATACCAACGCTATGCAGTAGACATGCTTACACAAATGGGCAAACTAGAACAGTGGACTTGCTTGTACACACTATGGACACGCGAGAGTAACTGGAATCCACGCTCACTTAACCGTAAGTCAGGTGCCTATGGCATTGCACAATTCATGCCAGCAACATGGAAACTCGTAGGGTTTAAACGAACTGATGACGGGTTCGTACAAGTGGAAGCAGGGCTTGCGTACATACAAAGAAAATACGGAGGCAACATCTGCAAAGCGCTCGGTTCAAATCTATCAAGAGGGTGGTACTAATGACCGAATACCAAGAACTAATAGAGGGATTGCGTAATCACCTCATACTCAGTGGGCTAACCTACAACGCAGAGGTACCCACTCAGCCAGTAATCATCAGACCAGTACGCGTTGAAATGCTGGCAGCCACAGTCATGGAGTATTTAAATGCAGCAGGATACGCAAATACAACCAAGGTTTCATAGAATCAGAAAGGTGCTGCGTTTAAACAGCCGTGTTTACTACACGCTTGTTTACAATCCACGCAACTTCACAGATGCTAAATGCTACGGTGTACCTACCGAAGTATTTTATCCACCACAAGATAAGTTTTCTCCCGATGAGGAACGCTACATCAGGAATAGAATCTGCGGAGGCTGCCCAGTAATTGAAGCCTGCGGGGAGTGGGGACTAGCCCACGAACGCTACGGTATTTGGGGTGGCATGACACCTGCAATGCGTGAAAGAGAACGCAAGAAACGCAAGTGGGGATTAACCGAGCCTGCGTTGAGCAACAATCAAAGATAGGTTAAACTAGAACAGCAAGCACCGCCTAGGTTCCAGTCCCGAAAGCGGTGCTTGTTTATTTATGAAGCCGATTTATCACCAGTAATAATACGAATAGCCCAGTCAAGTCCAGCGTTTAAACCCTTAGACCACTCATCTTTTTCTGTGATTTTAGAGTACTCAATTTTCTGTACAAACTTTTCTATGAACGCCTTATGAAGAAGGTTAAAGCGCTCAATAAAATCATCATCTGTCATAGTTTAAAAACATTGTGCATTAGCATGAACACTTCTTCAGCCAAATCATCAAGAGTCCCATCGTTGTATAGCACTCGTTTAAACATGTGATTATCCATAGCGCGTTCACTTACATGGTCATTGACTGCTGCATGGTTGTGTCTGTTTATACGCCACACTTCCCCGCCACGCTCCTCAATCATGCGTGCTTCATTAGGGAAACGAACATCAGGTATGACTATGCGCTCGCCTTCATTGACTTGATTAAACAAACGCCACACCCATACATCTTGGTGGATTTGTTGGCGACCAACTTCAGTACCCATAACCTGTAATAAACGGCGCACTTCATCTTTAGCCTTGGCTACTTCCCAACCGTACATCTGCACTATCTCGTTTAAACGGTGACCATCATGCAAGATTGGATTCAAAGCAATCAACGATTCACGAATACCATCAGCAAACGCCATGCGTTTAAACCCGTAGTTCAATACGAGCAACTCAGCAACTGTATCCTTACCGCTTCGGGCATAACCGCTTAATCCAATAATCACTCTTGCTCCTCCTGATTTCTAATTTCTGCTCGTGCTTCTGCATTACTACGAACGCGCCTACGACCACGCCATACTGGTGCTTCGCCACCTAACCTGTCTTGCAGTTTAACTATCGCACGCTTGACACGCTTGCGCATTGCTTCCTCCGTGGTTCCATAAGATTCAGCAAGCGCACCAAACTCCATACCACCGTTGGCATAACGCATGCGCAGTAAGTCTTGGTCTGCCTTGTTTAAACGGTCAAGCCCTGCTGCAACATCTGACAGCAAAGCAACGCGGTTACCACCTTCGGAAGGCTTAGCACTACGAGAAATGTATTCACTACTCATGTCTGGTGTATCAGTCCAACCTTGGTGTGTCCATACATCACGCAATAGTTCATGTAACACCTCGTGTGTGTAATAAAAACTATCGTTGATTGGTGAGCGAGATAAATGCGAGCGCTCTTTGGCAACATACTTTTGCGCTTCGTTATAGAAAGTTTTGCGCAGTTTAAACTTCAGGCTTTCTTCATCAGTCCACTGCTCTATCTTGTGCCAGTGTTCTAATGCCCACAAGGATAAGTGCTGGTACAAATCATCAGTGGTTACGATGCCACGATGCATACGATTAGCACGGGTTGCAACTTGACGGGCTACCCCGTAAATAGTTTCCCAAACTTTATCTTGGCTATCCATCTTTTGGTTCTGCTTTCTCGTTCTTTAGTTTACGCATTGCCATAAGCAAATCATCAACGGTGATGAGATAACCCTTGCTCTTGTTCGGTGGAATCTCGCAAGTAATCTCACGACCAAACTCTTTAATCGCATACAAAACATGAGAGGTTGGCACCATAAGTACGCCCTGTTCAAGTACGAACGCCCAGTAATCCGCTTCGGTTACCATCACGCCCGATGCTTCCCATGATTTTGATTTCATGTACCAACACTCAACTTCTATGTAGAGATTGTTGGTTACCCACCATTTTCTATCTCGCTTTACTTCTACCTTCTTGCCTTGGGTTAGCAGTTCTTCAACTAACTGTTCACCCTTTCGCCCGTATCCAAAGTCCAAGTCAAATGATGAGTTCTTTGCCACTGTTTAAACACCCACTCGTTTGCGCAATCCCTCTGCTCCTTCAGCAAGGAACACATCGTTGACATCGCAGTTGTCAGGCATGAACACGGGGAATACATTGTCCAATTCTCGTGAGAGGGTCTTAGCCATCTCTTTACCTGCGTTGTCACCATCACAAAACAACATAATCTTTTCCCAATCCGCAAGGACACGGGAGTAAAACGGTTTCCAGTTGTTTGCCCCAGGCAAACCAACCGCAGCAAAGCCCACTTGCGTGGCAATGATGGTATCTAGTTCACCTTCACAAATCACAAGCATGTCAGCATCTTTATCCAATGCTTGAACATTGTAAATGTGAGTGCTTGCTCCTGGTCTTGATAAATATTTTGGTCCACTATCATTGTTTAAACTGCGGAAACGGATGTCAACTACACCTGATGGAGTTAAATAAGGGATAGCCAACTTACCAAGGTAAGGTTCGTGTCCCGCTTCAGGATTCGCCACGAAGCCGAGGCGGAACATACGCGCTGTCGCCTCTGTTATACCGCGACCCGTCAGGTACGGCAGCGCCTCGCTTAGGTTTCCTTCGTAGTTCTCCGTTGCTTTCGCCAGTAATTCTCTCTGCGATTTTGAGAGCCTCGCCATAGGTAACTCCTTCTCGTTTCATAATAAGTGAATACACATCGCCTGCCATGTCGCAAGCAAAACATCTAAAGCCACCGTTGTCTATGTTTAAACGAGCCGACTTTACATGGTCATTGTGGAAGGCGCAACGCACTGATTGCCAACCTCCACGATTGGTAGAGATTACAAATCCGTAATGCTCAAGTACTTTAACGATGTCATGCTTAGAGGTTGGCGAGGACATCACTGAGTTTCTGAACGACATACGCTTCACCAACTCCCTTGTTGCTTGCCTTGATAATTACCAATGGCGTAGGTGCAACGGCTAGTCGTTTAGCAACTCGGTAGTTCTCTGCTTCAATCTCTGCTTCTCGTATCCACCCACTTAAGTCAATGCGCCCATCACGGCGTGGAGCCTTTGCTTCTACAACATAGGCACCGTTAACCCCTGGAACATACACATCGCCCACATCATTACGACCTGCACGAGGCAAACGCTGTGCGTTTAAACCTTGCTCCATAAACCAATCGGCTAAGTCAATCTCCCATGCTGCGCCTCTACGCTTGTTGCTCTTTTGCTGGCTCATGCTCTCTCCTTTCGGCTGCTTCTACTGCTGCCCAATACAAGTTGTAGTAAGCATCGTCAAATGAAAATCGTTTCATGTGCTTGGCAATCACACCAGTGTGTGCATGTACGGGTATACCCGCAGCCTTGACCTTACGGAAGAAGGCAATGTCCTCACCAATAAACTTCTCACCACGCTCGTTATTCTCACCAAACCAAAAGTCATCAGGAAACTTCTCGTTTAAACCTTTGAGTACGCTCTTGTGCATTAGCACTAATCCCATGCCAGCGTTGTCAACCTTTACTACTTGGTTCTTAGGTAAAGGGTGAAGATACTTAACCTCGTATTGGTTTCCAGTTTCATTAAATACACATGGCATAGGTTGCATCAAAGAACTTTCCATGCCCTTGCTAATGAAGTAAACACCGCTAACTACTGGGCGTGCCACTTTGTCAGCCGTATCCCATAGGGTCTTGAGCATCTCCTTAGTTAGCACAATGTCGGAGTCAATCCATAACGCCCAGTCAGTGTTAACCTTCTGCCACATCTCTATGGCTGCTTGGCGTTGGCGTGCTATCTGATTGCCTTGTACACGGATAGCGTTATTAACTGGCACACCTATTGTTGGAGCATGGATAAGTGTGTATACCAAACCCTCAGTAAACTTTCCATCAGTGTTACCGTTGTCGCACCAAATGATAGATAAAGTTTCTTTATTACTATGCGCCATGGTTATGCATCCTTTTCTCGGAGCGGTCAATAATGGTCATTGCGTTCTCGGCTAACTCTTTAAAGTTCTCCGACATAAGAATTAGTTTTTCGGCGACTTCTTCTCTGCACTCTGCTCCGTGTTCTTCCCTGAGATGAGCAGCAAGTTGCGCCACATAGTCAGCAAACTGGAGTGACTCAAGCCAGATTGCAGATGGGTTGAAGATTTTGTTTGTTGCTTCATCAACATATTCCACAAAGTTTGGAAGTTCATTGAGTAGAGTTTCCTTCAACTCCTTCGGAAGTTTCGCCTGCTGGATTGCTTCCTCCACCATCTCTGGTGTAATTGACTGTTCCCCCCGAAAGAAGCGTTTTGTATTCTTCATCTGTGAGTTCCTTGAATTGACCCGTTTCCTTCTTCCGCCAAACATAAGTTCTCCATCCCACTGTCCAAGTAAAGTTCTTCGGTAAAAACATCAACTGCGCTTTCATGTCTGTAATCAGTGTCTTGGTAGGCACAACTACATCTTGGCTATCTAAAGAACCCACAAGGTTTCCCTCATTGCCAACCTCTGTAAGTTCCCAATCAGAATTCGTCATCGTCATCCTCGCTTTCATAGTTATCAAAATCAATCACAACATCTACAACAGCCATAGCAACAATGATTGCTACTGCTACAAGTATTGCAAGCGAGGCAAACATGGCAAGGATAAACTTCACGGTGCCACCAAGTCCTTAATCTGCATACTGGCAGGGTCATAAGCAAGCCACACTGGTGTAGCGCCCGTTGAATCAGCAGGTCCATAACGGTTCTTAACCGCACATACACCCATTGAAGCAATCTGTCCGTGGACTGTAAGTATCAGAGAAGGGGTTTGGGCAACCTTTCCATGCAGCGATGAACGCGGAGGACATGGGTTTCCATTAACACCTTCACTTGTATGGTGACACACAACAACAGCAGCGCCAGTATCTCTAGCCCACCACTTGAGTTCACGCATAAGTGTGCGTAATCCGCCCCACTCATCTTGTCCATCAAGGGTTACATCTACTGCGTTGTCAAGCACAATGAGTTCAACATCTTTACCTAAGCGCTCGCGGGCTGCAAGGACTGCATCCTCTACATCTTTGAGCGTAGGTGCAGAATCAAACTCCCACATGATGTGGTCAGCAGGCTTGAGCATTTGCGCTGCCCACTCTCTGTCTGCTTCCATCATTGGTTCTACTTCTGCTTGAGTTCTACCAGTTAACATCGCAAGCAAACGCAAACTCATTGTATGTGAGTGAGTATCTGCGGAGATGTAAAGCGTTGGTACTTGCGCATGCACTGCAAGTGACAGAGCAAGTGTTGATTTACCAGCCCCTGGAGGACCAGCAATCATGCTTACCTCGCCCCGTCTAAACGCTATCTGCTGCTCAAGCAGAGAGCGCCACACTGTTGGCAGTGTCGCACCCCCTGCTGATGCAGTACGGATTGCGCGGGATAAGAGGCGCATTGTTTATACAGTCACCTTGTACTGGCATGCCTGACCCTGTGGCTTAGGGCATGCATAGAACGCCTTGTATGGGCGACCAGTTGACTTAGCAATACCTGCTGGTACGAAGCGCATTGCTCCGCCACCACAGGAGCAATCAGGTGCGCCTGCTGCTGGTGCTGGTTGTACTGGGCGTGGTGCTGCGGTAGTGCCGACAACGGCTGATTGTGGGAAAGCATCCTTGATAACTGCCATACCTTCAACAGTTTTCTCAAGGTCAACAAGCGCAGCAAGGCGCTGTGTTAGTTGGTCAAGTAGTAAGTCAAGTTCAGCACCATCGGTAGCACGAAGGTTAATCAACATGCCATCCTTCTTGGTCTTGAAGTTGATTTGGATTGGTGAGTTTTCACTCATCTGTATCTTCTCCTAGTTCAGGGTATTTGTGTGATTCGGAACCATTAACTGCATAGCATGCGTGATTGACAGAACATGTACCGCACATAAATCCTGGCTGTGGGATAAAGATGTTGTTGTCTACCGCAGTTTTAAAGCCCTTAACCTGTGAGGCTAAGCGCCGTTCAGTGTAGTGTGACAATTCTACTGGCTCAGTTAATTCACCAGTACGAGCCATGAAGTAGGCACCCTTAACAGGTCGGATACCCATAGCCTTGTCGCACATAATCGCGTATGTGCCTAATTGGGTATAGGTAACTGGTGGCTTGCTTGAAGTCTTGATGTCAACGACTACAAGTTCCCCATCGGGTGAAACCATAAGTCGGTCAAGAAAGCCCTTCATTAGGACTCCACCAATTTCTACATTGAGTTCAGTTTCAATGGCTGCTTCGCCACCTGATAGCAGGTATGGCTGGTACCCACTGTCTTGTCTAAACTGAATCCAAAAATCCACCATCTTGGGTCCATTATCCAACCACCATGATGCATCCTCTTTGTTGGGATACGCCTTAGTAGCCCTGCCACCAGCACGGAACGGCATGCCGTTGTCAGCAAGACGATAGTTTTCTTCCCATCTAGCAGCAAATACTGCAGTAGGGTCAAACCCATCGGGATTAGTGTCGTATATTTCTGTTGCCTCATGTAGAGATTTACCACCTACAAGCCAGTAGGATGGATTCTCAGGCACTTTCTGTATGCGGGTAAGGTAGAACGACCAGCCACAGTTGAGCCATGTAGACATGGCGCTGTGGGAGATGTAACCTTTCCCAGTCTTTTCTTCAAGTGTCATTTATTCTCCTTTGCAATAGAGGAGTTTACATACACCTCGCTCCTCTATTCTGCGACACGCCGAGAGAACTACACTCTTGTAATTAAAAAATCACTATACTCCTGTTCGTGCAGAACGGGTTAAGTGTATGTGTCTGCTGAAGCGGAAGCGAAAGCAGGCTGTATTTAAGCATAGTTATCGTGGTATTCCAACTCACGCCTGCCCGTGTGGTTCAGTTCTTTTAAAGGTTAATTGTATTTTTGAAAATGGCGAAATTGCTTTGTGGTTTACCGAAGCAGAGTGTGCTTTATGTGGCGCAGAATTAACCGCTCCAACTCCAGAGGATTTTGAAGATGCCGAAATATGACTTTAAATGCAACGCCTGTGGCATTGTCCAAGAGTTGCTCTTGTCAGTAGTTGAAAGTTCAACTATTCCTAACTGCACATTGTGTGATGGTCCAATGGTGCGGGTGTATACGCCACCAGCCGTACAGTTCAAGGGTCCTGGATTTTACAAGACGGGCGGATAGTGTTACTATCTCATTGCTACAGTATTTGGGGAAGTGCTGTAGTGCAGTAAAACTACATATCGGATAAATGCAAAAAAGCCCCCGCTCATCAAGATATTTCTTGACGGCGGGGGTTCTTTTGTTTAAACAGTATTAAGTTATTTAGTTCTTCCGAACTCTCCAGCAGATGGGTCTAGCCACTTCAACACTGGACCAAGGAAGCCTGCGAGGGCAGCCACGGCTAGTGTCTTGATGTCTGTTTCACCAGCGAGGTAGAGTGCGATTGCAGCAGAGGCTGCAGCACGGAACCAGGTCAGCGATACTTGCTTTAGTGTTTCCATTTATTTGCCTTTCTTGTTTGCCTTACCATGAACCTTGCAGCAGGTGCAGACTGGTACCACAATGGTACCTTTTGCTACCTTTTTCTTGGGCGTTCCACCAATGGCTTCAGCCACTATCTGCTTAGTCAGGCTTGGTTGATTCTTCCACCAGAACCAAGGGCTGGTATCACCAGCGAACTCAGGTTTGATGGAAACATGGAGGTGCTTGTCGTGCGGATTACTACCCGCGTACTTTCTATCACCTTGTTTTGCGAATTTTTTTGACCAGATTTTTCCGTTGAAGATAAGATAGTCCACTCGGTTATCTTCTTTGAGTCGCTGAAATATATCCGCACAGTCAATTCCATTTTTTGGGTCATGGGTTAAGTCTACCGCAAGACCTGTATTGTGGTCTGAGTTAGGACTTTGTTTTAAATGTGCAATGGAAGGGAGTAACCCGTCTGAGGCTTTCTTCCGTAGGGGTGCAAGGGCAGTCGCCTGGCGTAGCATGGCAATCGCAGCAGGGCTGGCAGACTTGGCAACCTTGGGTTTCATCTTTCACTTCCTCAATACTTCTTTGACTAAATCAGTTAACAGGTCAACTTTTTCTTCAAGGCTATTCACCTTGTCTTTAAGACTTGACCCACCATTGGGCTTGAGTTCCGACAGGTAATGTTTAGTTAGATGTTTAACACCCATGGCTAGTGCGCCAACAAGAGTGGTTACGGATACGGCTAAAGCAGCCCAATCAGCAGGAGTCATGTTTTTATCCTTAAATGTTTAAACGACAGTACGAGCGATAATCTGGAGAATTCCACCGTAGCCAGAGTAGTTTCCGTTAGGTGGTGTGGTGCGGGTGAAAGACACCTGCTCAATCACTGCCTCAATAGGTTCTCCGTCAGCAG
>Ga0315904_10001265_pt1 | contig 39814 bp, 35 predicted proteins | sample LakEriMetagenome_6_FD_203529 | JGI IMG/M metagenome (GOLD analysis project Ga0315904, IMG submission 203529) | Freshwater fungal communities from buoy surface, Lake Erie, Ohio, United States - Buoy 12 MA120 | ecosystem: Environmental > Aquatic > Freshwater > Lake | place: USA: Lake Erie, Ohio... | reverse complement strand
GCGCAGGATGCCGTAGGCGCGGCCGATTTTGTCGGAAACCTCCGCCGGATCGTCTTCGAGAAGTTTTTCGCGGGCGTCCCGCTCGTGTTCGGCCACTTCGGTGATGACTCTTTCCAGGCGGCGGATGATGGTTTCCTCGCTCTCGCCAAGGGTGGACTGGTTGGAAATCTGATAGAGGTTTCCGAGAGATTCGGTGCCCTCGCCGTAGAGGCCGCGCACGGCGAGACCGATCTTGTTGACCGCCTGCAGGACCTGGCCGATGCGGTCGCCGAGCACGAGCGCGGGCAGGTGGAGCATGGCGGAGGCGCGCAGGCCGGTGCCGAGATTGGTGGGGCAGGTCGTGAGGTAGCCGAGCTTGGGATCGAATGCGAATTCAAGCGATTGTTCGAGTTCGGAATCCAGTTCGGAGAGCGCGGCAAAGGCGGATGCGAGCTGCAATCCCGGACGGATCGCCTGCATCCGCAAGTGATCCTCTTCGTTGAGCATGAGGCTGAATGTTTGGCGTCGCTCGATCACCGCGGCCGAGCCCTCGCCGCGTGCGGCGTGCTCGCGGGAAATCAGGTGACGCTCGACGAGCACCTGTTTTTGCAGCGGGTTGAGCGTGCCGAGTTCCTGCGAAAACGCATCCTTCATCGCGGGTAGCGCCTCCACCGCCGGGCGCATCAGATCGAGTGCGGCGGCGCGTTGCTCGCGCTTCGCCCAACCCGGAAACGGCTGGCGGCGGAGGTTGCGCGCCAGACGGATGCGGGATGTCAGGACGGCGTTGTCCTCCTTCCCGCCCGTCATCCAGTCGGCCGGGTTTTTGATGAGGGTGGAGAAACGCATCATGGAGTTGGGAGAGGAGAATTTTCAGGGTTTCGCACCGACTTCGATATTGCGGATTTCGTCGCGGATGCCGGCGGCTTCCTCATAACTCTCGGAAGCCACGGCCTGGTCGAGGCGCGTGCGGAGTTCTTCGAGGCGCTGGTGGATCACTTGCATGGCCATCAAACCGGCGGGCACCTTGCCGATGTGCGAGGTGCCCTTGTGCATGCCGCGTACCATCTGGCCGACTTCCTCCGCGAAGGTCGCATAACAATCACTGCAACCGAAACGACGGACTCGCCGCAAATCCTCCAGCGTGAATCCGCAGTTCGGACACTTGCGCCCGCCGCCGCCGGTCTTGACCGGAGTGACGCTGCCCTTGCCCGCCGCGATGCCGCCCAGCAGAAGATCCGCCAGGGAAAACCCGGTGGGATCCGTGACGCCGCGCTCCTTGGCGCAGGGATCGCAAAGGCACACCTTCTTCATCTGACCCTCGACGAGCTGGGTCAGGAAGACAGTGGCCTTTTTCTCGCAGAAATCACATTTCATGAACGCATCATTGGATCGGCGTGCCGGTGCTCATGGCAAGCGTGTGGAAGGCATCGAGGAAACGCGCGGTGAAGGGTCCGGGTTTGCCGCTGCCGATAGTGCGGCGGTCGAGCGCCACCACCGGGATGACCTCCGCCGCGGTGCCGGTGAGGAAGCACTCGTCGGCGGTGAAGATATCATAACGCGTGAGGGATTTCTCGACCACGGGAACGCCGAGTTCCGCGGCGAGTTCGATGATCACCCCGCGGGTGATGCCGTCCAGAGCGCCATCGCTGATCAGCGGGGTGAGCAGCGTGCCGTTTTTCATCAGGAACAGATTGTCGCCGGTGCATTCGGCCACGTAGCCCTGCTCGTTGAGCATCACGGCTTCCAGCGCGTTGGCCTGGATGGCCTCCACCTTGGCCATGATGTTGTTGAGGTAGTTGAGCGATTTCACCTGCGGCATCAGCGCGCCCGGCGCCGGCCTGCGGGTGGCGCAGGTGATGATGGAGAGGCCGTTCTTGTAGTGCTCGTCCGGATAGAGCTTGATGGTCGATGCGATGATGAACATCGAGGGCCTGGGGCAAAGATAGGGGTTGAGCCCCAATTCGCCCGCGCCGCGCGTGATCACCAGCCGGATGTAACCATCGGTCAGGCCGTTGGCGGCGACCGTTTCACATGTGAACTTGCAAACCTCCTCCGGCGTCCACGGCAGATTGAGAATGATCGCCCGCGAGGAATCGAACAACCTGCGGATGTGCTCCTCCAGGCGGAAGACGCGGCCGTTGTAGAAACGGATGCCTTCAAAAACTCCATCACCATACAAAAGACCGTGGTCGAAGACCGAGATCTTCGCTTCGGATTCGTCCACCAGATTGCCGTCGAGCCAGATTTTCATGTGTGCTTGCGGGGCAAGCGTAAGTGCGCGCCGCACTCTGGCAAGCGGAAGATGGATGCATTCAGGACCGCGCGGGAAATCGACGGCCTGAAAGCCATGTTTGCGATACAGCGTAGAACCCACCTGCATGAAAACCATCGGCATCCTGCTCATCACTGTGCTCACTGCGAAAGCCGAATGGCATCCCGTGCCCGACCGGATGCTCACGCAGTGGGGAAAAAATCTCACTCCCGATCAAGTCTGGACCGGGCACCCGCGCCCGCAACTCGTGCGCGGAACATGGCGCAACCTCAACGGCCTCTGGAACCATGCCATCCGCCCCAAGGATGCCGCGCTGCCCGACACATGGGACGGCAATATCCTCGTCCCCTTCGCGCCCGAAGCCACCCTCTCCGGCGTCGGCCGATTGCTCGAACCCGAGCAATCCCTCTGGTACCAGCGCGAACTCCAGGTCAAGCCAGTCACCTGCGAACGCACGCTGCTGCATTTCGAAGCCGTCGATTACCAAACCACCGTCTGGATCAATGGCACGGAAATCGGCGATCACACCGGCGGCCACACTCCGTTCTCCTTCGACATCACCGACGCCTTGAAACCGGAAGGCAACCAACTCGTCGTCCGCGTCCTCGATGCCACCGAAGGCTTCCAACTCCACGGCAAACAAAAACTCAAACCCGGCGGAATCTGGTACACCCGCGTCTCCGGCATCTGGCAAACCGTATGGCTCGAACAAGTCCCCGTCCGCCATGTCGGAGATCTCGATTTTTCATGTGATATAAAAAGCGGCACATTGCGTGTCCTGGCAAAAACTGCCGGCCCCTCCATCGAGGGCGAGCGGCTTCGCGTCACCGCGTCCATCGATGGACGCCAGGTTGCCGAAGCCACCAGCGCCTCCAACACCGCCGAACTGAAAATCCCCGAGCCGAAGTTATGGTCACCGGACGCTCCCAATCTATATGATCTTGATGTGAAACTCACCGACGAGGCCGGAAAAGCCATCGATTCGGTTAAATCCTACGCGGCCCTGCGCGAGTTCGGCAAAGCCCGCGATGCAAAAGGCAACCTGCGCTTCACCCTCAACGGCAAGCCCGTCTTCCACTGGGGGCCGCTCGATCAAGGATGGTGGCCGGATGGTTTGCTCACGCCGCCGTCCGACGAAGCCATGCTGTCCGACATCCGTTTTCTCAAGGACGCCGGATTCAACATGATCCGCAAGCACATCAAGGTGGAGCCCCGGCGTTACTATCATCATTGCGACCGCCTCGGCATGCTCGTCTGGCAGGACCAGGTCAGCGCCGGTTATGGTCACAACCGCGGCACGTCCGCCACCTGTCCGCCGTGGACGCGCATGCAACCCGATCCAAAGGACGCCGATTGGCCGGACGACGCCCACCGCCAATGGCTGCTCGAATACCAACGAATGGTCGAAAACTTGCGCGACACCGCATGCATCGCCGCATGGGTTCCCTTCAACGAGGCTTGGGGCCAGCACCGTTCCATGGCTATCGGCAAACTCGCCCTCGAACTCGATTCCACCCGCCACCTCAACATCGCAAGCGGAGGAAATTTCTGGCCGGTCGGAGACATCGCGGACCACCACAACTATCCGAATCCGGATTTCCCGGTCGATGATCCGCGTTTCAAGGATTGCATCAAGGTCGTCGGCGAGTTCGGTGGTCACGGGTGGCCGGTCGAGGGACACCTCTGGAACAAAACCGCCAGAAACTGGGGCTACGGCGGCCTGCCCAAAACCCTCGACGAGTGGAAAGAGCGTTACTCCCGTTCGATCGACATTCTCTGCGATCTCCGCGCCCGCGGCATCTCCGCCGGCGTCTATACCCAGACCAGCGATGTCGAAAACGAAATCAACGGTCTGCTGACTTACGATCGCATTCCCAAGATCGACACCGCGTGGCTGAAGCAACAATCCGACCGCCTGCTCCTCACACCCGACACCGGAAAGTGACGCTTAATGACAATTAAAAGCAGACCCTTTGCCAAAAACAATTTCCGCAACCCCGGTTAAAAGCGCGAAAACGGCGAAGCGGGTGCTGCTTATGAAATGTGTAATTGACGGGGGAGCTTATAGCACAAAGAAGATGCCATGTTCCGCGGCGATCTGCCCGATGCGCCGCATATCAGGCCCGCCCGGAGCGTCGCATGCATCGGCAAGACGCTCGAAGAACACCTCGAAGCCCGCGGGTGTCGCGTGGACGATGAGGCGCAGCGGCGTGTCGCCGCAGTTCCGATAGGTGTGTTTCACACCGCGTGGAAGAAAGATGGCAGAGCCTGCCGGCACCTCCGTCCAAACACCGTCCTGCCAAAGTTCGATGCGGCCTTCCTGCACCAGGAACCATTCATCCTCATGCGTGTGCCAGTGCGGCGGCGGGCCTCCTCCCGGCGGAGTCACGACCTGCAGCATGGTGAAGACGCCGCCGGTCTGTTCGCCGCTGAGCAGCACCGTCACCTCGTCGCCAAGGGCGTTGAATACCTTGCCCGCTCCGGGCGTGGTCATGGCAATTGGAAGTGTAGGGATGTTCATGATAGGAATTTCAAACTTTCAGCATGCCGCGGAATCCCCGCACGGCATAGTAGGACTGCGCGCCATTGTGCCCGATGAAGACGCGACCATAGCGGCGCTCGCCATACAAGGCGCCGCCGCGTTCGCGGATGGCCGCCGGGGTGGCGAGCCAGTTCGATGTCTTTGTATCGAACACTTCCAGCGTTTGCAGTTCGAAATATTCCTCCTCCGTCAGGAGTTCGATGCCCATGGCCGCGGCCATGTCCATGGCGCTGGTTTGGGGTTTGTGCTCCTTGCGCGATTCAAGCCCCGGCCGGTCATAACACAAGCTGACGCGGCCCTTGGGTGTTTCCGCGGAACAATCCACGAACACGCATTCGCCCGTCTTCTTGTCATGGCCAGTGACATCAGGCTCCCCGCCGCTGCGTTCCATTTCGTGCAGGGCGCGGAGTTTGTCCGGGTGGGCTTCAAGCCGCGCCCGGACTTTCTCCCAAGCTAGACCCTTGTGGCGCTTCGGATTGTTTTCAAAGCGGGATTTCAACGCCGTGAGAAGTTCTTCCCGTTCTTTCGAAGTCAAATTTCTACGATGGTGGATGCCGGCATGCATGGTTTGGTTTAGCCCCTAAATGGAATTCCAACGGAATGCAATCATTCAGCCAGCAAAGCCATGGCATCCTCTTCCAGCGGGAAAATCGCACGGATCATGCTAACCCTGCCGGGCACCAGCTTGACAGCGTGGGCACCGGCGCGCTGCTATTGGGCAATGACTTGCTATTCGATTCGCCGATGAAAACCCAAATGACAGCATGGTGGATGTTGGCGGTGGCGGTCGCCGCATTTACAGGGAGCGTTGCAGGAGAGGTCTCCGACCCCACCGGCATCCTGAAAAAACCGATCCCCGACAAGCTGGTGGTGCTGACCTTCGACGACGGTCCCGCCAGCCACTGCCACGTGGTCGCGCCGATCCTGAAGCAGCACGGCTTCGGCGGTTCCTTCTACATTTGCGACTTCGATTCCTTCCGCACGCGCAAGGACTGGTATCTCACGTGGCGGCAAATGAGGGAAATGGCGGCGGATCGTTTGGAGATCGGCAACCACACGAGCGGACATGCTGGCGGAGCCTCGATCGGGTATTTTCTGAGCATGGAGGATGCCATGCTCGCCAACGGAATTCCGAAACCGGTCACCGTAGCATGGCCGGTCTGTCAGTCGAATCCGAAGACCTATCCCGACCTTGCGGCGAATGGCTACACGTTCGGACGCGGCGGCTACAATCGTCCATACCGCCCGACCGCGGACAACCCCTTCGACATTCCCAGCATGGGAGCCAATACCGTCGAGGATTTCGTGAAAACGGTGAGACAAGCGGCTGGTGGCCGCATTGTCGTGCTGATTTACCACGGAGTCCCCGACATCGAGCACGCCGCGGTCTCACTGGATCCGGCGATTTTCAAAGCGCAGATGCAGTATCTGAAGGACAACCATTACAAGGTCATCGCCTTGCGCGATCTCGCCGAATACATCGATCCCGCCAAGGCGGCCAAACTTCCGCCGACTCCGCGCGATTACAAACCCACCGGCACGGAACCGCTGGCCAGCGAGGAGAAACCGGCTGTTAGCGCCAAGCTGCCTATATTGCCCGCCATGAAACCGCCGGCACCAGCCAAAAAAACCGGGATGAAGCTTGATCTGCCCGCACTTGCCATCCCGGCGGACGGCGGGGCGATCACGCTGGATGGCGAACACGCGGTGAATGTTCCCAAGGGTCCGCCGGTCGATCTTCGCAACGTGCTTTCCGGCTCCGGGAAACTCGTCAAAACCGGTGATGGCGAGTTGCGTCTGGCGGATGTGGAGAACACCCACGGCGGCACGGTGATTCATGGCGGCACTCTAACGGTCCGTGCGGCGAAGAACGCACTCGGCAGCGGACCGGTGGCGCTGAACGACGGCATGTTCCTTGTTTCGAAAATGAGCGGCACCAATCCGCTGGTGCTGAACGGCGGCGCGTTTCATGCGGCCGATGGCTTCGGCAGCAGTTGGGACGCGGACATCCTGTTGAATGGCGAGGTGCTCGTTAGCGCCTACAATTTCCTCGATCTGAACACCCGGAGCGGCGGCATCCGCGGCCCGGGCGGACTAATCATGGCCGGCAACATCGGCCCATGGGGACGCCATGTGAACGAAGGCAGACTCACGCTCGGCGGCACCAACCATTACACCGGCCCCACGGTCGTGCAGCTCGGCACGCTCGTCCTTGCCAAACCCGCGGCGCTCTATGGCGCGGACACCGCCCGCTGGACCGCGGAAAACCTCAGCGTCCACAAAACCGCGACGCTGATGCTGAAATGCGGCGGCCCGGATGAGTTCACGAGCGAACAACTCAAGGTTCTGCTGAAGCGTCTCACCGACACCCGCGCCTCCAACGGACTGATGGGAGGTGCCATCCTGTGCCTCGACACCGGCAACGCAAAATCTCCGTTCGTGTTGAACGCCGATCTCACTAATGCCAGGGGGGCGGATGGTGGTGGTTTTGATCTGAGGAAATCCGGCGAAGGCACATTGGTGCTTTCCGGAAACAACACGTTCACCGGCCGCACCCACATCGAACGGGGAATACTGAGCGTGGGTTCGCTCAACAGCGTGGGGAAAGGAAAGAAACCACACAACAGTCTCGGCACGCCCAGCAGCATCGAAGCGGGGGAACTTCTGTTAGGCCGGGGCGACGGCACCGTTCCCAAAGGCGACGGTCCATGCGGATTGATCTACACGGGCAATGGCGAAACCTCCGACCGCATCCTGAATCTCGCCGGACGCGTTTCCTCCGTCACCTTCGAACAAGCCGGCAGCGGCTTGCTCAAGTTCACCAGCCCCTTCGTGATCTCGGGTTATGGAGCCAACAAGGAAATCATTCTCAGCGGCAACACCGCCGGCTGCGGCGAACTTGCAGGTGATCTATCCAATCCCTTCGACCGCGCGGGAAAGGCGAAGACTTCGCTCACCAAGACCGGCTCCGGTATCTGGACGCTTTCCGGAACCAACACCCACACCGGCCCGACAGTCGTGAAACAAGGAACGCTGCGAATTGCCAGTGCGAATTGCCTGGGGAAAGACGCGGATGTGCAGATCGCTCAAGGCGCGAATCTGGAACTGGATTTCACCGGAGATGTCGCCGTGGCGAAGCTCACGCTCGATGGAAAGTCCCAGCCGTCCGGGAAGTATTCAGCCGCCAGTTTTCCCGCATCCTTCGCAGGAAAGGGAGTACTCATCGTGCGATAGAAATCGCGGGGCGGTTTGGATCATTTCTTCTTCAAACCCAGCACCAGCACGACCAAGCCGCCGCCCAGCAAGAGCCATGAAACGACTGGCGGGACACTGTGGCGCTCCTTCACCTGGGCCTGCACCTTGAGCGGTCCCAGATCGATGACGTTCTCTTTCCGGGTGGTGGTGAACCCGCCATACGCAAGCAAGGCGGCTCCCGCGACAACCATGATGATCCCGATGATGCCCGTGAAGTTCATGGCTTGAATGGTCCACGCGATCCCTGGCTGAATCCAGAATGAAATCAGGATTCTGGCTGAAGTTGATTCATGCCATCACCAATCCGCGCGACCCAGCGAACCATCCAGCGCTTGGCGAGTTCCGGCGGATCCGATGGATCACGGCGGGCCTGGATCATCAGGCCGAGTTTGTTTTGAAATGTCACGCAACCCGCCGCCAGGCGCTGGCCTGTCGCCAGCGGCGGGCAGAACAGCCAGGCGTCGTCGGAGTCGATCCGCTTATGCGGGTCCCAGGAACCGAGGTTGGAAAAAGCGCCGATGTTGCCCGCCGGCTTGGCGCGGCTGCGTGCGAGGTATTGCATCCTGCGCTCATGCCCCAGTAGTTTCCCTAGTTCCATCAGAAGGAAATTCGCCCGGTGTTCCCCATCTGCCAGCCGCTTGAGAATCTGACGGTGCACTTCAATGACGCTGTCGTCGGGAGCGATGACGACATCAAAACAACTCACCTGGTTGGATGTATCATCAGCAACCTTGCCATTACCGCGCATGTTGATCGGGACCATCCACGGCAAGCGCGCATCGCAGAGACCAAGCTCGGGGCGAACGCTGGCGTCGAGATGTGTTAGCAGCAGACTGTTGACGGTGACTCGTTGGCGCCGGCCGACTTCGAGAATGAGTCGGGTTTCCTGTTCGCTGAACAAGTGCCATGCGGGATCGCCGGGCGGTCCGCTTCGGGGTTGATGGCTCCGCAGCCAATCGCCGCGTGTGGCGCTGTTGGAATATCGGCGGCTGTTCCGCCAAAACCTCCAGAGCGGGCCGATGATGCCGCGGCACGGGTTATTGGTTTTGGGCAATGGGTCGATCACAGCCCCACGCTGGCGAAGCAGCCGTGCAAAGCCGCCCACGCCGTCGCACTCGACATGGGAAACATGAAACCACTCGACCTCGCCGGATCCATGCGGAACCCGCCCGTAGCGGATGCCCATGAAATCACCAAGCGCCTCGGTGGCCCTGAACCATTGGGAGGCGGCATTCTGCGTGCGAGTGCTCAAGGGGATGACGGGTGACGCGTTTATCCAGATGTGTAAAGCGGATTGCCGTGGGTCCACGCCACCATGCATTTCAGCTTCCGCGGCGGGGAATCTCCTTGAAGCACGTTTGCTGAATGAGAAAAGGACCTCATGATCAAACAACGAGCAACCCGCTTCCTCATCGCCTTGCTGCCGGCATTCACGTCCGCGGCCCGGTGCGAGCCATACTACTACCGGCAGGAAACTTCGCGAAAATCCGTGACGCGCGATTGCGAGGTGATGGTTTACGGCGGCACTCCCGCCGGTGTGGGTGCGGCGATCCAATCCGCGCGCATGGGCTGCAAGACCTTGTTGCTGTCCTTCAACGGCCACGTCGGCGGCATGACTTCGGGCGGACTTACTGCCACCGATGTCGGGAAGAAATCATCCATCGGCGGGCTCGCGCTGGATTTCTACACGCGGATCGGAAGCCTTATGGATTTCAGTCCCTCCGAAGCCGAGTTGTTGTATCTGAAGATGCTGGAGGAGGCGGGCGTGGAAGTGCTTTTCCGCCGTTGTCTGGAGTCGGTGGAAATGAAGGAGAACCGCATCGTTTCGACCACCATGGAGACGGGCGAAGCGATCAAGGCCTCCATGTTCATCGATGCCACTTACGAGGGTGATCTGATGGCTGCCGCAAAAGTTTCCTATCGCGTGGGCCGCGAGCCGAGGAGTGCCTTTGACGAATCGCTTGCAGGCCAGTGGCAGACGCTTTCGTGGAAGGGCGTCTATCAGTTTTGTGGCCTGCCCATCAGTCCCTATGTGGTGGTGGATGATCCGTCGTCCGGCCTGCTGCCGGAGATCTCTCCCGAGAAACCCGGCGCGCCGGGAGATGGCGACAACAAGGTGCAGGCTTATAATTTCCGCATGGCTCTCTCTAACAAGGAAGGCTTCGTTCCTTTTCCGAAACCGAATGCCTATGATCGCGGCCGCTATGCGCTGCTGGCCCGTTTTCTCAATGCCGATCCGGGCATCCGGTGGACGCTCGACTACACCACGCGCCCGATGACCGACGGACCGGTCCAAATGCGCAACGGCGACTCTAACAACGCGGGCAGCTTTTCATCCGATCTCGTCGGCGGCTGCCACCGCTGGCCGGATGGAACCTACGAACCCGGCTCGTTTGCCAAACTGCCGGAACCACGACGCGGGCTGCCGGTGCCCCTGCGCGAACTCTATCAACTCCGCGAGCGCATGTTTCAGGACCATGTCAGCTATCAGCAGGGCTTGATGTATTTCCTCGCCAACGATCCGCAGGTGCCGAAGGGCCTTCAGGAGCGCGTCCGGCGCTTCGGCCTTGATCCCGCCGAGTTCAAGGAAACCGGACACTGGCCGCATGCTCTCTACATCCGCGAAGGACGCCGCATGGTTTCCGACTACATCATCACACAGGCTGACTGTGAATCACTGCGCGTCGCGGAGGATTCCGCCGGCCTCGCGTCCTATCCCATGGATTCGCACTTCTGCCAGCGCGTGGTGGTGGAGGAAAACGGGAAACCCGCCGTGCGCAACGAAGGCGGCATGGGCCACGGTTTCAAAAAACCATTTCCCGTATCCTACCGCGCCATCATTCCCAAGCACGATGAGTGCGCCAACCTGCTGGTGCCGGTTTGCCTGTCAGCCACGCATGTCGCCTATGGTTCCATCCGCATGGAGCCGGTGTTCATGATCCTCGGCCAGAGCGCGGGCATGGCCGCAAGCATCGCCATCGAGGACAAAGTCGCCGTTCAGCGCGTGGACTACGGCAAGCTCAGGAGTCGGTTGGAGGCCGCCGGGCAGCGCCTGTAGATTCGGCCCGCGGGGGGCTTTTGTTAGAAAACCTGCCAGCCCGGCTTGTGTTCGTAAACCCAGCGGTAGTAAGCGGCGCGTGCGAGTTTCGAGGCGGCGGGTTCGTCGAGGCAGACTTTCGTCACCGGATGGAGTTGCAGGACGGAGGCCGGGTTGTTGGCGGTGACGGGCCCCTCGACGGCTCCGGCGATGGCCGCGGCCTTGTTTTGGCCGAAGGCGAGCATGAGGTTTTGGCGCGCCTCCATGATGGTGCCGATGCCCATGGTGATGACATGGTGCGGCACGGCGTCCTCGCTGCCGAAGAAGCGGGCGTTGTCCGCGCGCGTCTGCGGCGTGAGGGTTTTGATGCGGGTGCGAGAGGCCAGCGACGAGCTTGGTTCGTTGAAACCGATGTGGCCGTCGCCGCCGATGCCGAGCACTTGCAGGTCGATCCCACCGGCCTTGCGGATGCGCTCTTCGTAGGCCGCGCAGAACGCCGGGATGTCCGCCGCGTTGCCATCGGGGATGTGGATGTTCTCCGGCGCGATGTTCACGTGGCGGAAAAGATTCTCCCACATGAACGAGTGGTAGGTCTGCGGATGCTCGCGCGGCAGGCCGATGTATTCGTCGAGGTTGAAAGTGGTGACGCGGCTCCAGTCGAGATTCATGCCGGCGAGCATCTGATAGAGACGCAGCGGGGTGCTGCCGGTGGCGAGCCCGAGCACGGCATCCGGTTTTTCGCGAAGCAGCCGTGCGATGATCCGCGCGGCGATGCCGGTGGCCTCTTCGGGCGTGGGTTGGATGATGATTTCCATCAGGCTTTGCTGAGTTTGTGGCGCACGTCGGCTTTGAATTGTTCGATGAAGCCGCAGACGTAATCGGCGATGTCGAGCGACTCGTCGGCCACCAGCGGTGTGAGATCGATGCCGAAAACAAGCTGCGTGGCGGCATCGGTGGAGTGCGAGTCGAAGACGCCGTTGAGCGCGGCGGCGAGGTTGTCACGGCCGCTGACGTCCATCAGCACCTTGGCCTCATCCGGAAGCCAGTCGAGGTTGCGCCACACCTCGCAGCCGATCACTTGTTTCGGCCGTTGTTCGCGCGGCATCGCGCGCATCGCGCGCAGAGCGGCGAGCGTCACGCCGATGTGCGTGTCATGCTTGTCCGCGGGGTTGTGGGTGTAAACAACCTCCGGCAAGGAGGCGGTTAGAATTTCGAGCAGATCATTTGTTAACGACGGGTCGTCCGGGTTCTTGACCGCGCCGCTCGGGTAGTCGAGCTGGATCATTGCTGCATATCCGCCGATGGCCGCGGCGGTGTTCTGTTCCCGGCGGCGGACCTCCATCATGCGCGCGTCGCTGAAGCCGGCATAAGGTCCGCTGCGCGAACTACCCGCACCGTTGGTGCAGGTGACGCCGCCGAACCAGCGGTCGTCGCGCGCGAAGCAGGCGAGGATGCCGTGGAAGGCGATGAACTCGAGATCATCCTGATGCGCGCCGATCCCGAGATGCGTGACCCTGGCAAGGCCTCCGCATCAGACTTGCCGTCGGGTATGAAAACCTCCGCGCTCGGAAGATGCAGTTTCATGATGTTCAACCCAATTGCGGAATTTTCCAGCCCTCGCGGTATTCCTTGCGCACGAAGCGGTTGGCTTCCGCAAGGTCGAACTTCAGGCCGGGGCTGTCCCACTTGAGCGTGGTGTTGGGGAAACGCGATGCGATCCCGCCTAACAGAATAGCCTCGGTGAGCGGGCCGGCGTAGGAGAAGTCCGTGGATGTCTTGCCATTGCCGCGGCAGGCCTCGATGAACTGCATCCAGTGGCTTTCCCCTTCGACGCGCGGCAGTTTGTAATCCTTGAACTTCTCGATGGGGAACAATTGCAGGCGGCTGACGTGCGGCAGCACCATCACGCCTCCCGTGCCGATGAAGATGGAACCTTGGTCGGGAAACTCCTTGCCTTCCAACAACGCGACAACTTCCGCCGGTGGTCTGGCCGCGCCGTCATACCAGGTGACGTTGATGGTATCGCCTTCCGTCAGCGGCGTGCGGGCGAAGGAATAGATGACTTTGCCATCGATCGCCCAGTTGGTTGCGTTCGGTGCCGGGCCTTCGGAACGCACGGAGACCGGCGCGTTGAGTTTGAGACTCTCGAAAATCGGGTCCATGATGTGGCAGCCCATGTCGCCGAGCGTGCCGGTGCCGAAGTCGAGGCGCTTGCGCCAGTTTTCAGGATGATAGTAACTGCCTCCGATGTATGGGCGCTTGTCGCGGACTCCCAGCCACTTGTCCCAGTCAAAGCCTTCCGGCACGGGATCTTCCTTTTCAGGCATCGGGGCCGGGTCACCCCATGTCTTGGATGACCAGGTGTGGACTTCCTTCACCTTGCCGATCGCGCCAGCCTGGATGACCTGCGCGGCCATGCGATAGTAGGCGGTGGAATGAATCTGGATGCCCATCTGCGTGACAACTTTCTTCTCCTTGGCCAGCTCGGTCATGCGGCGGACTTCGTGCAGGCTGTGGGCGAGCGGCTTCTGGCCGTAGATGTGCTTGCCGAGAGCCATCGCGCTGACACCCATCGGCGCGTGCATGTGGTCGGGTGTGGAAACGTTCACACTGTCGATCTTGTCGGCTTCCTTCTCCAGCATCTCGCGCCAGTCCTGATAGAAGCGCGCGTTGGGGAATTTTTGGCGAGCCGGGGCGGCCTTTGCGAGGTCCACATCGCAGAACGCCGCGATCTCGACGTTCTTGCAATTTGATATGTGCGCGAGATCGGATTCGGCCATGCCACCCATGCCGAAACAGGCGTGGCGCAGCTTTTGTGACGGCGGATTCGCCATAAGGTTGCTGGTGACAAACGGCGCGCCCGCCGCGGTGGTGCCGAGCAGTTTTAGAACCGAGCGGCGCGAGTGGATGGGATGGTTGTTCATGATGTGAGGTTCGGTTACTAGCCGTCGGTGGGCTTGACCTTGTCGTGGAAGAAGAGAAGGAAGATCACCGCGATGACCGTCGCCATGCCGGCCGGGAACAGCCAGAAGTGTTTCCACTCGGTCATCGCCTTGGCGACCAGCGCCATGTCCACGCCTTCCGGATATCCCTTGCCGAACATGCCTGCCATGGATTCGAGGAAAGTGGGAGCGGGCTGGCTGCCTGCGGCGGTCTTGATGTTTTCCATCAGCGCGGCGTGATTGGCGGGTGCCGCGCCGAAGCCGCCCAAAGTATTGGGCAGCGGGATGGTGGTGAATGGCCAGTTGCCGCCGAAGGCCATGCGGAATCCGAAAAACATGCCAAGGCCCTGGGTGAGGAAAACCAAAAGGCTTTGCGCCTGGCTGCGCACTTCGGCGGGCGCCTTCTTGTCGGTATAGATGAACCCGGTGACGAAGAAGAAATCATAACATATCCCGTGAAGCGCGACACCCAACAGAAGCATCCACGCCACCTGGTCCGGAGCGCCGATGGCGAACAGCACGTAGCGCAGCACCCAGCAGCCCATGCCCACCAGCAACATGAGTTTCACGCCGAGTTTCCGGAAAAAGAACGGAATGAGCAGCATGAAGATGATTTCCGACATTTGGCCGAGTGTCATCGTCGATGCGGCTTGTTTGAAACCCGCGGCACCGAGGAAGGCGGAGGTTTGCCCGTAGTAATAGCCGAGCGGGATGCAGATCAGCAAAGAGCAGGCCGCGAACACCAGAAACGACGGGTTCTTGAGCAGTTTGAGCGCGTCCACCATGAGCAACGAGCCGATGTCGATGGGCTTGCCCTTGGCCGGGGGCGGCGTGTGGGGCAGCGTGAAGCTATAGATGCCGAGCGCCAAACTCGATGCCGCGGCGATCCAGAAGATGTTCAACGACGCCGACCACCCCGCGAGGCCGAGTGCGAGGCCGGCGACAATCCAGCCGATGGTGCCCCAAACGCGGGCCTTGGGGAACAACTCCTGTGGCAGATGAGAGAAAGTAATCGTGTTGCCCAAGCCGAGAGTTGGCATGTAACACATCATGTAGGCGATCATCAGCCAGACAATTTCCGAGCCTTTATCCGCGCCTTGTGGCGCCAGGGTGGCGATGACGCACATGATTCCGCCGCCGATCAGCATGAGCACGCCCATCACGCGCTCCGATGAGAACAAACGGTCCGCGACGAGTCCGAGGAAAAGCGGCGCGAAGATGGCGGCGATCGGCGCGCTTTCATAAGCACCGCCGATGGAGCCGGCCAAGCCGTTGTTTCCCATGGCGAGGGCCAGCGTGGCGAACCACGATCCCCATGCGAAGAACTGGAGGAACATCATCACGGAAAGCCGGATGAGAGTGGAGCGTGGGGAACTTGTCATGATGGTGTTTTTCAGAGATTCACAGGCTGGCCGGAGCGGACGGATTGTTCCTCGGCCTCGCAGATTTCAAGCGCGGTCATACCGTCGAGCGCGGTGACGACTTGCGGCGCGCGGCGTTGCGACACGCATTCGAGGATGTATTGGAGTTCCATGGTGTAGCCGTCGCCAGCCTCCAGTTTCATCACTTCGGGCGTTCCGCCGCTTTCGGTGACTTTCAGCGCATCCGCGCCGCGCTCCAGATCAAAGTCGATGGTGGCGCGCTCACATAGCAGCGTGTAGGCCATGTTGAATCCCTTGGCCCGCAGCCAGCCGCCCTCGGCATGCGCCACCGGGCCGCCCGGATAGACATATTGTGTCATCACATGATTGATGGAGCCGCCCGCGCCGAGCACGCCGGTGGAGAAAACCCCGGTCGGGCGGCCGAAGAGATGGTTGATGAAATCCGCGTCGTGAATGTGCAGATCGAACAAGGCGCCGCCGGTGTCCGCACCGCTGGCATAGGTGCCCTGGCTGCTCCATGAGGGCATTTCGGAAACCCGGCTGAAGCCCGCGGCGAGGACCTTGCCATAGGTTTCTTGTTCCACCACTTGCTTTAGCCAGCTCCAGCCGGGCCAGAAGCGCATGCACATCGCGGGCATCAGGAATCCCGGCGAGTCTTTTGCCACCGCGAGGATTTCGCGTGCCGCGGCGGAGCTTCTTGCGAGAGGTTTCTCACATATCACATCCTTGCCGGCTTTAAGCGCGGCGATGACTTGCTCGGCATGCAGCGGCGTGGGCGTGCAGATGTCCACCAGTTGCACCCCGGGATCTGCTAACAGATCCTCCGGTTTCTTGAAAACCTTGATGTCGGGCCCGAGATCGATGTCGCCGGAACCCTGCACGTTGCCGGCCACGCCCTTGAGGATGCCGTTTTCCGGAGCACGGAAGGCGTCGCACACGGCGACGACGCGGGCGAGGGGATTGGCGAGGTAGGCGCGCAGGTGGGTCACACCCATGAGGCCGAGACCGATCACGGCCACGTTCACGGGTTTTCCGGTGTTGGGAGTCGATGGATCGGACATGGGTCTAACGGATGGATGAGAGGACGACTTCGCGCGCGGCGCGGATGTCGGTGACGCGTTGGGTGCCGGCCTCGCGCTCGATGACGATGTCACCGGTGAACCCGACGTCCGCGAGTGTGGTGAAAAACGCCTGCCAGTCAACCTGTCCGGTGCCGACCGCGACTTCCTCGCCCCAAGTGCCGGGCACGGAGGTCTGGTTGGCGTCCTTGACATGCACCTGGCGAATCCACGGAGCGAGCACGCGCACGGCCTCGATCGGATCTCCCTTGCCATAGAGCAGCATGTTGGCGGGGTCGAAATTGACGATGACGTTCGGCTTCTTGAGCGCCTCTAACAAAGCAGCCAGACCGTCCGCGGTTTCCTGCCCGGTTTCCAAACCGACCTCCATGTCCGCCGCGGCGAAAATCTCCGCCACGGCGGCGAGCCGTCCGGCCATTTTGGCGAAACCCGGGTCCGCCGGATCGTGCGGGACGAATCCGGCGTGGAAGCTGACAAGCTTCAAACCCAGCGCCGTAGCGATCCCGACGGTGGCGCGGATGTTTTCAAGATTCTGCTCCCACGTTTCATCCGGCGCGATGCCGCCGGTTTGGCGGATCGTGTCGAGCGTCGAGTAATCCTCACCGACGCAGCCGAACATGCCGGAGACGATCGTGATGCCGGCTTGTTCCAGCACGGCTTCCGTTTCGCCCCACACGGCGGGTTCCTCGCGCAGCGGATCGAGCGCGAGTTGGGTGCGGGAGATGCCGGTGGCTTGCAGTCGTTCCGCGAGTTCCCGGGGAGTGGCCGCTTGCAAGGACCACGAGCAAACGGCGAGTCGGTTTTCGATGGGTGTGTCGGTCATGAGATTATTTTTTCAGTTTGGGCAGGCTCGCGGCGGCCACCGCCTGGCCCACTCTACGGGATTTCTCGTCGGGAACATGCATGGCAATCCTGCCTGCGGTTTCCGGAAACTCGCGCTGCAGAACTTCCCGCGCCTTGGCGATCACGATGTCGCCACCCTTGCCGATGGTCACGCGGCCGAGGATGAGCATGTGGTCGAAATCATAGAAGTCCGCATAATGGGGAATGGTATAACCAAGATAAACGCCGATCGTCTGATAGATCTTAGCAGCGCGTTCGTCGCCGGCGGCCATCAGCTTCTGCACCTCGACGAGCCGCTCGGGCAGGCCCATCGACTTGGGCAGCTTGATCTTCGCGGCGGGCAGCAGTTTGTTGACCGCCTGCTGCGAGAAATACAGCGCGCCCACGCCGCTGTCGCCGGACCATTCATCGGCGGGAGCCGCGGGATTGTAGTCCACCGGCGCGAAGGCCAGTTCGTTGAGCCAGCCGAGAATGCGGCCGCGCTTGTCCATGAATCCGGCGGCCTCGCTGGAACCCATCGCCACGCCGAGCATGCCTTTTTCGCCGAGTGAAAGCGCGCCGGCCAGCGCGGTGACGTCGCCATCGTTCATGACCACCAGCGGCACGTTCCATTCCTTGGCGACGCGCTTGAAGACGGCGGCCGCGGCGGGAAAGAGTTTTTTGGGAATCGAGCGCAACAGCGAGGCGACGCGGATCTCGTTGTCGACGATGATGCCCGCCGAGCTGCCGCCGATGGCATCCACGCGCGGCATGTGCGCGGCGGCGCGGTGCAGCGCGGCGGAGATATGATGATAATGATAACCCGGGTTGCTTTGGTTATTGGGATCCCACGGGGTTTCCTCGGTGAAAGCCGCCTCGCCATCGATCACGGCGGAAACCTTGTAATCACTCGCACCGAGATCGAAGCCGATGCGGCAGCCTTTGAGATAACCTCCCGCCGCGACCTCCATGTCTTTGGCGGCGGGAACTTTTTCCGCCGTGGTGGCCGCGACCTCGAACTTGCGGCCGTATGCGAGCGCCATCATCCCGCAGTCGAACTTGCGCGCGCCGCGTGCCGAGTAAGTCTTGGCGATGAACGCGGCGATGGCTTTGGGGCCTCCGACATGAAGTTTCCAACCGCCGCGCGACCAGATGAGGAATTTTACGATCCGTTCGACGTGTCGCAGCGTGACGGCATCCGCCGCGGGATCGACGAGCGTTTCAAAACGCGAAACCAGCCCGCTCTCGCGTTCCAGTCCCAGCACCAGCGGCACCGCGCGGCCCGTCCGGCGGTGATCTTCGACGTAAGCGCGGTGCTGCAGAACTGCCGGCAGGAATCCGGCGTCAAGCGGCGCGGAAATGGCGGGGAGGCGGTTCGTCGGTTTCATGGCACTCGCATGGCGGGTGGGCATGCCCCGCATGACCTAACAGACCACTCCGCGGATGGAGGAAACCGGACGAAAAGCGCATGCAAAAGCAACGCGCGGAGTCTCCCCGGCGCGCCGCGGGCTGTAAAGGTCTTTGTCGGAACGCCTCCAGCCCGCGGCCACAAGCCCTTCTTGCCATGCGGGCCGGGCGGCCTATCGTCGGCCCGACCGCGCACACATGACGCCCTTTCTGAGAAAAATCCTGGGAATGAACTGGGTGCTCGTCTTCCTGATGTACGGGCTGCTGGTTTTCGGCGTGTTCATGATCGAGAGCGCGGCGCGCCACCTCTCGGTCTCGCGGGATGTCCTCAATCAATATGGCAGCGCCGGCGCCTACTACGCGGCCATGCAGAAACAATGGATTCTGGTGGGCAGTGTTGTTTATTTCGCAGTGGCGCTGGTGGACTACCGCTGGATCCGCTGGCTGGGCCTGCCGTTTTACGTGGCCGGACTTGTGCTGATGGCCATGGCGATGCTGCAGGATGATTCGGTGCACCGGCTCACGCTTGCGGGTTTCACCTTCCAACCCGCGCAGCTCGGGGTTTCCTCCGGCATCATTCTCATCGCGTGGCTGCTGCAGGATTTGCCCAAGCTCCACCGCTTCTTCGGGTCTCCATTCATGCGCATCGCCATCATCGGCGGCGTGGCTGCACCGCCCTTCCTGATGATGATGAAAATGGGCGACATGGGATCGGCGTTGGTATGGATACCGGTGGCGGTTGTCGCGCTGTTGGTGGGTGGCGCGCCGTTCCGCTATCTGTCGTTCATGGGATTCGTGGCGGCCGGACTGCTGCCACTGCTTTATTTTGTGGCTCTGCCGATGGTTTCCGAACGCGGCCCGGAACGCATCGACACCTGGCTGCGCATGATGCGCGGCATGGAGGTGGACATCTCCGACGAAGGCTGGGCGCCTCATTATATCTCAATGGCTGTCGGCAAGGCCGGATGGAAGGGCGTCGGCTGGAAAGCCACGACCGAGGAGGGATCGCTGCACGCCAAGGCCTTCATCCCGCGCGACACCGCGCACAACGATTACATCTTCGCAGTCATCGCCGAGGAAATGGGTTTCCGCGGCAGCCTGCTGCTGATCACCGCCTTCGCCCTGCTGCTCATCCTCGGGCTGTTCATCGCGTTTTACAGCCGCGACCTCTGCGGCCGCGTTCTGGCCAGCCTGGTGGTGGCGCTGTTCTTCGCCCATGTGTTTGAAAGCATCGGCATGTGCGTGCTACTGATGCCCATCACCGGCATTCCACTGCCCCTGGTGAGCTACTCCGGCACCTTCGTCGTGATCTGCATGGGCATGTTGGGTTTGGTCCAGAGTGTCTGGATCCACCGCAACATCAAACCCGCGCCCGCCGTGAGCCCGCCGAAAGGCGATATGAATTGAGCTGCGGGAAACAGAGCCACAGTCAATTGCTGGATGCCGAAACGATTTGATTCGGGGGGCGCCAGCGCTCCCTGCTCCGGAATGAAGATTTCTGTCGCTGAGATTTGAAGGCATCGGGCTTTTGTCCGTCCACCGGGCGCGGAACGGATTTTTCCCGGACGATGCCTTGACCGTTGGCTTTGGGTGCCAATAGGGTGCGCCCGGTTTTCCGCCGCCACCATCCGCCAACCGCCCATGAACATCCACGAATACCAGGCCAAGGAACTTTTCGACCGCTTCAGCGTGCCGAGTCCCAAGGGAAAAGTCGCCGCCACTCCCAAGGAAGCCTATGACGCCGCCAAGTGGCTGGCCGTCAAAAACCTCGTCGTCAAAGCCCAGGTTCACGCCGGCGGACGCGGCAAGGGTGTTTTCAAAAACGGATTCAAGGGCGGCGTGCATCTCGTCGAATCCCCGCAAGCGGCCCGCGAAGTGGCGGAAAAAATGCTCGGCGAGACGCTCGTCACCAAACAAACCGGCGAGGCCGGCCGCCTTGTGCGCAAGGTGATGATCGCCGAATCCGTGCAGATCAAAAGCGAGCTTTACCTTGCCATCCTGATGGACCGCCAGAGCTGCCAGCCGGTGATCATCGCCTCCACCGAAGGCGGCATGGACATTGAGGAAGTCGCGGAGAAAACCCCGGAGAAACTGCTTCGCGAGTTCGTCAATCCGCTTGCGGGTTTGCAGGCCTATCAGGTCCGCAAGCTGTGCCACAACCTCGGCCTCACCACCACCGCGCGCCAGTTCGGTCGACTGCTCCACTCGCTCTACAAGCTCTTCATCGAATCGGATTGCTCGATGGTCGAGATCAACCCGGTGGTCGTCACCACCGACGACCACGTTTACGCGCTTGATGCGAAGTTCAACTTCGACGACAACGCGCTTTACCGCCATCCTGAAATCCAGGCGATGCGCGACAAGGAGGAAGAAGACCCGCGCGAGGTGGCGGCCTCGGAACACGAGCTCAACTACATCGGCCTTGATGGCAACATCGCCTGCCTCGTCAACGGCGCGGGTCTTGCCATGGCCACCATGGACATCATCAAACACCACGGCGGCGAACCCGCTAACTTCCTCGATGTCGGCGGCGGCGCTTCCAAGGAACAAGTGACCGCGGCTTTCAAGATCATCCTCGGCGATCCCAACGTGAAGGGCATCTTCATCAACATCTTCGGCGGCATCATGGACTGCAACATCGTCGCCGAAGGCGTCGTCGCCGCCGCAAGGGAAACCGGCCTTTCGCTGCCGCTTGTCGTGCGTCTCGAAGGCAACAACGTCGCCGCAGGCAAGGCCACTCTCGCCGCCTCCGGCCTCAACATCGTCTCCGCCGATGGGATGGACGACGGCGCGAAAAAAATCGTCGCCGCGGTCCAATAATTCACTGCCCACCGATCACCGCCCACTCAGCACTAATTTCCAACATCATGGCCATCCTCATCGACGAAAACACCAAGGTCCTCGTGCAGGGCATCACCGGCGCCTTCGGTGCGCGCCACACCAAACTCTCGCTTGATTACGGCACCAAGATCGTCGCCGGCGTGACACCCGCCAAGGGCGGACAGTTGTTTGAAAACACCGTGCCGATTTTCGACACCGTCGGTCAGGCGGTGAAGGAAACAGGAGCCACCGCATCCGCCATCTTCGTGCCGCCCGCCTTCGCCGCCGATGCGATTCTCGAAGCCGCCGACGCGGGCGTGGATCTCATTGTTTGCATCACCGAGGGCATTCCCGTCATGGACATGATGCGGGTGAAAGCCATGCTCACAGGCTCCAAATCCCGCCTCGTCGGCCCGAACTGCCCGGGCCTCGTCACGCCCGGCCGCGGAGAGAACAGCCACGGCGGCTGCCGCATCGGCATCGCGCCCGGATACATCCACAAACGCGGCAACGTCGGCGTGGTTTCGCGCTCCGGCACTCTAACATACGAGGCCGTCTGGCAACTCACCCAGCTCGGCTACGGCCAAAGCACCTGCGTCGGCATCGGCGGCGATCCGATCAACGGCACCAACCACCGGGAAGTGCTGGAAATGTTCAACAACGATCCGGAAACCGAGGCCATCATCATGATCGGAGAGATCGGCGGCAACGCGGAGGTCGAAGCCGCTCGCTGGGCCAAAGAAAACTGCAAGAAACCCATCGCGGGATTCATCGCCGGAGCCACCGCGCCTCCGGGCCGCCGCATGGGCCACGCCGGAGCCATCGTCGGCGGTGAGGAAGACACCGCGCAGGCCAAGAAAAAGATCCTCGCCGAGTGCGGCATCGCCGTGGCCGAAACACCAAGCGTGATGGCGAAGACGTTGATGGAACGCTGGGGCCGGTGATCTAGGCGAGAAAGTCCTCGTAGTTTCCACCAGGCGGGAGGAAAGAGTAGCTCATGGGTCCCAAAGGTCACATAGGGCCTATTTCTCAAGCTCCGACTTAATCTTTGCGCTTCAACAGCGGAAACAGCACCACATCCCGGATCGTCGGCGCGCCGGTGAGCATCATCACAAGGCGATCAATGCCGATACCAATCCCACCTGCCGGTGGCATGCCGTGTTCCAGGGTCTCGATGAAATCGTAGTCCACCTTCTGCTCTTCCTCGCCGCCGGCTTGGTGTTCGAGGCGTTCGCGTTGCACGTCGGGATCATTCAGTTCGGAGTAGCCGGGGGAGATTTCCTGGCCGTTGATGATGAGTTCGTAAACCTCCACCGTTTTGCCGCCGGGGGTGACTTTGGCGAGTGGCACGAGTTCGGATGCCACGCGGGTGACGAAGCAGGGATCGAAAGTATGCTCTTCCACTTTCTTCTCGAACACCTGCTGGATGACTTCGTGGTCTTCCATGGCGTCGGAGAGTTGCACGCCGAGTTCATCGCACTTCGCGCGGCGTTGTGCGGGTGTGATGTCGAAGAAATCATTTCCTGCCACGTCCTTGATGAGGTCGTGATAACCCGCACGACGCCACGGGCGCGTGAGATCGATGGTGCGGGTGACGTTTCCTTCCTCGTCCTTGTGCTCGATTTTCAGGCCACCGCAGAATTTCTCCGCAAGGTGGCAGGTGAGTTCTTCGACGAGGTTGGCCATTTCCTCGAAGTCGGAGAAGGCCCAGTAGGCTTCGAGCATGGTGAACTCCGGGTTGTGGCGGCGTGAGATGCCCTCGTTGCGGAAGTTGCGGTTGAGTTCGAAGATCTTGGTGAAGCCGCCGACTAACAGCCGCTTGAGAAACAGCTCCGGCGCGATTCGCAGCGTGAGCGGCATGCCGAGCGCGTTGTGGTGTGTCTCGAACGGCCGCGCCGCCGCGCCGCCGGGGATGTCCTGGAGCATCGGCGTTTCCACTTCGAGGAAACCGCGGTCCTGGAGGAAACGCCGGATTTCCGCGAGCATGAGCGAGCGGGTGACGAAGAGCGCGGCGCTGTCCGGATTGCCCATCAGGTCGAGGTGGCGCTTGCGGTATTTCGTTTCGCGGTCGGCCAGGCCGTGGAACTTGTCGGGCATCGGACGCAGGGACTTGGAGAGCACGGTGAAATTCTCCACTTTTACGGTGGGTTCGCCGGTTTTTGTGAGGAAGGTTTCGCCCTCGATGCCGAGCCAGTCGCCGCGGTCGAGGCACTTCCATGCGGCAGCTTGTTCCTCGCTGAGGTTCTTGATGCCGACGTATCCCTGGATGGAGCCAAGCACGTCGCCCAACTGGAAGAAGACGGACTTGCCCATGTCACGCAGGGCGATGATGCGGCCGGCGATTTTCACCCGCCTGCCTTCGGAAAAATCAGCACGCAGTTGGGCGGGAGTCGTGGAAACCTCGTATCGCTTGCCGAAAGGGTCGATGCCGAGATCGCGCAGTTTCGCGAGTTTCTCACGGCGCACGACGATGAGTTCGGCTTCAGTCGATTGGACGGGTTGCGGCGTGGTGGCTTCGGACATGGCTGGCACGGCTTAGGCGGGCAAAGCCTCGTCCGCAAGAATCGATAACGACGCGAGGGACGAAAATTTTTTCCGGCATCTCGATTTACTGATTCTCCACGTCGAATATGCCGCAAGCAGGCGCATTCCCCAGAGACGACTGGGAGGCCGCGGCGCAAACGACTGATTATCAAACGTGCCAGTCGATCACTTCATGTTTCCGGAGTTTCAAGCATAGCCAATCCATCAATTTTACCCAATGATCGGCGTTTGTTTAAAGCCAAGACATCTAATGTTAATAATTGTTGCTCAATGACTTACGATAATCTAACACCTCCCGCACATGAGCAACGGGGGATTTTTCGTGCTGGGGTCGATCGAAGCGATGCGACCGGTGTTTTTGATCGTGATGGGTGTTTTCATGCTGATCTTTGCATGGCGTCTCGCGAAAAACTCGGACACATGGACCTCCCGCCTGATGATGGCGGGTGCCGTCATGCTGGCCTTCGGCTACGTGCTGATGCTGCCGCTATATGAGGCGGGTGTATTGGAGCGTTACGCACCCAACAGACCGGTCTACGAAGGCAGCGCCGCCACCGCCATGGGCTGGCACGCGATCAAGCTGGTGGTGATGAATGCAGGCTGGCTGGTCTTCGGCATCGGTCTGGCGATGCACGCCAAAATCTTCAGCCCGGCACCGGTTGAGAAAACCCTGCGCGAAGCCCCCGCTCACAACACCCATGAATTCACTGCTTGAAATCCTGGTGGGCGGCGGACTGCTGTTCGATGCTTTTGGAGTGATCGGCATCGGATTGATCGCTCTGGCGGCGGCACGTCTTGCGCGTCGGCATCAATCATGGGGCGGCACGATGATGGCTTATGGCGCGATCGCGCTGCTCGTCGCGCGCTTGTATTTGATTTTGTCGCCGCACTTCGTGAACGACGATGTGCTTCACATGATCGGCAGCGTGGGCATCAGCATGACATACGGTTTGCCGCCCATTCTGCTGACACTCGGTCTCGCCGGTGTCGTATGGGGATTGTGGGGCCACGAGCGCTGGCTGAATGAGAACCGCTGAGCATTCAGCGAATTTCCTCCGCGCTGCCGAGTGCGATGTTGAGTTGCAGCCACAGCGAGTGTTCGTCGTCGCGGCTGGCGATGGAGTCGAAGTTGTATTGCGCGCGCATGCCGACACGCCGGGCCTTGTCGAACCACCAACTGACAGACGGTGAGATCCGGAAACGCTCGTCCAGCCCGAAGTCGTTGATGCCCTCCACCCAGCCGAGGCGCAGGCCGGTATCGAGGCAATCGTTCCATGTGTAGATGGTGTGGGTGTAAATGCCCCATTCCTGATAGGAACCGCTGAAAATTTCATCGATCAAACCATCTTCATCCTCGTCGTGCTCGCTGTAGGCGTCCACGTCGCGCCAGAGCAATTCGCTGCGCCAGCGGAACGCGCGGCCGCCGGGTTCCAGCCCGTTTTCGCGCCACAGATACTCGGCATCGATGCCGAACACATTCGTATCGCGTCCGAAGCCATTGGTGCCGGAAGCCCAGGAGGTGCCGGCGGTCACTGCGTGAAAATCATCGAAGCGATAACGCGCCATCAGCCGAGCGGTCCATACATCATCTTCAAGCGCGGCTTCTTCACCTTCATGCGGAAACTCCTCCGCTCCACCGTGTTCGTGCTCATGTTCGTGAGTGCGCGCGTCGCCGTATCCAAGCGAGGCCACGCTTACCAAAGCCGGATCCATGCCGAGGGGCAGCGTCCAACTAAGTTCAGCGCCTTGCATCATCAAACCGTCATCGCCGAGGAATCGGCCGAGCACCATTTCCGTGTCCACGAAATCCCATGCGTGCAGGTGCTTGTCGTTGAGCGCGCCGAAGCGCGCAAGATACTGCCCGCCCTTCAACTCGAAACCTCCGGGGATGTTCACGATTTTTCCGAAAGCTTCCTCCCACTCGCCGTCCCAATCGCCTTCCGCATCCTGAAACCACAGGTAGTTGGCGAAGGCCTCGACATGCTTCGTGCGCAGCGACACACCCGGTTCGATGGCCTGCGCGGAAAAAGCCTGCCGCTGGGGATCATGGCCGCCGCTTGCCAGTTCTTCCGCCTCGCCCGTGGTGAAACCGCCCACGCCATGCAGATGGAGATTGGGAAACAAAACATCGCCGATGCCCCAGTCATTGAAACGCTCCCAATCCTCGTAGGGGTTGGCATGGACGGCGGTAATCAGCGGCAGGAAAAGCAATGGAGACAGTCGGAATTTCATGAGAGGGTGGAGTTGCGGACGGAAGATCCGTAAACGCAAATCAATTGCAAGAGTAAATTTTAAATTCTTGCGCTCAGTGTGTGTTTTGCCGAACTGCTAAATCATGACCGCCGTCGAGATCTGTCAAGCGGTCAGAGCGCGCCGCGTTCCGCACGGCGCAGCAGGATTTCGTAGCGCTTTTCGAGCATCTCGGCGCGTTTGGGATCGCCGGCGCTGCGGTAGTAGCCGCAGATCATGCGGTAGATCGAGGCTTCGGTGTTGGCGCGGAACCAGTCTTTGGTCCCGGTTTCCACAACGCGTTTGAAGGCGAGCTCGATATCGCGCGCGGCCTTGCGGGCGGATGAGGGATCGTCGCGCATGAAGCCGAAGTAATCGCCGGCCATGTCTTTGAAGCCGGTAATGCTGCCGCCGTAATCACGCAGCGCGCGATCATAGAGGCGGCTGATCTCGTTTTTGGCATCGGGTCCGCCTTTCTGGTGGATGAGGTCGGCCTGGCGTTTGAGCGAGTCGGCAATGAGGTCGGCTTGTTCGCTGGATTCGCGCTGGATGCGCCGGCGCTCGCGCAGCAACTCGCGTTCGGCTTCGCTCTCGGGACCGTAGGGGAAAATGTATTCCGTCTCCGCGCTGGCCGCCAATCCCGCCATGCGCGGGTTCTCCTTGAACTGGCGCCGCATGTCAGCGGCGAAGGCTTTCCATTCTTCGAGGTTGTTGGGTTTGGCGGGCTCGCCGGTGAGTTCCATCTCGCTTTCGAGAAGCGTGTAAAGCGCCTGCCATGTTTCCGTGAACGAAGGGCCGAGTTTGTTGGCGAGGCGGATGGTCTCGGCGTTGGGTTTGTCCTGATCTGTCCCAGCGTAAAAATCGGCAAGCCACAGGTGACGGAAAACGCTCAGGGTGATGGCCGGGCTTTGAAGCTGGCGGTCGTTCCAATGAAGGATTTCCTGCTCGGTGATGGACTCGTTGGTTTGGGGATTGTAGGCCTCGCCTTTTGAAACGCCGCCGATGCGCCCGGTGCTGGTCGTCCACTCGCGGTCGTCGATTTTCAAGCCCGCCCATGCGTGGCCGCCCGCGTCGGTTTCACCGCTCAGACCCATGGCGGGGATGCCCTGCGCGCGGGCGGTGTTGACGCAGTAATACGTTTGGTCGCCGCAGATGCCGCCGTGTTTGAGAATCTCGGCAAACGTGTATTCCTTGTAGGGGTTCTCGCCATTCACGGCGCGTTCCATGAGATATTCGATCTCGCCATAATTCCTGCCCCAGTTCTTGCGGTGGCCGCTGAGTTTGCTGATCGCCCAATCGAGTTCCGAAGTGGAAACCGGCGCGCTGACGACCCATACAAGGTCGCGTGCATTGGCATGATGCACAGGCGCGGCGAGTTTTCCCTTTTCGTTTTTCTGCATGTACCAGAGATAACGATCGAGCGGATCCACGGTCACCCGGGTGCCGGATTCCACCGACCCCGTGGGATGGTCAATGGTCATCGTTTTGTCGAAGACCACCGCGCATGCCAGTGCCAGCGAGTGATACTTTTCAAACTGCGCTTCATCCAGCGCGCGGCAATCCATCAACATCTTTAACACGGCGACACTGTCATCGGCGGGCTGGATCGTGAGATGGATCTCTTCCATGGCCGGCGGCCGGTCGAGCAGCCAGAGCAGATAGGCGCCGGTGTAGGAGTCCGTGACGAGTTTTTCAAAACCCGGCCGCATGAAGCAGCCGAGGGTTTTCCAGCGCAGCAGCGCGCGGTAGAGGATGGCTTCATTCCACACCACATCATAACGGTTGAGTCCCCGGCCTTGCTCAAGGTTGTCGATGCCGGCGCGGATCGATCGGGCGAGCAATTCGCGGTATTCTTTCCAAGCACCGCTGTTGACGGCCTTGTCGAGCAGTTCCTTGTCGCGCTTTACTGCCGCGTCGCGGGCGGCGTCCTTGCCTGTTAGAACCAGCGGTGTTTCCCCGGCCCATTCGTCCGGGGAAACTTCAGGTTTGGCTTCGGTGATTTGTGGGGCGGCTTCCGGGGCGGGAGCGGGTTTGGATTTTTCCTCCGGCTTGTAGGCGGGGGTTGTGGCGATGGGCGCTTCATCCTCCACCACTGCGGACGGGAGCGGAGGTTTCGCGGCCTTGGCGGCCTCTGCGGAATAAGTTTCTTCCGCCGGACGGTGCAGGTTTTCCAAAACATAAAACACCGCCACAGCCGCCAACAAGCCGAGGATGGCGATGGATTGCAGCCGCCGCGACTTGTTGCGGGGCGCCTTCGGGCGGATTTGGGGTTGTGGCTTCATTTCATCAATGGGCGGGAGTTACGGGAAAGCCTGCGGATGTATGAATTTCCGGATTGCGTGTAAAACTGCCATGCGGCCGCGGACGGCGCAATCCATTAAGACCGGTTCATTCACAATTCGTTCCGCCTCGCGGGAGGGGCGGCGCGGGAGAGCAGGCCGTATTTCGGGCTGAACAAAAACGCCAGCGCGAACACCGCGCCGAGCACCAGCACGATGGCGGGTCCCTGCTCGATGTTGAGCCACCAGCCGGCGAGCACTGCGAAGGCGGAGGCCAGCCCGCCCAGCAGCGCGCCGCCCCAGAACAAGGCGTGGGGCGAATCCGTTAGAAGATATATCGTCGCCGCGGGCGTGACCAGCAGGCCGAGCGCAAGCATGCAGCCGACGGCTTGCAGCGATGAAATCAACACCACGATCAGGACGGCGAGCAGCAGGTAGTTGAGCGCGCGCACCGGCACGCCGAGCGTGGCCGCCACCTCGGCGTCGAAGAGCGTCATCAGCAGCGGCCGGTGCAGGGCGGTCAGGACGCCGAGCGCGCCGAAGGATATCCAGAAGTTCGTCCACAAGTCGGAATCGCGCAGGCCCATGATGTTTCCGAACAGCCAGGCCTCCATTTCCTGGGTCACGCCGATGCGGCGCAGCAGGATGATGCCGCCGCTGAAGGCCGCGGTGTAGAGGATGGCCAGCGCCGAATCCTGATCGAGCCGCGAGCCGCGCGAGACGGCCAGCGAGCCGAGACCGATGAGCAGCGCGGCGAAAAGGCTGCCGAGAAACGCGCTCCAGTCATGCAGCCCCGCCACCAGGATGGCCACCGCGATGCCCGGCAACAGCGCGTGCGACAGCGAGCCGACCTTCAACGCGGATTTTCTCAACACCACAAACGCGCTGGCGTAGCCATTCGTGCAACCGATCAACAACGCGGCGAGCATCGCGCGCTGGTTGAAGGGATGCTGCAGCGGTTCCATCAACCACTCGATCATGCGGCCTCCTTTCCGTCGGGGCCGAATGTTTCGTTGAGTTTTTCCTCGGTGAAAACCTCCGCCACCGGTCCGAAAGCCACCGCACGGCGGCGCAACAGCAGAACCTCGTCATAGATGTCTTTGACGGTATCCATGTCATGATGCGAGGCGATGACGAGCCGGCCTTCCTCGGTGAGATGCTTGAGGTTTTCCGCCAGCGCGGCTTTCGACGGACGATCAAGGCCGGTGAAAGGCTCGTCCAACAACAACACATGCGCCTCCTGCGCCAGCGCGCGGGCGAGGAACACGCGCTGCTGCTGGCCGCCGCTCAAATGGCTGATCTGGCGGTGCTCGATGTCCTTGAGTCCCATCATTTCGATGGCGCGGCAGATGGCGGATTCATCGGTTTTGGAAAACGGCCGCCACCATCCTGCTTGTGGAAAGCGCCCCATGCGCACGACGCCGCGCACGGTGATGGGAAACTGCCAGTCCACATTCTCGCGCTGTGGCAGATAGGCGATCTCGCGGCTCCAGCGCGCGACCTTGGTTCCCCGCCACAGGATGCGTCCCGCGGCCACCGGCAGCAGGCCGGCGATGGCTTTTAGCAGGGAACTCTTGCCCGCGCCATTCGGCCCGATCAGCGCGACGCACGCGCCGCAGGAAGTGGAGAACGATACATCGCGCAGCGCGTCCACCTCGCGGTAGCACACGGCGAGCCCCTCCACTTGAAGTTCGTGGTGGTGGCCGCAGTGGGCGCAGGATTCGTGGGCGGGATTCACCATGGGGTCAATGGGCGTGGCGCCACTCGTAGCGCAGGGTTTCCTCTATTATGCCGCTGCCGGTTGCATGGCGTGTCTGCTCTTCAAGGCCGTCCGGCATCACCGTGAGAAACACCGCGGTCTCGGATGCGTGATCGCCGAAGTCCGCGACCAATATGATATCACATTCATCATCGGCGAAACGCAGCAGCGCGTCGTGTTCCGAGTCGCCGGCTTGCAGATTCTTATTATCCAACAGTGTTCTGCCATCGCCGGTTTCCAAACGCAGGCTCTTTGCGGGAGCGAGCAGTTTCAGGCGCAGCACGGCCGGGATTTCATCGCCGGAAACCAGCGGACCTGATTGTATCACCGCCTGCACGGGCGGGGCCGAGGTGAGTTGGCGCAGCGGGATGGAAATCAGGCACAACCCGGCGATCACGCCCGCGGTTCCGGCAAGTGGGGATGTCAGCCAGCGGAGCATGTCAGGGAGCCGCGAGGGCGCTAGTGATGGCATTCACGTTGTGGCGGATCATGGCCTCGAAACCCGCTTCCGCCCCGCTGCCGTTGCCATCCGCGATCAAGGGTGTGCCGATGCGCGTGCCGGTGGCTTTGGAGATCGCCTCCAGCGGTTTTTTGGCCGCGCCCAACTCCGGAAACACCGCGCTCACTCCGGATTGTTTCACTGATTCGATGGTCTTCGCCTGTTCCTGCGGCGTGGTGTTCTGTTCCTTGGTCAGACCCGCCACGGCGATCACTTCAAAACCGAACTCTTTTGCGAAGTAACCAAACGCATTGTGAGCGGTCACAAGTTTCCGCTGCCCGCGCGGCACTTTGGCGAGTTCCGACTTCGCCCATTTTTTCAAAGCATCAAGCCTCTGGCCATAACCCGCGGCATTGCCCATAAAATAATCTTTTCCTTCGGGATCTTTCTCCGCAAACGCCTGCGCCACCACCCTTGCGGCGCGGCGCGTGTGGTCGATGCCATGCCACCAATGCGGATCAAGCGTGCCCGCCGCATGCGTGGGACAACAGGTGTAAACCGCATCCTTGCCAACCGTCAGCGAAGGGATCGTGCGACCCACTTCCACGATCGTCACACCGCCGAGCGTGGATTTGAGTCGGTCAAGGTAAGGCTCCAGATTCTTGCCGCCGGCCAAGACCAGCGACGAGCCCTGCATTTGTTTCAAATCCGCAGGCCGTGGTTCGTAGCGATGCGGATTGCCGCCCTCGCCGACCAGATCGAAAACCCGCACACGCTCGCCGCCCACCTGGCGCGCCAAATCCGCCATCAAGGGATGCAGCGCGGAAACCTTCATCGGTTCCGAAAAAGCCGCCACCGCTCCCAACAGCCACATCAGCGATGAAAAAATGAGTCGTTTCACGCCCGGAAACTCATGCACTCGACGGCTAATTGCAAGAGATTTGCGTTTCCGTGGCGTCCGCGTGTTCACCTACAAACAGCGGGTTACAGCCCGAGGAAATTGCGGATCAACCTCAGCCCCGCATCCTGGCTTTTCTCGGGGTGGAACTGGCAGGCGAAGAGGTTGCCGCGTTCGACTGCGCCGGCGAAGGTTTGGGTGCCGTAGGTGGTTTTGGCGACGATGGTTTCCGAGGTGGCGGGCTCGGGAAAATAGGAGTGGATGTAGTAGAAGTAGGGATCGTCGCCGAGGCCGTGCCAGACACGGGTTTCGCCGCGGGTGGAGGTGGCGGCGTTCCAGCCCATGTGGGGGATTTTCAAACCGGGTTCGTCGCGGAAACGGCGGACGGTGCCGGGAAGGATGCCGAGGCCGGGTGTTTCGGGAGCTTCCTCGCTGCCATCGAAGAGAATCTGATAGCCCACGCAGATGCCGAAGTAGGGACGGTCCTGCGCGATCCAGTTTGTTAGAAGCGGCGTGAGGCCGCGCTCGTCGAGACGGCGCATGGTATCGCCGAATTCACCCTGGCCGGGCAGGAGCAGGTGCGTGCTGTCCGCGACTTCATCCGGGCTGGCGATGATGACGGGATCCTGGCCGAGCGAGCGCAGGGCGTTGGCGACGCTGCGCAGGTTGCCGCCGCCGTAGTCGATGATGCCGGTTTTCACAGCGCGTCCTTGGTGCTGGGGATGCCTACCACGCGCGGATCACGCTCGCAGGCGTCGCGCAGGGCCCGTGCGAGGCCTTTGAAAATAGCCTCGGCGATGTGATGTCCGTCGCGACCATATAACAACTCGACGTGGATGTTGGCGCGCAGGTTGGAGGCCACGGCACGGCAGAATTCCTCGACGAGCGAGAAGGGCATGTTGGGCGCGGAAGGCGTGCCGGCGGGCGCGCGGAATTCGAGATGAGGGCGGTTGCTGAGATCCACGACGACCCGGGCGAGCGTTTCATCCATGGGCAGATAACAACATCCGTAGCGGCGGATGCCTTCCTTGCTGCCGAGCGCCTCGCGCAGGCACTCGCCGATGACGATGCCGGTGTCTTCGATGGTGTGATGCGGGTCCACGGCGATGTCGCCGACGGCTTTCACTTTAAGGTCGATGAGTCCGTGTTTCGAAAACAGCGTGAGCATGTGATCGAAAAACGGGAGGCCGGTATCGATCGTGGAAACTCCGCTGCCGTCGAGATCGAGCGACAGATCAATGGAGGTTTCCGCGGTCTTGCGGCTGCGGCTTGCGGTGCGGGATGCGGTCATGAAACGAGGTGGGGCCGGTTCAGCGGTTGGCTGCGGCTTCGAGTTTGGCGAGGTATTTGGCGGGCACGCCGGCGCTGCGCGCATCGGAAAGAATCGTGGTGCGGGTCTTGGCGTCGGCACCGCTGAGTTTCTGGAGTGCTTCGCGATAGGCCTTGCCGGAGTCGCCGGTCTGCTTGCCGATGGCGGCGTTGAGGCGGTTGAGTTCCAGTTTTGCGAAGTTAAGGGTTTCCTGCATGGAAGGCTTGAAGAACGGCTGGATGGTGTACCAGCCAAGGCGCGCGTCTTTTTCGGCCTTGAACTGCTTCTCAGCGGCGGCGAGTTCTTCCTTGATGGCGGCTTCGGCATTGCGCCGGTCCACGACCTGCATGCGGGAGAGGCCGGCCTCGCGGTCTTTGACGAGCTTGTCGTAGCCGGCCAACTGCTGCTGGACCTCGGCGGTGTAGCGGCCGATCGTCTGGCTGATGAGCGGCAGGAGGGCGCTGTGCGGCAGGGTGCCTTTGAACTCGGTGTCAAACGAGGCAAACGCACGCAAGGCATCGAGGAAATGTCCGCCGCCGATGAGATCGCGGATTTTCTTTTCCTGGCCGCGGGCGTCGATTTCGAGGGCGTTGGCGCGGTATTCGGCAGGTGAGATGACCTGGCCGTTGACCTTGATGCCGCCTGCGAGGATTTCGTTGGCCTCGCGCTTGAGTGTGGCGAGCATGTCGCGCGCGTTCTTGGTCTTCTCGCTGCCGCGATGATCACTGAGGAATTTCTCCACCGCCCGGATGCGGGCGGCGTATTGATCCGCCGTCAGCATGTCCGGCGCTGGAACGAGTGTGGCGATGGATTCGAAGGCTTTGAGGTCGGGCTTCTCGCGTTCGACCTTGGTCACGTCCGCCTTGGCGAGGGTTTTCTCGTCCTTGATGCTTTTGGTGACCTGTACTTCTATCACATAACTTTCCGCGTCTTCCTTCAGGATGCGGCCTTCGAGTTTGGTGCCATCCTTGAGGATGAAGGTGTCGGCTGAAAGCGGCAGCACAAGAATCGTGAGCAGTGCGGCTGTGGCGATAGGGTTGGGCTTCATGGTTCGGGCGTGATGGGTAAGGTGGAGGATTTTTCCGCCGAGGGGAGGGTTTCGGAAATTTCCTCCTTGGGCAAGATCGCTTGTTTGAGGGACTGGGGCGAGGAGACCATGACGGCGCGCTCTTCCTCGCCGATCAGCAGTTTGACCGATCCGGCCGGGACTTGCTCGTCGGGTTTTGCCGGGCGGCGCTGGATGACGCGCAGGGGCAGGCGCTCGACGGCGAGTTTCATTTCCGGTGAGAGGCCTTCGCCATAAAGCGCGGTGACCTTGTAGTGGCGGGCGACTGTGGCGAGCAGCAGATCGGTGTGGAGCACCGGGCGGTCGAGCGCATAAGTCGGCAGTGGCGTGGCGAGTTTGCTGAAATCAGGGACCAGCGGACGGCCGATTTCCGCGAGGCGGCACTCGGCCATCGAGACGAGACCGGCGGTGGAGTCGTCGAACAGCATCACGAGGTCGGTGACGGGCAGATCGACCATTTTAGCGTCGTCCGGACATTCCATGAGAAAATCATCATGGGTGAAAAGTTCCGCCGCGGTGGTGGCGAGATCCTCGGCCCAGACGAGCCATTGATCGTCGGAGGTGATGGCGGCCACATCCAGCAGCGATTGCAAGGCCAGCGCGTAAACAAACGCACGCGCGGCGCCCACCGATGCGGGAGCATCCTGCGCGAACACACGCAGGCGCGGGCCGTTGGAAAATGCCTCGCGCGCCTTTTGCAGGAGGGACGCGGCCTTTTTCCGATAGATGTCGTCTCCGGTGGCGGTGAAGGCCGCGGCGTAGGCGGACACCATGCGGAAGGTGGATGGCGCGTGCGCCGTCTCGTCAGGCGTCACCTTGCCGATGCGCCGGTTGCGCTCCGCGAGCAGCTTCGCTCTAACAGCTTCAAACCTCGGAGCGAATTGCCCGGGGGGCTGGCCCGCTTCCTCGGCGAGTTCGGCGACGCTTTTGGAAAGCCCCAGTGTGTTGCCGCGGAAATACTCGCGTTGTGGATCGACTTCCGAAGGCAGGTTGCCGAGTCCCTTCATGCCGGTGGCCTTGATCCACCATGCGGCGTCCTCCGGGGCGAGGAGCTTTTGGATGTCCTCCACCTGCCACATCCATGCTGCTGGCTCGGTTTCCCGCATCAGGCCGACGGCGAACAAGCCCTCTGGAGTGGCGTGCGCCGTTTCGGCGAACGAGATCAGGCCGAGCGCCTTGTCGAGCGCCCGCGCATTGCCGGTGGCGCGGTGGGCTTCAATCAGCGCGACGGCCACCCGCGCTTGCGACGGGCAGTCGCGCATGAAAGCCGGCAGCGCCCATGACATGCCGCGACGCGAGGCAAACACCCCGCCATCAAGCGGGTCGAACATCGCGCTGGGCAGCAGATCGACGAGCAGTTCGCGCGTGGTGCTCATGCAACGCTCCCTGACGTCGTCCGGCAGGCCGGGATGCACTGCGGAGGAGGCCAACAGTTCCAGCGAGCCGGATGGAAACAAGCCGCCGGTTTCATCAAAATTCCGCGAGTAGGCATCATAGAGCGAGGCGAGCTGGCGCAGGCTGCGGACGACATCAATGGCCGGCTGCTGGCTCATGACCTTGACGTTCTTGCGCTCCTTGAGGCGGGCGCTTCGGTTGGTGTTGTCCAGCGCGCTGTTCTTGAGCACGTATTCCGGCGCATCGCTCCACATTTGTGAAATCATGAGGTGCGATTGGTTGAAAAGTTCGCGCACCTCCACCGGGTCGCTGGCTGTCACCGGGATCCATGCCACCGGGTTTCCCTCGTGGGTGATCCAGAGCAGCAGCGGCAGGTTCAGGCCGCGTTTGATCTCGGCGCAGAGATCGGAGGTGAGGATGCTCATTTCGCGGGCCGCATCACCATCGACCAGCACCGGCACGTAATGGTTGTTGATGTCATCCACCACCGACTTGTCGGCGTTGAGCGCCTTGAGCGTGCCAAGGAATCCCGGCTGCTGGGGAATGGCGATCACGCACATCACCAGCTTCCGCGCGTCCTTGGCGCGGGCCAGCGTTTCCTTCGTCCACGGCTGCCAGTGGATCGGCGCGAGAGCCTGGCTGCGCGGGATCGCGCCGGGCAGCGTGCCGAGTTGGTTGGAGAGCAACTCCGGCGCGGTCCTGGCCGCCGGCTTGCCGCTTTGATCATCACCCGGCTGTGCCTTGCGACAGGACACCACACCAAGCGCCAGTGCGGACAGCGCGGCGGCAAGCACCAGGCGGGGAAGGGATCCGGTTTTCATGGGGTATATGGCGGAAACGAATTGCATCCTTTCCGTTTCTGGATGGGCGCAGCATGAAGAAAAGACTTCCGGTGTGGCAAGCCGAAGCTATCCTGCGGCATCAATTCCCGCCGCCGCGTGATCAATATCGCCGTTTCAAGCCAGAAAGGAGGGGTCGGAAAGACCACCGTCGCCATCAATCTCGCGCACGCCTTCGCCCGGGCCGGCGTGCGAACCCTGCTGGTGGACGCCGATCCCCAAGGCTCCGTCGGTCTCTCGCTCACCCGGCAATCGCGCCTGCTCACCGGGTTTTACGACTACTTGCAGGACCCCGGCATCGCCCTCGACCGTTTGATCGTGCCCACCCGCCTGGAAACCTTCTCACTCGTCGCCAGCGGCCAGGCCAGCGACTACGAAGCCGGCGGCGGCATGGGCGCCCATCTTGCCCGCGTCCGTGCCTTCCTCCGCGGCGTCGAGGCCCGCGGTTTCGACCTCTGCCTGATTGACACCGCCGCCGGATTGTTCGGTGTCACCGGCGATGTCATCACTTCCAGCGATGCGGTGATGATCCCCCAGCAGTCCGAGCCGCTCGGCATCCGCTCGGTGCCCAAGCTGTTAGAGGGCCTCAGCCGCCTGCGCATCATGAACCCGCGCCTCACCGTGCTCGGCGTCTGCCTCACCATGGTCCAGCACGAACTCGCCGAAAGCGCCGAAGCCGCCGCCGCGCTGCGCCAGCTGCTGCCGCCCGAGATGGTTTTCAAAACCCAGATCCCGCGCGATGCCTTGTTCGTCCGCGCCAGCGCCCGCGGCCTGCCCGTCGGCGTGCTTGAAGACGGGGCCGGCGCGCAAGCCGTCTTCGACGCACTGCGCATGGAGATCGAGGCGAAACTCGAACCCCCGCGCGGCGCTTTCGGCTGATGGATCCGCTCCACCCATGGATCGATGCCGATGAAGTCCGCCGCCTCGCAGCGCGGCTGATGAAACCCTCGCGCGACCCGGAAGTCAGCGTCGCCGATGCCGGCTTCGACGAAGGCTTTGTCGGTTTCGCCGCAAACCGGGCCACCGCGCCAGCTCCCGCACCGAAGCCCGTTTCTCCGCCTCCACCCGCACCGGTAAAACCACCAGTCACACCAGCACCCGCCGCCGAAACCTCGCCCGCCGCCGCGCGCGGACCTTTCCTCGAACGCATCCGCCGTCTCCGCGATTGGATGGGCACGCAGTTCTCCGCCAGCGGCATCTTCATTCTTGATCGGGAAGGCGCGGTGATCTTCGACGAAAACGGCCACAACCGGCTGCACTTTCTCGCCCGCAGCCTGGCCCTCGCCTCGCGCCGGCCCGGCACCACCGCCGCCAACGTCCATGTCAAAATCGGCTCCGCCACCACCCTCGAAGTCATCCCCGTGGAAACCGCCTATGGCTGCCTCGTGCTCGGTGCCGTCGTGCCCGAAGCCCTGCCGCCGGCCGCCGTGCAATCCGTGATGACCGCACTCGCGGAGATCGCAAAACCGGGGGATGGGGGTGGGCGGTGATGCGCATGTGATGTCCATCCGGCGCAAAGCCGTAAATCATCATTCAAACCCCGTGAATGATCCCGGTGGCGATGCGAGCGTGGATGGCCGGGTCCCGGATCCTCGCGGTCGCCTTCCGCGATCACAGCGCGGAAGACGAAGGCCTGATTTTTCCGATAAAAAAACCAAACTCCCGGCGTTCCCGTCCGCACCACCATGAAATCACTCATCCTCGCCGCATTCGCGGCACTCACCCTCGTCACCACCGCCGCTGAAAATGACGGCTGGATTTCCATGTTCAACGGCAAAGACCTCACAGGCTGGAAATCGAACGATGAAAAACCCGGCAGCTTCACCATCGAGGATGGAGCCATCAAGGTGGCCGACGGCCGCGCCCACCTGTTCTACACCGGCGCGGAGGGCGACGCGAAATTCACCAGCTTCGAGTTCAAGGCCAAGGTGAAACACATGCCGAACAGCAACTCCGGCATCTACATCCACACCGAATACCAGGCCAACGGCTGGCCCGCCAAAGGCTACGAGTGCCAAGTCAACAGCACCACCCACGGCGATCCCAAAAAAACCGGCGGACTATACGCCGTCAAAGACGTCATGAACACCGCGCCCGTCGCCGACGGCGAGTGGTTCGACTATCACATCAAGGTGGATGGCAAGCGCATCACCATCTCCATCAACGGCAAAGTCACCACCGACTGGACCGAACCGGATGACTGGGATCCTGAGAAAACCTTGAAAAACATGCCCGGCCGCAAATTGAGCGAAGGCACCATCGCCCTCCAGGGCCACGATCCGAAGAGCATCGTGTTTTACAAAGACCTCTTCATCAAACCACTGAAGTGAGCATGTTGAATCCGGGTCGGTTGCAACCCGCCCTTGCCGATCCACGCGTTGATGTTCATGGTCCGCTCCAACACGGAGCATGACCAAAGACCAACTCAAACAGCTCGAAACCGACCTCTGGTCCGCCGCGGACAATCTCCGTGCGAATTCCGATCTCAAGGCCAGTGAGTATTCCATCCCGGTGCTCGGGCTGATTTTCCTCAAATTCGCGGACAACAACTACCGCCGCCACGAGGCATCCATCTTGGCGGAGCACAAGAAACGAAAAGGCAGCCGCACGGAGAAGCCCATCGCCACGATCGCCATCGAGAAATGCGGGTTCTACCTGCCGGATCATGCCCGCTACGATTACCTGCTGAACCTGCCGGAAAAGGAAGACGCGGCGAAGGCGATCAAGGCGGCCATGGAATCCATCGAGGAGCACAAGCCGGAGCTTTTGGGCGTGCTTCCGAAGCAGGAATACTTCCGCCTCACCCGAGATCCGAAGACGCGCGGGATGTTGCATGACCTGTTGAAAACCTTTTCCGACATCCCGGCGGACTTCACCGGTGACCTCTTCGGCCAGATTTACGAATACTTTCTCTCCGAGTTCGCCCGCAGCGAGGGGCAGAAGGGCGGCGAGTTCTTCACGCCGCGCTCGGTGGTGCGGGTGATGGTGGAGATCATCGAGCCCCATGGCGGCAAGGTCTTCGATCCGGCCTGCGGCTCCGGCGGCATGTTCGTGCAGTCCGCCCAGTTCATCGAGCGGCACCGCGAGGAGCTGAAGAACGCGGACAGCGGCGTCTTCGTCTATGGCCAGGAAAAGACCCGGGAAACCGTGAACCTCGCGAAAATGAACCTCGCCGTGAACGGCCTGCGCGGCGAGGTGAAACAGGGAAACACCTACTACGACGACCTCCACGGCAGCTTCGGCGCCTTCGACTACGTGCTCGCCAATCCACCCTTCAACGTGGACGACGTGAGCCTGAAAGGCGTGGAGAACGACAAGCGCTTCAACAGCTACGGCATCCCGCGGAACAAATCCAAGCTCAAGAAGGCGGACGAGGGCAAGGAGACCGTCCCTAACGGAAACTACCTCTGGATCAACCTCTTCGCCACCTCGCTCAAGCCCAAGGGCCGCGCCGCGCTGGTCATGGCGAACTCCGCTTCCGACGCCCGCCACTCCGAGGCGGACATCCGCCGCACCCTCA
>Ga0315904_10001264_pt1 | contig 39814 bp, 30 predicted proteins | sample LakEriMetagenome_6_FD_203529 | JGI IMG/M metagenome (GOLD analysis project Ga0315904, IMG submission 203529) | Freshwater fungal communities from buoy surface, Lake Erie, Ohio, United States - Buoy 12 MA120 | ecosystem: Environmental > Aquatic > Freshwater > Lake | place: USA: Lake Erie, Ohio... | reverse complement strand
GCGCTGAGGGGCTTGGTGGGGAAGGACTGCGCCGAGAGGGCAGGAAATTGGGTAGATTTGTTTGGTAAGCCCCCCTGATTGGGTGGAATCATGCTTCGATTCCGCCGTCTGCCACGAAAAAAATGCTCGCATTACCCCAACTTTCAACTCAGGGTCTGTCCCTATTTCAACTCAGGGTCTGTCCCTATTTCAACTCAGGGTCTGTCCCCAGTTTAAAACCAAGTGCTCCGTGGTTCCCTGCACTTCGGTGACAAGAGCAAGTACGAGGGCGGCGCGCCAGAGAACCCCCGGATCGCGAGAGACGGGGTGTCGTTTTTGCCAGTTGCACGCAGCGACAGCACCTCACGAAACGACCACAGCCCGAGCGGGTGCCCGGGCCGTGGAGGATTGAACTTACGTTGTGCGGTCAGCGCCTCGTCGAGGTTCATGTAGCCACGCTGGGCGGCGATTACCGATATGTCAAGTTTTTGACCGAGAAGCTCGAATTGGCCGAAGTGGCGGAGATCCAAACTCGCATCTCCACAACTTTGCTCAGGTCAAAGCCTTCGTCGATGGCGGCGGTTCTGAGGTCCAGGGTCACAGAGCTCGTTCCAATCGGGCGCACAAAACCGTCGGGCACCTCGGCGATGAAGCCGTTCTGATCCATGAGGTACCAGTACCCCGAGACCGACCCAGAAATCACGCTGATGTCGAACTTCATCCTCGTGATCGATCTGAGATCGATCGGGGAGTAGGAACGGTTTTGCCGATAGCTGAGACAGCTCGAGCTGGGCGAGCCGCTGGTAGCCCGCGGAAGGATCGCCGTCCAAAATCCGCCCCCGATGGAGGCAGTGCCAGTGCCTGCGGAGTTGAAACGCGCCACCTGACGCTGTGTGAAGAGCGTGCCCGAGGGGCTTGCCCAAGCTGCACCGAATCCATTGCCGCTGCTGTTCTGTGCTACCAAAAAGGTATCCAGAGGGACGTCGGTCGGGAGGGGCGTGAAAGTAAAATTGGTGACCGTTGCACTCTCCCCCGACTGAACCGCGGTGAACTTGACGGTCATCCCAGTAACCGCCTTCAGGTCAAAACCCTGATCCATTACCGCGGTGGATAAGTCGAAGGTCTGGATGCTGTTCCCGGCGGTCAAAACGGTTTGAGCCTTTGAGTAAGACTCGCCATTGACATTCTCCAGGTACCAGTCCAAAGTAACCGTACCGGTCACAGCAACGCTGAACGACATCGACTTGATCCCTGAGAGGTCGATCGTCGAGGAGATATCGTCTTGCCGATAGTTGAGATGGGCGGTGCCGTTGGATGTCTGGGTTGCGGAGGTGCTCGTGCCTACCGTCCACGCGGCGGTTCCGGAAGGAACGGAGGCGGTCGCACTGTTGAAACGCTGCAACTGCCGCTGTTTGAAGAGCGTGCCTTGGAGGGTCACCCAAGGAGCATTTGTAAAGCCTGATGCCTGCGCGGTTGTGAACGGATCCACCACGGACTGCGCAGAAACCTCTCTGGCCAGCCCCAGGATGGTCGTAAGGACCATCGTAACGGTAACGATCATTGCTTTCATATATTCTCTCTCTTTCTGTCACTCACGGCGACGATTCTTCCTGGAGGCTGGCATGGCACCAGCCAAGCACGGTAAAACACCTCCAGCTCGAAGCATGTCCTTTCGCCCCCCTCTTGTCCAACCCCCTTGTGTGGGTCCTTAGAGAATGGCGCAAAATGTATAGATTGGGAATCAAGGCCGGTGCGGGCGGTGTTGCGCCCATGCGCGCCGCTAGGTTTAGGAGTGTCACAAGAGAGTCGGGTGCTCCGTAGCTCCCTGGCCTTCTTGTAGATCCGCTTGAATGCGCGCGATGCTATGGGAATGTCCCATATGGAAAGTCCGGATCGCTCGGTTGGGATGTATTTCTACGACTCACAAGGCTCGGTGTATTCAAGGAGTTTTTCGGAAAACCCCACTTCTCGACACAAGCTTTTGTCGAAAGCGGGACCTGGTCACAGTACTCGCTAACTACTGGAACTGCCTCGACAAGATAATTATTTTGACGCTCCAAAACCTTCGATACAACTACGTCCCAGTGAACAGGGTGACAGCTGATGGTATATCCCAAACTCTCCACAAATTGCTTCCGTTGATCCAACAGTGAGGGATCAATCAAGACTGGGCAAGCTTCATACAGTTCTGAATAGTTATCAAAAATCTTGACCTCGACTCCGACCTTGTCCATAGCTGAAATGACTTGAGGGTGGAAACCTAAAGAGATCCTCACTGTCAAACAAGTACAAAGGAGTATCCGCCTCTAGAAGCTTAGGCTCCAACTCGGGGTTTTCGCCGATATCGATCAATTCCATCCCGAATTCATTTTCGTTGTTTTCCTTCTGCGTTTTGATCGGAACTACGACCTGCTCCTCCTTTACAGCTATCGTCGGATCGGATGTGACTTGCGTTTCCTGGCGAGAGCATCCAACAAAAGCGAAAGCAATCAAGAGAAAAGAGGCAATGCGCATTTTCGCTTGGGCTTTCGGACTCGAATTTCGTTGTTGGGTCATCGAAGATTCCCTCCATTATCATTACTCACGATTCGAATGGCCACTTTACCATCGATTAGCTAGACTCCGAAATGCGATGCTTGGGAAAATTACCGCCTTCTTTAGCAAGGTAGGGATCGAAGAAATGACCGTCAAGAAAATGCCCAAAAGATTTCACCAACGAAAGTCAAATGCGGGGACGGCCCCGGAGTATTTCGGGGTGATCCTCTTGTTGATCGGTACTCATGAGGATGCAGCCGTAATGATCAACTCGGCTCGGTATCCCGGCGCTGCAAGTTGCGCATGAATGCACGCGAGACTCGGCGCATGGCCGCTTGGAATCCACGCATCCCATAAAACTTAGGGTCTGTCCCCAGATATTTTGATTGGCTTAAACTAAACTCTACTTGTCTGCCTTGGCATGGTTGATCACAAAATTGACGAGCTCGTTGCATCGAAAGAACCCTTCCCACATATTGTGCCCCTGGCCAGACGGAACTATCAACTCCATCTCGGGCCCGTTGGCGCTGTTATAAACCTCTTTGAGCAATCCTGAATTGACTTCCAGTGGCACCACTTTGTCAACATCCCCATGGATGGCAAACAACGGTACTCTTGCCGCCGCCAACTTGCTCATCCTATCAATCGGATTGAACTCTATTAAACGATCCTTGAGCTGCTGGGCTGTTAGTTCATATGCACCCGCTGCGCGATCCAAGCCTGGATAACTCTCTAAGTTGCAGACTGGATAAATCCCCGCCCACCCACCAACTCGATCGGGATGCTCAGCCGCCCAAGATGACGAACCGCTCAAACATCCATCGCTCCTCAGAACCAGGTAAGTTTGGTAACGTCGGTGCATACCACACCCAAGGCTTGGCTATCCGTTGAGCTTGGCCAACAGCCGACTGCGGTTGTTCTTCAACTGGAATAATGAACGCAACACTCCCATCGAGCAAAATCATTTCACCTTCAAGCGGCAGTTTCTTCTCAAGATCTTGCGATTGGCTATCGGTAATCAACAACCCTGCTATACACAACGTTGCAAGAGTTAGAACGCTAGACGTAAAACTATTTGCCAAACGCTTATTCATTACTGATTTCCCTGAGGAATACTCACAGGCGGTAAGTTACCGGGTGTGCCATTGGTAGGTGCTGGACTCCCCGGTGGGGCTCCAAAGGGATTGGCCCCAAATCCCGGTATCTGCAAACCCGGTATCCCAGGTAGATTGGGTAATGGCAACTGCGATCCACCTTGTTGTAACGGTCCAAGCAACTTGTTAAGCCCACGATCGATCTGCTTTTGGGCCGCACCCGCAAGCGCGCTGGTGGCTAATTGCTGACCAAGCTGTATCATGCCGCTACTATCCAATTGAGGCCGTGATACCGTCCCGCGAATGGGAATCTGCACCATCTGACCGGCCAGCGGTTGCAATGCTGGTGTCTTATCGACCCACTCTTTGAGAATAGGCACTCCGGCAACAAGCTCTAAACTTCCATCGAGCCCCACTGCTCCGGAAGTGGTTAACACGACATCCCCAGCCTGAATCTTCATATCCCGATGCATCACCCGTCCACGATCGACGGCAAATGCGATATCCTGCTCAGGTAACTGCAACCAACTCGTCGGCTGTCCACCACCATCGGTCGCTCCAGCTCCCCGCCGCAAATTGCGGATCTGTGTGACAAGCATCAATATTTGATCTGCAATCGGCCCTGGGCCCACATTTGCTCCATGCACATGCAACCGTCCCTCAACGGTCTGTCGGAACGACTCGGTCGGATAAATCTCCGCACGATCAATGTCCAGCGTCAGATTTCCTTGAACGCTCGTGACGTCTGCAAGTAGTGGCGTGACATACTTAAGCCAACCTTGGCACATTTGACGTGTAATTGCCACATTCTCAATCACCCTCTGCTGGGTCTGGCGTATGACCATGGGCTCTGAGACCAAATCGCCATCGAGATTCCATCGCAACACACCCTGAGAAACCGGAAATTCTGCCTTGGACGCAAATCGACCATTTTCAACTACAAGCGGAATCTCCGCACCACCGATATCAATGCCCACAACGTTTGCACTATCCCAGCCAATACTCGACTTGGCCGAAAGCGCTTCGGTCCACTTATGCCCCGGTGCGCTTACCCAAGTGACCTCTAGCGGTTGCGTTTTCTGACCAGTGGCCACAAACGTTCCACCGGTGTAAGGTCTCAGACGCTCTGCTGCCCTCGCTGCATCGTAAGTCAGACTACCTTGCGACTGAACCATCGTTGTCTGGCCTTGATGTGTCACTTGCGTTGCCCCCCCATAAGCGAGCCACTCGGTCTGCATGAGGACTTGCGGCAATTGCAAATTGCCATCGGAGAATCGATAGGATCCATCGACGGTGACGACCGCCTGGGGCTCTTGCCACAGCACGCTTTCACTGTTGGCCAGTGTCCCCGTGCTTACAAGCTGGTTGGGATTCCGAGGCGGAATCGTCGGTTGGATGGCTCGCAACTCTCGAGCTTGTGTCACTAAATGCCACTTGATGTCGGTCGGATCAATTGTCCAATCCATCTGCCCTGTGACATCGCCGGTTATCTTCAGCGGAGGACTTGCACTAGCCGTCGGTTCGCTTTGAATCGACGCAATCATGCGACTGGGATCTACTCGGAAGGCCGCTTGGCCCTTGCGAGCCCTCCCCACACCAGTTGCTTGATCCTGGGCTTGAACCGCAAAGGAGTCGGCCCGAACCAAAAGATTGTCGACCTGCAAATTAGCTAGGTTGCTGCTATCGAATCTTCCCTGGAACTTTCCAACCATCCGCGATTCTTGCAACGCAGTCGTTCCGCTTCGAAGCTCAAAGGGCTCTGCAGTCCAATCGACTAGCGAAACCTCGACATGCCGATTGTCGATCGCACCTTGAACATCCAGCGATATCTTTCCCGCCACCGAAACGCCAGGATCGATTCCTGCGAACATTTGACCGCGTCGCTGCCAGCGTTCCATATCGCCTGAGAGCTTAAGCACCATCGGAGCTGCATTCTGCTGCAGGCGACCTGTTGATCCAGCGACCGATGAGCCTATGCCTGATGCACTAGAAATGGCTAGTGGTTCTAAAACCTGCAACTCAAGCGACTCTTGCTCGGACTTTAAACTCGCTTGGATCCGATCCAATTGCAAAACAGTAAATCCATCGAGCTGGGCGACTGTTGTAAACTCACCATCCCAAGCTGGTTCTTCTAACCTGCCATTGGGATGTACAATCCGAAGAGCTGTAGTTCTAAGCGACCCACTGGCAGCCAACCGATTTCCTTCATTGAGCTTCCAAGCAATGGCCGCTTGAGCCGATCCGGTCAAACTCTCCAATGGTAAGACGAACCACTCGGATAATCTTTGCTCCATCTTGTCCAGATCCAATTGAGCCGTCATCCGTCCATCGAGCAAATCCCCAGAGCCCTCGATCTGACAAAACTCGGAATTGCAAAACAACCGCAAACTTGGAATTCCTTGCGCATTTCCCGAAACATCCAAACCCGCCGACATGGCTTGATCCCAAACGATCTGCTTGCCTTGCATATTGGCCTGCAGATTTCCGAGTTTGATCTGATAGCTACTCGAAGGAATAGTTGCAGAAGCCATCGCCGTCGGTGCACTTGCCGGCCGGCTTTGCGAAAGACTCAAAGTCGCATTACCCTGCATCAACGTAACTTGATCCTGTGTCTTGATCAGATCCGGTGCGACAGCGATCAGTCTCGGTAAATCGATCACACCTTGGAGGTCAAACTCAGAGTCCTCTAGCCATGGCGAATTCCACGCTGGCATCTTGGTTGGGATTGCAATGTTCGCTTTCGAAACCACCGTCCCAAAATCGCATTCGAGCTTGGAACTATTGGTGCTGATGCGATTCTGAAATAGACTCACATCACCACTGAGTCGGATTTGCTGGATGCCCGCTCCGCGTTGCCCTAGCAAACTCGGTGCGAGAATCCTGAGCCGATCGAGTTGGGCAGTTTTTACAAAAGCGGTCAAAGCTTGCGGCCCGGTGTATTCGACATCCGCCATGATGGTCGCCTCGCCATCGACCTGGTCGATCGGCAAATCAGGCAATCGACGCTTGACCAAACTCATCCACTCAAGGGGCAAGCCCTGTGTCGATACAGTCATGCGAAGCGAAGGCAAATTCGCTGCAGCCAAAGATGTCATCCCAGGTGCTATCGGCTCGGTTCGCAAAGTGAATTGTCCCGTTGCCGCTTGCTGACCCGGCAATGCGGAAGTCTGCCTTAACTCCCCAACAAGCGTCATCGGAGGGATCGGTTGCTCGGCTGTTGGAATCGGAATGTCCGCTTCGCTCACGCGTAGCGACCAAGCCGTCTGATCGACCGTATCGCGAGCCAATACCACCGCCTCTGCGACGCGTATTCGTCCAGTAAATCCAACGGAACCCGACCCGCTCGATTCAGGCTGCGCCTTGCTACTGGTTTGCAATAGTGGCTTGATCGCCTCTTCGAGACTTGTCGTCCCAGGATGCACTTCCAGTGCGACCGATACATCGCGCAGAGTTATCGTCCCGAGACGTCGGTAATTGGTTATCAAGGAAAAGAGAGTCAGTTCAGTATCGATCGACCCAACCTTGACAAGCTCAGAACCCCGATCGTCAACCAAACGCAACCCTTGTACCCCAAGCGATTGAATCCAGCCTCCTTTCAACGGACCGAAGTCAATTTGGATCGGCGCCAAACCCGATCGCTGATTGATTTGCGAGATGAGCCAAGCTCGCTGCTGCAGTAGAATCGTCGGGGCCGCAGCCAGAAAACCCACAGCCACCAACGCCCCTATGGCAAACCAACGCTTCCATTTCGATCGCTTTCTTTTTTGGCGATCTTTTGCTAAACCAGAATCCGCATGTTGGCCGTTGTTATGATCGGATCGAACTCTTCGCATCGCTTTTCCAACCTTGATTGTGTTCCAATTGCTAGCATTAATGACCTACTTGGCGCAAAGGCCCTTGGATTAAGCTAGAGAAGGCAGATTACTCTTTTTCGGTTCGAAACTGCCAGATCGATCTTTGTGCGATTGCTGACGATTTGCTACAAGCGACTCTTGGTTCAATCCGCTTGGCCGTATCAAGTCCAATAAAGGTCACCCTCAGGATGGGAGTCTTTCGCATGAATATCCATTTACATCATTACGTTTGCCGTAGCGTCCTTGCCGGATTGATCGTACTTGCTGGCATGCAAATCCATTTGGACTCAAACTCGATCGCCCGGGCAAGCGATCATCCTGTACCTAGCGACACTTCGACCCGTAAAGGAGTTGTTGCTTCCGAAGAATCTCAGTGCCAAGACGAGTCGCAGCAAGCGATTGAATCCACAACGAGCAAACCCAAAAGCGAGAAAAGTTCGCAATCTCAGGCGACCAAAGATTCAAACCTGCAAGCCAACGTAACGCTGGCTCAGTGGGTAAGCGACTGGATGAAAAATCCACGCAAGTTTACTGCTAGACTTGCGATCCATGGAGTGGTACCCGAGATCGAGCTACAAGCAGTGATTCCAGCCGCTCAGCAAAGGATCTGCGCCAACGGCAAGTGCTATGAAGTTGACGAAAAGGTTGTCGAAGGGAAACCTTGCGATGAGCCTATGCCATCCGATAAGGATTCTCGCGACGAACCGATCGTTGAAGCTCCCGTAGCACCCCCGATTCCGCCAAGTTTTCCTTTTGCTTTCCAAGGCCAGCAAGAGGACACCTCGATCTTTGAATTTCAAATCGAAGGATCGCCCCGTGCCTTAGGGTACATGAATCAGGATACTACCGAAGCTGGTAACGAGATTCGGGACGTCTATGGATCGCTTTCCCAGGTTCAAGTAACGGTTCCTGCTAGCACCCTTGTGGCCTACTTGGTCGCGCACGCTGAGAATTCGGTACGACTCGAAATGACCGAGCAGCTTGCAGCCGAGCGAGCGATGTACGCACAGCGCTACGAATTGCTCCTTCAGCACAATCAGCAGTTGCAAACTCAGTTGGCGGTACTGGAAGCTCGCCATCGCACCGATGAGTCATTGGCCATGCGAGTTGATCCAACTCCGCAGGCCGAACAAGAAGATCGCTGCAAAAGCTTGACCGCCTCGAAAGAGGATTGGGATTCGATCCAAGAAGATCTTTCGAACATCCGACGGCAAATTGCAAACCTGAAAAATAGTAGCCCAATTCCATTTGCACAAAGCAATATTGGAACTCATGCGGAAAATCCCTCGCGGCAACCCCAAGCTTGGCGAACGGCCCGCTCGATCCCTTATGTTCCTGTTTTTCCCTCGGCAGGCAAGACGACCAATACAAACAGGAAATAGCTGACTACAATCATTGAGCAGTGTGAAGCTTCGCTTCATCTTTGGACTCTCTCAAGTAGGTAGGAAATATGTGCGGCATTGCGGGTGGGGTATGGTCGGCCCAATCATCGGGTTTGTCCATCGAACAACTCCGCGCGATGACCGATTCGATCCGCCATCGAGGCCCGGATGATGAGGGGCTATGGATCTCTCGACCAAGCCAGCAAGCCAACCATTTGGTTGATTCCACTTGGCACTCAGGAGTGGCACTAGGCTTCCGGCGACTGTCGATCATCGACCTGGATACCGGTCGCCAACCGATGGCCAACGAGGATGCCTCGATACGGTTGGTTTTCAATGGTGAGATCTATAACTATCGCGAATTGAGGCATCGTCTAGAGGGTGCAGGACACCGCTTCAGTTCTCAGAGCGATACTGAAACCATTGTTCATTTGTACGAAGATCTCGGTACCGATTGCTTCAAACACTTCAATGGCATGTTTGCTATCGCCTTGTGGGATGCCAAAAAGGATCGATTGATCCTCGCGCGAGATCGACTGGGCAAGAAACCTTTGTTCTATTGGCACCATGGCGATGAGATCTACTTTGCCAGCGAGCTAAAAGCCCTTCGCTGCGTGCCGGGTTTCCCTCAGACACTCGACTATGGTGCTATTGATGCTTATCTGACCTACCAGTATGTCCCCCATCCGAAGACAGTTTATCAGGGGGTTTATAAATTACCTCCGGGTCATTTTCTGGTCTTCGAAAACGGACGTGTGGAGCTTCAGAATTATTGGGATATCGACTGGTCGCACGAGTCTCCGATAAGCATTGAGCAAGCGAAAAGCGAGCTTAGGCAACGACTCACGGCCGCCGTCGAACGGCGATTGCGAAGCGATGTGCCTTTAGGCGCCTTTTTATCCGGAGGTATTGATTCCTCATTGGTTTGCTCGATCGCTCAAAAGATGCTGCAAACCCCATTGAAAACTTTTGCGATCGGATTTTCCGAAGCCGACTTCGATGAAACTCAGTACGCAGCCTCGGTGGCCAAGCATCTTGGAACCTCGCATGAACGGTTCGAGGTTCAACCTGATGCAGTGAACATTCTTGATGCAATAGTTGATCACTACGACGAACCCTTCAGTGACTCGAGCGCCGTACCAACTTGGTATCTGTGTGATCTCACCCGACAAAACGTCACTGTAGCTCTCAGCGGAGATGGAGGCGACGAACTTTTTGGAGGATACGAGCGCTACCGTGCACTGCAACTGAGCGAACAATATCAAAAATGGCTGCCCGCTGGTTGGTTGTCTCGATCGCGACTGATTCGAAGTCTTCCAGACTCGACCGCTCGTCGATCCTTGGGACGCAGAATCCGTAGATTCTGCGAAGCTCTCGGGCAAACTGCTCCGAGACGCTACATGAATTGGATTCAGATCTTTGGCGAGGCGGCTCGTATTGAGCTCTACCAAGACGCATTCATCGAAACGCTACCGGATCAAGATCCTTTTATGTTTCTCAATACCGCATGGGAAAAAGCCAACCCAAAGAAGCGCGACCCGATGAGCTGTGCAATGGCAGCCGATCTGCAAAGCTACGTCCCTTGCGACTTGATGACCAAGGTTGATATGGCTTCGATGAGACATTCGCTTGAAGCCAGGCAGCCGTTTCTCGATTACACGCTCGTCGAATGGGCGATGAGCCTCCCATTGGAACTAAAAATGCGCAGAGGGCGTGGTAAGTGGCTCTTGCGAGAGACCTTCAAAAATGATTTGCCAGCAGAGATCTGGACAAGGCCCAAGATGGGTTTTGGAATTCCGATTGCTAAGTGGTTTCGAACATCGCTCAAGGAACGGACGATCGATGCGCTTCTTGGATCAGATGCGCGTTGCCATCGAATTTTCCGACCCGAGGCTCTCAAGGCCCTTGTCGATGAGCACATGCAAGGTCGGGTCAATCAAGGGTACCGACTCTGGAATCTGCTGGTTCTTGAACTTTGGCTCCGCAAGTGGAACCCGAGTTAAGCAAGAAACGCTTAGATCGACCAATCCCAAAACAGCTTCTGATCGGATTGCTTTCGAGCTTGATTGTAAGCCCATAGATAGAGATCCTTGCGATCGGCAATCGCGCAACGACGGTCAACCGAGAGGGGAGGAACTCCTTTCCCACCGAGGATTAGTCTAAGCGATATTGTCTATTGCCGTCAACATGGACTAGCGGCAGGTTGTGAGCGTCTGGGTGGTTTGAAAGACGGTTGCCGACGTGATATTGGGCATGCGGGGTCGAGGAATCCCACTTTTGCTGCCAATGGGCAAGCTGCTTTTCGATGTCTTGGAGGGTCTGAATGCTTTCAAGGCTCAATTTACTCCACAATTCGATCGACTGTTGCTCCTTGACTGCGATCAAGGTGCTCGAGAGCTGATCCCACTGAAGTTGGGTTTCTCGCAACCAACGCTGTTTTCTTTGTTCGAAAGCCGACTCGATTTCAAAGAGAGTCCGTGGCTCGACCACTACTGACTCCCATGCTACCGGGATGCTTCGCCCTTTAGAGACCTTGCCAGGACTTGCATTCTGGCGGAAGCTCATTGTCAATGGGCTCAAACGTGAAGCGAGTTCCTCAGAGGACTCGATGGTATTGGCCCAAGGAGCTGTGATGCTCACGCATCGATCCTCTTGAGTTTGCTGAACTTCCACACGAATACGGCTGGGGTTGGCTTTGAAAGCTGGATGGTCTTTGGACGTGTACCAAAAGCAATTCATGTAAAGGGAGCTATCCTCGGAGCTTGAGCTTCGTTGACCGAGGCGATCTTCGGCTTGGATCTCCAGGACTCCTTGTCCATTGGGTAGTTCGAAGTTCCAAATGGAGGTCGTCGGTAGACTAGAAGGTGCATCCCAGGTCCATTGGCAGCTTTGGCACTCGAATGGGACCTGAATGCCACCTGCTTTCGGGTCAAATAGCACTCCGCTTAAGGAAGCTTTACGGATTAGCGTGGTGCTATTGGGATTGGTTTTAGAGTTGGTATTTCGTCGCGGGCTCATGGCACGAGCCACAACATCGCAATAGGCCAAGACCGTCGGTGTGACACGCTGGGAGTAAGTGGTAGCGAGCTCATGGATTTGGCGGTTCGCATCGGGAATGATCGCAAGAGCTCTGGAACGAAACTTCTCTGAGATCGTTTCAGGGACTTGGGCCCACCGTTTGGTCAAATCCTTGGTAATTGATCGAGTTTGGATTCGTAGTTCGGCGACTCGTTGTTTGATCGCATGGTATTCCTGTGCCATCAAAGCGGCTTGCCGTCGATCGTGAATATTCGCAGGATTGGATTCAAGCGTTCGATCTAAATTCGCTTCGAGCAGTTCGGCTCTGGTTTTCAATTCCTGCGCAGACCATAAGATCCTTGGTGCATCGCGGTCGATCAATCCGGATGCATCGCTGAGCCACGTTTCGACCCAGGATTGCAAGTCGGCGACAGCGGAGAACTCATCAGGAACAGAGGGCAAAATCAGTCGCGTTGAACTCGGAATCTTCAGTGGAATACGAACGTTTTGAAGGTCGAGTTGATCGACAACCAAATCACCGCTCCAGAGGGATCGCAAGTCGATCTGAGCGTTTGCTTTCTGAGCAGTGATCGATTGACCGTCGCTGAGCTTGACGGTCGCTTCATGAATCTCGATCGAGCTAGTTTGATAAGAAGTTTCGAGCGACTTGGATTCAATCCGCGTCGAGAACCTCGAGGAAAGCACCGAAGAGATGATCAAACGTCGCGCGGAGTAAATCCCCAGAAGGACCAGGAGGCCAAGGGTAACAAAAGCCCAGCGACGCCATTTCATGTTCAAGTTTCCTGCTGATCCTCAGGGCTTACTAAGGTATGGTCCAGAGCTCGTGGGACTTCGGATCGGAGGGCAGACAGGTGCCTGATCAAGTACCTCAAGGATTCGCAGTTGCGATTCACAGCAACGGTTTTTCGCTCAGCGTTGGTGTTTGACCCGCTTTCCAAATCGAGCTTCGTCGGCGTATGAGGCCTGCTTGAAGGATTGGTCGTCGTCGACGGGCTTGCGGGATTTTGCATCTCGGTCAGCATAGAATTCCATGCGTGGTTGGATCGGGACGGAGAAACGCTCCAATAGCATCGGACAGGCGTTGGCATGAATTGAGAGCAAATAGCAATGCTTTGGAAATTTGCCCAATCCCTCAAGACTACTTGCTTTTGCTATCATTGTGATCTGGATCCATGAAGGTTTTTTTGCAAGTCAGAGAAGCAGCGATGAATAAATTCGGCGTTTTGATGGTGTGTGTCGTTATGGTTTCACTGTTATGGGCTTCGATTGGACAGGCCCAGGATCAGGATCGTCCTCCGAACGTGGTATTGATCCTAGCCGACGACATGGGTGTGTTTGATCTGGGGTGTTACTCTCGGACAGATCATAGGACTCCGAATTTGGATCGGTTGGCAAGTCAGGGGATTCGCCATACGAGTGCTTATTGTGGTTTACCGATCTGTTCGGCGAGTCGAGCGTCATTGCTGACGAGCAAGTATCCTGCGAGATTGCATTTGACGACCTATTTACCGGGCCGGGCTGATGCGGCTAGCCAACGGCTACTTCAGCCTGAAATCGAACCGGCCTTAGTACCCAGTGCAGAGACGCTGGCCGAGGCGCTCAAGCGTGCGGGCTACAGCACTGGTGTCTTTGGCAAATGGCATTTGGGAGGAGGGAATTCATCGGCCTTGAAACAAGGCTTTGATGTTAGTTTCGAGCCAAGCGGCAATGGGGATCCTCAGACGGCAGGGGGCAAGAACGAGAATCTAATCGCCCAGAAGGCGATCGAGTTTATCAAGTCTCAAGGGGACAAGCCTTACTTTTGTTATGTGCCGCATCATTCGCCCCATATCATGCTCACGGAGCAGCAGAGCAAGATCGATCGGAATTCGAAGGCTTGGAATCCGCTTTATGCGGCGGTGATTGAATCGCTCGATGAGTCGATCGGTAGTTTGCTATCGGCGATTGAGGAGTCGGGTCAAGCTGCCAACACGATTGTGATTTTTTCGAGCGACAACGGTGGTCTGCATGTACCCGAGGGGCACGCAACACCTGCGACTTACAATGGTCCGTTTCGGGCAGGCAAGGGATACTTGTACGAAGGGGGCTTGCGCGTCCCACTGATTGTTCGCTGGCCGAGCAAGATCGCAGAGGGTCGAACGATCGATGCACCGGTTTCATTAATGGACATCATGCCGACGATTTTGGAAGCGGCTCGAGTCGAAGCTGGCAAAAGCGTTGGGCCCGTGGATGGCTTGTCCCAATTTGGCGTTTGGACACAGGGCAAGGATCCCTCGGAGGATCGCGTTTTCTACTGGCACTTGCCGCATTATACCAACCAAGGGAGCAAGCCCTCGGGAGCGGTTCGCAAGGGGAACTGGAAGTGGGTGGAGGATTACGAGATGCAAGTAGGAGAGCTTTTCGATTTGAGCAAGGACGTTTCGGAACGAAACAACATTGCCAAGGCAAACCCACAGATCGCAAGCCAGATGCATCAGCTCTTGGTGGGCTGGAAGTCGTCGATTGCTGCTCAGGAATGCACGTCCAATCCCAAGATCAATCCAGAGCTCCATGCGGATATCTACATGGAACAGAACGCTTCGCTGATCGATGGTCAAACCCAGACAGCCCAGCAGATTGCTGACAACTGGGCTGCTTGGCGATCGAGCATGAACCGCGCGATCGAAAAGTCTCAACCCAAACTAAAAAACCTATCCTCTGGAATTACGCTTCTTGCGAGCGACGCGAAACCCCATGGCAAGCGGATCCGTTATGAACCGGAGACTTTCAAGAACGTCGTGGGTTATTGGACGGAGCAAGACGATTGGGTTGAGTGGCCGGTAACGATCCCCAAGGCAGGGAGCTACCGTGTCGAGTTTCACTGCGGCTGTGGTGCTGGAAATGGAGGCTCCTTGGTCGAAGTTCAAATCGAACCGCTATCCGCAGAGTCGCTAGAATGGAAAGTTCGCGAGACAGGACACTTCCAAAATATCGTCATCGAATCGTTGGGGGTCGTCAAACTGCAAGCCGGGACAGGGTTCTTGAAGGTTCGTCCCAAGACCAAGGCGGCAGCAGCGATCGCCGACATACGGCAGATCCAGCTCATACCGATCGAGCCTTAGTCGGATGCTTGCGGATTGCTCTTGGCTTGTCTGGGGCCATTTAGCAATCTACCTATCCAGGTGTTACGCACCAATAGCTGGTAACTCACCAGCAGCAGCAGGATGCTCAGGATGCTAATTGCAGAAAGCTTTCCGAAGCTGTTCCATGGTAAATCCACAACTCTCGATTGTAGGATGACCACCAAGGGCAAGTGGGCAACGTAGAGCCAATACGAAGAATCCGAAAGGTAGCGGATCCATGATTTTTGTTGGCTGAGGCAACTGCGAAATAGTCCTATGCAGGCCAAGGACATCCACCAGGCAAACAGAGACTGACTCAGTACGGAAAGTGGCCGTATCGACCCGCTCGGAAGCTTCCAAGTATCGCGTAGTCCGAAGGTGCCCAGGTTGATCTCCAAGGCCAGGGGAAAGACCACGAACAAGGTCAACGGCAAGAGCCAGGGCCAACTGCTCCCCAATCGGGCTTGGGTATCCTCGGACAAGTAATAGGTGGCTCCAAAGAGAAAGAAGACCGCGTAGAAGGCAACGATGCGGGGTGCTGGAAAAAAGCTTACCGAGGTGTCTGGGCCAAAGATGTAGCCTAGTGCTTCCATCCACAGGATCGGAACGGTTGTAATCGCAATCCAAACGAGCAGTGCCAATGGTGAATGAACCTTGAGCGAGTTCCAAGGTCTAGCGTATTTCAGCCAATACGTTTTGGTAGCGCTGAAAAACCATGCGAAGATGGCAAAGCAAACTGCATACCACCACAGGAACCACAGGAACCACAGATATGAAAAAACTGGGTAGGTGCTAAGGAGGCTCCAGATTCCTTGGAGTCTTGCGCCTGGCGGTTTTGAGGTGTCTGCAGACGTGTTGGTCGACGCGATCATATCGGAAGTCTCGTTCGCGTCACCGAGTTTTAGTTCAGTGAGTTTGTTTTCGATCAGTTCCCGTCCATGCTTGATACTTGCTGGATCGATCTTCATTCGCAGCATTCCTGCTATGATCGGTACGACTGCGGCATCGATGCGAAGGCTCTTGACAGGGGTTTCTTGATTATTGTTTTTCTTGGTGATATCAGCACCTTGTTCAAGCAGATACTCGGCGACTGGATAGTGGCCGAAGAACATCGCAGCGTGAAGCGGAGTGTTGCCGTCTGGATTTGCGATGCTCGGATCGCAACCCTGCTGGATCAGTAGCCGAGTGCATTCGAGATCACCGTGGATGGCTGCCCAACTCAGGGCCGTGGTCTGAAACTCGGGATGGAGTTCGGACCATTGAAATCCGTTTTCGAGATGTGTTTTAGCGGCTTGGGGTTGATGTTGGCCGATGGCCGCCCAGATGTTTCTCTCTGGGGGTTCGTTCTGGGCGATCTGTGTGCGTCTCTCCATTCCATCGACAACGGCTCGAAACATCACCCAGTTGCAAACGGGAACAAGTGTGATCGCGCCGATAATGCATGGCAGCAGGATTCGGCTCAAGCGGTGGGTGACCAGCGCTTTGGAGCCTCGTTTTTTCCATAGCATCGCGGTAAAAAACCCGCTGATGATGAAAAACAAATGCATACGAAATCCGTGCACCCAAGATTGAAAAACGTAGAGCGGTTGACTTGCCGAAGGGTCTTGGACGACCCATGGAAATCCCAGCGCCAGCGATAGGGCTCCATGGTAAATGATCCCAAGGATCATCGCGCTTGCCCGCAGGGCGTCCAGATCGTGCCGACGATCGGGATTTCGTAGACTTGAGCTCAAAGACTAACACTCCATGCGCAGGCGGTCAGAAGCAATTCGACGACAAAGCAACGACAGTATAAACGGAACAGCCTAGTGAAAACTGACATCTTCAAACAAGATTCAAAAGGAATTCAGTTCGAGAGCGACTAGAGTCACCATTTTTTTGTAGTAACATGCACATTAGTCCCTGAGGTATCGATTCGAGGACCGAGCGGATTGTATCGTTTTGTAAAGAACCCATCGTGACCATGGTACTTGTATAAATATGCCACCTTCGGTTTTGTTGGTTGAGGACGATCGTGAGTTAGCCGAGATCGTTCGTGATTATCTTATTGAAAACGGATTTAGCGTTTCGATCGAGTTGCAAGGCGACCTTGCCGTTGGACGGATTCTTAAAGAGAGACCTGACTTGGTCGTATTGGATGTGAATTTGCCCGGTATGGATGGGTTTACCGTCTGCAAGTTGGTGCGAGATCAGTATCAAGGTGCGATTGTTATGCTTACGGCCAGAATCGAGGAGATCGACGAGGTTTTGGGGTTGGAGTTTGGTGCTGACGACTACCTGACCAAACCGGTTCGCCCTCGAGTGTTGCTGGCTCGACTCCGCACTCACCTAAGAAAGTCTCCTGCTGTCAATGCGGAGTTAGAAGATTGCATTTCGGTAGGAGGTTTGTCGGTTTATCCTAGCCGACGACACGTCGAGCTTCGCGCTGTGCCCGTCGAGCTTACCAGCGCCGAGTTCGACCTCCTTCACTTCCTTGCTCAAAGAGCGGGAAAGATCGTCAGTCGCGCCGAACTCTATGAATCTCTCGCAGGCGAGACGTACGATCCACAGGATCGCTCGATCGATTTGCGTATCTCCAGGCTTCGCCGGAAACTAGGGGACAATCAAAGCAATCCAACGCGAATCAAGTCGGTGCGGGGAACGGGATATCTATTGTCGATTGAGCCATGATCCGTTTATTTATCAAATTTTTCCTGCTGACGGTATTGGTTCTTTTGGTATCCAAGTGGGCATTCGAGGAACTGCTTGCAAGGCGTGTTTATGCGGACCGCGAGCGCGTGGTCACCGGCGTTCACCTTGGGGGATTGCGGCTGGTAGCAAGGCAATTGATGATCACCCCAGAGGATCGACGCGACGCGATACTCGACGAAATCCAACTGCAGTTTCGAGCTCCGCTGGAACTCCGTCGCCTTGACGAATTGGAACCTAAGGAACGATTAAAGCTTAGCGAGCCTTACGGATACTCCTACCGGTTGGAGGGCAATGACAGCGAGCATCTATCGATCCGTTTTGATTCAACTCAGTATTTGCGATTAGGGCCATTTAACGACTATACGACCGTAGCCTTTGAGGACGCCCTTTGGGGTTGGTTGCGATTGCTGATTTACCGATATGAGAATTCTGACAAGACGCAGTCGGAACTCGATCAACTCTCTAAAGACTACGGACTACCGATCAAGTTGCTCGAATCTGAGGAACTTCCGGATTCAGCGATGGATCGGTTTGCAAGTGGGCGGGATGTTGCTTTATACGTGGATCAGGGCAAGTACTATGCGGCGACGAAATTGGAAAGCTCGGATAGCTACATGCGGATTGGCCCGCTACCTGAATTCAAAGATGTCACCAAACCGACAGCACAACTCACACTGGGTTTGGCGTTTTTGAGCTCGGCGGTTCTTATCGGGCTACTTGTTCATTCGATTGGGAGAAAGTTCAATAAACTTGCTCGCGTTGCAAGAGCGATAGCTCAAGGGAACTTAGGTGCTCGGGTTGAGGAGAGCAAGGCGGGAGAAGCCCGCGAACTGGCTAAAGCCCTGAACCTAATGGCCAACAAGACCGAAACTCTTATTCGTTCCAAACGTGAACTGCTTCAGATGGTCTCCCATGAGCTTCGAACACCACTTGCTCGACTCCGATTTGCGGTGGATCTGCTCGAAGCTAAATCGGATGATACAAAACGGACACGGCGTATCGAGATCATCCATCAATCGATCAATGATCTAGACATGCTCGTCGGTGAAATTCTCGAATATGTCCGAAACAAAGAGGAGCTTCCCTCGCGTTCGCAAGAATGGATCGATGTGCGCAAAGCCATCGAACCACTATCGAAAGCCCTCGCAGAGGAATCGCCTCATTTGAATCTCGAATTCGAGTCGAATATCCCTGGACAAATACCCTTGATCTATGCCGATCGCATCGCATTTGTGCGTGTCGCTAAAAACATCATCGGCAATGCTCAGCGGTATGCAAAGTCCCGGCTGATTGTTCGAGCGTATCAAGTTCCAATGGAAACACCTCATCACCACCAAGCCAACCTAAGTAGTCCCCAGTCGCAAACTTGCGTCGAATTCGAGGACGATGGGCTAGGGATTCCAGAAGACAAGTGGCGAGATGTCATCGAGCCCTTTGTGCGAATCTCCGACCCAAATTCCGGTGTACCCGGCATACCGAGCCATGGTCATTCACGGAATCATTCAGGTCACAAGAATCATATCGGGATCGGACTAGGGCTAACGATCGTCAACCGGATTCTCAAGCAACATGGTGGCTCGATCCAGATTGGTCGGGGAAAACTAGGTGGCTGCATTGTTCGTACGTATTGGCCGAATCCTGCAAGTCAGCCACCTATGGTTTAGCGATCTGCGACTTGCGTAGCGAGTTTTAGGACTCGCAGCGCATTACCGTAGAGCACTTTGTGGATCGCTTCTTCTTCGTATCCGCGCCTGAGCATCAGTTCGGTGATGACCGGATACTTTGCTACATCCTCGATGCCTGCTGGCAGTTTGGATATGCCGTCAAAATCGGATCCAAGCCCCACGTGATCGATCCCAGCGACTTTGATTACATGCTCGATATGATCGACAATGATCTCAGCTTGGCCAGCGGGATAAGGATTCTTCAATTGCCACTGTTTGATCTGGCGCTCTTGGTCCTCTTTGCTGTTGGGATACTTGGCCTTGAGCTCTTTTCGCAGAGCCGATAGTTGCAAAAGGACTTTTGCGGATTCTGGGACCACGAATCCTGAAAAGAAATTGATCATCACAACGCCACCATTTTTGGGTAACTCGGCAAGAACATCGTCGGGGACGTTCCGGGGATGATCGGCGATAGCTCTGGCCGAAGAGTGGGAGAATATCACCGGAGCTTTCGATATGCGCAGCGCATCGTGCATGGTCGCTGGTGAAACATGGGAGATATCGACGAGCATCCCGAGGCGATTCATCTCCAAAACAACTTCTTCTCCGAAAGGGCTTAGCCCATCGCTTCGTGGTACATCGGTGGCCGAGTCGGCCCACTCAAGGGTCTCGCTATGGGTAAGTGTCATGTAGCGAGCTCCCATCGAGTGCAACTGTCGGAGTTTTCCTATCGAGCCTTCAATGCTATGACCTCCCTCCATCCCGATAAGCGATGCGATCTTGCCTGTGGCTTCGATGCGTTCGACATCCTGAGCATTCAGAGCCAGTTCGAAGGTTTCTGGATACAGGGCGATCATTTTATGAACCAAATCGATCTGCTCTTTGGTCGTCTGGAAAGCGTTTCCTGCTGCGATGGTTTCGACCGGAACGTAGACCGACCAAAACTGGGCTCCGACATTGCCAGCACGAAGTCGGGCGATATCCGTGTGGAGTTTGGGCTGGGGTTTGGAAATATCCAACTCGTCAAAAAGCTTGGTAGTCTTGGTACGAACCTCCCAAGGCAGATCGTTATGACCGTCAAAGACGTACCCTCGTTGATGGATTGCAGCAGCTCGCTCGGAGATCTGATATCGATTGGGGGCGTCCTGCTGGGCCTTTAAAATGCCACACACTAAAATGCCACACACGAAGGCTATGTAGATTGCTAAAGCCATCTGCAGCGAGCTAAAGAAGGATCGATTATTGAAAACCATTAGAGATGATCCGAGTTGATTGCCGTAGGAATCCAAAACGCAACGAAGTTTACCACGAAACGGACTGCCTTAGGATAAGCGATCCGATTAAACTGAAGGTCTATGGACTATAACACTCGGTTGGTGATTCTCGGTTGCGCGATGCTCGGAGCCGTCTGCGGCTTAGTCGGTGTTTTTTTGCTTTTGCGCAAACGTTCATTGATCGCTGATGCGATCTGCCATGCGTCTTTGCCAGGAATCGCAATGGGTTTCTTCGCTAGCCTTGCACTAGGGGGCCAAGGCCGAGAGCCCTTGGTACTCTTGGCTGGAGCGGCCATAAGCGGGATTCTTGGTGGCTTGGCCGTCATAGGACTTCGACGCTACACGCGACTCAAAGAAGACGCTGCGCTTGGAATCGTCCTTAGCGTCTTTTTCTCTCTTGGAATGGCTCTGCTTAGTTTGGTACAGCAGACCGAATCGGGCAATGCGGCGGGACTCGAAGGTTTCATCTACGGCAATACCGCCGGAATCGTAGCCCAGGATGCCAAGCTCATCGCGATGGTATGCATCGGCGTAACGGCAGGTGTGCTGCTTTTGCGAAAGGAATTGCAACTGCTTTGTTTCGATCCGGCTTATGCGTCAGCCCAGGGATGGCCTGTGTTGCTCTTGGATCTGATCCTCATGAGTTTTGTTCTTCTGATCGTGATCGTGGGGACTTCGATCGTGGGGGTATTGTTGGTTGTGGCCATGGTAGTCATTCCGCCTGCGGCTGCTCGGTTTTGGTCGGACCGTCTTGATTGGAACCTATTGGCTAGCAGCTTGATCGGATTGACTGCAGGGATCCTCGGAGCGCTGAGCAGTTGGCGTATTGAGCATGTCCCTTCGGGCGCATCGATGGTTCTCTTTGCAGCGGCACTTTTTGCAGTAAGCCTATTTATTGGAATGCGTCATGGCATTCTTTGGCGATTGCGTCAAAAGTATGTTCTTAGGTGGCAAGCCGACCAAGAGCACCTCTTGCGAGGCGTCTACGAATTGCTTGAGGGTGAGCAAAAAGCCCCTGCGATGCATGGAGATTTAAGATCCGACGAAGTGGAAAAAAAGCGTATTGCGAACAAGCTCGGTTGGACGGATCGACATTTTCTCCGGGTGGCAAATCAATTGGTTCGAAAAGGGTGGCTGATCGATCGCGGCTCAAGCGCGCTGGTACTCAGTTCGACAGGGATCCAACAGTCCCACCGCGCGGTTCGACGTCACCGTCTCTTGGAGTTGTATTTCTCCCGCTGGGCAGATCTTAGTCCCGATGCGATCGATCGGTGTGCGGACTACACCGAGCATGCGCTCGATGACGAATTGCTGGCTAGACTCGAACGCGATGCGATGGATGTCGGAAGCCGCATCGATCCTCCCCCGAGTATCCATCCTGTGGGATAACACTCTGAGAGCTTAAGACTCTTTACAAGCGAACGAATCCTTGAGGATCTCAGGGGACAACTTTCCGTATCTCAGGGAATTTCCTGTTTTTAGGTTCACGAAGGTGATCAAAGCTGGGGCAAAAAGACCAGGATCGACTTTGTAGAAGTCGTATTGGTATTCGCGGAAGGTCTGTGCAAAGGGTTTGCCGAAATCCTTCGAGGCGATGCTCGGAACCTTAGCCCCGATCGATTCGATGTCCGAGTCGCTACCATCGACCCACAGGGTGACTTGCCCCCCATAGAGAATTGCATCGTTGGTTCGACCAATGCCTTCAGCAAAGTCCTTGGCCATTGGAGGAATCGGCGCGGTGCCATGCGCAGAAACGACCTTATGAAGATCGAAACCAAGTTCGTGCAATTTGTGCATCGCCGTCTCGATCGACCTTGCGACGACCTGAAGGACACCTGCGATACTTCGTGTCGGAGCGACACAGAGAGTGGTTTGGTCGATGCCAACCCCACATTCGGTGGCGATCCAATGGAGAATTTCAGGCGATGGAATCTCGTCGCATTCGAGTACCCCGACGGCGCAAGGCGACGGATCATCGATACCCAGTTGATCGAGTACTTCTTCGCGCTTTCGCTTTGCTCGCATGGGGCCTGAGCCCATGGCGAAGAATTTGCCTTGAGCGACCTTCCAACCTGCATACTGAGCAGCCATGCAAGCCGACACAGGGTCGTCGGTGGTAACCTGCAGCGTTGGACCTTGCCAAACTCCTGGATCTGCCGGGGCGATTTGGACGTTTGCCAAATCCGCCATACAGATTCTCGCCAGGAGCAGACCTGCTTCCAATCCGCCAGGGACTTGGCAGCCAAAATCTAGAATGCGGCCATGATTTTTGGACGATTGCTCCTGGATTCTCAGTCGAGACAGGTTGGGTAAGACCTGCCTATCGATCAATTCCATGGCCGATATGTTGAGCGATGTGGGCAAGTTACTTGTCCTTTTTGTCGCCCGGTGAACCGGCCGCTGCGGCTGCACCTTCGAGAATCATCGCACGTTTCAGAGTGATCGGTTCGAGGGGAACGTCGCTACTGCCTTTGACCCGTCCAGTCTTGACCTTGGCGATCTGATCGACGACCTCTTCACCTTTGACCACTTTGCCAAAAACGCAGTAGCCGTAGTTGTCTTGGGAGTATTTACGATCCAAGGGGCGATTGTATTTGAGGTTGATATAGAACTGGGAAGTGGCGCTGTGGGGGGCCGGTGTACGGGCCATCGAGAGGGTCATCCGTTCGTTTTTCAGACCGTTTCCGCCTTCGTTTTCGATCGGATCTGCGGTCGGCTTTTCTTTCATGTCTTCGGTTAAGCCACCGCCTTGTACGACAAAATCGGCGATCACTCGGTGGAAAATAGTCCCGTCGTAATGTCCCTTTTTGACATAGCTCAAGAAATTCGCCACCGTTACGGGAGCTTCTTTCTCAAAGAGCTCGACCTCGATATCCCCTTTGCTCGTTTCAAGTAGCACTCGCGGGTTTTGTGCGAAGGCACAGGAACCTAAGTTACAGGCCAGGAGCATCGCCCCAGCAAAGGCGCCCTTGATGAACGATCCGGCCGAGAATTGAACAGTCCAGTTCGGCATGAGATTTCTCCATAAGTGATGTTGGGGAAGTGTTTTCGTCGCTGTATGGTTCGTTATGATAGCCCCTGCGGTTCACAGGATCGACAGCTAATGGCCAGAAAGTTGTCCTCGAAAAGGGATTCCAGATGCTTTTTCAACGTTTTGCTTTCCAATCCGTATCGATCCGAGTGGTCGCGGTCCTTTGCTTGATCCTCGGGCACTTGAGTGTGGCGCAAAAGAGCCTCTGGGGTGCCCCTCAGGAGCCCTCGGTTAGTGCGGTAATTCGATCTCCGATGACGATCGCCGAGCGGTCAAATTATCTTGCTACATCGCGAGAGTCAGACGTTTTGGAGTTCCTTGAAAAATTATCCGCCGCTCATTCGGTGGCCAAGCTTGTTGATGTCGGCCAGACCCACGAGCACAGGCCGCTGTGGACGTTGGTCGTTTCGAAAGAAAAGTTTAATCCCTTGCCGCTGGCCAAAGACGATCCGAGGATCGTGATCGTCATGATCGGAGGAATCCACAGTGGGGAATGCGATGGCAAGGAGGCTCTTATGGCACTTGCTCGCGACGTGCTCAAGGGGAGCAAACCCGATTGGCTTGAGCGTTGCGTGCTGGTCTTTTTGCCAAATTTCAATGCCGACGGCAACCAACGCGTCGGGCCGATGCACCGGCCTGGTCAGGAGGGGCCGGCGCTTGGAATGGGAACGCGAGAAAACGCTTTGGGCCAAGACCTCAACCGAGACTTTATCAAACTCGATACGCCTGAAGTCCGTTCGTTGGTTCGAATGCTCGACGTTTGGCAAGCCGATGTGCTGATCGATGCGCACACAACCAACGGATCGCTCCATCGTTACGACATGACCTATGGATTGCCTCACAATCCTGCGATCGATTCGGATTTGGCTCAGTGGTTGCGCCATGACTTCATGCCCGGTGTCGAAGCCAGAATGCTTAAGCGAGATTGCCCGGTGTTTCCTTATGGGAACTTCAATCGGGATCACACGGTCTGGGAAAGCTATGGTTTTGAGCCCCGCTACAGCACCGAATACATGGCCTTGCGAGGTAAGATTGGAATCCTCGTGGAATCTTACTCCTATGCGAGTTACCAGCGTCGAATCGAAGCCTCGTATGCCTTTATCGAGGAATGCATCGAGGGGCTTTGCGATAAGGGTGCCAAGGTTCGTCAGCTTGTAAGCAAAGACGTTTATGGGCCACCCAAGGGGGTTTTTATTCAAGGCAAGATCGAGCCTTCGGAGGCTCAGGCGAAAGTCGCAGGTTACAGGTGGTCTGAGGGGCAAGTCGGTTTTCCTTCTCCGAAAGACCGACGGCGTATCAAGGAAATGGATCCGACGGAGTACACCGTTCATTTGGCAGTCGATGCGGTAGGAACTTTGCAAGTCGACGCACCGCTTGCTTACTACATTCCTAAAGAATATTCCTGGCTTGCCAGCCGCGTTCGGTTGCATGGAATCCCGATGATCGAGGTCTCCGGACAAGCCACGGCACAGACACAACGCTACCGAATTGCGGAGCGCAAGGATCTTTCGGAATTTCAATTCCGCAAGATGGCTAAGTACGAAGTTTCGCTAGAGGAGATTTCGGAGCAACTGGGTTCGGGTTGGATTGTTCCGACAAGCAACGCGTTGGGAAAATTGACGACTTACATCTTGGAGCCCCATTCCGAGGAGTCCCTAGCCATGTGGGGGTTTCTCGACCCGGAGCTTCGCAAGGACTCGATCTATCCGATTCGGCGTTTGTCTTCGATGCCGAGCTTTAGCACCAACAGAGAGCTCAACGCTTTGACGCTCAAGGAACTCAAAGCAAGTAGCATTCGAGGAGAACGATTGACCATGGAAAAGCTCTTTGCGGCCAATCGTAAGGTTCCTTATTTTGGAGTACCCAGTCCGCTACCCAGATGGATGCCCCATGGGGAAAGCTACTTGGTTCGAAGAGAGAATCGCTGGATGCATATCGATGCATCCACCGGAGCGATGCATCCGTGGGAGTCCCCATTGAAGATGGTCGAAGCGTTAGGAAAGCTTCCCGAGTTTGGCGATGGGGCAGCCACACCCTATGGCAGGCAGATCGAACTATTTAACGACACGCTTGAACAAGCCTTGGTCGAGCACAAACAGGATCTCTATTTCTACGATTTGCCCAGCGATCAAGCGATCCGCTTGACCGAATCACCGGATGAGAAAGAGGAGCTTTTTGAGCTGAGCCCTAGCAAACGGCATGTTGCCTTTGTCCAAGGTCAGAATCTGTGGGTGGTCGATTGCAAATCCAGGCAGATCAAACAACTCACCGAAGATGGCGGTGGAGAAATCCTGTGTGGGAAACTGGATTGGGTCTATCAAGAAGAAGTCTATGGACGAGGGCAGTTCAAGGCCTATTGGTGGAATCCTGATGGAACCAAGATCGCTTATCTACGATTGGATGAAACGCCCGTACCGAATTTTGTCATCGATGATGCGATTCCTTTTGCTCAGAGAATCGAAAACATGCGGTATCCTAAGGCTGGGCAGCCCAATCCTAGGGTCGAGCTCAAAGTGGTTGACATCGCAACAGGTCAGATTCAAGACGTACCACTGACCATCAGCGACCCCGAAGATCGGCTGGTCGTACGTGTTGGCTGGAAACCAGGTAGCGCGGATCAACTGGTCTATCAGATCCAAAATCGGATTCAGAACACGCTCGATTTGGTTTTGTACGACTTAAAAGCTGCTAGTTCTCAGACCCTAGTTCACGAGGAGTCCGAGGCTTGGGTCGATGTGATCGATGTACCGCGCTGGTTACCCGATGGGAGCTTTGTATGGATTAGCGATAGCCAAGCTGGACGTAGGCATATGTTCCATATAGGCATGGATGGAACCAAGCGAGCCCTCAGCAATGGGCAATGGGATGTCAAAGAGATTCTCTCGGTGAGCGACTCGGGCAAGGTGATTTGGTTCACTGGCCATCGGAGTGCTCCGACCCATACCGACGTGCTGCGGCTCTCATTGGAAAGCGGACTGATCGAGGACATGTCAGGGCAGGTCGGTTCGCATCGCGTTTCGGTTCATCCGACTGGGAGTTATTATCTGGACTCTTGGAGCGACCTATCGAACCCGGCTCAGATCTGGCTCAAAGATCGCGAGGGCAAACCGCTGAGGTTGGTTAGCGAGTACAGATCAGATCGATTTGATTATGTAGCCACTGCAGGTCCCGAACTGATTCAAATCCCGGCTAGGGATGGTCAAAAACTCCAAGGTCTTTTGTATAAGCCGACGGAGGGATTCGATAGCGCCAAGGGTTCCATGCCTGTGGTGATCTATGTCTATGCTGGACCATCGGCTCCGACAGTCGAAAATTCCTGGACCCATCGTAGTGATCTGTGGCATCGGTATCTTACCGACCAAGGGATCGCGGTAATTTTGTGCGACAATCGATCCGCACTAGGAAGAGGCAATGCAGACACTTGGAAGATCTACAAAGATCTAGGGGCGTTGGAGTTAAGTGATCTTGAGGACACCGTAGCATGGCTCGGGACTCAAAAGTGGGCCGATACCAAACGGCTGGGGATATGGGGCTGGAGCTATGGCGGTTATTTCACGGCTTATGCGATGACCCACAGCAAACTCTTCCGTGCGGGAATCGCCGGAGCTCCTGTAACCGACTGGAGAAACTACGATTCGATCTACACCGAGCGGTACATGAGCACTCCGCAATTGAATCCTGAGGGCTACAGAAGTTCCTCCGTTGTCGAAGCTGCCGGGAATCTTCATGGTCAACTCATGCTCATCCACGGCGAGATCGACGACAATGTCCACATGACCAATACGTTGCAGTTGGCTTATGCCTTGCAAAAGGCCGGCAAGCAATTCGAACTGATGGTGTATCCCAAGAGTCGCCATGGGATTACAGATCCACAGCAGGTCCATCATCAATTCCAAATGATGACAGACTTTTGGATCCGAAACCTACTAGGTGCGGAGGCTAAAGATCAGTCGAAATAAGTCTTTGGTTTGGGGGGCGGGAAAAGGAACCTAAGCGGACCTATTTCGATAGCGGCTTGAGCCCAAGGACCGGACTCTGCGCGAGGCCTGGGTTACAGCCCGCTCGACAGCCTTGATCTTCGAGTAGACACGGTAACGGTTTTGAAAGCGGCTTAGCGACCGACGATACTTGAGAAAGAACATAAACGTTTCGGCGAAGTCCTCACTGGCGTTGGTCGTAGCATAGTCGGTGATGAATTCGTCCAGGAGATATCCGTAGAAGAAATTCAGTTGGCCTTTGGCGCTTCGGCAACGCTTCTTGCCCGCTAGGTACTCAGGATTCCTTTTGAGGGCCTTTCGCCAATGGGTGTAGGGAGTTGGGTTGCAATTGGTGTAGGCAGCACCGAAGGCCCTAGGAAACCACTCGCCTCGAAAAAACGCTGGGTCGTGGAAATACCAAGCGTGGGCGTATTCGTGGCGGATCGTATCGCAGAGGGTCAAACCGGGTTTGCGCGGTTGGTGAGGCAGATCCCTGGGCAAATAGATCACTCCGGGGCGATATCCCCACTTGGCGTAGTGCCCGACTTGTTCGAACACATAGCCGCGCTCGCCAACGCTCTTGTCCCCAGAGATGATCAATTCGACCACATCTAGGTACAAGCCATCGGCGAGCAACCCGACTTGTGCGAGTTCGTGGCGGACTTGGTTGTAAGCTCGATCGACATTAGCCATGGGATGCAAAAACAAATACGGGTCAGAACGCGCATCCCTGCTTGAAATGTCTGCTTGCTAGTCTGCTTGGAGACTCCCTCCCGATCAACTGCCAATCCATGAAAATCCGTTAACCCCCACTTAAGGGGTAGTTGCATCGGGTAGCATTAGCCCGGTTGCTAGAAGCATCCGGTAGGGGGATTATTCGATAGGAGGCTCAAAATCGGCCAGGGATGTACAGTCTTAGAAGCAACGTAACCTGATATTCGATAATACTTTGCGAAAAATAAATCGCCCGCATCTAGAGGGGACAGACCCCGATCTACGGGGGACAGACCCCGATTTAGGACGCCGAGCCGCGAGGATGCTTGCATTAGTTTTTTGTTTTCTATTGCATTGCCAGTGGCCAAACCAATACAATAGTCGGCGTCGACTTTGGTGACCCATGGATCGACCTGTATACTGGCCAGAGGTGTTGTCTGGGCAATTTTTCCCTCAAGCCAGAAAGTGCCGACTGTGAAAACGAAACCTACCACTTGCTTGATCCCCAAAGCCTTTGTGGTTCTTGCACTGTTGGCTTGGGCAGGCCCCTTACAATCGTTTGCTGACAACTCGGACTCCAAGGAGTTGTCCAAAGCCGCCAGTTGGAAGTGGTCTAGCGGCCAAGTTTGGCTGGAACGCTTTTTGGGTTGGATCGAATCGACTGGAACGGGTGATTCGAAGGTTCCAGCCAGGGAATCGGCAAATCGACTCGCCGATTTTCGTGGAATTGAACTCCACGAGGCCGTCTTACAATTGGCCGGGAAGATTGATCCTGCAGTGGCCGAATTTCTTCGATCCCTCGAAGAGCCTTGGTCTACCGACACCTATCAAAAACTCGATGCTCAGCTAAGTTCTTTGATCGCAAACGGGGCGTTGCCTGGCTGGATTAAACCTGAATTGCAATTGGCCTTCTGCCGACGTTTGATCCAAAATAACTGGATCGATGAGGCTTGGTCGAGGCTGCAGACGTTGGAACTCGATAGCCTTAGCGATCCTTCGAGTTGGCTCTTTTCTGCAGCGGTTTGCCAGCACTTTTTGCTTCAGAAACAGCCATGCGTCGAGTCTCTCAAGAAGCTTCTAGAACGGGAAACTGAGATTCCAACACGGTATGCGATCACTGCCAAACTGATGCTAACGGACATCGAGCCGCTCAAAGAAAACTCGCTTGACGAGGTGGCTCGGATGATGAACGACGTGGAGCGCCGTCTAGCTTTAGGCAGGACTGGCAAACAGGTGCGAGATCAAGAACAGGCGATTGTCGAAAAACTTGATAAGTTGATCGATCAGCTCGAACAGCAGCAACAACAGCAGCAGAAGCAGCGGCAGCAGCAGCAACAACAACAGCGGCAGCAACAGAAACAACAGCAACAACAACAGCAAGCCGCTGACGATTCGATGCCCGGGGGGGGGGATGGCCAAGGTGCTGTTGACGACAAGGACATTGGGGACAAGTCCGGTTGGGGGAACTTGCCCCCTGCGGCACGACAAGAGGCTTTGCAAAGCATGACCAAGGATTTACCGAGCCACTATCGTGAGGTGATCGAAGCTTACTTCAAGCGGCTCTCGAAAACCCCAGATAAATAGCCTCTAAAGGGCGGTTATCTCGGGCTTTCTCGTTCGTGACAAGACGCTGCGTTGCTGTTACGATGTTCGGCTAGCGATTACCAGAGTTGTCTGGCTATCGCGAGCACTATGTTTATTCCTTGTCCTGCTGTCATCCGTTAGGCAAATTATGTCTGAACTCAATGAAGTCTCCGAGCGCAAAGCCGAGATTCGCAAGCAAGCCCACGAGAACCGCCGCACCCAGGCCGATAAAGATGGCGTTTCTGTCTTGATCGTCGATCGCTTTATGAAACTCCCTGAGTATGCATCGGCAAAGACTGTGATGTTCTATGTCGATGTTCGGGACGAGGTTCGCACACGGCACGCGCTGCCAGAGGCTCTAAAGACCGGCAAGCGGATCGTCGTTCCGTATTGCGTCGATGGTGAGCTAGAGCTTTTTTGGCTCGAGTCGATGGACGAGCTGGAGTTAGGGATGTATCGGATCCTTGAACCCAAGGCTGAGCTTCGGACAGTCGCATCCAAGAAACTCCAGCCCGAGGATCTCGACTTGATCATGGTTCCTGGGGTTGCATTCGACCGAAGTGGAGGCCGCACCGGCCATGGCAAAGGTTACTACGATAAACTTCTAGAGCATGCCAAACCGCAAACACCTTTGGTCGCTTTGGCCTTCGATTGCCAATTGTTTGACGAGATACCGATGGACTCGCACGATATCTACATGGATAAAGTGGTCACTGAATCGGCGGTCTACAACGGTCGTGGCAGGAACTGATCATGGACTCACCAAGTCAGCAATCGATGAATGAACCTTGGAAAAATCCACGTTGGCAAGAAATCGTCGATGACACTTATGCCGAGGCCTTTCGAAGCCTCTATGCAAGGGTCTTGGTCACTGCACGAGATCGCAAATGGCTCGTGGCAGCTTGCCAAAAGGCCACCGGACATGCTAGCAGTACAATCTTGTGCGATTGCGAAGCGGGGATCGAAGGAATCCTCGATGGGAAATCTGTAGGTCAGGAAACGCCCGATGGACGCATCGGGGCGTATCTTCAGTTCCATGTTCCGCGCTTTCGCAAGGATCGCGTCGAGCATCTCGAGCGCGTTCTCTTGGCCCGATTGTCCCAAAACATCTTGACCTGCCCAACGACCCGTTTGTTCAACGCTTTGGATACGGATCCTTATTACAAGCTCGGTCGCAAAATCGCTTTCTTTGGCGATGGCCATGAGTTTCGTAGCGAGATGTTCGGACAAAAAGGTTGGACGATTCCAACTCTCGGAGGTGAGTTCTTCTTGTCTCGCCGATTCGGGTATGCTGATGGAATCATGGGAGGAAACCTATGGTTCCTAGGACGCTCCGAGGATGCCGCGATCGAAGCGGCCGATCGCGCAGCTCGTGCTGCCGATGCCGCTGCTGACGTGATTACCACCTTCCCCGGTGGTGTTGCCGCTAGCGCAAGCAAAGCCGGCAGCAAATACAAATTCCTCATCGCAAGCACTTACGCTGAATACTGTCCTACTCTGAAACAAAAGCTAGGCCCCCAATCACGAGTCCCCGACCAAGTCGAGTCCATCATGGAAATCATCGTCAATGGTTCCACGCTCGAAGCTGTCTCCAAAGCGACCTATGCGGCCATCGATGCAGCACTGGAGGTAGAAGACATAGTACGAATCTCCGCTGGTAACTACGGAGGAAGATTAGGAAAATCGTTCGTCTATCTGCACCCGGACAAACATCCGACTTAACAAGTGCGAGTAGGTTCAAGACGAGTTATTTCTTTGAACTGCCTAAGTTTTCGGTTCGCTTGCGTTGCAAATGCTTTTCTTTGATTTCACCCGCCTTTCGTGCCTCTGACATCCAGTGGGTCGATTGCGATACTGCGGTGACTCGCACTGCCTGAGTATCGATCGTGCCACTTGCTAAGCGAACGTTTGAATCCGCCGTCGCGATACTTTCAAGTGCTTGTCGGCTTGCGTGATTTCCCTGAGTCTCATTTTTCAAACCAAGAGTTAACGGAGTTTGCGAAGTGGTTTTCAATGCGACAACTTTTACTGGAGCGTTCCACTCTGAGGCTAAAACTTCATCGCTATCGCTAGGTGCAGATTTAAAAACTTCTGGCTCTTTAGGCAGTGACATCGATTGATCATCAAGCGCATAGCTCGGTGGCTGAGTCCACGTATCGCACTCTATTGCCGATCTTTGTATTGCCGAGCTTTTGGCTTCGAATCGGTCACCTGCTTTGCTCAGTGGCATCATCACGAGGGTTTGAAGCGATGGGATGTGAAATCCTTGACAACAAGCCTGCCCCAAAGCCGAAGATGATTCTTGGAGGGAGAATGCTCCCAACAGCAGTCCCAACTTGATGATTGAAATCCAATATCTGACCATTGCTTGGTTTCCGGGTGTAATGAATCGGCCCTTTGAAGATCGAACAGGAAAAGACATCCTGTCCAGTACGACCCCAACAGCCGTCAAACTCAACCCAAACCCCCAGCGGGTTGTGCAAACCCGATTTGCAAAGGTTTTCACGGCAAAAAACCATCCTGTTGTTCTAACTGAAACCTCTTAGGCTCATGGAATCGAGGTTCCCAAGACGATCAAATTTAACAGCATTACCGGAAATAACGATCGCAACGCGTTTGACGATCGGCATTGAATGCATGGATATTCCGTAAGCACTCTCGTGGCGAAATGATCGCGATGAAACCCAGGGCGAAAAGAAATTCTGCACAGAAACGCTTGCAAGTGAGCTTTCGTCTCCGTTTACTCGCGGCTTTAGTTTCAGCTTCAATCACAGGCTGCCAAACTCCCGCTTGGTGGGCTTATCGTAGCCTGGACTGCGTTCCTCGGACGGCTGACAATGTCGCTACGGAGTACCTGCAAACCTGTGGTGAAGTTCCATCTGTGAACACACAGCCAGTAGCTTCGAGCGATCCGCTGAAGCTTCCGCCACAGTTGCCTGGAACTCAAACTCCAGACCTTATTGCACCTCTTCGCGATAAACTCGACCCGCAGGCCTATCGAGAGGAGCTCAAGCGGCTTTATCCGGAGCCTTCAGCGATACCAACCAACACGATGGCTATGCCTGAGGCGACTGCGGGCGTATCGGCGCTGGAGTCACTCCATGAGCTAGCAAGGCAGAATCATCCGGGCCTCAAAGCTGCTGCCGCCGATGTCGAGGCGGCCCGCGGCTTGATGATCCAAGCGGGATTGCCACCGAACCCTAGTGTTGGTTACCAGGCCGATACGGTCCGTACACTCAACACACCGGGTTACCATGGTGCTTACCTCCAGCAGACGATTATCACTGCCCAGAAGCTTGGTCTAGCAGCCGAGGCTGCTGCGGTCGACTATGCCAACGCGACGGTCCAGCAGCGTAAGACTTGGGTTACGGTGATGACGGAGATTCGCAGGGCATACTTCGATGTTCTTGCTGCAAGACAACGGATGGTTCTTGCGAGTGCTTTCTTCGAATTAACGCATCGGGCTTACGAGGCTCAGATTCAACTTGTAACTGCTGGTGAAGCCGCTCCTTATGAGCCACTACAACTACGAGTTATCCTGACCCAAGCTCGAGCATCGGTGATCAAATCCCAACAGGAATCGATCGCGGCTTGGAGGCGACTGGCTGCCGCAGTGGGTTGTCCGGATCTTCAGGCCACGCCGATCGATGGGCGGATCGATTGCAGTGTTCCTGCGATCCAATACGAAGAAGCGTTAGCCCGCATGAACGCCGTTCACACCGATCTTGAAATTGCAGAGAATGCGGTCCGCAAACAACAAACGCTCGTGACACTGGCCGATCGTCAAGTGATCCCGGATGTCAATGTCGGATTTGTACTACAGCGAGATTACACCTTTGAGCCTGGCGCGACGACTTACAATCTCATGCTCGGAGGTGATCTGCCGGTACTCAATCGCAATCAGGGTAATCGTATTGCTCGAAGGGCTGAAGCAGTCAGGGCCAGCCAACAGGTTCAACAGACGCGAAACACCCTAACCGCAGCACTCGCGAGTGCTTTTGGAAAATACGAGGCCAATCGGCAATTGGCCGAGTCATTCCAAGCCGAGGCGCTTCGCGATCAAGTGCGCGCCTACCGAGGGGTCTATCAACGCTATCTGGCCGATCCTTCGAGCGTCAGCTTTAACGACGTGATTGTCGCTCAGCAAACGGTTGCCCAAGTGCTCAATCAATACCTTGATATCCTAGAGTCCCAGTGGCAGAGTTTGGTGGATATCGGAGAGTTGCTCCAAGTGGATGATCTGATGGAATTAGGACCGTTGTCTCAAGTTGCCAGCGTCCCTGATATCACGCAGGAGCTGGAAACGAAAGCCTCAGGGTCACCAAGTCCATAAAGAATCCTTTGCAAAAAACGGGTTCTTTTGGTATTTTCGTGGGTAGATGCTCGGCTTTCTCGTACTCAGCCTCGCGGTACTCGTACTCGTACTCGTACTCGTACTCGAAAACGCCTGAATCGATTCAAGTCGATCACCTTTTCCGGAAAGCAGAAACCCCGGTATTTGGCCTTTTTGTCAACCAAATCCCGATACTTCTCTTCGAGTACGAGTACGAGTACCGTTTCACTGAGTACGAGTACGAAACGAACCAGTGGTATGAATTGCCAGCCACGTTAATGCCGGATGGACCTCAAAAAATGGGCTCTTTAGGTAAATGGTTCTTCAGACCTTGTAGTACTCTCGGTACCAAGCGACAAATTGAGCGATCCCGTCCTCAATCTTGGTCTTGGGTCTAAACCCAACAGCCTCGGCAAGCGAATCCACATCGGCATAGGTCGAAAGAACATCGCCCGGTTGCATGGGTAAGTATTGCAGATTGGCTTTTTTACCGATGGCCTTCTCGAGCACTTCGATAAAGTAAGACAATTCGGTGGGCTGATTGTTACCGATGTTGTAGATGCGATAAGGGGCTGAGCTTGTCGACGGATCAGGATTTGCGTTATCCCAAGCCGGGTCTGGCTGAGGGATTTTGTCCATCAAAGGAATCATCGCGTCGACGATATCGTCGACATAGGTAAAGTCTCTTTTCATTTTGCCGTGGTTGTAGACCTCCAATGTCTTGCCTTCTAAAATGGCTTTAGTGAATTTGAACAGCGCCATATCGGGTCGTCCCCATGGTCCATAGACCGTGAAGAAACGCAGACCCGTGCAAGGAATCTTGTAGAGATGCGCGTAGCAATGAGCAAACATCTCGTTGGATTTTTTCGTCGCCGCATAAAGACTCACTGGATGATTTGTGGAATGCGAGGTCGAAAAAGGTTGCTGAGAGTTAAGCCCGTAAACACTAGAACTACTTGCAAAGATGAGATGCTCGATGCTTTGGTGACGACACCCTTCGAGGATCGTCAAAGTACCGTCGATGTTCGATTTGGTGTAGGCATAGGGATTTTCAAGCGAGTACCGAACGCCAGCTTGCGCCGCCAGATGGACGACCCGATCGAATCGATGGGATTGGAATAACTTCGATATGCCTTGACGATCTTCGAGCTCCAACTGGTGGAATTCGAAATTCGCATGGGACTTTAGAAGCTTCAGTCGATTAAGCTTGAGCTCCACATCGTAGTAGTCATTGATGCTATCGACGCTGATGACTCGATGGCCCAAGTTCAAGCAACGCTTGGCAAAGTGATAACCAATAAAACCCGCTGTGCCGGTAACAAGGATCGTTTTCATGAAAATCTTACAAAAATTGATCGATTGAGGGTAAGTCCGCTTCTTTTGAAATCTGCCACTTACCCGAGTTGATACACCGGCTGACCCAGGACCTGAGCGTCGCCAAATTGTAAACAACCCCTGTGACCGTCCAAGGTGTTACTTTGAGGAATTCTCGCCAGTTCGGCTGGTTCCAGCACCATAGGATTTGCATGCTGGTTTCACCACCGTTACCAAACCGATGGATTTTGCTAAGGCAATGATCCTCAGAACCCAAGCTTTTTACAAAGAGATCTCCATCGATCCAACGGACATCGGAAGACTCGGAATTCCAAACGATCCTGCGGTCATTACCTTGGTTCGTTTTTGTCTGCGCGAGCGCCAACCGATGGATAAGAGCACGATGCATTGGGGAAATCCCCATGCACTCCCAATGCTGCTCGAATCGATCTGAACCTGCGATCGACTTGCACACAATCTCATCAATGTGACTCATGGTGTGCCGCCGCAAGACGATTCAGAAGCGAATACTGGCTGAGCGGCAAGCACCGTCGTATCGCAACCTACAGTCAACTTGGCTTGGCCACATGCATGTGGAACTAGAGCCGATTGCCCGGTACGAAGTTCGATTTGCCCATGATCCGTTTCGAGCGTCGCTGTACCCTGGGGCACCGCAACGATTTGGCAGGTTGACAAATCAAGTTCGTAAATCGCCGATTGACTAAGTCGCGTCAATCGGAACTTATCGCAATCGACCAACTTCTCTCCCAAACCAAAACCTCTGGAAACAGGCAAGATCGGATCTACGGGGCCTCGGTCAAAGTCAATCACCTCCAAAGCTTGCTCGATATGCAGCGGTCTTGGACTTCCAGATGCATCGACCCTGTCCCAATCGTAAAGCCGAAAGGTGCAGTCGCTGGCTTGTTGTATCTCCGCGACAACAAGCCCTGCACCCAGCGCGTGGACCGTGCCGGCGGGAATAAAAATGCAATCCCCTGGTGATGGCATCAGAGCATGCAAACAATCCTCGGTCTTTCCGGCACGAATGGCTTGCGCTAAATCCGCTTGAGAAACTCCGTCTTTGAGCCCAGCATAGAGCATTGAACCGGGCTGAGCATCGATGATGTACCAGGCTTCCGTCTTACCTAGATCCGGAGTTTCCATCTGCGAACCATAAGCATCATCGGGATGAACTTGGACACTCAGTACGTTCTGGCAGTCGAGATACTTGAGCAATAGTGGAAACCTAGAAATCGCCTCAACTGGCCTAGCGCTGCCAATCGAGCTGTAAGATCGACTACCTAGGATCGCCACAGGATGCTCTTGGACCAGTTGCCCAAGCGACCAGCCTTGCCAAGGCCCAGCCTGGACGATCGACTGACCTTGGGGATGGTCGACGATCTCCCAGCTCTCTGCCCAAATCCCTTCGGCAGGCAGGTTTTTACCGAGTTTTGTGGCAAGTCGCCGTCCTCCCCAAAGGTACGACCGGAAAAGTGGCTCGAAGACTAAGGGAGGAAATGCCTGAAACATGGATTGCCAAATTGAGTGATTCTATCAAAGCTGGTTAGAATTCTAGACCGCATCGGATAGCTTTCGATGCAGTTAAAAGCATTGTAGTCGCGTTTTTCCAGAAGAGAGGGGATCCGCACCCGATGAAAGGTGACGATCTTTTTGAAAAAAGTTCGATGACGTTCGGCGAGCATCTCGAAGAACTCCGCATCGCACTCGTGAAATCCTCGATATGGCTAGCCCTGGGATTGCTCGTTGGCCTGCTCCTAGCCACTCGCGTCGTTTCCTACATGCAAGGCCCTTTGGAAAAGTCCCTCGAGAACTTTTACAAGAAACAATCCATCCAGGAGATGTCCAAGTCCTCTGGAGGCGAAGTCCCAGAGGATTTGCAAGCTTGGATGAAAGCCAACAAGGTCGTCAGTCAGTACGTTTGGATCGATCCCAGAAGGCTGCTTTTGAAGAATCCCGAGCCTTCTTCGAGCCAGGACACACAAGACACACTCGGCACACTCGACACACAAAAGCCGATGGCCGAGTATCTGGCAAACGCAGACTCGGAAGGATTACCAGATCCGTCAAAGATGATGAAGGTTCGAATGTTCATCGGAGTCAAAGCCAGCACGGAAGCACTTGGATTGCAAGAGCCTTTCATGATTTGGCTTAAAGCTGCCTTTGTCGTGGCCGTAGTCGTTGCAAGCCCGGGGATCTTCTATCACCTTTGGCAATTCGTCGCTGCAGGTCTGTATCCCCACGAGCGCAAGTACGTTTACTTTTTCTTGCCCACAAGTTTGATTCTGTTTTGGTCGGGAGCTTTTCTCGCGTTCTTTGTTATCTTCCAACTGGTCATCGACTTCCTTTTGGATTTCAACGCGAGTATGGGGATCGGCGCATCGCCCAGGCTTACCGACTACATGTCGTTTGCTCTGTTTTTGCCTCTTGGGTTTGGCATCGCATTCCAATTGCCTCTTGCGATGCTCGTCCTGGAACGCTTGGGGGTCTTATCCGTAGAAACTTATTTGAGCCAATGGCGAATCGCCGTTCTTGCCATCGCATTTATCTCGATGATTTTGACTCCCGCCGATATGGCCAGCATGATCGGGATGGGCGTGCCACTTGTTGCCCTCTATTTCTTAGGAATAGCCATGTGCAGGTACTTGCCCCGCGCTGCGATGCAGACCTCGACTGTGGGGGAGCCGCGCTAGTGCTTCTGGGCGATGAGTGACCTAGTAGAACGAACCAAGCTGTTCCGAGAATTCCCCCTCTCGGTTCGTATTGCCCAGCGATCTTGGATCACGGCACTTGCAATCCCCGTTTTGTCGATCAGGGTTCTTGCAAAAATCAAGGTTCCCTGGGTGGTTCAAACCATCCTTGGGATCGCTGGACTCCTCGCATTTGTTGGCTTTCTAGCCACCTGCTGGGTGATCATTCGCTACCCTTTTATCGGGATGGTCGACGCGGCCGACGGAGATCTATACGCCAAGTATATCGAGAAGACTTCGTTGCTAATCAAAAAGTTCGTCGGCCTATGCCTGGCGATCGGATTAGGAATCAGCCTATACATTCCGATAGCCGACGGAAGAATCACCGGCGCCGAACTCCTATGGATGACATACGCTGGCATTGACCTAATTTTCGTCCTTTTTTTATTGATGAAATACCATCGGTTCGATCACCCTACGACCGCGACGTTACTGCGATGCAGCATGGGCCTGGGCGTTTTGTTCTTCCCGCTCTTTCTACCGGCAGTCATCGTAGGATCCGGGCGCGCTAAGCGGCTTTTGGGCGAAGCTCAAGAACAACTTACCAATTGAAGTCAAATCGCATCGCCAGCAGATCCGAGACCGTAGCCCCATAGAGCGTCTGATCCGTCGTGATCGGATGAATCCAATCAAACATCCATCGCGTCCGATCACTCCAATACCAGTTGAATCCGACCGTAAGATCGTTGTAACGACCCGCATTGAGCTGATTCATATCCAAAAACGACCAACGTGACTTGAGCTCCAAGGCACCTGGACGGAACTCCCCACGCTTGAACCGAAAATTCTCAAAAGGAGCGTTGCGGCCAAATTGAGCTCCATGCTGTCCGAATCGCTCGAAGATGCGACTCTCTCCGGTGACGAACCAACTGGTATGCACATAAGCCCCATTGAGGGTGGGGTTATCTCCATTGAGCATCTGTACGGTACCCAAGAAAGCTTCGGATTGCACCGCAAAACGCCCCAGAACAATCGCCGTCTCGACGTTGCCAGAGGTGTAAGTGTCCGCTTTGAGTAGCCCGGAATCGATCAATCGCGGACCTTCGGATACCTGCGGACGAGTCCGGATCCGTATCCGATCATCATTGTCGTCGGAAAATAGAACACCCAAGCCTGTGTGCACCAGCCGCCGCGACTTGGGCTGGTCGTTATCATAAGGCAACCAAGTCAGCCGCCCGCTGACGCGGTAGCCTTGGTTATCGTCGAGCCGCTTTTTAAACCCTTCGCTGATGCTGTCAAAGAAGCATCCGGTTGTCCAAGTCAATCGCTCGTCCTGCGAACAATTGTAAAAAGCAAATCCAACCTCGCGATCCGCAGCAAACACCGTCTGCGTTGGAATCGATCGCTCGAGAAAAATATTGTTCGTGTCGTTGGTGACCTGCTCTAGGCTGTAAGGGACAAAGAAGTTACCGATACGAAACCGTCCCAAATAAGGGATCTGGTTCATCGAAAAATAAGCATCTTTGACTTGGGGTGTCAG
>Ga0315904_10001261_pt1 | contig 39861 bp, 66 predicted proteins | sample LakEriMetagenome_6_FD_203529 | JGI IMG/M metagenome (GOLD analysis project Ga0315904, IMG submission 203529) | Freshwater fungal communities from buoy surface, Lake Erie, Ohio, United States - Buoy 12 MA120 | ecosystem: Environmental > Aquatic > Freshwater > Lake | place: USA: Lake Erie, Ohio... | reverse complement strand
AAGTGAGTGTCACATTTTTTGTGGAAGGCATCAGCCGACCACAAGGCAGCAAGCGATCACTTGGCAATGGTCGCATGGTTGAATCCAGTCCACACCTAAAGCCGTGGCGAAGTGACGTTCGCTTTACAGCGCAGCAGAATCGCCCCGGCGAATGGAATTCAGCACTACCAATGTCTGTCAGTCTTGCTTTCTGCTTTCCCCGGCCAAAGTCGCATTACAACAGCAAAGGCATTCTGACTACTAAGGCTCCAGCTAGGGCAACCAGCAAAAGCATTGGTGACATCGACAAGCTAACTCGAGGCATCCTTGATGCCTTGACCACTGTCCTATTCGACGATGATTCACAAGTCATCGAAGTTAACGCATACAAGCGCTACTGCTCGCCATCCGAGCGGCCTGGCGCAATTATCACCTGCACACCTATTCAATGACCTATCCAAACCTTGCAGGCGTTATCACCAAGGATGACGTTTACAGCAAAGGCAGCGGCAGCTATGCAGCCTCCTATGTTGCCTGGGCTCGCATTGCAAACTACCTGCACACAAATGCACCTGGCTGGGAGTTTCACCTAAAGCAAACTCAAGACAGCGGACACATCTGGAAAGCTCCTGATGGCACTGGTTACCTGATTGGATATTTCACTGGTCCAGAGGATCAAGCGACGGCAGACTTCCCGTTTCCGATCATGGACAACCGAAACAATGCCATTCAGTATGACAAGATCAGTGCGCGAGCATTGACAGATGCACACCGTCGAGCACTGTGCGCCTGTGCTGCCTTTACTTTGTCGCTTGGCTACGAGCTGTGGGCCAAGGAGGAAGTTGCAGAAGCTGGATCAAACAATGCTGCCGCAGTAGTTGACGAAAAGCCAAAGGCAGCAGCAAAGCCAAAGGCAAGTCCAGAGCCTGCACAGAAAACTGCAGAGTCGCTCGACTTGGCCGAAATGCCTGTCACCGAAGATGAATACAACCTAGTGATTGGCTTGCTGACCGATGTGCATACTAAAAACCCAGAAAAAATTGCAGATTTGACCAAGGCTTTCCGCAAGGAATACAAGCTGGATGCGAAAGCTGCATTGTCCAAAGAGATCAAGACACAGGCACACGTCGAGTTCATCAATGCGTTTCTGTCTAGCTAACGCCAAGCAGCAACGCACTTTCCAAACCGCTACTAAATCATGTTGACATTGACCGCTGTGGGCAACCTTGCCAGGGACCCGCAAATCAGAGCCGTAGGCGACACAGAAGTTGCAAGCTTCACCGTGCTGTGCAATCGCAAAGGTAAAGACGGTGACATCGTGACTGCTGTTGACTGTTCCGTCTGGGGCAAGCGCGCTCAAGTCGTAGGCGACTATCTAACGAAAGGATCACAGGTCACTGTGACTGGCGACGGATATGTCGAGCAGTACGAACGCACAGATGGAAACAAGGGTGCAAAGATCGTGCTACGGGTGAATGATTTCAGCTTGCCACCAAAGGCAAAGTCTGTTGACACGCCGTTCTGACACCACTGAATATGAGCCGGGGAAACCCGGCTTTTTGTTTCAGCAATTTTACAATAGTGCACAACCAGTGTACTAATGGTGTATTGTTAGTTCATGGAGGCAACAAGCTCTCCCCCGCTACACAAATCATGACCGCTACGACTATTGCTTTATTGCTAGCTCTGCTGTTATTGCCGGTTCTTGTGCTGCTATGGGCAACAGAGTCCACCAGTCAGCGCACACACCGCCTACGCGGTTACGGCTGGTCACAGCGACGCATTGCCAGTCACATGGGAATTACTCGCTATCAAGTCCGCAAGGTGCTTGCCTCATGACCGCCATTCCAACTATTCACTTAAACGGCACCAGCGGACAAGACCTTCGCCGCGAATACCAAACCGCATACAGAGCAGTCAAGTTTGCCATCGATTCTCTTTGCGAGGCAACCTGCAACGGCCGTGACTACTACCCACAAGAAGCTGGCGCTTACGCCGTGGCATACGCCGAACGGCAAGCAGCTCTATGCAAGCTGCGCGATGTCGAGATTTACCTGGAGGAATTACTAGTGGGCATTATGGACCAGCTCTGACTTCACGCGGCCAGCCGGAGCCGCACCCAATCCGGCATCTACCGCTACACACAACCATGCCAAATCTCACAATCTACGAACAAAACGGCTACCGCAGCAGGGAGGATTACCTTGATGCACTTCGTGAAGACTACGGCGAAGCTGTTGACATTCTCATCTCTGTTTTGCCAGCTAGCGAAGATTTTGATGGGTTAATCACTGCGCTTGAGGACATGGCTGATGACTTCTGAAACTCAGCTCGTCTTGCCATCCGACCTTGTTGCACAGTTTCGCTACCTTTGCCAATCGAGGACTGTCAACGGAACACTCCAAGCCAAATGCTATTTCATGCACGAAGGCAAGGAGTACAGCGGCATTTTGTTTTCGCCTGATGGCGAGGAATGGTTTGACCGCTTGCATGAAGGTGCACTGATCAAGGCAGCTCGCATTAGCCCTTGTCAAGACGAGCGCTACCTAGGCGAATACAAAGGCACAGCTTTGCCTTTGGCACAGCAGCATCTAGACGCTATGTCGGTCGAGCCTGTCGCCAAGCAAAGTGCTATCGACATGCAAGACATGCCTGGCATCCTGCGAGAAGCAGCAAGCATGATCGAGGCTTTGCTGGCATCTGCTGACAGCCAGAACACTGCTGAGATCGACAGCAAAGTAGAAAGCCTGCCGCCTGCTTTTAGGAGTTGGTCCCAATGGGCAAGCGTCATATCAAAAGTCATTTGCGAAAACACCAGATTTCAGTCTGAGCCGTTTTCAGCTCTAACACTTAACGCCTATCTATCAAGTTGCTTCGATGACTTCTGGGATGGTGATCTGATCAAGCTAAAACGTGGCACACCACGATGGACAGCAATGGTCACAAGAGCGCTTAGTCACTTGCTTGAAACAAACTTCATCGAGCGAGTGCCAGGTACACAAAAGCACTATCAAACAACAAAAGAAACACTGTCAATGTCCCCCTCTGCTTGAAACCATGATCACTCATCCAATCGTCAACCGCATCACCGTCCTTGTTGTAATGTTCGCTATTTATGCCGCTGGCTATGCCGGTGGCCGCGATCAGGCAACACTTGCCCACAATCAACACCCCGCCTGCAACGTCAACCTGAAGCCATGAACGACTCCGACATTTACTGGACATTTGCCACTGCTCATGAATACGGCGGCGGCTTCTTTCAAGCACTAGCAAGCGCTGGCCTAAAAGCTGATCCAGGAAACAAACGTCGCATCCTGACTGCATTTCCAGAAATGATTGCAACCTACGGAACAGCAAGCAGGCTGCACAAAGCATTGCGTGGGGATGTGCTTCTGTGATTGATCCAGATGAAAGGATATGTATCCCAGAAAAGCAGCAGCCAGTATTCAATCGCCTACACGCATTGATGACAGAAGCGGCCGCTGTCGCAAACGCCATCAAGGACAACGCGTTTGACGATCAAGCATCTATTCCAATTGAACTTGTCACCTCGTTCCATCGTGATTACTGCCGCATCGTTCAATCATTGCGTGATGCGGCCAATGTTCCCTTATCCACTCATCAACCATGAAAGCAACAGTCTCACAATCTGACCTGCATCACGCATTAAAGCTTGTCAGTCGCGCTGTCGGCAGCGCCAAGATGCACCCGATCCTTTGCAACGTGCTGCTAAAGGCAACAGGTGGCAAGCTTTCTGCAACCTGCTACAACATTGATCTAGGCATCGACAGCAGTGTTATGGCTGTCGTAGAACTGTCTGGGGAGACGACAATCCCACATAGGCTGCTGGCTGATATCGTCAGCAAAATTGATCGCCAAGCAGCAATCAACCTTGAACTTGTTGACACGTTTTTGACGTTGCGGACGCCAGCTGGCTGCTACAAATTGGCAGCGACATCTGCAGATGACTTTCCCAGCTTGCCTACTGTTGCGGACAAAGACGCAGCCGTTGTTTCAATTGCAGAGCCTCTAAAGGCTGTCCTGTCTTCTTGCAGCAGCGATGAATCCAAGCAGGTACTGACAGGAGTTCATCTGGTTGCAAACGGTAAAACACTGAAGTTAGAGGCAACTGATGGGCATCGTTTATTTGTCAGGAAGCAAGCTTGCAAGATTGACGGAATCGACCTGCTGATACCTGGCAAAACAATGCACCAGATACTGCGAATCGATTCACCTGAAATCTCTATTTGCAGCGATGGTCATCAGGTCAGAATTGGATTTGATGATGATACAACTATCATTAGCCGTTTGCTGGATGGTCAGTTTCCTGATGTTGACAAGTTGATTCCGCCTACTTTTCAGCATACATTATGTGTTAACAGAAAATCGCTCATTGACTCACTTGAGCGAATTTCCGTAGTTTCCGACAGCGGAAGCAACGTTGTTGGCCTTAGCACTTCTGAGGAGCTTGGCAGCCTGCTAATTGCCGCAGAATGTGAAACGGGCAGCGGCAGTGAATCGCTGACTCGGACTGGTACCTTGCCAGACCTTTTCTTCAATGTGCACTATCTACTTGATGGAATCAAGAATTTGTCCACAGATGACATTGTGATAAAGGCCAACAATTCAACCGCGCCAGTCATTATCCAAGAAACAGACTGCGACGACAGCATCTATCTTGTAATGCCTGTCATGAAGAGGAAGTAAGGTTAATGGCTGGACGTGTATGGACAAGCAATGAGTTGTACATTCTTCAAGGTTGCGTTGGCGAAGTTCCCTGGCCAATGATAACTAGCCGTTACAACTATGAAGCAACGAGACAAGGATACCCAAAACGAACATGGGCGGCGATTAAGCACAAGTGTGATCACCTTAAGTTAAGTCGAGTATGTATTGGCGAGTGGATCAAAGCTACAGCACTAGGTAAAACGCTTGGCGTTTCAGCATCGACAGTTGCAAGGTGGATTCATGGAGGCAAACTAGAGGCTCGTCAGTTCAAGGTAGGGAAAAAAGGTTCAGCTTTTTACGTCAAAAGAGTTTGGCTGAGAAAGTTTGCAAGAGAAAATCCAAAGCTGTTTGGCGGACTAGACAGGTGCACGTTGTACTCACTCCTCGACAGCGAGGTACTGGCAAATGAAATAGCAGAAGCGTCAATACCTCCAAACACAATACAAGTGCCTGTCTTGTGCGTTGAAACCGGCAAAAGGTTTGAGTCACTTCGCCACGCATCAGAGGCGGTATTTATTTCAAGATGGAGGATCACCTACGCAATAAAAAATCCAGACAAGACTGCTGGTGGCTATCACTGGCAAAGGCTATGATCAAATCGCTTACAAATCACCAATGAACGAAACCACAATCAAGGCAGCCTTTAGTGATTGGTGGCGTGACAGCTATGGGGTGCCTCCGGGCCCCCATGCCGTCATGACGCATGTCGCCTTCGCTGCTTACCTGTTGACCCTGCTGGAGTTAATGAACGATGAATGACCCAATCAATCCTGCGCATTACAAGCAAAGCGACATTGAGTGCATTGATGCCATTCGAGCTGCGCTAGGTCCAGAGGGGTTCAAGTCATACTGCCGTGGCAATGTGATCAAATATCTCTGGCGCAGCGAGCACAAGGGCCAAGCGGCTGAGGATTATCGCAAAGCCGAATGGTATTGCGACCGCCTTGCAATTGATGCACTATTTGATAAGTGATGCCTGCAATCAAGGTTCCATGCGTTCACTGTAAAAGTCTAAATACTGCTGTTGTGATGACCAAATGCACATCAGACGGTATCTTAGTTCGCAGGCGTAAATGCGTCCCTTGTGGACAGCGGTGGTACACCGAGCAGCCAATAGAAATTACGCTGCCTCCCTCCAGGATCCAATGGTTCAACAATGGTCGCTCCCTTTCGATTAAACCCAATCAAGCCATTACGCAACCGGACGCTGAATATCAGGGTGACGGATGAAGAGATTGAAATGGCACGGCAGTTGGGTAACGGCAATGCCTCACATGGCTATCGCCTTGCAATCCGTTACATGTCCGAAAGGTCAATTCGTGGCATCCCATTAAGCACTATGCTGCGCGCTGCGGCTGAAATGGCCGCAGAGCTTGAACGTCTACCTAAACGCGGCGCAAAGCCGACCACACGATGATTTTGTGCGACACCGAAATCCATGAGCTGATCACTGATCACGCCATGGTGCAGCATTACCAACCTGAGCTGATTAACCCGGCCAGCTTGGATCTGCGAATTGGCAATTTGATCATGCTCGAATCGGTGACATCACATCAGATGATCCCGCTGTCAATCAAGGACTACACCGCCGAGCATCCTTACGAGCTAGTGCCAGGTCAGTTCATCTTGGCGCAGACGATTGAGGTGTTCCACATGCCGGAAGACATCGCTGGGCTGTTCTTCCTTAAGTCCAGTCGTGCGCGAGAGGGTTACGAAAACCTTCACGCTGGCTACGCGGACCCTGGTTGGCACGGCAGTGCATTGACGCTTGAGTTGAAAAATGCACGGCAACTGCAACCGCTGCCGATTTATCCAGGCCTGAAAATTGGTCAGATGGTATTTTGGCGGATGAGCACCAAGCCCGCATTGAGTTACGCAGTGACCGGCAGCTACAACAACGACAAGCTAGTCGCTGCCAGCAAGCAGTTCATGCGCAGCGGCGCGATGCCATTCCTGGATGCCGCATGATTGCATTGCTTCTCTCGCCAGCCAATGAATTTGCGACCTTTGGCTGGCTTCCTGCTCGGCTAGGAGTAGTGCATACTCCAAAAGTCCGTTCCAATCACCTTTGGCGTGAAGCGTTCGCAGTGCACTTGCATTGGCTGCGCCATGGAACTGTGCTTCCATTGTGTGAATCAACGGATTAGCCATGGCGGATTCCATTAAGGACTACCTCAACGATATTGCCAAGCAACCACTGCTAACACCGCAGCAGGAGATACAACTTGGTAGGCGTGTTGCAAAATGGCGTGAACTTAAAAACAAGACAGAGCCGCTAACACCAACGGAGCAGCGTGAATACCGAAGTGGCGAGCGAGCCAGGCAACAGTTCATTCGTGCCAACCTGCAGCTTGTCATTCATGTGGCGCGTAAATACGAAAAGCGAACTCGCAAGACACTTGAGTTCATGGATCTTGTGCAAGAAGGCAACATAGGATTAGCCCGCGCAGTTGAACTGTTCGACTATTCTCGCGGATACAAGTTTTCGACTTATGCCTACTGGTGGATTCGTCAAGGCATTAGCAGAGCACTAATGCAGAGCGATGCAATTATCAGGCTGCCATCGGCTTTGCATGATTTACTATATCGTGCCAATCGTACGTCACATGAGCTTGGGCACAAGCTAGGACGAACGCCAAAACTAAGTGAAGTCGCCGATGAATTAGGCATTAAACCAGCTGATTTAGCCAATGCCTTTAAGCAGTGCTACAGCGTCACAAGCCTTGACAGATCAGTGCAAACGACCGATGGAACTACAATCCTTGACTTAATTGCAGACCCAGAAGTTTTCGACTATGAAGAGGATCAAAATATAGATCAACTGTACGAATACATGGAAAAGTATTTAGATGCAACCACCAAACAGCTCTTGATCGCTCGTATGTCTAGTGAGCCGGTCAGCTGGCGTGAACTTGAGCAACAAATCGGCATCAGCCGCACAAGATTACAGGATATGCACCGGAGAGGACTCGGCAGGCTGCGTATGATGATGAGACACCCGTTGGCCGGCACACCGCTAGATAAATGTCAAGGCCAACAATTCAGGTAGTCGATACATCTAACGGCAAGAAGTGGCGAGTTTGCTATAACAACATTTGCCGAGATCATGCGCAGCAATGGCAGGCAATGGTGTTCCTGCATCAAATGCTGGCTAGTAATCCCACACCACACGCGGCCTGGCAGCCCTGATGCCGGTGTGAATAAATCCACGAGGTGCACCTAGGCCGGTGCTGTAGGGCCAATTTTTGACGCACCAATCTTGAACGGTTTTGACCGGCACTCCTTCGATGTACCAGTCAATGGCACCGCATCCTGGTTTGTAGAGATGCTCGCTGTCGCTAGCACCACCAACCGCTTGGTTCACTTGTTTTGGCCGATGACCACTCGTGATGATGATTGGCTTGTCACTGAACTGTGTTCTGGCTTTCTCCAAAAAGGAGCAGAGTTCAGCGGCGATGTCGCATTGGCCTTGATTGACGAAACGGCGGCGCTCTTCATTCAACGTTAGCTCGCCGTAAGTGATGTGCGGCGTGATCCGGGTCGAAAACGGCGACGTAGGCGCAAAGCGCGGTGCTGACTGTTGCAACCCGGTGAATAAAGCCACTTCAGCAGTACGACGGTTGGTAAGGCCTTGCATTTCGCGGCCTGCACCTTTATTCCAGCGAGGCAGTTCCTGTGGGATCACTACTTGCGCTGACTCGCCAGCCAACAGCCGCTTGCGCAGGGTAGATTCCTCGACCGCACCAAGACCTACGTTGTAAGCCCATGAGATCAAGGCTGCCTGCTGCTTAGCGCCATAGTTCAATGTTGCTGGAATCAGTTTGTGCAAAGCTGTAGCCACGCGGATTATCTCACTGCGCAGCAACTCATCAGCAAACGCTTGGCTGATCTTGTCGCCTTGCTTGACGGGGGCACCATTGACCCTGGTAGTGCCATAACCGATGGTCCACGGATCGCCGCCTGTGGCCGGATCTGGATAAGCAATCAGCTTGCAGCCTTCCCATTGCTTGATGATCGCTTCTGCTGGCACCATATAGATGGGATCAGCCTGCTTCCCGCTTTGGCTCCAGGCTTTGAACCATGACCGATCACGACGCATGGCTACCGCATAACCATTAGCGGCCAAGTCTTCCTCTAGCTCAATGATGGCGGCATCTTGATGCGGCAGCTGGCCCCAGGGCTTCTTGTAGCGGAACAACTGCTCAAGGGTGATGGGCTTGTCGTTGCTCATCGCCTGAAATTGTGCAGTGCTGTTTTCATCGGATCATACAAGCCAATTACCGCTTGAATTTGCTCAATCGTTGCTCGCTCTTTAGTGGCCTGCCCAATAGCTTGTGCAACAACCGATTCAACCACCAGTGGCGCTGGATTTAATGCAAGCACTTGCGGCAATTCAGCATCAAGTTGTTCATAAACTTTAGGCAACGCACGGCGTAATGCCTCATCCATAGCCATCTTGAGCAGGATCTTGGAAAGCTTGATCAGGAAGGATTTCATGGCGTTGATGATTTGATAAGGATGGCGAGCAGTGCCGCAGGTGCTGCGGTGACGGCGCCTTCAAGGCGACCACGAGAGCTGTCGCATTCACCAGGGCGGCGCATTTCGCAGCTCACCAGATCGCCTGCAAATAGACCAATACCGCTGGCATAGAAGCCAACAACAGCGCGGATAATAAAACGCCGTTCATCCATTAGAATTTACGGCGTTCTTGGCCTTCCCATTTCATATCTTTAGCTTCTATTTTTGCGACGCGCTGCTCGACGGTGTTTAAGCGCGTAAAGGTTTCACGGCGGTCCTCTTTAATATCAGTATGCAAAACTTCTAATTGCGTGGCAATATGCTCAACGGCAGAAGTTAGCCGTATAACTGCATCACGCGCTTCATCACTTTTGCGGCTAAAACCCATAGCACCCATGGCAGCGACACTGATTGATGCGCCAGCAATGGCGGCAATAACTTCAATCATGATACTGAGCGCTTCATTGGCATTCTATCTCTAGCCCTTGCCTTGGCCTCTCGACTTTTTTTTGCCACGACGGCCAGGCCGCGAATATTGACCTTGACCAATTGATGTAGTTTTAGGTGGACCAGGCTTGTGCTCAACTCGGCCAGTGCCAACTTTGGACTTGACGGCCATTACGCTCCAGTTGCAGTACCTGCGACAAGTGTAACGGCAACATCTTGGAACCCTAGTTCGATGTCTATGGTTCCATCAGAGACAAGTGCAACGGTCATATTGACGTAGCCAATGCTAAAGTGCTCCTCTTCTGGTGCTTCGGCATAACGCCAGCGCGTATTGGTTGGCACTACGTTGCCGGTAAAGGTATGGCCTACCCAGATGATTGAAGGCAGCTGAAAACTGCGATAGCCGCCACCTTGCCCTTGAAAATGTTGGCGAATTAGCGATGCCTTGGCATCAGTCAATCCGGTGTAGCCAAGCGCCAGCCGGTAGTTTTGTGGCGTGACGCTATGCCTGAATCGCACAATGCCAGCACTGATGGTGGGCTCTTCTGTTAGCGGGAACAGTCCGAAGTCGTAATTTCTAGTGGCAGGTTCCAGCTCTGGGAACGTGGCCATTAGTTTTGCAGCGTAATGGTGCTGGCGGTTACAGTAAAAGTACCGCCAGAGCTGCTTACATCTGAGCCGAAGTCGTCATAGGCCACCAGTTCATCGGCAGATGATGCACCACCCCGAGATTTGTAATAGACCAGTGCGCGAGCGGTAATGGTACTCGCGGCCCAGGACACAGATGCGAACTGCAGAGTGACTTTATCGTTAGCCGTATCTTTGGTGACAGTACAAGCACAGGTAACTCCGCCAGCGGTGTAACCAGTTCCGGTGACTTCATTGGTTACGGCGCTGCGCTTAAGGTCGGTATCTTTATTCGGCGTGTAAGTGCTGGTGACCAGCATCGCCTTGAACGTATCGGTGTCGAAGTCAATGGCACCACGCGCCATGTCATCAATAGCCGAGTTGTAGATCAGCGAAGCCATGAGACAGTCCTATTTACAGCAAGTTTAGACGGTTGTGGAATGGTTGTCGAGATGACCGAGGTAAAGACTACAGAGCCACCTTGCGGAAGGCGCGGATGTTGAAGGTCGTAGCCTTTAGCGGAGCGCCTGTACCGCCAGTATCAAAACTAAGGTTAATACTTCGCGTATTGCCACCACTCCATTCAGTAGATGAACCAATAAATTGAATGCCGAATGTTTGCGCTCCACCCGTCCTAAATATTGTGACGGCTGTTTGTCCTGGCGTACCTGACGTATAATTGCTAGTACGCGCAGGAACAGAGTAAGCATTGATGCCACTACCCGTATTATTGGCTGCGGTGCCTGGCTTGAGATGGAAATAGGCTATATCAAGTTCAAGTTGAGCGGGAAGATACCAGTCGTTATAGCCGCCCAATGTCAGTCCTACGCAGAATTGAGCGGCGGGGTGAAGAGCAATGCCAGCCGTAACCATTGCAGCAGTATTTGCCGCGCCATCAAATAGGCTACCAGTGTTAGCTGTTGTGGTGCTAGTTGTTTTTATTTGATATGCTCCGGTGCCTCCTGACACTGGCGCCGCAATTAACGCATGAGTTGCAACACCATTAGCCGTATGGCTAATCAAGCCTACAAAATAACCGCCTTGAACAGCTAGGCCGATATTCGCTGGATCCAAGAAGTCAAAACTACTGCCTCCCGATGCAGTACCAGCAGTAAATGATGCGGTACTTGTAAGATTAAACCCGGCACTTGTAGCGTTTACAGCTGCGCTACCAGCGACAAGTGATACAGGAGCTGTAAGATCAAATCCGGCGCTGGTATTATCTGCAACCACGCCGCCTACTATGGACGCAACAGCAGTTAGGTTTGCGCCTGTAACATTGATCGAAATATCTACAGCCCCCGGAACAAAATCCAGCAACACTGTAAATTCGGCACCATTTATATTGGCGCCTTCTGGTGGAACCGTGATTAACTCTACGCTGACGTTGTAACGCTGAGTACCCGGAATATCCTCTACTTGTGGGGTGCTGCCGTAAATCCAGCTATAGCCAGTTGGAGTAAAATCGGCTGGCGTGGTCATTCCACTAAGCAAGCTGGTAGGAATGAAAAAACTAGTAAATCGCCCTTGTTGGCCGATGTAATGGCTGCGAATGCTGAGCATTTCTGCTTCGGTAAGCCCTAGAAATGTGAGCCGTAGCTGCTGCTCCAGAATTACATTGCTGGTGCGCACACGAGTTTGCAGCCCATCCAGTGTTGAAATCTCCGAATGCGGATGCCGTCCCGGCGTAAATGTCCGAGTGGCTGGCTTGAGTGCGGGAAAGGTAGCCATGCTTATGGAGGTGTATTAGTGCCGCCAAAGTTGCCAAGATATGCTGGCACGGCATCGGGCTCGGTGCTTGATAGTCCAATGTCGCCCGTAAAATCTATCCATTGTGTGCCGCCGCCTGTTATTGATGCAAGCTGTGTCCATGTACCTGCTGCATTTTGATATTGCAAAACAATTAAGTTGTAACCGCCACAATTCCCTGGACCTCCGGTTTTCACAAGGCGGAAGGCCTGCAAGCCTATAGGCGAAGCAGTTCCCGTCCCTCCGCCTGCTGTTTGTGATACGCACGGGCCATCTACCACGAGTTGCTTTGAACCGGACCATCCGGTTGTAATTGAAATTTGTGTTAATCCTGTAGGGCTGTAAGTGCCATATACGTTGGCGCCAGGTAATTGGATTTGCGGGAGAATAGTTGATGTTGAGCCCAATCTAATTGGTTCTCCGTAACCCGTAGGTGACGACGGATCAGGGCACTGAATCTCGGCATAGACGCTTTTATCAATATCGTTGATTATCAACGTATAAGTAGATGTTGCCTGTGCTGCAATAACTTTTCCTCCTTCAACGGTTGGATCTTTCCGGTAGAAAACAACTCTTCCGCCTTCACAAATCATTGGTGCAGTTAGCGTATCGCCAACCCTCGCTTCATTGAGGTTGCCGCTGCTAGTAATTGAAGGTATAACACCAGATGAGGATGATTGGCCGCCAAGCCTATCTCGGCCATTGCCGCCATTGCCGCCATTGCCGCCTCCTTGGCCACTAAAACCGCCGCCTCCTTCACCGATTTCGTCGAAACTAGTGTCATAATCAGGGAATGACTCTTGTGTAAACGTTTCAGCCGGCACACTGGTATCTTCAGAAGAGTTGATGTCGCAGGTAATGCCGCTTAAGCCGGTAGGTAGCAATAAACCTGTGCCGGTGGCAGCATTTACTTCTTGAGCCACTACGCTGGCCAAGTTGGAATCAACAGGGAAGTGGGTCAGGTCAAGCTGCACCTCACCCGAAAGTGATTTGCCAATGCGATCTACCTCATAGAGATAATCGTGAACACTGTCAGCCCCAGTGGAGGCAATGCGATCTAGGCGCACTCGCACCAGATCACCAGCCGCCAGCGTGGGGTTGAACGCATCAGGCTTTACGCCAAGCTGTAGCCGGTGGGTAATGTGCCGGCGCTTCGAGATGATGTAGGCACCCACCTTCACTGCGTGATTTTCAGACGAGCAGAAACCTGATAAGTCGTGCTGCTCAAATGGTCCATCAATGGCGGTGTCGGTGTAGCGCACTTGAGCGGTACGCATCACGGGGATGCCTAGATCATCCTGCTGTCGCCAGAGCACAGTAGCGCAAAACGGCTTGCGGTCTGCCAGTGGGGTGTATGTGATCTCAAAGCTATCCGGGATTATGTGCTGTTCAGTGAACGTGAAGGCCCAGGTGACTGCTGTGGTTTTGATCGTGCCATTTGCATTGGTTGGCACCAGTGGCTTGAGCGCCTCCTTGCCACCAATTCGCGCTTGACGCAGCAGGAAATACTGGAGAGTGCTGCCGATCCAATCGCGCAAGTTGGTGGATTCGCTGACTACGCCGTTGAACCAGAAGCCATTGGCGTTGGTGAAGGTCGCCGCTGCTAGAAAGCTGGTGGCGGTGTCGATCATCGCCTCAGGCACCCTGGAGCTATTGCGCAGCAGATACAGCAGCAGATCAGCCACGTTGTTGCTAGGGCCGGTGACGCTATCAATCAGCCGTGTGATGCGTATCCCGCCACGAATGAAGCAGTGAACCTGGCGGTCCCATTGGTCAAATCCTGCTGGGATCGTGACCGAGAACGCCATCGTGCTCAGCCCGTCATAAGTGCCGCTGGTACCGCAATACGTTGGCGCTTCTAGGTTTGGCGTGTTGTCGATGAAGTTACCGGCCACAAAGGTGCCAGCACGTCGGTCATAGGTCTGAGTGAAACTGCCCACCCGGCAAGCGCGCTGGAATACATCGCGCACCTGGATCGAGTCAATCTGGCCCTCGCTCAAGACGAGGTGGTAGCTGGCTGTGATGTTGCTAGAAGCGTCATCTTCAAACCTGGCCTCTGTTGCAGGCGGGCTGATCAGTACGCCACCAGTTCCACTGACGCGGCGGCAGAACACAATGGGAATCGGCTCACCGACAACAGCGCTGCGCTGCTTCTGATCCAGGTTGTCAGCACCACTGGCGCCGCCCTCGGTTAGGGGTGTTCCCACCACTCCACCTTGAGCGGTTAGGAAGGCAAGTGGATCGCTGCCGATGATGCTCATAATTTGCAGGGCGCTCCAATCAGCCGGGTTGAGAATGTGCGCGGTGGAACCTGAGCGCCAACTGGTGAGAGGCTGCTGCCTAGTTGCATCTGTATGGATGTAAAGCTGCCCGACACGCCAACCACCTCGCCTAAGTAAGACGCAATCAGCATCTGCCCAGTCTGTGGGGTGCTGTTGCCCAGGATGGTGTCGAACTCATATAGGCGCAGTTCCGCCAGGCGGGCTTCATCAAGTGCCTGTAGCACCACCTCCATCACGTTGGTAGTGGCTGGCAAGGTGACTGAGATTGAGGATTCAGATTGCACCTCGCCAGCAGTGATGCCATCAGCATCAAACGGCTGGTAGCTCCAGGCCGCGCCTTCCCAGGTCACGCTTGTGTTGACGTAGTAAGACTGCCACCGCTGATAGGTGGTGGAGCCAGAGAAGATGCGCAGGTATTGGGATTGGCCGCGAGCCATTAGCGAGTACCTACGGCGTAGCGTCCTGCGGGAGTGCGGAGGCCTTTGTACACGTTACCAGCGACCTGGCGTAGGCCACGCTCGAAGTCGCCCATCGTGACGTAGCGTTCGCCGTTCATTTCCACCACTGGGCCAGTTTGAATGTTAATGGTTGTACTGCCGCCTGCATCACTGCCTTTTGCCCCAGACGATGCAATCGCACTATCTCCGCGAGCACCATTCAGATAGCTAGCAGCTGTTGCTGCCATTTTAGATTCTGGAATGATATATTCGGGTTCGCCGCCTTCACCGACTACTGCCAAAGTTGGCTTGGTGACCACACCACCTTCCGCAAATTGTGGAACTGCAAGCTTCGGAATTGTCGGGAGTTGGGGGCCTTTGACCTTAGCGGAAATTGCATTGGCCCGGTTAATCAACGAATTGATGTTATCAATTGCCTTATTGACTCCACTAAAAATGCTTCTCATGACCGCATTTAGTATGCTTTTAATTGCGGATCCAACTTGTGAGAATGTGCTTTTAATTGTCGCAGCCGCAGAACTCAGTGCCTTTGGCAGCAATTGCATTAAGCCTTCCCACGCATTGCGAATGGGATTGATTATTGCAGTATTGAACGCCTGGGCAACGGCTTTGAACGCGTTCCCAATAGTTGAAAAAGATGTTCTAGCGTTTTCGATAGCCTTGTTCCACAGATCTATCCAAAACTTGCGGATAGGCTCTCCCCACTTCCATAGCCAATTTGCAAACTCTGTCAATGGCTTACGGAATGCAACCCCAAGTGCCACAACCGCCGCGATGGCCAGCACCGTCCAGCCAACCGGGCCGGAGAAAAATGCCAGCAAGCCTGGGATAAAAGTGCTCCCAACCCAAGTAAGGAATCCAGAAAGGACAGGCAACCAACCTGCGATAAGGCCACCAATGTTGGCAGCCGCCAAGGCTGTTACAAGGCTGCCAATTCCGCTAATCAGGAATCCAAGCGGTGCAGCAACTAACGCGATTACCGCAACAAGCCCGCCGATGGCAACTACGACATTTTGCACTGGCTGCGGCAATGCAGAGAATCCGTTAATCAGCCCAGTTAGCGCTTGCAAGAATGGTGTGAATACAGGCATCAGCTTGGTGCCAATACTTGTCTGCAGATCTTCTACTGCAGCCGTATATAGCTTGACTGCATCAGGCGGAGGCGGCTTGAGTTTGTCCAACTCAGCCATTGCTTTGATGATGATATCTGTCGTAATCAGGCCATCAGCGCCAAGCTGCTTAATATCGCCAACCTGTACCCCCATGACCTTGGCAATGGCCTGGCCAACTGCGGGCAATCGCTCCATCACAGATCGCAACTCATCACCCTGCAATCTGCCAGAGCCCATAGCCTGACTGAGCTGCAGCAAAACACCTTCAGTGTCTGCTGCTGTCAAATTCATCAATCCAGCGGCTTTATTGACCCCATTGAATGTTCCGCCAATATCTTTCAGGGATATTCCCATAGGCCGCAATCTGCCATACAAATCGGCCACTGATTTTGCAGCAGTTGTTTGGCCAAGGCCAAATTCTTTGGCTGCATTACTGGCAATTTTATTGACGCCCGCAACTTCTCCAAGATCGCCAGCTAACGCCTTAATTGTCTTTCCGGTACGCTCTGCCGCAACGCCAGCATCTAGAAAACCTTTAAGTGCAGCACCTGCACCTAAAGATGCAACAGCACCGCCGAGGGTGGCGAATTTGCCGCCCAATGCTTGCATTTTGCCGCCAAGCCCATCAATGCCGCTACCAATTTTGCTAGGTATCCCGGCAGCACTCTTGGCAAGATTGTCTACTGCTGTATCGACGCTTCTAATCTGCGTCAGCGCCTTGCTGGCATCTACATTGATTGCAACATTGGCAACAACAGACATGGCAGGCCCTCCCTGAGATTAGTCTACCGTCTACGCTTAGATTCCTTTTCGGCTTCTTCAATGTCTAGCTCGTAGAAGGCGTGCCATAGGCACACCTCCTCGATTGTCATTTTTGTTTCAAGCTCAGATAAGGTTAGGCCTAAATCTTTTGCCAGTCGCATTTGAAAGCGGAGCTGATTATTTTTCTTCAGCTCCGTCTTTAGTTTCCCATTTCGATAGGCGTTGAAAGCTCATCAGAAATCAATGCCAAGACGATTTTTTGCAAATCGGCATCGCGGACTTCATTTTTCAATTCAGCAATCTCGGCTGACTTGAATAATTTTTCGCCGTTCTCGTCCAGGGCTTTTGCTACCAGTAGTTGAACCGCCAGTGCGTTGGGGTCATTGCTGCCAGCAGACTTAGCAGCTTTTTCGCGCTCTGCCATTGTCAGGTTTGTATGCCAGAATTCAAACTGCGATCCATCATTTAGCTCAACAGTTTTTTTAATCGGGACCAGGTTGGCCGCTTTTTTTAGCCGATCAAGAGCACGCATGTAAATAGCCGATCAACGGTTACAGCCTAAGGCACAAAAAAGCCCCGGTCAAGCCGGGGCCGATGGCTATCAAGATCAGGTTTTGGACAGATCAAACGTAGGTGCAGAGCTGGGACGGAAGCTGACCTCAACCATTTGTCCATCATCTGGGTTGACCGAGAAGCTGGCAGACAGCAGGATCACTTCAACATCAATAAAGCGACTGAGCGTGTCATTGACAGTTCCACTGCTAACAACACGATCAATGTAGAGCTTCATTTCGGCACCAGTTTGCTGGCGTTGAAGCACGTCCTGTACCATGCGGCTAGCGATGGTGGTGTCATCATCGGTCGTATAGACCATTGCGCTTCCTTCGCCATCAGCAAAGCCGCTGATGTAGGTGCGGAATGGAACGTATTGGCCGCTTTCGGTGCCAATAGTCGTAACGTCGATTTCTTCGCGTGTAACGCTAAACGACCATTCACGGACCTGACCGACAGCTACCGAGTCTGCATAGGCAACCTTGAAGACGTTAGGCGTCACAGCCGTGCCATCATCGGTGATTGCTACACTGGCACCACCGAGGGTTGCAGATACAGTCAGCGCACCAGTGGCCGCAGTGTAGCCGATGACGTAATAGGTAGTTGCAGCGGAAAGACCCGCAGGCAAAGTGCCGGTGCCAGCAGCACCAGTATTGACGTTGATAACACTAAATTGCACGGGGTCGCCAACCTTAAAGCCAAGGTATGGTGCAACAGTGATTACGTCAGTGGTGAAATTGACGTTTGTCTCGGTGAATGTGGCAGAAGTGCCAGCAGGCTTGTAGTAAAGGGCGCCGGACGTACCGGACAGAACAGTTGCCATTGTGTGAACGGTAGTGGCTGTAGACAGTGTAACTGGTTGTCAGCTTAGGTAAGCCTCAAAAGTGATTGTCAATTGTGTCTGAAAATAAGCGGCAGGCTCTGGCGATACAATCTGAGCAGGGCCTGATGCTGCATCAAAGTGAATATTGCTGACTACTTGCCGATCAAACAAGTCTTTAATGCGCTCAGCTATTGTCAGATTGGCAGCGGTTCCAGCCCCTATAGATGTGAATACATTTACTGTTACAACTCCGTTTTGCCGGTTAAATCCAGTTGATGGTGACAAAATCGTGGCATAGTTGTTGTCTCCAAATCGAATAAATGCTTGTAACCACGATGCGTTGTTGGGCGGCGTGAATGGAACATTCTCATAACTTACTGGATAGGTCGGCAATTTTGCCATTTCGGCAGCAATCCGGCTTTCAATGGTAGCCCTGATGTCGTTGTAGGTGCTAGTCATGATTCGCGCCCAATGCGGCTTGCTGCTGCCTGCACTCTAGTTTGCACGTCCTTGGCGACGCCTTGTACCCAACCGGCAGACGCTTGACTAGACCAGCCAGTTGCCAAACGCTCGGCATACGGCAGATTATTATGGACGCTGTAGATGTTGCCTGGCTTTTCTTGCTGATAACCGATTCGACTTATAGGTGCCGAGCCCGAATAGCTTCCTGGTGGCTTAATGCCACCTGGCGCTGAATTTTGGCCCACCTGCCAGCTTGCACGAAATCTGCCGGTATCTACCGGGCTGGCTTGCTTGACCAGTGAGTCCGTTTCCCGCACCGCTGCCCGTAACAGTTTTTCCATCTGCTCCTCGCAGTACCTGCCGATATCCCGCACCTGGATTTGACGTGCCATCAGTCCCTCAGAATCAGTTCGTAGGTGATCGGTGTGTTGTCCTGCTCGATGGTACGCACCTCAATAATTTGCAATTTGCGAGTATTGAGCAAGATTTGATCCGCGATTGTTGGCACGACTGGTAAGTCATTTGCCGCGATTGTCAATTTTTTATCGCCTGCCCTTACTAGACCTGCAACCTCGCGTGATACAACATCCTCAAGTACGCCCTTGATGGCTGTATCAGTAATGCCTTCGGTAATAGTGCCAGTTGTTGGATTGTATACGCCGTTGGTTACGCGCCGAAATGTTACCGCACCGCCAAAGCGTAGCATCAGCTTGCTGGCTACTTTTACTAATGGTCCAGCAAGTGACATGACAAATGCGCGATAAAGTCAGTCTAGAAGATCAGAACATTCCTGCGCCGCCCCGTTGCTGCGGCTTTTGTCAGGATGGCAGGATTACCTGTGTAGACAAAGACGCCGACTGAGGCAATTACATTGGCTGTTCTGCTAAAAATTACGTCATTGCCGACAAGCGCAAAAGTTCCAGCACCTGTCAAGGTGCTGCGGCCTACTTTCAGGGCAACTGCATTTCCGTTGAGTGTGAAGATTCCTGCATTTGCCGCAAGCTCTGATGCGCCCTGTTTTGCAAGCGTTGCTGGATTGCCGGTTAGGGTGAAGTTTCCGGCGGTTACAGGTAGGAAGCGGTTTTCGCTGAAGGTGACCGGGTTGCCGGTGAGGTTGAACGTGCCAGGGTCAGCCTGGAGCACACGGCCTGCGGTGAAGATGGCGTTCTGGCCCGTGAGGGTGAAGATGCCTCGGGCGGCCTGGATGGCGCAGGACTTGGCAAAGGTGGCATCGTTGCCTGTTAGGGCGAAGGTGCCAAGGATCGGGTCGATCTCAAAGGCACCGATCTCGGTTAAAGCTGCGGGCTCGCCAGTGAGGATGAACTGCCCTCGGACGGCGGAGACGTTCCAGGTGCGGGCGAAGGTGGCGGGGTTGCCCGTGAGGCTGAAGGTGCCTACCTGGATGGGGAGGTTGTAACCCTTACGCAGCTCTGGGGCGCCGCCGGTAAGGGTGAACAGGCCGCGTTCTGCTTCGAGCCTGCTGGTCTTGCTAAGGGTGGCGGGGTTTCCAGTGAGAAGGAAGGTGCCTCGGTCGGCGGCAAGGTTGCGGCCAAGGCGGAATGTTGCTGGATTGCCCGTGAAGGCGAAGGTTCCAGTGACTGCCTCTAAGACTGCCGGGACTTTGACCGTCAGCGTGGCAGGGTTGCCCGTTAGGGAGAAAGTGCCGGTGGTGCAGTCGAGCTTGACGTTGTGGCGAGTGTCAGCCGGATTGCCGGTTAGGGTGAAGGTGCCGACACCTGCTTCGATGCTTGGGTTGTGGCGTAAGTCGGCGGGGTTGCCTGTGAAGGTGAAGGTGCCAACAACCGGCTCGATGGCCTTCGGGCTGGCAACCGTGAGATCCGCCGCGTTGCCCGTCAGCGTGAAAGTGCCGACGATTGGCGTTTCGGTGCGGGGCACCAGTTCGCGGATGGCCAGATGGACCGCTGCACGGTCATCCGTGGCGCCAGTGAAACCAATGCTGCGGGCGCCTTGACCGGCAGTGGTCTCGCGCACCAGCGCAGAGCCATAGTTGCCGATGTCAATGCTGTTGAGCAGCGTGCTGCCGGTGCCAGCCGTTGGTGGCGTGTTCAGACCCGAGTAGCAACCGGCGTAGCGAACGCTGTTGGTGCCCGGTGATGTGTCATTGACGGTTTGAGCCGCTAGTGTGCCATCACCTTGCAGTAAGACGATGGTTGCTTCTGGGACAGCCGTATCAGCAGCAGCGGTTACGGTGGCCGCTGCCGCATAAAGCACCGTGGCGTTGTTGGTCCGGTTGACCGTGATGGTCTGGTTTCCGGTGCCGAGTCCGCTGCCAAGGAAGAAGGTGTCAAGTCGGCCTAATTCTCCAGCGCCGTCTTGCGCCAGGCCGCCTGTAAGTCGAGTTAATGCAACGCCGCCATAGGTGACGCTGGTGATTAAGTTTGCAACGCTGGCATACGTCGAGACGAAAACCACCACCCCCTGAGGGGTGCCCGTCTGCGTGTGCGTCCAGGAGAATGCCGCTTGGTTTGTCGAACCTGTTGCCCCAGTGTGGGACTCCGAGGCAGCACTATGGGCGACAGCCACCGTCCCGCCTCCGCGTCAGTTATCAGGCCAGGGTCAGGATGCCAGCAGCGTCCCAGGCGATCGTGAAGGTTTCGCCGTTAAGGAGGTCCACGGTTGCGCCGTAGTCATACCAGCCGATCAGTTCGTCGTTGGTGGCGGTGTTGTTGTACAACACAACGTAACGGAACGTCGGCACCGTGCCGGTGGCGGTAAGTACCAGATCGTTGGCATCTAGCTTGTAGGTGCCACTGGTCTGCGCCGAGGTCACACCAGCCAGGTTGCGGCCCGTGGTGGTGCCGTTTTGGATGTTGGTGTAAGCAATCTCAGTGACGTTGGTCAGCTGCGTGTAGGTGTTCACCGGCAGCGAGTTGGTGAGCGCCACCGTCAGCGTGTCGGAGCCAAGGTTATGCACCTTCTCGGCCAGCGCCTCGACGAAGGAGTTGAACTTGTTGAAGGTAGCCATCGGCTCGTCAACGCTTTTGCTGTGCTCCTATTCTAATTCAAAAAGCAACCGACAAATTGAATTCATTGACGATGCCGCTAACAGCCGTGATCACAATCCAGACGTACCTGCCTGATGGGATCGGCTGATTTTGCACAGTAGCTGCATCACCCGTGGTTGTATTTGTCACTGTGTCAGAAATTGTTGCAAGTGTTCCAGCGGTTGTGCGGTCTGCTGCATATCGCAGCTCATAAGTCACTGAACCGCCTGACACCAGGCCAACAACACTGCTGATCGTGGTTTCTCGCGTTGTTCTGAAGAGAGTGAAACTGTCATTAACTTGTGGGCCTGCAATGGTGATGCTGCGTGGTGCAAGATTTGGCACCGCAAGCGGCATCCAATGCTGCATCGCTTCGGACCAGCCCAAGTAATTGGTGTCTTCAGCCGTATCTACTTCTACGTCATGACAATCAGACAGGTTTTGGCCAGTTTCGGCCCGAACCATGATTGCGCCTGTTGTTGCATTTGACTTAATAACTACAGCAGCCGCAATTTTTAGATTTGGCGAAACTGGCTCAGTTGTGACAAATTGTCCAGGATTTACAGGGTCGCACCAGAGAATCGAATCTTCGGGATATGCGCTGGTGTCAATGTTGCGGATCTTGCCGAACGTTGTGATGTATCCTTCGCCGCCAGGCGGAATTGCTTGCGTTGCGATGCCGAAAAATACATAGCCAGGCAATGCGCCGCTTGCGTTCATCGGCTGTACTTCAAGCCGCAACGTAATCGGGTCGGCACCCGTGAACATCACCCCGCCGCCATTCGGAATTGTCAGGCTTGCTGCGGTGTTTTTGCACAGCATTTGCACTTCTTGGCCAACTTGATTGACAGCGCCATTCAGTAGCCCGACATCAATTGTGCCTTCAGTAGCGTTCCAGGCAATTTGCCCTGTCGATACAGATTCAGCAGCCGTTGTATCAAGGCCAAGTTTGTCAACAGTTGGTGCATCAGTCCATGCGGTGTCGTAGTCAACGCCTGATGCCTTGACAACTAGATCGCCAGCATTGCCGCCTGGTGGGGTGCCCGTTTGGGCATACATCACCTGCGCCACGTTCAAGATGACACTTGGCGCTTGCGGGTGTATGCCGTCAGAAGCCAGCGTATCTAATGTTATGTCTATATTGTCCGCAAACCACCATAGTTCTAGGTAATCGTTAGTTGCAAGAGTTAGTTGATATTCAACGGTGAAAGCTTCGTGATGTGGAACAGTTACGGACTTGCGTTGATGTACGTCGATCCGCGTGTTGCTGTTTGAGACGGTTGTGCCATTCTTCTTTAAGAAGAAGTCGATCTCCGTAATGTTGTTGCCGAGGTTTGTGACTTGGATAGAGGCAAGTAATTTGTAGGTGCCAGCGAGCGCGAAGGTGACACGACTATTTGAGGCAATAGTGACGCCTCTGCTTTCCAGTGTCGTATTGAGGGTTATTGGTTGCGCGGCGGCAGTGCTGACCAGCGGTTGGTCGGTGGTGTCGATGAAGCTGCCGTATAAGCCGAGGATGCCGCCTGGTCCCTGCGGTCCTAGATCATCAATCTGCACCACAGCAGCCGGGCTCGGCGCTGTTACAACGGTAATTCCATCACCGTTAGTTACAACAACTGTTTGAGTTGTTTCGGTGATAGCGACAGATGTCATGGCGCTGTATATCCTTCGGAGACGTATGCAATGCCTTCCAGATAGTATTCACGCAAGCCGCTCGGATTTTCTAGCAGCACGTCATAATATGCCTCATCGGGGAATGAGGCTGTTTGCGTATCAGTTAGCAGGATTTTGATCGTGCCTGTTGCCCTGTTGACATAGGTAACCGAAAAGTCCGCATATTTCGTTGTGCGGCCTTGGTTCCAAACTTGCGCATACGCTGTCCAGCCAGTCAGATTGATAGCTGCATCAGTCGAATCCTTGAACTGCAATTGCAGGTCATAATCCGCTCGGCGTTGCAGCGTGATGTTGTGCTGGCCAGGCTGAACAGACATCAGATTTTGTAAGCAACGACCTTGCCAGATGCCAGGGTGACACTTGTAAAAACGCCTTCGATGCTATCGCCTGCTTCAAGTGGCACAGACGTAAAAGCATTGCCGCTTGCATTTTCCACGGTGGCTGTGCTGATCACGGCTGTGGCAAGTGCGTACAGCTTATAAAAGCGGCCAGTGTGCGCAGCGGTATCACTGATGTATTCAAACCCGATGCCGTAATCCATGATCAGCTCCGCTTAATGGCAACGTTGCCCGGTCCACTTATTCTAAGGCCTGTCAAATATCGCTCCATGATTGGCGGCACCTTGTCCGCGCCAACAGCGCCATAGCCAAGATTGGGTGTCACGCTCAGGCTGCCAATGCTGACAGATTTGTAATCCTCCAGGCCGCTCAATCCAAGTCCGTCTGGGTTGTTGTTTAGGTACGTTGCCAGCACCACTTGTGCATATTGAATCTGAGTTGGAATTTCAGTGTCAGTGAAATAGTCAGTGGTGATCCGAAACGGGAATCCAACTGCGTAGGTGTTGATGTAGGTGTCGGGCTTGCGCACACCAGTACGCGGCCACTGCAAAGATTGCGTATCAGTGGCACGAGCACCTAAAAACCTTTCTCGGTCGAGGCGTTGCGTAGCTGTAAACAGCGCTCGATTCTTTTGATCAGTGGTCGCAGTGGCCCATGCAGTTACATCGCCATCTTCGACAAAGCCGTCAATGATCGTCTGTGCTTCCGCCAGCGTCAGATACGAGTTTGCGTTTGCGGCCCCTGGCGTTGCCACGATCACTACTGCCATTGTCCGGCTCCGTTGATGTCAGTTTAGGCTCTGCAATAGAAAGAGAGGCTACCTCCGAAGAGGCAGCCTCAAGATCACGCAGTCGCCGGAAGGCGAACAGTCCCATCAGATTTTGTAGATCACGACGGTGTTAGCGGCAGTCACCACAGCACGGAAAGTGCTGGAGGTGCCAGCCTCAACAATCGCATCACCGCTGACAGTGGCGCCAGTGGCGCCAGCAAGCAGAGTGATGTGAAAAGTTGAGGTGCCGAGGTTCACAATCGAGAACTCAAAGCTGACGCCAATGACGTTTTGGCCAACCGTTTCAAGTGCCGCGCAAATCAGAGCACCGGTATCGGTGGTCAGGTTGAACGCAGCGGTCGCGGTAGAAACCAACACGCCACCAAGCAGCATTGCCGCAGTCGCAGTCTGAGCGCCAGAGGCGGCCAGCGTGGTGACAGTGGTCTTCCGGTAGACGTTACCGAAAGCGGGGTTCTCAAGCTCAAAGATGCTTGCCATGATCAGTTACCTCAATCAAAGTTAGAGGTGTTGGTAGCCCGCACGATCCCAAGATTCTTGAGTTCGTAGACCTTCGACCAGTTGCCAACCGTTGCCAGTTGAGCACGAGTCGGGTTGGAGGTAGTGACACCCCACTTGGCACCAACCGGGTGGTAGCAGTAATGCAGGTCAATCGACATGGCATCGCTCTTGGCGAGGATGTCACGATCGGTTTCAGTCTGCATCCCCAGCTGCTCGCCGGAAGCGACAGCACCTTGGGTGAAGAAGTAAGTGGCGTATTCGGTAGAACCGCCAGTGCCTTCGGTCTGCACGTCATCCGAAACGATCACCCTGAGCCCCATGAACGTGGGGACCTGGACATCGCCGAATGCGGCAGCAATGCTGCCACCAGATTGCGTGGTGCTAGTGCCGCGTGCGTCACCAGTGCCAACGTAATCAATCGCACGGCGCTCCACGAGGTCGTAATAGACCTTGGAGTGCATGGCAACAGCGGCCAGCTTGTCGCCTTGGTCACCCAGCAGGCTGCGGGCTTCCGCAACGTGACGGGGGCTCAGCGTGGTGGGCGTATCGCCAGACTCGCCATCAATGGTCAGGCCAAAGAAGGCAGCAGACGAGCTGGTGGTGCCAAGGGTGCCGAAGACACCAGCAAGGCAAGACAGCAGATCCTTCTGACGTTGGTTAGCAACGTAATCAGCGATCTTGGCGCCGATGGCAGCCATGGGGTCGGCTCCAGCCGCAAGGGCCGCCAAATCCCGCGCCTCGAACGCACGGCCACGATGCAGGATCACGCCGACTTGCTTGTCAGCGGTGATTTTGCCGGGCGTCAGCGAGGTGCTGTCAGACAGCACTTCAAAGTCGCCAGACAGGTTGGCCTTCCAGAAAGGCACGTTAATAAAGTCACCACCCTCGGTCGCATTAAGCTCAGCCATCGGCTGGACCACACCGGATGCCAGGAAGGCATCACGTTGAGTGGTTTGCTCGATGACGTAAGGCGTAAAAATCTCGGGGATGATGATGTCAGAGCGAAGAGTCGCCATGATTCATCTCAAGGAAATGGTTTACGGTGTGGGCGCAGCCCTGGCACCAGCGCAGCCGGTTGCGATAGTTTAGCGCGCTGCAGCGGCTTTAAGCCGTTCGTACATATCTCGATCTGTGCGGAATAGCCTTGACTGCTCGGTGAGGTTGAATGATTCCTGTGAAAAAGGGTTTTTGATGCCCAATGGAATCTCACTGCTGCCTCGACCTGATGGCGCCCCACCACCTTGCGGTTTAGGTTGCTTTTGCATCCAGGCCGGCAGTGTCTTGGCCCATTCGGCTACAGGTGTCCGCTGGTAGCCGTCAACAACAACAACAGTTCCGTCTGGATCGCGTTCAATTTGACTGCTGCTGAGCTTGGTTTTAAGGATCAAGTCTGGGTCATGAACAATTTCAGCCAGTGCGGTTACGGCTGGGCTGACGAGTTCAAGTTCTCGGACTTTGGCTTCAAGTTCGGCAATGCGCTCGTCCTTTTGCGCCGTCGCCTCACGGAACTGTTGCTCCAAAGCCTGCCTTGCTTCGGCATATTTTCCTTGAGATTCAAGTTCGGCTTGCTCGGCGCGTCGCTTGAACTCAAGTAGTTCATCGACATCTACGCCATCCGGTAGTTTTTTGGATTTAGCCGTTCGCAGTTCGGCGATCAGCTCTTGATTCTTGCGTTCCAGTGCTTCAATGCTGCGTTGCATTGATTCAGTATTGCTCCCAGTCGCCGCAGGCTCTTGGGTTTGATTTTCTTCAGACATGCTTATCCCGCAGGGATTTAGTGCGTCACCACTTTACCTTGTCAGCCCAATATGCGGCACTTAATTTACCCTTGGCGATATTCTTGGCGTGACGCGCCTTGAATGATGCCCTTCTGGCCTTGTCCGCTGCTGATTCTCCTTTTCGTGCTGGTGAGCCAGATACGCCCTGCTGACCGAAACGAATAAGTTTTACCGTCTCGCCTTCCTTGGCGAGGACAGCATGAGATTTGTTTGGATTGCTAGGCGTTCGCTTGGGCTTGTTGTAACCCTTGAACTGCTCGCCCCTGTATATGATCATGACTTATCACTTCCTGCCTGCTGATCTACGCCTCTTTTCAGCAGCAATTTTCTGCTTTTGTTTTACAGCTCTGGCGTCGGCTCTGGCTTTTTCTACTTTTAATTTGGCCGCATCATTTTCGGCCTTGGTCTGTGCTCTAATTGCATCCTTTTCGGCTTTTGCCATTGCCCTGGCATCTGCTTTTTGTTTTCTAGTTTTTTCTCTAATTGCTGTTTTTTGAGCTCTAATCGCTGCCCTCTCAGCTTTTGCTTTTGACCTAGCCTTAGCCCTTTCAGCTTTTGTTTTTTCTCTAGCTGCGGCCTTTTCAGCCTTCGCTGCATCTTTCTGCTTTTTAACAGCGGCTTTTTCTTCAGCCGTCAATTTTTTTCTTTTACCTTTCCGCGCAGGTTTAGATTTTTTCTCGGTCGTGCCAGCTTCACTGAACATGCCCTGATCATCTCTTACATATTCCCTTTCTTCGGTGGCGGCCATGACTTGGGATCGTTTAGCTTAATTCTACTTGTCTTTACGCTTGCGGCTTTTTCCGGCTTTGGCGAGGGCGATTGCTACTGCCTGTTTTTGAGGCTTGCCCGCCTTCATCTCCGCTTTGATGTTGGCTGAGATCGCCTTTCGTGACTTGCCTTTCTTCAGAGGCATTACGCCACTCCTCAATACCTAGCAGCAGGCTAGCGCCATCAGCAGTTGCCCAACCCTTATCTGTGTAAACCGCAGGCACCCATGCTTCACCAACCAGTGCCTCTACTGGATCAGAGCTGACGAAGTAAATCCCACTATTGCTGAAATGACGGAGGCTAGGCAGGTCCATACCGTTTGCGGAGCTGTTCCAAGGTTACCTCAGAGCCGTCTTCACGCACCAGTTTGGCAATGGCAGCATCTGGGCCATACTTATTGGCCAATCTGCGGAAATAAGGCGCTTTGCTGCCTAGTGCCTGCTGTTGCCGCGCCAGCACGTCTGCCCGCGATTCACCTGGCATCTTATCTTTGAGCCATTTGCCATAGGTAGTGTCAATCGGCACTTGCCCACCCTTGCTGGCCCGCGTGGCCTTGTCTGATGGTGGCAAAATATCTGGATCAATGATTGGCACTGTTGTCGAGCGGCAGTTGAAATGTTGCGGCGGCATTGGGCCTTTGCCGTATTCAAACTCTTTGCCATCCAATGCTCGGCATCTTGCACTGGTGCGGCTATCAAGTGTAGCGACATATCGGTATTTTTTTGTGATGTCCTGGTTGGCTTCATATACCTGCTGGCTTGCAGCATTAGCAACCTGATTGATACTGGTACGCACTAGTGCCATCACTTGATTGTCTGCCACCGCAGTTGACTGTCCACCTGCTGCTATTAACTGCCGAGCCGTCTTTGTGGTTTCGCCAAACTGCAAATTGCCAATTAACCGCTTTGCAATGTCCTGCGTTGTCTCACCCGTCAGCAGCCCTTGCCTAACTACTTGACTGAATCGCTCTGCCTGATCAACGGCGATGCCACGAAATGCCTTGCTAATCACTTCGCCATTGGGCAGTGTGATAGTAGCGCCTTGCGCAGCCGTTAGCGCAAACGTTTGTGGCGCACCTTCAACTGCTGCAAATAGATCGTCGCTAAGTGCTACGACGTTAAGCTGCGTCGGGTCAGTTGTTACGACTGACTGCGCAAACTGCGGGCTGATCTCTACAGTATTCACAGCGCTGGTGGCACCAACTGGCAACGCTTTTGATATTTGCTCAGCGGCAAACTCTGACTGCAGTTCAGCTAATCCTTGCAACTCAGGCACCAGCAGTTCGCTTGCGTCACCAGCCCAAGTGCCTAATGAATCCTTGAGTTGAGCCAGGATACCGCGCAGTCGAGCTGCTTTTACTGGTGCCGCCAGTTCATCAATCACCCGGAGCTGATTAACCGAATCAATGATGATGTCGTTGTAGGCATTGATTATGCGCCGAGCCACGCTATTGCTGTAGCGGTTTAGATCAATTGCGTTGCGATATAGCGACTCAGGTGTGGTCATGTTGGAATCCCCAAGTCCTCCGGTCGGTATGAAGAACTGATGGTGACATTTGCGCCCTGGATTAACGCTGCACCAACAATTTTATGAAATGCTGAATATCCATCATCGCCATCTTCTAGTAAAACCATCTCATCAACCTCTTTTGGTTTACCATCTGCAAACCAACTAAGCCGCACGATGGCTAATACCTCATCCGGCAATGCCGCGATGGTGTAGCTCAACTGCGCCTTACGCGGTTTCTTCGGTTCCAAGAGTATCATCACTTCGATCAGGAAGTTGGTCAATTGATCGAGTCGATGATAGATCCAGTCCCGCACTAGCAGTTGCCTCAAGTTCTTCATCAACATCGAAATCATCACCCAGAACATCGCCCTCGGCCAGTTCACGCAACAGCGTTTCCTGGGTGATGGTGCCTGCAGTGTAAAGCTGCAGCAGGCTGGAAATATCAGAAGCTTCAAGGCGAGTGCCAAGAAAGTCACGGTTAACGTAACTACTGCCTGGCTGTTCCCTGCTTTCAAGAAATTGCGAGTGAAACTGCAAGCAATTGTCGATCATATCTTGCATGTTTTGCGCAATGACCATCATTGTGCTATCACCTTGGCTGCGGTCAATTCGCTTTGCCTCGGCAGTTTCAGCACTGAGCTTTTGGCCAAGTACAGCAGATAGGCCAAGCTCATTGATCTGTGATGCAAGCTGCTCTAGCCTCTGGAACTGATACTGAAAGCTGGTGCCACCAGGCTCGATGTACTCAGCGCGGCCTTCAGCTGGAAATGCAATTGCTTCGCCTGGTCCGGCAGATACTTCCTCTGCGCTAGATGGAAACCCATAGAAGGCCAACATCGGCACCGCAGAAATATGTAGTTGATTGTCAAGATCGGACTGAACTTGATAGGTCTTTAGATTCAGCTCTGCAATATCTTCTAGCGGTGGCCGCGACTCCATAAAACCAATACGGTTGGAGTAGGCAATGCTGAATGGGATTTCACTCAAGCTGGTACGGCCTTCATCTACTACACGAAAATCGCCTTTTCCATCTTTCTGGTGAATCTGATATTCGCCAGGCGTTAATACGCGCACTTGCTGTACAAGCCGCTCGCCATAGTCGCCATCGGGCACAGTCGCAACCTCTTGCAGCCGCAGCATGGTGAGCTGCTGTTTGCCTTCCTTTGCTTCACTGCGCCATCCCAGGATTTGTCTTGGCGTGTACGTTACCCAATAGGGCCGACCCCCATTAGCAGGTGCATCCACCAATGTACCAACGTGGCCATAACGGACCATCTTGCGGGCCGCTTCATAGGTCCAGACATTAAGGTCATTGCCATTTAGGTCAACATCAAACAACTGCTCGCGGATAACGTCCGACGTATCGTTTAGCCGCACCGGCTTGCGAGTCAACATGCCAGCCAGCAGCCTTTCAAGGCGCTGGTAATACGGCGGGCAAACGCTACGAGCAAGGCGGCTGTCGTAGGACTCGTCAAGCTCACGCGGTTCTTGCGGCAGGTAGCGGCGATGCTTTTGCCGCATCCCATAGGTGCCCTGCAGCAAATCTTCAATCAGAAGCCAATGAGCTTCTTGCGCATACCATGCGGTGTTGGGATCCTGTACACGGGTGACTTTACGTTCCGCCGTGGGTCGGTCGTAGTAATTAAAACCCGTGTACATGGAAACCCTTATCGCGTCAAGCTGCAGTCAGTGTAACGCTGTTGCGGTTTACCTTGATTTGAAAACCATCGCCAGGCTTGAAGCCCATTTCCTGCAGATAGGCGCTACCGACCATCAGGTTGCCGTTAAATTGCACTTTGGTTTTGTAGCTCAGCTTGCGCCCTGGCTTTTTAGCAGTAGCAAGTGAAATGCCCTTTGCTTCTAGCAGCGCTTCATAAAACTGCGTGAAACAGAGCTTATCGCCCTTGACGTAACCACAAGCACGGACCAGATCGGATTTATTGGCATCGCCAAGTTCCTTGACTTTGGCGAGCAGTTCAGCACCAGTGAGCATTTGAATAGTGAATGGTGAGCCGGCTTAATATAGCCTAACGCCAGTGCCACGTCCAGCTCCTGCATGGAGCGGGTTGAACTCACGCCAGATGACGTAGCCAAGTGCATCGTTCATGTGATCGTAACCGGCATCCTTGTCTGGATCGCCTTTCTCGTTGTAGCTCTGCAGTTCTAAGCACTCGATCACCTTGCGGCAGCTAGCGGAAATGGTCAGCCTGACTTGACCTTTGCCATTTTCCAGCAAAGCTTGAACAGCAGCCACCCGATCACGAACGGCAGGGTTGCTGCGTGGTGATTGGTTGCTGAAGCCGTAGGACTCCAGGATCTGAATGTCGGTCTGACTTGCGTTGGTACTGCGATTGCCGCCGCTGGCGTCCGGGTAGACGTACACCTGCCGCTGTGGGTAGCGCCGTTCGATTTCTTGTGCCAATGCGTCGGTGTCATGCGCGCCACTGATTTCATCAATGACTAGCAGGCTGTTGCCCTGCCTGATAGCGATGACTGCCGACATGTTGCCAACGTTAAAGTCAACGCCAACTCTGAGCGGTTCGCGGCTGGTATCTGGTAGGTCGGTTGTGATGTGTTTGCTGCGATCAAAGCGGTCGTATACCTGACCAGTGGTGAGGTTGACAAACTCGCCGTCGAGGTATGCACGCAGCAACTGCGGGTCGTAGTTGGCTTGCAGTCGTTCGATAAAGTCCGGCGGCAAGTGCGGGTTGTCAGCAGTGCGCATTTTGATGAGCTTGCGGTCAGTGCGCTGCTGGGCGTCATCACTGCCGAAGGTATTCCACATCCAGCGAAAGCCTTCAGGCGTGCTGGCCGCGGCAAACTGCCTGACATTGCCTGCGCGCAAGCGGCCAAGGATTTTTGGAAATGCCTTGTTGGCAATGTTTGGTGTCACCGTGTCAATCTCGTCGGCCAACACCCAAGCAAGGTTCAAGCCAATAATGCGTGACCAATTTTCAAACGAACGGCAGAGAATCTTGGTGTCACCGCCTGGCAAGTGCAACATGTATTCCGGCAGTGGTGATGCACGGAAGGTGTACGGAATGTCGTATGCCTCAAGGAAATCATCAAAATCGTTTTGCCAGATATCACGGATCAATGGGCCAGTGGGCTCCATTACGGCACCAATGAAGCCTTGGTTGGCTGCTGCAAGCATTACTGCCTTGGCGCATAAAGCGCGTGTTTTGCCAGCGCCGTAGCCAGCCGAGATGCCAATGATCTGCGTCGCAGTGTCATCGACAAATGCAAGCTGGCCAGGATGCAGGTCGCCTTGGATGCGAGCGATCAATTGTTCTACATCTACAGCGTCGCCATGCTGTCCAAGCTGCTGCAGGACGTGGCCTTCACGGGTTGCCGTGAGGATGCTCATGAGCAAAGCTGTGCCAGTTTGGCTGCGGTATTGATGGCGCCAAGGGCAATGTGATACTGCCCAGCACGGCGAGCTTCCATCTGCAAAGTGCTGCACTGCGACAGCAGATCAGCCACCATTTGCGGGCGTTCGATGTCCCAGTCAGCCTTGAGCTGCTCACGAGCCATGGCCAAGTAGCGACCACAAGCAGCTTCACCTACCCCCCAGTTTTCGCTCGCATAGCGGATGCAATCGGATCTGCGGCCACCGTTAGCGATAATGCGAGCAAACCGTTGTGCGCGCTGTTCAGTTTCTGCTTTAGTCGTACCTTTAGCCGCCATTCTAGAGGTAGCTAGTGATTTTAAATGATTCTATGTATAGCATAACAAGGTTAGGATCTGCGATATTTTTCATGGAGAATTTTCGGGCAGACCTTATTCCAATCATGAGTGTGGTGAAGCCGTGGATTTGCATGACCCATGAGTTCAATCCATGTTGATGATGGCGAGATCATAACGGTGTAGAAAGATTTGACGTAGGTGCCATTTTCCTTGTAGGCCTCGGTGATGCCGCCTGCATTTTGCTGAGTAACAGCTTGCGTTAACTGTATTGGGCAATAGGTGAAAAACAGGCTGCCGGTGGCCCCATGAGCGATATATGTATTGACGTCATCGTTGAATTTACCAATGAATTTGAATGGTCGTTGGCTATCGCAAAAGAATGAGTTCATCGTTTTGCGAAGAACACGGCGAGCATTTTCCGAATTGGTGTTGTAGTCGCCTCCTTGCGAGAAGGCAATGCTTGACACTGACGGTGTTTTTTCCAGCAATTCGACCATGCCATCAAAAACGATATCAAGACTTTTTGCTTTAAAGTTTGAATACCTTGGCTGCTGACCTACTTCCTTTCTGCCTATTCGGCGATATGAAAACCAACTGTAGTCATCATCAAGCTGGCAGAAGAACCGGCATTTGACTTGCTTAGCAAGATCCCAACAAGCGTTGCGCGCCCATAGTGGTGTACGGCGATCTTTGGATGTATCGCATGAGTCAGTAATTTCAGCAACCTTGGCTTTTGAGAATACAAGAACACGGTCGCCATAGTTTTTCTTGTACTGCTGGCCAGTCGGATCTTCGTCATCAATAACGATGAACCATTTGCCGGTGTAACCAGAGCGCTGGAGTGTGTCGAGTGTTTTGATGTTGTCCGGTCTGCGGTTAGACAGGATGAAAATGCAAAAGTCGTTACGCATCGGGATGATCCTGCTTGAAGGATTGCTCTACGCGCTCGTCAAGGCGCACGAATCCATTTTCAATCGCTTGTTCAAAATCAATAATGACAAGGGCCGACTCTTCAAACAGCGACTGGATTTCCTTTGATGCGGTGGCGTAGTAGTCAGCGATTTTGCTGTATGTAAATGCCGTGTGCCGATAAGCTGCCGAGATCAGGAAATCCTTGACGTCTTCTGAAATGTCAGCTGCTTCGATTTTGGCGATGAGCTGATTTGTTTTTGACGGATCGTAGAGATGCTCGGGCTTGTGCTGCGTGCCGCTTGGCTCGTAGATCGGCGCAGTGGTTTTGTTGGTGTATGGGCTGTCTTCGTCTATAGCGTCTTCGATGCCGAATAGCTCATCGAGTTCTTCCTTGTTGAACCATGCGCTGATGTCATGCTCTTCACTGATCTGATGAAGCATCGCGCCATCCCATTCGCTGAGATCGCTGGTGCGGTTATCAGCCAGCGCCAGACCGATTTTGTCATCTTCCGAGAGGTCGGTACGGCGCACGGCAATGATTTCACTACCATCGGTTTCGATGACACGAATGTTCTTGATGCCAGCTACCTTGGCACCTTCGATGGTGCCGTTGCCAGCAAGGATGCGATTGTCCTCGTCGATGACAATTGATCGTGCTGCACCGAAACGCTTGAGTGATTCGGCGATGAGCTTGCTGCTGCGATCAGTGCGGCGCCTTGCGTTTTTATGGTCGTGCTTGAGATCCTTTATTGATGCGATAGTGGCATCTGGCTGCACTTCGTCAAACGGAAGCATTGATTGGGCTAGCAATTGGGAAATCCGCCTTCAATGTACCCTATATGCTTTTCGGCGGCAATAACTGCGTCGTCGAGCGTTTTAGGTAAGCCGCAGGCAAGAATTCGCATTGCGCTCCTGCCATCAGGCCACTGCACAAGGCACAGATGACGCTGAGGCTGGTCGTATAGGAACCGGTATTGACCGGCAGCTCCGCTTACTTCAAAGCGATGGTGCATGGTGCTGCGGAATGCTGCTAGCCGTTGTACAGCTTGCGCAGCGTTGCTGCAACGCACACCTCAGCCGTCGAGCGCCCGACAGCGCCGCCCAGGACGCGGTAGACGTGCTGGACCAGTGACAGATACTGATCAGGTGTCAGAGGCGCCTTGCTGGGGCTGCCAGCAGCCTCTGGTGACGTGTCTGCGTCATTGCCTGCCAGGGCAGCATTGCGTATGAACTCGGCACGAGACAGCCCGTACGCCTTGGCAGCGTTGTCAATTTTGCTGATGGACTCGTCGTCAAAACGGATTTCGACTTTGCGATTGAAGGTGCGTGGCATCAGAACGGCAGTTCGGTGGTAAAAAAATCACGTGGCGATGGCCAAGCCTCAACGGCTGGCTCGGGCTCCATGTTGTACTCGGCCTGGATGCTTTGCCATTTGGATTGATTGACGGCTATCCAGTCCCTGACAAGATTTCTAGGCTTGTAGCCAGCTGGTGCTCCTGGTGGGGCATGGTCAAGCTGCTCGATGGTGCAGCGCCCTTTGGCCACCATGCGAGCAAGCGTGTCGCCTGTCGAGTCAAAGCCACCAAGCGGATGAAGCGTCATCTGTAAGCAGCTCCTATGGCGGCGTTGTACGCCTCGTAGGCGCCTAGGTGCATGATGTACCGACCAAGGCCGCCTGCGACGTTTGGCAGCGGTGGGCAGTAGGTGTGATACCTGCCAAGCTCGTCGTAACGACCAATCGGGTAGTCGCCGATCTGGTTGTGATCAATGGCCAGCTTGTCGAACGATGGCTCCTGCGTTCCGCGAAAAACCTGCTTAGGCGGAAACGAGCGATCTTTCTTCTCGCTGCAAGCCCAGATGTAGGCATTGGCGAGGCGCGTGTCAAAGAGTTCCATCAACGGATCATGAATTCGGGTGCTGTACTGATCGAGGCGTCAACGAGGTGCGGATTGAACTGCAGGTGTCGGTTGTAGTTGATGCCTGCCCACTTGCCGTTAATCGCATGAGCGAGCTGCTCCTCGACGACAGCCGGGCCGAGGGTGCTGTTGAACTTTAACAGTTCTGTGCACAAAAGCTTCCAAGCTATGTCACCCTTTGATCCTTTCTTGATCTTCCAGAATGCCTGCACCAGTTCCCTGTGTGGCTCCAGCTCGGGCGGCAGTGGCCTGGTCTTGATCCTATCGCTTTTTTCACCTGAATCTGCATCTATGGGTTTGGTAGGTACGTCAGTACCTACTAAAGCCATAGAGGGTTCTTGTTCATGGGTTCTTGTTTGGGTGCACTTTTGGCTACCAGGGTCGGTGGCTAAAAGTGCACTTTGGCTCTTGGTGCCTTTTTGGCTACCACGGTGCACTTTTGGATACCGCCCATCAGTGCCCTTTTGTGCACCAGCACTGCGTTGCTGCCGCTTATCTGCGTTCAGGTAGATGTGCCGCCTGTGACCGTCGTCATAGGTGTAAGTGGCCCACCCGTTGTCGATCAACCAATGAATGGCTGCCATCACGTCACGACGACCACTGCCAAGTTCCTTTGACAGGGTGGTGACAGATGCGTAGCACCCGTGCGGACTGGCATTTCCGTGACGATGCAACACGAGGTAAACACAGACCCGATGCTTGCCGCCAGGCTCAGCGATCTGGTCTAGCAATCCATGCGGGCAAATCGAAAATCCTGTTGATCTAATGCGTGGCATAATGAGTCAGCTCATGGTTCTGATGGCCGTCAGCTATTGCCCGGTGTGCGTGGTGGCGCTGCCGGGCTTTTTACTGTGCAGACGCAGCTTTCTGCGCGACATCCCTGTTCATCGCTTCCTCGATGATCTCTCTGAGGACAATGGTTCTGGGCTTCCACTCGCCTCGTTTTGACTCTAGCCAGGCGTACATCGTCGGACTGACGTCAACCACAACTCTTGGCATGATCGTGCAATAAGGTGCATTGGTATTGTACAATATGATCACACGCTGGCGAGCCTTGCTGCAGCCCCTCGACGACCTTGAATTTTTTCCCGATATTCACCGATACCGCTACCGAGGTGCTTGGATGCGGTACAGCGTTAGCCGCATTGCGCAGCCTGCTACCGCCGATCAGCAAGCTCGCTTTGAAGAGACTCGTCACATCTGGCAGCCTCGTGGCAATCACGTTCACACGGCAGCCGAAGCACTTCTGCTTGGCCTTGAGCCAGAGTCTGGTGACTACGGCGCATGGATCGACGCCCTGAGAAGCTGCTGGCTGCTAGAAGGTGCTGAGACGATTGCGGCAGAGCTTGGCATTGTGATTCCGCATCACGAGGTTGCCGGAACGTTTGATGGATTGATTCGGACTGCCGATGGCGGCATCACGCTGCTGGATTTCAAAACCGTTCAAACCGAAAAATCGGTTGACACTCGCAAGCCCGCTACGGCACAGCTTGGCGGATACCTGCACGGCTTAAACATCAACTATCCGGCAATCAGCGTTGACAAGTGCTGCACTGTCATCATTGGTCCAGGTCGCAGCAGGGTAATTAGCGAGGAGCCTGATGCCTGCTATGCAGCGTGGGAAGATCGCTTGGCAGCTCACAATGCGGCACTTTCGCTTCCCTTCTGATGAACTGGACACAGATCCTGTCAGACGCTGGCGTCCCAGAGCCGCCTGGCAGAGATATGGCAATTGAAATGGCGATTGCTGAAACTGCTGCTCGATATGAGAAGGTTGGCAAGAAGCGAGCCAAGGGCAGCACGACACGCAAGGCCAAGAAGGTTGCCCGCATCGACTACGGCGCCAGAAATTCATGATGCACAATTTGTGCACTCTGGGTCAAAATGGTGTATAGTGGTCACATCGGGGTAGATCCCGACCACCACCTAAAGCCATGCTCACAATCGATAGCCAGCTCACCCACATCAAACAGTTGATCGCGGAACAAGAAACTGCCTACCAGCAGCACTTTGCAGCTGGTCGCCTTGACGAAATGATGCAATCCAAGCGAGAGCTTGCCAAGTACCGCAATGCTTTTGGCAAACTCCTCAAGGAAAAGATGGGCATCTGACATGGAATTGTCAAAAGAAGAACTCGATTTGCTCTACGTCATCATTCGCCACGAGGCCTTGGCTTTGCGAAGAGGCGACTATCGCTACATCCCAGAGCCCGGAACCTATGAAGACCGTGTTTTTGCTCTTGATTTCAAATTGGCCAATAGTTTCCGCAAACGCAACCAAACAATCAGATGACCTACTCCGTTTTTTGCTATCGCTTCAAGGAGCCAGCCGTCAAGCTTTACAGCAACCTATCCCTTGAGGATGCTCAAAAAATCTGCAAGGATCCAGACACAAGCAGCCAAACGTCAAAGGATTGGAAACTGCTGAAAAGATGGGGTCCAGACCACTGGTTTTACGGCTACGAAAAAGACTGACCACCTATTTACAACCAGTGCACTATTTGGTACAATAAAAACAAGACGGACAACCGTCTCAACCACCCAATCATCATGACAGCTATCCAAGAGATGACCCATAGGGTCTCCGAGCTTTCTTCGCTTATCAAGCAGCTAGAAACAGAAAAGTCTGATCTCATCAGCCAGCTTTCAGTTGCCTGGTCTATCGGTGATCTTGACGAATACTTAGATGACAAAGGCAATGCCGTCATCGAAGACATCAAGCTGGAGCGCCGCTCTAGGTCAACATGGAGCTACTCGCCAGCAGTTAAAGAACTGCAAGAGCGCGAGCAACACTCAGGTATTGCGGAGCGCAAAGTCACCACTTATGTTTGCGTGAGTCATGTCAAGCAAAAGTGAGTGTCACATTTTTTGTGGAAGGCATCAGCCGACCACAAGGCAGCAAGCGATCACTTGGCAATGGTCGCATGGTTGAATCCAGTCCACACCTAAAGCCGTGGCGAAGTGACGTTCGCTTTACGGCTCAGCAAAATCGCCCCGGCGAATGGAATTCAGCACTGCCAATGTCTGTCAGCCTTGCCTTCTGTTTTCCGCGACCAAAGTCGCATTACAACAGCAAAGGCATCCTGACCACCAAAGCTCCCGCTAGGGCAACCAGCAAAAGTATTGGTGACATCGACAAGCTAACTCGAGGCATCCTTGATGCCTTGACTACTGTTTTGTTCGACGATGATTCACAAGTCATCGAAGTTAACGCATACAAGCGCTACTGCTCATCATCCGAGCGGCCTGGCGCAATCATCACCTGCACACCGATTCAATGACCTATCCGAACCTTGCCGGTGTCATCACCAAGGATGACGTTTACAGCAAAGGTAGTGGCAGCTATGCAGCTTCCTATGTTGCCTGGGCTCGCATTGCAAACTACCTGCACACAAATGCACCTGGCTGGGAGTTTCACCTAAAGCAAGCTCAAGACAACGGCCACATCTGGAAAGCTCCTGATGGTACTGGTTACCTGATTGGATATTTCACAGGTCCAGAAGATCAAGCAACGGCAGATTTTCCGTTTCCGATCATGGACAACCGGAACAATGCCATTCAGTATGACAAAATCAGTGCGCGAGCATTGACCGATGCACACCGTCGAGCACTGTGCGCCTGTGCTGTTTTTACTTTGTCGCTTGGCTACGAGCTATGGGCCAAGGAGGAGGTTGCAGAAGCTGGATCAAGTGCTGCTGCTCCAGTAGCTGATGAAAAGCCAAAGGCAGCAGCAAAGCCAAAAGCAAGTCCAGAGCCTGTACAGAAAACTGCAGAGGTGCTCGACTTGGCCGAAATGCCTGTTACCGAAGATGAGTACAACCTAGTGATTGGCTTGCTGACCGAGGTGCATACTAAAAACCCAGAAAAAATTGCAGATTTGACCAAGGCTTTCCGCAAGGAATACAAGCTGGATGCAAAGGCTGCATTGTCCAAGGAGATCAAGACACAGGCACACGTCGAGTTCATCAATGCGTTTCTGTCTAGCTAACGCCAAGCAGTAACGCACTTTCCAAACCGCTACTAAATCATGTTGACATTGACCGCTGTGGGCAACCTTGCTAGGGACCCGCAAATCAGAGCTGTAGGCGACACAGAAGTTGCAAGCTTCACCGTGCTGTGCAATCGCAAGGGCAAAGACGGCGACATCGTGACTGCTGTTGACTGTTCCGTCTGGGGCAAGCGCGCTCAAGTCGTAGGCGACTATCTGACGAAAGGATCACAGGTCACTGTGACTGGCGATGGATATGTCGAGCAGTACGAACGCACGGATGGAAACAAGGGTGCAAAGATCGTGTTACGGGTCAATGATTTCAGCTTGCCGCCAAGGGCAAAGCCTGTTGACACGCCGTTCTGACCTGACTGAACACTGGCCGGGGAAACCCGGCTTTTTGTTTCAGCAATTTTACAATAGTGCACAACCAGTGTACTAATGGTGTATTGTTAGTTCATGGAGGCAACAAGCTCTCCCCCGCTACACAAATCATGACC
>Ga0315904_10001260_pt1 | contig 39866 bp, 26 predicted proteins | sample LakEriMetagenome_6_FD_203529 | JGI IMG/M metagenome (GOLD analysis project Ga0315904, IMG submission 203529) | Freshwater fungal communities from buoy surface, Lake Erie, Ohio, United States - Buoy 12 MA120 | ecosystem: Environmental > Aquatic > Freshwater > Lake | place: USA: Lake Erie, Ohio... | reverse complement strand
GGCAAGACGCTCAAGGAGGGCGACGCGATCTCGATCAACGGCTCGACGGGCGAGGTGTTCGCCGGCGGCATCAAGACCGCCGACAGCGAGCTGAAGCAGGTGCTGATCGCCCAGACCATGAAGCCCGCCGACTCGGAGGTCTTCCAGTACTACGACTTCATCATGAAGCTCGCCGACAAGCATCGGAAGCTCGGGATCCGCACCAATGCTGACACCCCTGAGCAGGTGCGGCACGCGATCGCGTTCGGTGCCGAGGGGATCGGCCTCACCCGGACCGAGCACATGTTCTTCGAGGGCGACCGCATCGACGCGATGCGGGAGATGATCCTCGCCGAGACCGAGGAGGCCCGGCGGGCCGCGCTCGGCAAGCTCCTGCCCTACCAGCGGGACGACTTCGAGGGCATCTTCAAGGCGCTCGACGGCCGTCCGGCCACGATCCGCTTCCTCGACCCGCCGCTGCACGAGTTCGTGCCGCACGACGAGAAGGCGCAGGCCGACCTGGCCAAGAAGCTGAAGCTCCCGCTCGAGACCGTGAAGGCCCGCGTCGCGGCGCTGCACGAGTTCAACCCGATGCTCGGTCACCGCGGCTGCCGCCTCGGCATCAGCTATCCGGAAATCTCCGAGATGCAGGCCCGGGCCGTGTTTGAGGCTGCCGCCAAGGTGCAGAAGGCCGGCATCAAGGTGAAGCCGGAGATCATGATCCCGTTGGTCGGCTTCAAGAAGGAGCTCGACAACCAGGTGGAGATCGTCCACGCCGTGGCAGAAAAGGTGCAGGCGGAGACGGGCCAGAAGATCAAGTACCTCGTCGGCACGATGATCGAGATCCCGCGCGGCGCGCTGACGGCCGATGAGATCGCCGAGACGGCCGAGTTCTTCTCGTTCGGCACCAATGACCTCACGCAGACGTGCCTCGGCATGAGCCGCGACGACATGGGGTCGTTCCTCGGGAAGTACACCGACGAGGGCATCTTCAAGGCCAATCCGTTCGCGTCAATCGACGCATCGGGCGTGGGCCAGTTGATGAAGATCGCGGTCGAGAAGGGACAGAAGACCCGCAAGGACATCAAGCTCGGCATCTGCGGCGAGCATGGTGGCGATCCCCACTCGGTGTTGTTCTGCCACCACATCGGGCTCGACTACGTGAGCTGCTCGCCGTTCCGCCTGCCGGTGGCACGGCTGGCAGCGGCCCAGGCGGCCCTCGGGAAGACGTATTGAATACACGCCCGCCGGGCCATCCATGGCCCCGGCGGGCTGGTGGGCCGGTAGTAGCGCAGGTTTTCAACCTGCGGGGAGCTTTGGTACAGGTTGAAAACCTGTGCTACGGGTCGGCTGAGGAGCGCAGGTTTTCAACCTGCGGGTGCTTTGGCACAGGTTGAAAACCTGTGCTACGGGTCGGCACGGATACACTCGCCGCATGGACCTCTCGCCCGAAGCGCTGCGGCTCGCGTTCATCGTCGCGGCGGTGATCGTCCTCTGGTTCACCGAGGCGCTGCCGCTGGCGGTCACCGCGCTGCTCGGTGCCGTGGCCTGCGTCGTTGCCGGCGTGGCGCCGGCCAAGGAGGTCTTCCGGCCGTTCGCCGACCCGCTGATCTTCCTGTTCATCGGGTCGTTCCTGCTCGCCGAAGCGATCCGCCAGCACCGCCTCGACCGCCGGCTCGCCTACGCCGTGCTGTCGCTGCCCGCGGTCGGCGAACGGCCCGTGGGCATCCTCGCCGCGGTGGTGGCGGTGTCGGTGCTGATCAGTGCCTTCATCTCCAACACCGTCACCGCGGCGATGATGATGGCGATCGTCACGGGAATCCTCGCGGCCATCGAAGAGTCGGCGGCGGTCTCGGGAGTTCGGCCGGCGGCCAGGTTTGCGACCGGACTGTTTCTCTCAATCGCCTTCGCCGCCTCAATCGGCGGACTGGCCACGCCGATCGGCACTCCCACCAACCTGATCGGGCTGGGATTCATCCGCAACCAGCTCGGCGTGAGCATTTCCTTTCCCGGCTGGTGCGCGATCAGCCTGCCGGTGTTCGCGATCCTGGCGACGATCCTTGTGCTGGTCATGTCGCGGCTCTTCCCGGCGGGCATCGGCCGGCTGGAGGGCGTGCAGGAGTTCGTGCGGGGCGAGCGGGCCCGGCTCGGCCTCTGGACCATGGGGCAGAAGTCGACCGCGATCGCGTTTGCGGCGACGGTGGCGATGTGGGTCGTGCCTGGCTTGGTGCTGGTGGCGCTCGGGGCCGAGCATCCGGTAAGCGTCTGGTGCCGCGACCGCCTGCCCGAGGGCGTGGCTGCCCTGATCGGGGCGATCCTGCTCTTCCTGCTGCCGGGAGATCGCGGGGAGGATGGCCGCGTACGGCGGGCGATGTCGTGGAGCGGCGCCCGCATCGATTGGGACATCGTGCTGCTCTACGGCGGCGGCCTTGCCCTCGGCGAACTCTGCTTTTCCACGGGGCTGGCCGCGGCGGTCGGGCGGCAGATAACCGGGTGGATTCCGCACGGACCCGGCGCGGCAACGGCGCTCGTGGCGGTGGCGGCCGTCGTGGCCGTGGTGACGAGCGAGTTCACCAGCAACGTGGCCAGCGCCACGATGGTGGTGCCGATCGTGATCGCCATGGGGCAGGCCGTCGGCGTCGAGCCCGTGGCGGCGGCACTCGCGGCCACGATGGCCGCGAGCCTCGGCTTCATGATGCCGGTGAGCAGCCCATGCAACGCGATCGTCTACGGCTCGGGGCGGATTCCACTCCGCGCCATGATGCTCTCGGGCGCGATTCTCGACCTGATCGGCTGGGGCGTGATCACCGCGGCGATGCTCGTGGCATCGCGGACGATCTTCCGCTAATCACACCCCGAAAACGACGCCGCGGCCCGGCCGGGGGCACATGCCGGCCGGACCGCGTCAGAGGGTGTCGTCGTCCGTTGCCGCCGAATCAGGCGTCGCGTCGCGGGGGGCTGAGCTCAGAAGCCTCCCTCGATGACCGCGCCACACTGATGGCAACGGGGCAGGGCCAGCGGCTTGGGCGTGGGCATGTAGCCTTCCGCGCACAAGGTGTGGAGCCGCGGGAAGCACGGCGGCAGCGTGACGCAGCCATGACGGTGGATGTCATGCTTCGCCCGAAGTTGGCCGCAGGGATCCGCGTGAAACACGCCGCAATGATGGCAGGCCGGTCCGCACGCGGGGCCGCTCACGCTGCCATGCCAAGGGGGCTGCTGCATGTTCCGGCATCCGCAGGCGTTCCCCGACCCATCCGTGGACATCATCGCGGACTCGTCCGTGACCGTCGTCTCTTGGGCTGTCGACAGGCCGATCGCGAACAGCGATGGCAGGGCGACGACGACGGCAGCAATGATGCGGTAGGGTGAACGCACGGTGGGATCTCCCGGGAACGTGGTGCAGGCCTCACTGGCCACGTGGCGTTCTTCGACCTGCCGAGCCTGCCGGGATGAACGGCCGCACCGCAAGGACCGGTCGTAACGGTCGGGGCGACCCTGACGTCAGTCGAGGGCCACGTCGATGACGGTGAAAGACTCCAGGCCTTCGCGGGTTGCCAGCACGACGTGCCCGCGGTCGCCGTGCCGATAGCCGCCGATGCCCACCAGCGGCTTGCCGTGCTGGTAGCGGTCAACGACCCTGCCATCAGCCCAGGCGACCGTGACGGATCCGTCCGGGGCGGCGATCAGCCACTGCCGCCGGGGTGTGCCGAGCAGGTCGGCCCAGGCGACCGGTTCGATGGGACCGTCGCGGTGCACGCCGTCGCCCAGCGGCAACTGCCACGACCGTGCGAAGGTGGATGGATCGATGCCGACCGCCAACTGGCGACCGCTTCGTTCCGAGGCGATGCCGAGAATGGCCCAGCCGCCGGCGTCGGCGACCGGGCCAGACGCGACCGCCACGATCGGCGGCGCCGCAGTCGGGGCGGATGTGGACTCTGTGGCAGGCTCGGCGGCGACCTGCACGACGCGGCCGTTGCCAGTGAAGGCCAGCACCTCGCGGGCCGTCGCTCCAGCCACCGGGCCTCCCATGGCGATGCCGACCACAGGCGTCGCCGCGCTGTCGTGCCACAGCCGGCTGCCGGCGAGCGTGGCCGCCTCGACGCCCGCGGTGCCGAGGAAGCCCACCACGATCTCGGGTGCGCCATCGCCGTCGAGATCGCCAAGTTCTGCGTCGCTGATCCCATCGTGCGTTGGGCCGCCCGACTCAGGGTAGGTCGCATGCAGCCGCCACGCGTCATCGAACACGAACACGTGTTGCCCGCCGCGGCGGCCTGCGAGCCACCAGCGGCTACCGTCTTGCCCCAACGCCGTCCGCAGGAACCCGACGCCCGCATCGGCCGGCAGGTTGAGCTCGTGTCGGCCGCGCTCAGCACCCTGGGCGTCGAGTTCGACGATCGTCCGCCAGCCGTCGAGGGCCACGATCCGTGGCTCAGACGCGCCGTGGGCCTCATCGAGACAGGCCACGTTCCCTGGCAGCGTCACGCTGGCTGCCCGCCAGGCACGCTCCAGCTTGAACCTCACCGGCTGCCGCCGCGGTGCGATCACCTGTTCCGGTCGTCGCTGCCCGCTGCCGGCGGCGCGGTCGAGGTCGCGGCGATAGTCGCGGAGCCGCCGCTCGTGCCGCGAGCGCACGAGGGGCTTTGGGTCGGCGCCGCGTTGCACGGCCGTGAGCGTCTCGGCGACATCGGCCGAAATCCGGGAGTGGTCGCCGACGAGCACGTCGGCGATCCGGCCGTCGCCAGCAATGATCACGGTGGCCGGAAAGGTATCCAGGCCGAGGGCTTGGGGCGACACGCCCTGCGGGTCGCGGGCGAGCGTTCCCACCCCGCCGAACTCCGCCAGTTTCTTGCGGATGGCCGTCAGGGGTTCGTCATCGGGATCGAGGCTCACCGCGACGTGTCGTACGGCGGGCTGGGCTCCGCGGTGATCGCGGGCGTAAGCGGCGACGAAGTCGGCGATGCCCGCGGCGACCTGCGGCAGCGACCTCGCGGCGGGGCCGCACCCCTCGAAGAAGAAGTCGAGGACGAGCGTGGCCTCGCCGAGCGACTCACGGGTGAGCGGCTCGCCGTCGATCGTGGCCAGCGGGGGCAGATCGGCCTTCGTGCCGATCCGGGGATGCAGTGGCTCGGGCCGATCGAGTGGGTCGAGTCGTGCGACCCTCGCCGCCGCGGCCGGCACCTCGAATGCAAACGCCTCCGCGGGCACCTCGGCCTCGAAGGAGGCGTTGGTGAACTCGACCTCGACGGCGATTCCCACCGGGGCCCCTGCCTCGCGCGAGAGGCCTGCGGCGTAGGCGGCCGTCGGCACCCGCATCCTTCGCAGGAGCTTCGAGGTGCGATCGATCCACAGCTCCAGCGCGCCGTCGGGCTTCGTGATCTCGAGGTGGGTGCAGTCGTGACCGTCCACCTTCTCGTTGCCGACGATCCGCGGTGGTGCATCGGACTCGGCCAGGATCAGTGCGAGGGTGTCGTCAGCGAGTAGGAGCGGCAACTGCGTCGGGCAGCCGGCTTCCCCTTCGGTGAGCGTCGATCGCAGGGCGTCGTCGGCAAAAACCTGGTCGAGTGTCAGCGGGGTCTCCACTGGCTCGGAGAGCACCTGCCCGGGCACGGTGCCCACGGCCGCGTAGAGCGTCGCGCCGTCGGTGACGACGCGAGCATCGTAGGCCTCGATGCGGATCCTGTCGGGACGCACGAACGCGACGCGGTACGGATAGGTCTGTTCGGTGGACGAGTCGCCTTGCGTCTGCCGGACGGTGACGCGGGCGTCGTCGGAGTAGCGGTCGGCGGCCCGGTAGGCCTGCCCCATCTCGTCGAGGATCTGCTGGGGATCGTCGCCGCACCCGGCAAGAAGGAGCGTCACGATGGCGAGCAGGGCGTGTGGTGGCCGGAGCCGGTCGAGGCGTTTCATGACGGCATCTTGCGCCAAACCCCGCGTTGCGGGCCAGATCATTCTCCAGCGTCAGAGCAGCGATAAGATGTCGGCTTTCCCCCGCCCTCCGTCGCCCCCAACGCCCTGCCGCCCGTGGAAACCATCTCCCTCGAGTACGGTGCCGATGAGCCGCTCGTGCTCGAGTCGCTCGATGGCGGCGCGATGGCGTTTGCTGCGCCCGCAGGCGTCGTCGGTGCCGAGGCGAGAAGCCTCGTCATGGAGGCCGTCACGGCACCGCTCCACGGTCCGCCGCTCACCGCCCACGTGGTGCCCGGCGACCGAGTCGTGATCGCGGTCGCCGGTGATGTTGCGCAGGCCCCGGCCGCGGTGGATGCCATTCTGGAATGCCTCGTCGCCGCAGGCGTCGCCGAGTCAGACACGACCGTGCTCGAAGGGCCGGCGCTCGGCTTCATGGCGTCGGGCAGGGCAGCCGCGCGACCGTCGGTCGCGACCGCGGAGGCCTTCGATCCTGCCGTCGATGCGGCCACCTCCTATCTGGCTGCAGACGAGGCCGGCCGGCCGCTTCACCTCGCCCGTGCGCTTGTCGATGCCGACGTCGTCGTCGCCGTCGGCGAATGGGGCTTCAGTCCCGCGCTTGGTGGCCGGTCGATCGAGGGTGAACTCTGGCCCACATTCGCGCGGGCGGAGTGTCGCCGCGACCTGCTCGTGGCGCTCGCCCGCCGGGGCCGGGGTGCTCTGGCCGACTGGAAGAGCGGCATGCAGGAGATCGCCTGGCAGCTTGGGGTGTGTGCGAATCTGCGGCTTGTGCGTGGAGCGAATGCATCGCTCGCCGCGGCCCGGTTCGGGCTCCCCGACGAGGCGTCGCGGCAGGCCCGTGAGGTGGCGGCCTCATGGTGCCCTGCGATCGACCCCATCGCCGACCTCGCAGTGGCGTCCCTCTCCGATCCCGATGGCGGCTTCGGGGCCATCGCGGCCGCGGCCGCGGCGGCGGCGCGGGTCACGCGACCGGGGGGCACGATCTGCATCGCCTGTCGTGACATCGAGCCGGCCGGCGTGGTCTTCACCCGCTGGCGGCAGGGTGCGCCGCTGGAGGGGCTCGTGCATGAAGCGATCGCCAGCGGAGATTGGACGCTGATCACCGATGCCCTGCTCACGCGACTCTTCGCGCGGGCGCTCGACGATCGTCGCCTGGTGCTCCTCTCGAACCTCGGCGAAGACGTGGTGGAGGAGCTCGAGTTCGGGTACGCAGGCAGCCCCGAAGTCGTCGAGCGGCTGGCCCACCGGGCGGAGCGGCTCGCCGTCCTTGCCGAGGCCGACCGCTGTTTCCCAAAGCCTGCGGACTGACCCGGGTGTTGGTTTTGGGAAGCGCAGTCATTCCGCCAGGAAGCCCCGAGCGCGAGGATCACGTGTGCCCCGTGTGACTCACCGTTGCGGGGCGACCCGGTGCCGCAGCGCATGCCTTGGCCGTGGCCCCCAGGCGCGCGAATCGATGCTGCCGGTCGGGAAGTCACCGAGCACGAGGAACGAGTCTGCGTCGAGCTGCCATGTGGTTGCGTCATCAATCCTCGGGCGGTAGTGGACGTCGCGCCAGGCGGCGATCCGCTCAACCTTCCCGCCAGCATCCACGCTCACTGAGCAGCCGGCCTCCGTCGGCCCAGCGACACCCGGCGGCCATGAGACGGCAGCCGTCCACGCCGCCGGCGTGCGATTGGGTAGGACGCTGCGGCGGTCGTCTGCGGCCTCTGGGTCGCGATCGATCCATGCAGCCGCGACCAGCCGGCCATCAAGCCGGCCGGCGATCAGACGGCATTGGACTGCTGCGGGCAGTCGCCAATCGATCCGGGCATCCCCCACGGCCACACGGGCTCGCGAGCCAGTCGGGCCCGCGTGGACGACCGCCACGACTCCCACGTCGCGGACGGATTCGAGCGGGCGGTTTACCTCGTTGGCAAACGCGGCGTCGTCGAGCACATCGGAGGGCGGCATCCACGCGTGGTTGTCATCGTGCTCGATCGGCACGGCGACAGGCAGCGCCACCTCCGCGATCACCGCCGGGCTCTTCAGCACGACCTCGCCCTCCGCGAGCAGATCGCCGTCGCGGATCGTCACGTCCTCGCCGGGCAGACCGACCACGCGTTTGATCGTGGCCGCGCCATCGTCGGCGTCGATGATCCACCGCTCGAACCGGCGCGGAGGACGAGCGCGATCGATCAGCGGGAGCCAGCCCGTGGCCACGACGTCGCCCGGCATCAGGCCCGGCGCCATCGAGAGCCCGTCGACCTCGTATCGCGCTGGGCCGGCGAAGACGATCGCCACCGCCGCCACCAGAGCGGCGATCGCGGCCACGACGCCCCGGCGGACGCTCACGGTGTCAGGAAACCTTTGCCCACTGGTGGCTTTGGGCGCTGGCGAGCACGGCGTCGCAGACCTTCTGGGTCGCGAGCGCGTCGCGGAACGTCGGCGGGCAGGGCTGCTTCTTCGCGTAGGCCTCGAGGAAGTCGGCCACCTGGTGGACGAACGAGTGCTCGTAGCCGATCGCCAGGCCAGGCACCCACCACTTATCCATGTAGGGATGGTCGCTGTCGGTCACGTGCACGCTCTTCCAGCCGCGCATCGGGCCGGCGTCCTTGTAGTCGAACACCTGCAGGCGGTGCAGGTCGTGCAGGTCCCACTTCAGGCTCATGTTCTCGCCGTTGATCTCGAACGTGTAGAGCGCCTTGTGGCCACGGGCGTAGCGAGTGCTCTCGAAGAGCCCGAGCGAGCCGTTCTTGAAATGGCAGAGAAACGAGCAGGCGTCGTCGATCTTCACCGGTTCGACCTTGCCGGTGAGGTTGTGCTTCCGCTCCTTCACGAACGTTTCGGTCATCGCCGTGACGTCGGCCACCTGACCGTTGAGCCAAATCGCCGTGTCGATGCAGTGGGCGAGCAGATCGCCCGTCACGCCGCTGCCGGCCGCTGCCGCGTCGAGCCGCCAGAGGGCCGCACCCCCCTGGGGCAGATCGGCGTTGATGGTCCAGTCCTGAAGGAACTCGGCCCGGTAGTGGAACACTCGGCCGAGGGCGCCGGAGTCGATGATCTGCTTGGCGAACGTCACCGCCGGGATGCGGCGATAGTTGTACCAGACGGTGTTGGGCACGCCGGCCTTCTCGACCGCCGCGCACATCCGCTCCCCCTCGGCCACGTCCATCGACAGCGGCTTCTCGCAGAGGATTGCCTTACCGTGCTTCGCCGCCTCGATGGCGATCTCGGCGTGGAGGTTGTTGGGCGTGCAGATGTCGATGGCGTCGATATCGTCGGCGGCTACGAGCTTCCGCCAGTCGGTCTCGACCCGCTTGTAGCCCCAGCGGTCGGCGAAGGCCTGTGCCTTGCCGGCATCACGGGCGGCCACGGCCTGGAGCACCGGCAGGTATTCGAGGTCGAAGAAGTCTTTGACGCGGTTGTAGCCATTGGAGTGGGCGCGGCCCATGAAGCCGTAGCCGATCATGCCGATGCGGAGTTGCTTAGCCATCGATGAGATCCTTGGTGGTGGTTCAGGTGTGGTTCGGTCGGTTTCGAAGTATTTCGCTGCGGGATGGCAGGAGTCTCCGCTTCGCGGTCCTTCGGATTGTCGCCGGGGCGAGGATACGCCCAAGGCTCCTCGAGCGTTTGCCGATTCCCTCGCCTCGTCCAACGATGTGCCCCTCAACCAGGAGCAGGATGGATCAAGCGAAGGACGATTCTCTGTGACAGGCTCCGTTTCAGAGAAAAAGAAAGTGGAAAGAGTTGTCGGTCACGCCCAGCCGTGGGCGTCGCGGACGGCGATCATGGTCTTGAGGATGGTGTTCCAGGTGTTCGGATTCTCGAGCGTGGCGTTGGGAAACATGCAGCCGTCCCAGCAGATGTGTCGGATGCCTCGGTCCGCGGCCCCTTCGAGCCAGTAGCCCGAGCACTTCACGATGTCGAGTTTGCCGTTCGGGTCGTCTGCCGGGCAGTGCTTGCCCGTCTTGTCGTGCGAACCCGCGCCGTGCACCTGGCCGTCGTTCTGGGCCACGTGGAAGTCGATCGTCCACGGGCGAAGCTTCTCGACCATCGCCGCGTAGGCGGGCCAGAACTCGGCGTCGGTGTAGCCCGGCTTCACGAGCGCGTGCTCCGGGGCGTTGTAGCCGAGCAGGTAAAGATACGTGTGGGCGAGGTCGGCCTGGAAGCCGAGCGTCTCCGGCATCCCCACTTCCTCGAGCAGGTCGAGCATGTCCTTCCACGAGTGCATGCCGGCCCAGCAGATCTCCCCCTCTGCCGCCAGCCGCTGGCCGTTGTCCTTGGCGATCTTCGCGGCCTCGCGGAAGGTCTCCGCAATCTTCACCGTGTTGGCCTTCGGATTCTCCCGCCACTTCGCCACGCCGAACTCGGCCGAGTCGATCCGGATCACGCCATACTTCCTCACACCTTGCCGCTCAAACACCTTCGCGATCCGGCAGGCCATCGTCACGGCCGAGAGAAACTTCTCCCGGGCCGCCGTGTCGCCCATCGCCGAGTCGCCCACCGTGCCCGGCCAGACCGGTGCCACCAGCGACCCGACCGAGAAGCCGTGCTTCGCGATCATGTCGGCGATTTGCACGAGTTCCGAGTCGCTCGCCTCCGGGTTCGTGTGCGGCAGGAAGAGAAAGTAGTCGATGCCGTCGAACTTCTGGCCGTTCACAGTGGCCGCGGCGGTGAGTTCAAGCATCCGCTCGAGCGAGATCGGCAGCTCCTGGCCGGAATCGGTGCCCTTGCCGACGAGGCCGGGCCACATGGCGTTGTGGAGCTTGGGGGCGGAGTGCGTCGGCATGATGGTCGTGGTCCTTGTGGGGGCTCCGTTCAGGTCGCAAGATCACACGAGATGTGCCGGGGCTGCCCGTGCCATCTCGCCGGACGTTCGCTCCGGCCATCCTGGCCTTCGCTCTCTCGATGCTGGCTGCGCTCCGCCATCCTGGCTTCGCTGGCCAGCAACGCCGGCTCGATTGGCACGGGCAGCCCCTGCCGTCGGGCGTCAGATGGGGAAGACATCATGCCCGGCGTCCGTTCATGGGAAGGTCGGAGTGGACGTCGGGGCCGAAGTAGCGAAGCGAGACGAGCGGGCCGGGGCCGGTGTTCTTCACCACGTAGCCGGCCGCTGCGGCGTCAGCCGAGATGAAGAGCTCGTCGGCCGTCATCTGGCCGAAGCGGATCAGGGTCGGCGTCGCCACGTCGTGGCCACCCACCGTGCCCTCGCCCTGCACCGTGATCCAGCCGCTGGCCCCCGCGTCCTTCACGGTGATGCTCGCACCAGGCTCGAGCGTGAGCTCCTTTGCGCTGAAGAGCTGCCGCCCGTCCACCTGGCCGTACACGACCCAGCGGTCGTTCGCGCCGGGAGCACTGCGGCTCACGTCGACGATCGGCTCGAGGTAGTTGCTCTCCTTGAAGTGCGTGTCGATGTTCTTCTCCCAGTCGAGCTGGCCGATGATGAAGTCGAGGTCGCGGTGCTTCTCCCCCGGCATGTCCTTGACGAGCAGGCTCCACGGCACCGCCCGACCCTCCACGAGTGACTGGAACATCGCGAATACGTCGCTGCCCCACTGGGGTTCATACGTCAGCAGTGAGCCGGGGGCGTGCAGCACGCCCGGCGGGATCAGCCAGCCGGTGCCCCGCTTGAGACGGTAGGCCTTGGCGAGGTCGATGATCCCGTTGTCGCCGCGGTTCCAGTTCTCCAGACACTTCCGCACGTCTTCCTTCGTGGTGCCCGGCTCAAGGCCCATGAAGGTGTAGGGGAAGTTGTTGTCGCAGTTGTTGTACTGCGGCGGGAAGTAGTAGCTCTCGGGCTTGCCTTCCTGGCCCACGAGCTTTGCGTCGTCGAACGACTGATGCATGTGGTGCGGGATCGGCCCCATGTTGTCGAAGAACTTCGAATACACGGGCCACTTCTTGTAGCGATCCCAGATCGCCTTGCCGACGAGCCTCGCGCCCCCCTCGCCCACCGCGTCGCGGAGCAGAAACCGTTCCCCCTCGAACACGCACCACGACAGCCCCTCGTCGGGCACGCGGCCCTCGTTGGCGGCTTCGGTCGTGCTGGCGAACCACCGTTCGTCGATGCCGCCGCGGTCGAGGCCGTAGGCGTAGTAGTCGTCGGGATGCAGGCGGACCCGCTTGCCGGGGTGGAGGAAGCTCCGCGGCACCCAGGTGGGCGAGAGTCGGAGGATGCCCCAGCCGGCGTCGAGCGCCCGGCCGAGTGCCGAGCCCACGTTCTTCGCCTCGGGCAGGATCGCGGACCCCTTTGCAGACGCGGCCATGCAAACCCCTCCAATGGATTTCAGGAATCTGAACGAGCTATCAGGATCGCCGAGCGACGCTGTTGTACGGCTCGCGCCCGCGGGTCGCAACCGTTCCAGCGTCTCCCGGCGGGCCGCCCATGCTCGTTTCCTCCCGTCCGGCTGGCGGCATACACTCGCGTGCATGGGAACCGCGACCGCAGCATCTGCCAGATCGCCGATCCTGTGGCTGGCTGTCGTCGGCGTGGTGTGGATTGGTTCGAGTGGAGTACGCGGCGACGACCTGCACGCGGTCGCCGACCGGGTGCTCGGGTGCACGGTGAGCGTGGCATGCGGCATCGACGGCGGCTCGTTCGCCGGGTCGGGTTTCGTGGTGTCGCCGGACGGCCATGTCGTCACCGCCGCCAGTGTCGTGCCCGTCGGGGCGACCGACGTCACCGTGCTCCTGCCGGGCTTTCAGCGGCGGCCCGCCGCGGTCGTGGCTGTTGACGAGTCGCTCTCGGTGACACTGCTGAAGGTGGCCGTCGAGGAGCCGTTGCCGGTCCTGCCACTCACCCGTCTCTGGCCGGCGGTCGGCGACGTGGCCTTCACTGCCGGCGACGTGGACGACGTGATGCTCGCCAACGGTCGGGCGTCGTTCAGCCGCGGCGTGGTCAGTGGCCTCTATGACGTCGAGAAACAGCCCGAGGTGGCCTACGCGGGCCGCGTGATCGAGACCTCCGCGGCGGTGAATCCGGGTTCCGACGGCGGGCCACTCGTCGATGCGGCGGGCCGCGTCATCGGCGTGATCAGCGTCGCGGTGTCGCCGCGGCGCTGGCAGGGAGTGGCCGTGCCGATGGCGACGCTCCTGGAGAAGTTCGCGCCGCTGACGAAAGGCGATGTGACGCTCTTGGTGGATTCCTCGGAGCCGCCGCCGAGCCAGGCGTCGCTCGTCGGGCTGCGGAAAGCCGCGGCGGAGGTGGCTCCGTTTCTCGTGGCGGTCGACGTGGAGCGGACCTGGCCCGCCGAAACGCTGCCGCGGGAATCGTGGGACCAGCATCGCCGTCGGATCACAGGCTGGGAGAAGCTGCCACTGGCGGAGCGACGCAAGCGATTCGCCGCCTTCGCCGCGCGGGCCCGTACGCTCGACGTCAACCAGCTCTTCCGTCGGCCCCCCGGCCCCGCTACGGGGCTCGTCGTGTCGGCCGATGGGTTCGTGCTCACGAGTGCGTTCAACGTGGGGGACGACACGGCGTTCGTCGGCAAGGCCAGCGGCCAGCCGCGGCGATTCGCCTTCGACGATTCCGGCGAGAAGCTCGTGGCCGATCCCGAGGGTGGGTTGGTGGAAAAGCCCAATTCAATCCGTCGCGTCAGCGTGGTGCTTGCCGACGGCAGCCGCCGCGAGGCGAGGATGCATGCTCGTCACGAACCGCTGGGGGTGGCGCTCTTGAAGGTTGAGGGCACCGCGCTGCCCTGGTTCGACCTCGCCGCCGTGGCGACGTCGCCGCAACTCGGCGATCACGTGGCCGCGATCGGGCTCGTGGCATCCGGGGCGGGCGACGTGACGCTCAACCCGGGAATCGTCAGCGCCGCGGCGCGAAGCCGTGGCTACCGCTTCCAGACCGACGCCCTGCTCAACTACGGCAACTCGGGCGGTCCCGTCGTAGACGCTTCCGGCAGCCTCCTGGGCATCGCCACGGCGCCGATCGAGCCCGACACCGTGATGGGAAAGGTGTTCACGCTCTCGCAGGTGATGCGATGGAGCCGGGCCCCGAACTCGGGCGTGGGCCTCGTCGCCCGCGCCGACAGGATTCGCGCCGTGCTCGACGACCTCAAGGGGGGGCGGTCGTTTGAGCGGGTTCCGGGTCCGTTTCTCGGCGTCCAGCCCGACGAGTCGCGGGCGCTCGGCGATGATGTCGTGATCGGCTTCGTGGCCGACGGATCGCCCGCGGCAAAGGCGGGCCTCAAGAAGGGAGACGTGGTCGTCGCCTATGGCGGCGTCGAACTGGCGGCGTGGCGGGAGTTGACCGAGCGGATTGCCGCCGGCAAGCCGGGCGAGTCGGTCGTGCTGACGATCCGCCGCAAGCAGAAGGGGCCGCGGCTGGTGATCGCCGGCCGCGACGTCGAGACGCTCGAGGACCTGGAGCGGTTGAAGACGTCGTTTGAGCCGGGGGAGACGTTCGAGGGCCGGCTGGTTTCCGACGGGGTCCGCGAGGTTACGGTCGTGCTCGGTGAGATCAAATGAGACGGCCTGCCGTGGGGATCATCGCGGCCGCATTCACCGCGTGCTTCGTGCTTGGTGCCGCGGCCACGCGTGGCGGTGCCGCCACCTCGGCCCACGCCGAGGTCGACCTCGCGTCGCTCTGTGTGGCGATTCGCCCCGCCTACGTCTTCATCGCCGGCGGCAGCGGCGTGGTGATCCGGCCCGACGGCCTGATGCTCACCAACGACCACGTGCTCGAGAACCGCAGCAGGTTCGACGTCCGGCTTGGTGACGGCCGCTCGTTCAAGGCGCGGCTGCTCGGCCGCGACGAGGTGGGCGACCTCGCGGTGCTCAAGATCGACGTGCCGGAGGGGGAGACGCTGCCGCATCTCCCGCTCGGCGACTCCACGGCGGTTTGCGTCGGTGACGAGGTGGTCGCGGTGGGCAATCCGTTCGCGCTCGGCGTGATCGACCAGTCACCGACGTTCACGCTCGGCATCGTGTCGGCCGTGCACCACACGCAGGGCAACTACACCGAGTGCATCGTCACCGACGCCGAGCTCAACCCCGGCAACTCGGGCGGCCCGCTGGTCACGATGGCCGGCGAGGTGGTGGGCATCAACGGGCAGATCAGCACCCGCTACGGCCTGCGGAGCAACACCGGCCTTGGGTTCGCGATCTCGTCGCGGCAGGTCGCCCTTTGGCTGCCGCTGCTGGAGAAAGCCGAGGGGGGCGAGGTGAAGCACGCCCGGCTGTCCGGCATCGAGTTTGCGAGCCGCGACCGTGAGACGCCCGCCAGCGTGGTCGTGAAAGACGTGGCCGAGGGCTCGCCGGCGGCGGCGGCGGGATTCCAGGCCGGCGATGCGATCGTCTCGCTCGACTCCGCGACCGTCGCGAACGGCCACCGGCTCGCGGGCCTGCTCGGCATCTATCCGGAGGGGCATGAGGCGAAAGTCGTCGTCCGACGTGCTGCCGGCGAGCAGACGCTCAGCGTGGTGCTCACGCCGCTTGAGAAGTGCCGCACCGGCATCGATCTGGAGCGGCCTCGCGGCAGTGATCTGCAGCCGATCGTGGAGTCGGTCAAGCCGGGGTCGCCCGCGGAGGCTGCAGGGCTCAAACCCGGCGATGTGATCGTGGCCTTCGCGGGGCGGCGGCTCGAGTTTTCCACCAAGGAGGAGCGGAAGGCGTTCGACCGCCTGCTGCGGACGAGCATCAACGTGGGCGACATCGTGAGCCTCGCCGTTCGCCGCCCCGATGGCTCCGGCGGCATGGCCGAAGTGGCCCTACGCCTCGTCGCCCGTTGAGACGGTCGCGATTGCGGCGGCAAGTTTTTCGACGGAACACGGGGCCGAGCCCTCCGCCTTGTTGTTGATCGTGATGAACACGTTGCGGCCCCTCGCCGCGGCCCGCGCTGCCATGATGGCGAGGGCTTTCCGCGTGGCCAGGTCTTGCTCGACGAGCCTGTCGAATGGGAAGTAGGCCTGCTTCGCCTCCTCGTAGCGGTGGCCTGCGTGGAGGTTCCAGCGGGCCACGAGCGGGATCGGGCTGTCGAAGCGATCGAGGCCCAAGGCCCCGGCTTGTTCGGCGACCGGTGGCATCCGAGCGTGCACGGCGAGGCAGGGAGCCGCGCCGGAGTCGCGAAGCCCCGCGGCGAAAGCCGCGCAGGCAAGTTCCGGGTCGCGGATCTCGACGGCGAGGGTGATCGACCGCGGCGTGCGGCTGCGGAGCACGGCCATGAATGCGGCGATCCGCGCCGTGATCCGCGGCACGTCGGCGGTGAGCCGCCGGCCGAGCGGCGGAAACTGAAACACCAGTGGCCCGGCCTTGGCGCCGAGGCCGGCGACTGCCGGATCGACGAACGTGGCCGCGGCGGCAGCGGCGTCGAGAAACGACGAGTTGTCGCGGGCAGCCTCGCCGCTTCCGGGCTTTCGCAGCACGGGATCAGTGAACGCAGCCGGCGCCTTGACGACGAAGCGAAAGTGATCGGGCACCTGGGCGGCGTAGGCTGCGAACTCGCTGCGCGTGAGCGGCGCGTAGAACGTGCGGTCGAGGCTCACGGTTCGCAGGAGCGGGTGGGCCGCGTAGGCGGGCAGGCCGTGGCGGGCGAGCGCCTGCTCGGGGGCCGGCTTACCGTTTCGTGGAGCGAACACGAGGCCAGTCCACCCCGGAAACGACCAACTCGACGTTCCGAGATACACCGCTGCCGGAAGTGTGCGGCCGAGCCGAACGACCTCCTCGGTCACCTCAGCCGGATCGATCGCGTCGGCATCACCGAAGAGGGAGAGCTGCGAGGTCATGGCCGCATCTGGCGTGGGTCGCCCCCGACGGTTTCTCGATGGCCGCCGCGTGCCGGGGCACCGTAGCCTTCTCAGTGAACGATTCAAGGGCGATAATCGGCTGCCATGCACCCGATCGCCATTTCTCGCTGGCTGGCCAAGCAGGTCGACGGCCTTCGGTTCGGCCGCCCGACCCACTGTGTCTACGATCCGCTCGTCTATGCCCGGCGGTCGCACGAAGCCTACCTCCGCCGCTACGCGATCCAGGGAGTCGAGGCGATCCTCGTGGGCATGAATCCAGGGCCCTGGGGTATGGCCCAGACGGGCGTGCCCTTCGGCGAAGTTGGTCTGGTGCGCGACTTTCTTGGCATCGATGAGCGAGTCGATCGGCCCCGCCGAGAGCACCCCAAGCGGCCGGTCGAGGGTTTCGCCTGCACGCGGAGCGAAGTGAGCGGCCGGCGTTTCTGGGGATGGGCGCGGGATCGCTACCGGACGCCGCGTCGCTTCAGCACGGCATTCCTCGTCTCGAACTACTGCCCGCTGGTCTTCATGGAGGAGTCTGGCCGCAATCGCACCCCGGACAAGCTTCCGGCTCATGAGCGCGAGCCCTTGTTTGCGGCGTGCGACGAGGCGTTGCGGCGGCTTGTCTCGTGGTGCGGCCCCCGGCAGGTGATCGGAGTCGGGGCGTTCGCCGCGGGGCGGGCCAATGCAGCCCTCGGCGACATGGGGCTGCCGGTCGGCACGATCCTTCATCCGAGTCCGGCGAGTCCCTTGGCGAATCGGGGCTGGGCCGAGCGGGCGGAGAAACAGTTGGCCGCCCTCGGAATCAGGATGCCCGCGGCCCGGCGCGTCACCGGTTCCCGCCGGCCGTAACTTCGGCCACAATCACCCCCCGTCCACGTGCCGGCATCGAGCGGAACACACCATGGCCCAACTGTACTTCTATTACTCGGCGATGAACGCGGGCAAGAGCACCACGCTGCTGCAGTCCGCGCACAACTACGAGGAGCGGGGCATGCAGACGCTCCTCTACACGCCGGTCATCGACGATCGAGCGGGCAGGCCCACGATCCATTCCCGGATCGGAATTGCTTCCGACGCGATTGCGTTTGGCGGCGACTACGACTTCTTCGAGGCAATCCAGCAGAGGCAGCTGGCCGGGCCCGTGCACTGCGTGCTGATCGACGAGGCGCAGTTTCTCACGCCGAGTCAGGTGCTCCAGCTCACGCTCGTCTGCGACCGGCTTTCGATCCCGGTCTTGTGTTACGGCATCCGGACCGATTTTCAGGGCGAGCCATTCGAGGGGAGCAAGTATCTGCTTGCCTGGGCCGACAATCTCGTCGAGATCAAGACCATCTGTCGCAGCGGCAAGAAGGCGACCATGAATGCCCGTCTGGACGAGCACGGAAATCAAGTGACCGAGGGCGCACAGATCGACATCGGCCTGCACTACGAGGCGATGAGCCGCAAGGAGTTTCGCCTCGATGAAGTGTCGCCGGTGGCCAGGAAGCGCCGCGGGTGAGGTGCCGCCCCGGAATCAGGAAGCCCAATCGCGTCAGCGATGGGAGATCGAGTTGAAGGTCTGGCGTGGTGCTGCCGTACGCCTTACGGCGGTACGCTTCCTGCCGGCCTCAGGAAGCCCAATCGCGTCAGCGATGGGGGCATGCCGTCCCTCCCGCGGCGGCTCGGCGCTTCCCGTCGGAGGGGTGAGCGTTCCACGAAGCCCTTCACGTTCCCGACCAGCCAGGCAGGCTGCTCGCCTTTTTCACCCAGGCGGCGAACTGCGCCTCGTCGAAGGTTTCGTCGTCGTGGATATGGAGGTAGCGAGCGTCTCCGCTCTTGGCACTGACGGGGGGCATCGGCCGGAGCGACGTGCCACGGAAGAACGCCACTTTGATGTATTTCGTGAACACGTGGATGCCGAGGAACCAGCCGCGGCCCTCGACGCCGTAGAGCGGAGAGTTCCACTTCACGGCCTTGCGCACTCCGGGCACCGTTGCCGCGATGATCGCATCGAGCCGCTGGCCGACGTCCCGCTTCCAGCCGGGCATGGCCGCAATGTAGGCCTGCACGGGAGCGTCGCCGTCGGCCTTCGCGATCTGCGGATTGCCGCCGGCAAGCAGTTTCGGCTTGCCCGCCGTCGGTGTGGCCGGCGGCTTCGCTCGTCGTGTTCGGGAGCCCGATGGTTTTGCCTTGGTCATGACGCGCTCAGCCAGCGTGGATTCGTATCCCCGGAGACATCCAGGGCGACCGAACATAACCCGCCGACCCCGCCAAGAACTGGCGTGGGGCCTGTGTGCGACTAATCCGGCCCAGGAACTAATTCGGATGTCACGGCCTCGACACCCTGGATTGCCCGGATCATCTCGGTTGCGCACACCTGAAATGGACGACTGGACGACTGCACGAGCAAGCGACCGCCGAGTGCTACGGCCGTTGCGGAAGCGTCGCCTTTCTCGCCGAGCATCGCGTTGCAACGGCTGACCAACGAGGCCTCGAGTTCCCGAAGTGTCTTTGGATCGTGAATCGGGTGGATGCGCACCGCCTTCTGTTGTGGTCGAGCCTCGTCGCCGACGGGGGGCTGCAGATCCCTGTCGAAGGTCCCGCGCATGAAAGCCAGCAACTCGTCGTGAATCTCCTGCGTCTGCGACACCATCAGTGCGTTCGCATGCGGCAGCACCTCGATGACCCCGGTTCCTCCGACATCGCTCCAGCTGGTTGGTCTCACCGTTTGAGGAATCATCTTGCGGAGCGCGAGCAGACTGCAGTCGGTGGGCAGCGGGTAGATGGCGAGAATGCAGCGTTCGGCTGCTGCGTCGCGGGTCGTGAGAAGCAGTGCCCCATTCTCCACGACGAAATCCATATCCAGATTCCCGAGCAGCCCGCGAAGTGCCTGTCGAAACGTGCCGCGAGCGACCGCATCCGCCAGGAGCGGTTCTTCCGCGTCAAGCCCCGCGCTCTCGAGGGCTTTTGCGTCCAGTCGAACGGCGACGTGCATGAGCTTTTCGAGAGCTTCGGCAACGTCTCGCAGTGAACTCTGCTCAATCCGGAAGCCTTCTGCGGGCACGGGATTGCTCAGGGCAGCTGTGATGCGACGGTCCTCATCGGTAAAAGTCGGCATCGTTGCGGCATATTCAGTGGTAGCATGCAGAAGGTTTGGTTGAGGATGGAGCACGGCGGTTCGGACGCGCACATACGATACGACCCGATCCCGTTGGCCATCACCCAGATTCCCGGTCGCGGGCAGATGTGTGATCTCCAGCAGCGGGGAATACGTCACCGAGGACTCCCCCCAGCCAACTGGTGCATGCTCTGGGGTGGAGGCGGCACCGCCATCGTGCGTTGGCGTTACCGGCTGCGCAGAAAGGTGCGGTGCCATCCCGGCGACCATGACACAGACGAAGCAGACGATGACCTTCGCGATGCGTTCGGTAGCCATTGATGAGTAGTCCCGGTGGTATTTCCATGAACTCCGCTGAGTGCGGTCCTTGCCCCGCTGGAGGGATGATCAACTCCCTCGCATGTGGAGTCAACTGGCTGTGGCCATGATCGCAGAGGCTTCGTAGGGGGCCTTGAAACCGGGAATGCATCGACTTCAGGGGCCTCGGGCTCGGTCTGATGCTCGGCCCAGAAAGGCTCTGGTTTCGTGGCCGGGTTGAACGTCGTCTGCCCGCCCGGGAAACTGAGAGTTTCCACGCTCCTCAGCCGGAGACGCCCTTGTCCGTCATCAACCGCATGCCCGACGCGCGGTTCTCATCGGCCACCGCGGCAAAGGTGCCCACGGCGAACGACGGCGTTGGGCGGACGGTCAAACCCCGAGCGCCTCGGCAGGCACGGAGCGGCATGTGACAGAGTCTCGACGGCCCTCGCTCGCTGGTTCGCTCGCGGCACTCGCCAGCCGTCTCGACGGCGAGGTGACGTTCGACAGGCTGGCCGTCTTGGCGTATTCGACCGACGCCTCGGAATACCAGGAGCGGCCTCTCGCCGTGGCCTTCCCGAAGTCGGAGGCCGATGTCCGGGAACTCCTGCGCTTCGCTGGCGAGCACCGCGTGGGGTTGATCCCGAGAGGGGCTGGAACGTCGCTGGCCGGTCAGGTGGTCGGTAACGGAATCGTGGTCGATCTCGGACGGTATCTCAACGAGATCGTGTCGCTCGATGTCGCCCGACGCCGCGTCCGCGTGCAACCGGGCGTGGTTCGCAACGAGCTCAACCGGTGCCTCGCGCCGCACGGCCTCTTCTTCGGCCCCGAAACCTCGACCGCCAACTGGGCGATGCTCGGCGGCATGGTGGGCAACAACTCATGCGGATCCAACTCGATCGCCTATGGCTCGACTCGCGATCACCTGCTGTCGGCCCGGGGTTTCCTCGCGGACGGCAGCGAGGTCACCTTCGGGCCCCTTGGGCCGCTCTACGTCGAGGCGAAGCGACTCGCGGCCGACTCGCTGGAGACGAGGATCTACCGACAGATCGCCGAGATCCTCGGCGACGAGGGCAACCGCCGGCTCGTCCGTGAATCGTTTCCGCGGCCCGAGGTCACCCGCCGCAACACCGGCTACGCTCTCGACGCCCTGATGCACTCGTCGTACTTCGATGCGCAGGTGGAAGACGACTTCAACATGTGCCGGCTGATCGCGGGCTCCGAGGGCACGTTGTTCATCGGTGTCGAGTTTGAACTCAACCTGATTCCGCTGCCGCCCCCTGCCGCGCTGCTCGTGGTCCACTGCCACACGGTGGACGAGGCGCTGCGGGCTGCCGTTGTGGCCATGCGGCATCGGCCAACCGGCTGCGAACTGATCGACGACAAGATCCTCGAGTGCACGAAGGCCAACCTCGAGCAGTCGCGAAATCGCGACTTCGTGGTCGGCGATCCCGGGGCCGTGCTCGTGGTGGAACTCCGCCACGAGTATCGGTCCACGCTCGAGGCGCTGCTCGGCCGGCTCGAGGCCGACTTGCGGGCCGCGGGGCTCGGCTACGCCTATCCGCTGCTCTTCGGCAGCGACGGCGACAAGGTTTGGGAGCTGCGTCGCGCCGGACAGGGCCTGGTCAACAACGTGCCGGGCGACGCCAAACCCCGCGAGATCGTCGAAGACACCGCCGTCGCGGTCGAGGACCTACCCGCCTACATCGCCGAGTTCGACCGGCTGCTCGCCGAGAAGTATGGCATCGACTGCATCCACTATGCCCACGCCGGCGCTGGCGAACTCCACCTGCGGCCCCTCTTTGACCTCCACTCGCCGGCCGGCCTGAAAATGTTTCGCGACGTGGCCACCGACGTGGCGGCGCTCGTCAAGAAGTATCGCGGCTCGCTCAGTGGCGAGCATGGCGACGGCCGGCTCCGGGGCGAGTTCATCCGTTCGATGGTGGGCGACGCCTGCTACGACCTGTTCGTTCGCGTCAAGCGGGCGTTTGACCCGCAGTGTATTTTGAATCCCGGCAAGATCGTCGACACGCCGCCGATGGATACATCCCTGCGGATCCTTCCCGGCGAGGCGCCGCCGCGGCACGAGACGCTCTTTCACTTCGCCGATACTGGCGGCGTCTTGCGGGCGGCCGAGAAGTGCACCGGCGTGGGGCAGTGCCGCAAGTCGCACCACGCCGGCGGCACGATGTGCCCGAGCTACATGGCGACGCGCGACGAGGCGGACACCACCCGAGCCCGGGCCAACGTGCTTCGCCAGGCACTCTCCGGTACGCCCGCCGATGCCAATCCGTGGAGGCAGCCCGAACTCGCCGAGGTGATGGACCTCTGCCTCTCGTGCAAGGCCTGCAAGAGCGAGTGTCCGTCGAATGTTGACATGGCACGGCTCAAGGCGGAGTGGCAGCAGCACTGGCACGACGCCCACGGCGTGCCGCTGCGGGCCCGGCTCGTCGCCGGTTCCGCCGCGATGCTTCGCCGAGCGGCCATGGTGCCGTGGGCCTACAACCTCATGGTCCGGGCGCCGCTGGTGTCGCAGGTGGTGAAGCTGGCGGCCGGCTTCGCGCTCGGGCGATCGCTTCCCACGCTGCCGCGGACGACGCTCTCGGCGTGGCTCCGACGGCGGCCTCCGCGCGGGGCGGCCCCGAACGGCCGCGTGCACTTGTTTGTGGACGAGTTCACCGACACGCTCGACGCCGACATCGGGATCAAGGCGGTGGAACTGCTCGAGGCCCTCGGCTACGAAGTCGTGGTGCCGCGGCACGTGGATAGCGGTCGTGCCCAGCTCTCCACGGGGCTCGTGCGGGTCGCCCGCGAGCTCGCGACGACAAACGTTGAACTCCTCGACCCTGTGATCACCGACGAGGCGCCGTTGGTGGGCATCGAGCCGTCGGCGATCCTGTCGTTTCGCGACGAGTATCCTGACCTCGTGCCCGTGCAGTTCGCGGCTGCGGCTCGGCGGCTGGGAGGCCGAGCCTTGCTCATCGACGAGTTTCTGGCCCGCGAGGCCCGGCGCGGCCGGATCAGCACCGATGCCTTCACATCCGTTGCGCGGCGGATCGCCCTCCACGGCCACTGCCACCAGAAGGCGTTGTCGAGTGTCGCCGACTCGGCCGAGATCCTGCGCCTGCCGCAGAACTACTCGGTGGAGATGATCCCCAGCGGCTGCTGCGGAATGGCGGGCTCGTTCGGCTATGGCCACGAGCACTTCTCGATCTCGATGAGGATCGGCGAACTGGTTCTCTTTCCATTCGTGCGGTCGGCGGAGCGGCTCACGCTGATCGCCGCGCCCGGGACCAGCTGCCGTCACCAGATTGCCGACGGCACGGGCCGGCGAGCGCTCCACCCCGTGGAGATCCTCCACGCGGCGCTTGCCACGCCGCCAGGAGGTAGTGAGGGAGCACGGCTGTGAGCGGGAGCTCCGGCGTAGGCATAAAGCGCTCGGGACGCAGTGTCCGCCACCTGTGATCGGGTATTCTCGGCGGCCACCGGAGAATACGCATGCCGAAGTCCACCGCACCTACGACCATCGTCTGGTTTCGAAGCGACCTGCGGCTCGATGACAACCCGGCGCTGCTGGCGGCGGCGGAACGTGGGGCTGTCGTGCCCGTGTTCATCTGGGCGGCAGACGAGGAGCATCCCTGGGAGCCGGGTGCGGCCTCACGGTGGTGGCTGCATCAGTCGCTCGAGCGGCTGGCGACGGATTTGGCGAAGGCGGGCGCACCGCTCGTGATCCGGAAGGGACCATCGCTCGGTGCGCTGCGGGCCGTCGCGAAGGAGGCCGGTGCGACCCACGTCGCCTGGAACCGTCGCTACGAGCCGGCCGTGATCGCCCGCGATACAGCGATCAAGAAGGCGCTCACGGACGACGGCCTCGTGGCCGAGAGCTTCAATGGTTCGCTCCTCTTCGAGCCGATGCGGGTGGCCACGAAGGAGGGAAAGCCGTATCAGGTGTTCACACCCTTCTGGAGGGCGCTGCTTGCGAAGGAAGAGCCCGCGGAGCCGGTGGCTGCACCGCGGCGGCTGCGAGGTGTCGAGCAGTCGCTCAAGAGCCTCGAGATCGAGTCGCTCGATCTTCTTCCCACGATCGACTGGGCCGCGACGATGCGGAAGACGTGGACGCCCGGCGAGGCGGGGGCTGGAAAGCGGCTCGATCATTTTCTCGAAAAAGCCCTGCAGGGCTATGCGGCCGGCCGCGACCGCCCCGATCACGATGGCACCAGCAGCCTGTCGGCTCACCTCCACTTCGGTGAGATTTCGCCGCGGCGGGTCTGGCATGGCGTTCGCGAGGCGGTGGGGGGCAAGCCCGCGGCAAAGATCTCGGTTGGCGGCGCGGAGGCCTATCTCCGCGAGCTCGGCTGGCGGGAGTTTGCCAATCATCTGCTCTATCACTTTCCACACACGTCAAACGCACCGCTGCGGGCCGACTATGCCAGGTTTCCATGGGCGAATGACCCGGTCGGCCTTCGTGCCTGGCAGAAGGGACGCACGGGCTTTCCGATCGTCGATGCCGGCATGCGGCAGCTCTGGGCGACCGGTTGGATGCACAACCGCGTGCGGATGATCGTGGCGAGCTTTCTCGTCAAAGACCTCCGCATCACGTGGCTGGAGGGTGCGAAGTGGTTTTGGGACACGCTCGTCGATGCCGACCTCGCTGCCAACACGCTTGGCTGGCAGTGGGCGGCGGGCTGCGGGGCCGATGCGGCGCCGTATTTCCGGATCTTCAACCCCACCAGCCAGCAGGAGAAGTTTGATCCCGAGGGCGAGTACGTGAAGCAGTGGGTTGGCGGTGATCGCGACTACCCTGAGCCGATCGTAGACCACGCGGAGGCACGAAAGCTGGCGCTCGAGGCGCTGAAGGTGGTGTCGGGCAAGGCGTGAGAGGCGTGCTCTGCCCGTACACGCCCAACGCCGTGAGGCGTGGGGTGCGACCAGAACAGGCGCGGCGTTTAGCGTTGTTCGCCCGAGGCCTTACGGCCTTCGGCTTGGACGGCGCGCACGTCCTGCAGCGCTTCCTTCTGCTGCTCTGGGTCGCCGATCTTTGCCGCCGTTTTCTCCGCCTCGGCGGTGAGGGCCGTCGCGCCGGCCGTGTCGCCGGCCGCCATCATCGCCCGCGCCACGGCGAGCAGCGCGAAGGTTTGGTTGGCCGGTCCGTCGATTGCCTTCGCCGCCTTGGCAGCCTCGGCGAGGAGCGCTGTCGCCTTGTCTTGGGCGCCACTGCGAGCCCGCACGTTGGCTGCGGCGGCGAGGGCCTCGGCCTTGGGCCGCAGATCCTGCAGGCTGTCGGCGAGCGATTCGAGCTGCTCGGTCACGGCGTCGGCATCACGGGCAAGGCCGGCGTTGGCGTATCCAAGGGCGACTGCCGCCAGTGCTTGCGACCGAAACCGGTCGCTGATGCCATCGCCCGCAGCGAGAGCGGCTGCCTCCGCGAGAATCTTCTTCGCGTGTGTCGAGTCCCCGAGGCCCGCCTCCTTGGAGCCGCAGACCTCGCCGATCTTCGCCAACACGCCCACCCGGGCGACCGGGTCGTCGAGCCGCTCGGCCATGGTGGCCGCCGTATTAATCGCCTCACGGGCCGAACTCTTTTCCGAGACGACCGTGAAGGCAGCGGCGATGTCAACCAGGCGTGGGGCGTAGATCGCAGCGTCGGCGTCGTCGCCGATCGTGCCACGGGCCTCGGTGAGGGTCCTGATCGCACCCGTTTTGTCATTCGACTTGGCCTGAAGCCGGGCCACCTTCGTCAGCTCCCGTGCCGGTCCGCCCGGCGACTTGTCGGCCCTGGCCTTCTTGATCCGTTCGGCAATCGTGAGCGGGCCCTTTTTCTTCGCGGCACCGCTGCAGCCGGCGAGAGGCGCGACAATCGCAATGCCGCAGAGCAAGGCGACGAGGCACGAGGCGATGACTGTGGGACGCGACATTGGCAGGCAGTCTCCGGGACGGGCGGTTGGCGGCGCGAGCGGGCCGGGTCAGAATTTCAGCCGGGATCGCTGCAGGCGGGCGTGCAGTTCGGCCATGAGGTCGTCCTCGGCGGTGTCATCCTCCGCCTCGTACGTGACCGAGAATCGCAGGTAGGCGCCGCAGTCGTCCCACGGAACCGTCGAGATCGACAGGTCGTGGATCAGAAACTGGCTGGCGTCCTGGGCGGTGTTGAAGACACGGTCGCCGGCGCCCTTCGGGCTTCTCGCGTAGAGAAAATAGGTGCCGCCCGGCATCTCGCATTCGAAGCCCGACGCGCGAAGCACGCCCACGAGCTTCTCCAGGCGGCGGCGGTATTTCTCCCGCACCTGCCGCGGAATGTCGGGGTCGGCGAGGGCCGCGGCCGCGGCCTTCTGGATCGCCATGAACTGCCCCGAGTCGCTGTTGTCCTTGATGTCGGCGAAGGCCCGCACGATCCGCTCGTGCCCGCAAACCCAGCCCATCCGCCAGCCGATCATGTGGAAGCCCTTCGACATCGAGTGCACCTCGACGCCCACCTCCTTCGCGCCATCGACCGAGAGAAACGAGAGCGGCTTGTCGTCGTAGGAGAGCATGATGTGTGCCGCATCCTGCACGACCACCACGCGGTGCCGATGCGCGAAGTCGATCACCCGCTTGTAGAACTCGCGGGTGGCGGTCTTGCCGGTGGGACTGTTGGGATAGCAAAGCACGAGCATCTTGGTCCTGGCGAGCACGTCGGCGGGGATGCCGTCGAGGTCGGGGAAGAAGTCGTTCTCGGGCACGAGCGGGAGTCGGTGGACGACTCCGCCATACCAGCGTGTGGCGGTGCCGGCGACGGGATAGCCGGGCACCGTCATCAGCGTGACGTCGCCCGGGTCGATGAACGCGGCAGGCAGCATCGCGTAGGCCGTCTTCGAGCCGATGCAGTGGTTCACCTCCGTCACGGGATCGAGCGCGACGCCGAACTCCCGCTGCATGAAGGCGGCGGCGGCCTCCTTGAAGGCGGCGATGCCGTTATCGGCGTAGCCGCGGTTCTCGGGGCGATCGACCTCCTTCTTCATGACGGCCCGCACGTTCGCCGGAGCCATTTCGTCGTTCTCGCCGATGCCGAAGTCGAGCATCCGCCGCTCGGGATGGTCCGCGATGGCCTTCCGCTTGGCCCGCTTGATGAGTTCGAACTTGTAGATTTCGGTGCCCTTCCCAAACTGCGATCCGCCGATCCGCTGGGCGAATCGGTCCTGAAACCAGGGGTCGGCGGCGTCGGCAGGGGCGGTCGTGGTCGACATCGGGTCTGATTCTCGGGGGGAGGCGGAGGACGAAAACGGGCGGAAACGGAGTTCCGACGGCAGAATAGCGGGTGTGGCCCGGGTTTCCAACGCCCGGCGGCGGGTGCGAACACGCTCTGGCGACCCCCCATTCCAGGGCTTATTCTGAAGATTGTCGGGGTTCGGCATCGCGAGAGGCGTCATGCGCAACCATGCCCGGGGCGGAGCAGCGGACGGTTGTCCTGCTGGCCGGCCATCGGCTCGCCGGTCACGCCGAGGGCGGCACGGCTTGAGGCTGGAGCGGCTCGAGGTTCGGCACGCGTTGTGCGCCACGCATGTCGTCGATTTCGTCGAGCCGGCGTGGCTGACGGGGGGTTCCGCAACACCCCCTTCCGCGACCGCCACCGTGCTGCAGACGAACCTGGCGGAGTCGTTTGCGGTCAATCTCGCGTCATCCACCGGCACACTGTCGACGCTCGGCGGCGAGGTCGTCGCCACGGCGACCGCCGCCAATGGCCTGCCGGATCTCCACAGCCTGCCCGGTGCTCCGACCGCGATCTACCTCGATTTTGACGGCGAGGGGGCCAACGCCGCCTACGACGTGGATGGGGACCCCGCGACCTTCAATGCCACCGAGGCGGCCACGATCACCGAGGCGTGGCGGCAGGTCTCGGTCTACTTCTCGATGTTCAATGTGGACGTGACCACCGTGAAGCCCACGGTGCCGTTCGCCTGGCACGTCTCGAGCCCTTCCATCTCGGGTGGCTACAGCTACGTCGGCGTGTTTCCGAACACCTCGCCGCAGTCCTTCAACCAGGCAGGTGACGCCCGCACGCGAGTCTCGGGCATCGTGCACGAGGTTGGGCACAACTTCGGCCTGCAGCACCAGTCGAACTATGACCTCCTCGGCAACAAGACGGCCGAGTATTCGTCCGGTTACGACCTGCTTCACGGTCCGCTGATGGGCGTTGACTACGCCCAGAACATCCACAAGTGGTTCATCGGCCATCCCGCAAATTCGGCGAGCAGCCTGCAGGACGACATCGCGGTGATCGCAGGCAAGATCAAGGCCCGCCAGACCGCTGGTGGCGACGGCTTTCGCACCGATGATTACGGTGGCACCATCGCCACGGCGCAGGCCCTCGCCGCGACATCCGGCAGCCGGAGCGTGAATGGCATCATCGAGCGGATGGCCGACGTGGATACCTTCTCCTTCACGGTGGGAACAGGAGGGGCGTTGATCTCGGTCGTCCCCACCAAGCCTTCCGGGCTCGATGCCAAGCTCGAGATCTACGACAACTCCGGCGTGCTGGTTGCGGCGAGTGACGGCGCGGCCAATGACCAGCAGATTGTGCTGCCGGTGGGCACAGGCACCTGGTACGCCTCGGTCTCGAGCCACGGCGATTACGGTGATGTGGGGATGTATGACCTGACAGTGAATGACCTCCCGGCTGGCTGGGGATCGACCGACGTGGGCAGCGTCGGCAGCCCGGGCTACGCGGGCTACGACGCCGCGACCGACACGTTCACCGTGGCCGGGTCGGGGGCCGACGTCTACGGCACTGCTGACGGCTTCCGCTTCGCCTACCAGGTGCTCACCGGCGACGGTTCGATCGTCGCCCGCGTGACGCAGAACCAGAACACGAATGCCTGGTCGAAGGTAGGAGTCGAGATTCGCGAGACGCTCACCGCCGGCTCCAGGCACATGGCGATGGTGACCAGTGCGACCAGTGGTCCGCAGCTGGTCTACCGGACGAGCACCGGTGGAACGTCGACGAGCGTCAACGGCACCGCCGCGACGTTCACCCCCACCTGGGTTCGGCTTGTTCGCGCGGGCAACCTGATCACGGCGTCTCGCTCGGCGGACGGCATGTCGTGGACGACCGTCGGTTCGGCCACGGTCTCGATGGCATCGACGGTGTACATCGGCCTGCTTTCCTCAGCCCACGATGCGGCGAAGATCAACGTCGCCAATTTCACCAACGTTTCCCTCGCCGGCACGCTCAATGCCGTCGCCGCGACCAATGCCCTCGACGCCCCGTCCGGCGTGGCCGTCACGCGGGGCACGGGCACGGCGCTGGCGGTGTCGTGGCAGGCCGTCCCCGGAGCCACGGGCTACGCGATCGAGCGGTCGGCCAACGGAATCGAGTTCGCCGATGCCGGTACGGCCATTTCGACTGCGACGACCTGGACCGACAGCAGCCTCGCCGGCTCGATGCGCTACTTCTACCGGGTGCGGGCGACGGACGCGGCGAGTGAGTCGGCCGCCTCCGGCGTCGTCAGTGCCATCAATCGTCCGAGTGCCGTGACCAGTGCGACGGTCACGTCGCTGACCGTTTCGCAGGTGGTTCTTAACTGGCGCGACAAGAGCGGCGACGCCGGCTATCGCATCGAGCGTTCGACCGACAACGTCACCTTCACGCAGATTGCCACGGTTGGCACCAACGTACCGAGTTATTCGGCCACCGGTCTTTCTACCGGCACGAACTACTGGTTTCGCATCACCCCGATGAGTCCCTACGGCGACTCCGTCGCAACCGTGATCTCGGGCAGCACGAGGCTGCAGGCGGTCGGGACGATGTCGTTCACGTCGAAGACGTCGTCGGCAATCGGCATCCAATGGACCGCCGTCACGGCGGCAACAGGCTATCGGATCGAGAGATCCACCGACGGCAGCACCTTCTCGACGCTGGGTTCCGTGGGCACCGGCGTGCTCACCTACTCCGACACCACGGTCTCGGCCCTGGGCGAGTATTACTACCGCGTGATCGCGACCAACGCGGTGTCCGAAGGCGTGAACCCGGCGCTGCCGATCTTCGCCGCCGCACCCGCGGCGACGGTGCTGCCCGCGCCGTGGACGTCCGCCGACATCGGTACTATTCCGGGGACGGGTGCGGCGGGCCTCTCGTCGGGCACGTTTACGGTCGTGTCGAGCGGCTCCGACATTTGGAGCACGTCCGATGCCTTTCGCTACACCTACCAACCGCTCGTGGGCGACGGCTCGATTGTGGCTCGCGTCGCCAGCATCGAGAGCACCGGTGGCTGGGCGAAGATCGGAGTGATGATCCGGGAGTCGGTGGCGTCGAACTCCAGGCATGCGATGATGGTGGTGTCGCCCTCCAACAGCGTGGCGATGCAGTATCGCTCGAACACTGGAGGTTCGAGCACGAGCATCGCCGGGCCCGCAAGTCTGGCGGCGCCCTATTGGGTGAGGCTCGTCCGCGTGGGCAACTCGCTCACGGGGTCGGTGTCGTCCGACGGCGCGACCTGGACGCAAGTCGGCAGCGTCACCGTCTCGATGGCGTCGAGCGTTCTCATCGGGCTTTCGGCGAACAGCAACAGCAGCACACTGCTCAACAAGTCCACGTTCACGAACGTGACGGTGAGCAACGCAGCCCCGACGGTGGCCACTGCGGCATCGGCGTCGCCAACGGTTGTCACGGGCACCACGGCCACGCTCGCGGTGCTCGGCGGCGACGACCACGGCGAATCCAACCTGTCCTACACCTGGTCGGCCGCGGGCCCTGCCGCGGTGGCGTTTTCAGTGAATGGCACGAATGCCGCGAAGAGCACGGTGGCGACGTTCGCCCAGGCAGGCGCCTACACGCTCACGTCCACCATCACCGACACCGGCGGCCTGAAGACCACGTCGGCGGTGAATGTCACCGTGTCGCAGACGCTCACTGGAGTGCTCGTCTCGCCCGCGACGGTGGCTGTCGTCACCGACGGCGTGGCGCAGCTTTCAGCGACCGCGACCGATCAGTTTGGGAAACCGCTGGCTGTACAGCCAGCGGTTGCGTGGTCGGTGACGGGTGGTGGAACGGTGAGCTCCAACGGATTGTTCACGGCGCCGTCGTCCGCCTCGACAAGCACGGTGAAGGCGACCGCCGGCAGCGTGTTCGGGACCGCGATGGTCACGACCGCCGTGGCCGTGTATGCCCCGACGGTGGCGGCGTCGGCCTCGGCATCGCCCGTGATGATCGCCGACACCACGACGGCGGTGTCGGTGCTTGGCGCCGACGATGGCGGTGAGACGGGTCTCTCCTACACCTGGTCCTCCACGGGGCCGGCGGCAGTGGTGTTCTCCGTCAACGGCACAAACGCGGCGAAGACGTCGTGGGCAACCTTCTCCGAGGCGGGGGCCTACAGGCTCACGGTTACGATTCGTGATGCCGATGACCTGACGACCACATCCTCAGTCGACGTGATTGTCTCCGCCACCATCACCACCGTCATCGTGTCACCCGCCACAGCCAGCCTGATTGCGGGAGCCACGCAGCAGTTTTCGGCCACCGCGAAAGACCAGTTTGGCACTGCCCTCGCTGTTCAGCCGACGTTCACGTGGGCCACGTCGGGGGGCGGCGCGATCACGTCGGCGGGCCTGTTCACGGCCCCGGGCGTGGCCGCTACAGCCACTGTGACGGCGTCTGCCGGCCAGGTAGCGGGTCTGGCCACGGTTTCCATCACGCTGCCGCCGAACGACTCTCCGACCGTCGCGACACCGGCCGCTGCCTCGCCGACCACGGTGACTACCAAGACGACCACGCTCTCGGCCTTGGGGGTGGACGATGGCGGCGAGCCGGCGCTCACCTACACCTGGACGGCCGCCGGCCCGGGGGCGGTCTCTTATTCGAGAAATGGCACGAACGCCGCGAAGAGCGTGGTGGCCACGTTCTCCAGGTCCGGTGCTTACGTGTTTACCGTCACGATCACCGACGTTCGCGGTGCGACGGTCACCTCGACGGTGAATGTCGCCGTGAATCAGAAGATCACGACGATTGCCGTATCGCCCGGAACGGCGACGCTGACGGTCGGGAGCACGCAGCAGTTCTCCGCCGTGGCGTTCGATCAGTTTGCCAACCCACTCGCCACGCAGCCGTCGCTGACGTGGCTGGTGTCGGGTGGCGGGGCGATCACATCCACGGGCCTGTTCACGGCGCCGGCGGCGGCGGCGACGTCCACGGTGGCCGCATCGGCATTGTTCGTGACGGGCCGGGTCACCGTCACGACGACCGTTGACCAGATCATCAGCATCGCGGCTGGCCAGACGCTGACCGAGTCGGGTGGACGCGTGGGCGCCGGCGCGCTGATCAAGCGGGGCGGCGGCACGCTGGTCATCACCGGAGCGAACTCCCACAGCGGCGGCACGATTGTCGAGGAGGGCGAGCTTGTCATCCGCGATGTCGCCGCCCTTGGTAGCGGCAGGCTCGACGTTCGTGCCGGGGCGCGGGTCACGCTCGACGTGGGCCTCGGCGAGGTCGTGCTTCCAGCGCTCACGATCGATCCGCTCGGTCGGGTCGATCTGGGAGCGGGCCGCTTTTCGTTCGCTGGCACCGGAGTGAGTGAAGCGACGGTGAGGCAGATGCTGATCGCCGGCTTCAACGAAGGCACGTGGGACGGCGCCTCCGGATTCACCTCGCGGGCGGCGGTTCCTGGGAGCGGACGCGCGTTGGGCTATCTGATCGCACCGGATTCGGTCACGATCGCCTATGCGGCGGCCGGTGATGCGAATCTCGATGGGGTCATCGACATCGCCGACATGGCCGCGTTCGTCGCCAATATTGATGTCCCGGATCTGGTGGATGTGGGCTGGAATGCCGGCGATTTCAACTACGACGGCCTCGTCGATCAGCTCGACCTCTCCGAATTCCTGGGGACGGGTTTGTTCGACGAGGGCTACTATCTCAGCAGCACCGAGGCGGCCTTCGCTTCGTTTGGTGTGGAGTGATACGGCCCGCACGTGGTTCACGCGATCCAACTCGCAGCGAGTGCCCGTCCGTATAAGCCGAAGGCCGTAAGGCCTCGGGCGCACTGCGCTGGACACGGCGTCTGGTGGCGGTTCGCCCCACGCGTTACTGCGTTGGGAGGATCCGGGCTCTCTCTTGGCCTCGCCCCACGCCTTACGGCGTTGGGCTTATACGGGCAGAGATTGGCCGTCTGTATAAGCCGAAGGCCGTAAGGCCTCGGGCGCACTGCGCTGGACGCGGCGTCTGGTGGTGGTTCGCCCCACGCCTTACGGCGTTGGGCTTGTACAAACGGACGCGCGAGCGTCAAGTGTAACCCGTCTAAGACGGCGGAGTGCTGATGTGGCTCGACGGCCCGACTTGCCTACAAAGATCTGTCGCTCCTGTGGCCGGCCGTTTACCTGGCGGAAAAAATGGGAGCGGGACTGGGATCGCGTCGTCTACTGCAGCGACCGGTGTCGGCGCGCAGGTCCTGCAGTGAAAAGGGTTGAATAACATGGGTTCCGGAACGTATGTGATCGCAGGCGGCTCGAGCGGCATTGGCCGCGAACTCGTGCGGATGCTCGTCCCGGCCGCCGAACGTGTCGACGTCTGGTCGCGGGAACCTCATGACCTGCAGGCTGGAGGTGTAATCCGGCATGCCGTCTGTGATTTCGGGATTCCCGACGGCCCGCTACCTGAGCTTCCGGAGGAGATTCGCGGTGCGGTTTACTGCCCAGGCACGATCACGCTTCGTTCGTTTCGCAGTCTCACCACCTCCGATTTCCGTCACGACCTGGAACTGAACCTGATCGGTGCGGTGCGGTTCCTGCAGGCGTGTCAGCCGCGGCTGCGAGGAGCCGACGGGCGACCTGCCAGCGTGGTGCTCTTCAGCACCGTGGCCGTCGGCCAGGGCATGCCGATGCACGCGTCGGTGGCAGCCGCCAAGGGCGCCGTCGAGGGGCTGATGCGGTCGCTGGCGGCCGAGTGGGCTCCGAAGGTCCGCGTCAACGCGATCGCGCCGGCGCTGACCGACACGCCGCTTGCCGCCCGACTGCTGTCGTCGCCCGAGAAGCGCGAGTCCATGGCCGGGCGGTATCCGTTGAAGCGGATCGGCATGCCCGCAGATGCCGCCGCGCTCGCGTGCTTCCTGCTCTCGGATGAGAGCGGCTGGATGACGGGGCAGGTGCTTAGTGTGGACGGCGGTCTGTCGACGCTCAGGGTATAACCGTCGTGCCGCATTTTCGCGGCGCGATCGGAGACGCGATGTCATGACGACGAAGGCAGACTCTTTCCCCGCTCCTGCGGAACGGCCCGCGGCTCTCAAGGAGCGGCGTCAGCTGAAGATGGCCCGCTCAGCCCACGCCTACGTGCGGGGCAACACGAAGAACTTCTACGACTGGCTCGAGGGAAGCACCGGCCAGGCCGTTCCCGCGGGCCCGCCGATCTGGATCTGCGGCGACTGTCATGCCGGCAACATCGGGCCGATCGCGAGCGCCAAGGGCACGGTGTCCATTCAAATCCGCGATCTCGATCAGACGGTGATCGGCAATCCGGCGCACGACCTGATCCGGCTCGGCCTATCGATGGCCAGTGCCGCGCGAGGCTCCGACCTGCCGGGGGTGACGACGGCTCGGATGATGGAGCAGCTCGTCGAGGGCTACGAGCAGAGCTTCGGTGCCGCCGCTGATGTGGAAGAGGAGTGGCCCACGGTGGTCCAGGCGGCGATGAAGGCGGCGCTGAAGCGCAAGTGGAAGGATCTGGCCCGCGAGCGGATCGAAGACACCACGCCGGCAATTCCGCTGGGGCGGACGTTTTGGCCACTGTCGGCCGAGGAGCGGGAGTCAGTCGAGGCGATCTTTGCCACCGACGCCGGCCGCCGGCTGGTGACGGTGCTGAAGTCGCGAGCCGACGATGCCGAGATTCAAGTGGTGGATGCCGCGTATTGGGTGAAGGGCTGCAGTTCACTGGGCCTCCTTCGCTCCGCGGTGCTCGTATCGGTCGGTGGCAAGAAGGGCGAGATCTGCCTGGTTGATGTCAAGGAGGCCGTGCCCGCGCTGGCGCCCCACAATCCCGAGGTTGAGATGCCGGCCGATCACGGTGAGCGGGTGGTGGCCGGGGCGTGGCACCTCTCCCCAGCCCTCGGCGACCGGATGATGGCGGCCAAGGTGCTCGATCGTCCGGTGTTCGTGCGGGAACTGCTGCCGCAGGATCTGAAGTTCGACGTCGCTGATCTGACCTGCGACGAGGCGATGCGGCTCTCGCGGTATCTGGCGATGGTGGTGGGCAAGGCGCACGCCCGGCAGATGGATGAGGCCACGAGAAAGGCATGGCAGGACGAGCTCAGTGGTCATCGGTCGAAGACACTCGACGCGCCGTCGTGGCTCTGGGCGAGCGTGGTCGATCTGCTCGCCACGCACGAGAAGGCCTATCTCGAGCACTGTCGCCGTTATGCGACCGAAGCGGCCCGGTGATGGCCTTGGCCTACGGCCACGTTGATCGCCCGGTGGTATCTCATCCGGGGCAATGGGTGGGTGGAGATCATCACGCAGAGCGATCCCGCATCGTCACGCGTCCATCGAGCTGGGCCGCCGCGCGGTGAGTCGATCTAAAAACTCCGGGATCTCGGCAAGCAGCGGAGAGTGCCCCAGATACCGCTCGGCCATCTCGCGGCGGCCGCGAGAGAGCAGCGTTGCGTAGACATGCAGTTCGAAGTGGAGTTGGAGGCGACGCGCGGCGGTCGTGTCGCCGAGGGCCTGAAATCCGCCGATCAGTGCCTCAGCCGTGGAGAGGTGGGTCGGTGCCGGCTGATCCCGGAGCCAGTAGCGGCCCGGGGTGGCAGTCGGCTCCGGCAGGCTTACGCAGCGGCCCATGCGTTCGACCGTGTGGACCATCTCGCCTGCCTGTCGCCATGTTCCATCAAGCAGGAGGAGATGAGGGCAAGGCGTTTTATTCGTTGAGGCTGCCAGCGCCGGCAGCGGATCGCCGCTCGGGTGGAGAATCCAGAGCTCACGACTGGAGTCGAGCGACTCGGGCTTGAAGCCCGAGGCGGTAAAGAAGCGGGTAGCCCGCTGGTAGACGTGGCAGGTGGCGCCGGTCACCGCTCGGGCAACGAGGTTGCCGGTACTCGAGGGCTTGTGCTGCTCGCCGCGGTGGATCAGCACATGCACCTGAAGCCGGGTTTCCACAGGCGGGATCGCGTCGCATACGCACCAGCGCTGCGGCAGACTACACCGCGGGCAGCGGGAGGCACCGGCGAGTACGACGCTACGTCCCATTCCTGACCTCTGCGAAGGGTCCCGTGGCGGGGCTCCAACCGTGTCTGTGCGTCATGGCAGCGGCTCGTTTTTCGCGGTGGCCTCGCCATCGTACCCGGTCCGGCCCGCACGTCATTGCATGGGATGGTGCTGGAAGAACTCCCACATCATGTCGTTGGCGGAGAGGTCCCGCGTGGACCTGCCGAGAGATCGCAGTCGCGGCTCCCTGCCGGGCCACGTGTGTCCTCCGCCCTCGATCACCACGAGCACCACCTCGGCGCCGTCCTTGCCTGCCGAATAGCGCACTTCCCGCGCGGTCGTTCCGTCGTCTGCGTGATCAGGAAGGTGCTTCGTCACTGGGTCCGGCTGGCACCCGTTGGCAGCGACCCACGCCTCGATCGAGTGCTGCACCGAGTAAAAGTCAGTACCCGAGAGCCCGCGGCCTCGGCCGCCCTGAAACGGCGCGAACTCGTCGGCATCCCCGTGAAAGTGCATGACCGAAACGGCCCGGCCTGGGCGACACTCGTTCGTACCCATCGGCCCGCTGATAGGGGCGATCGCGGCGATACGATCCGAGAGTTCGGATGCGAGCCGGTAGGCCATCATGCCGCCGTTCGACATACCTGTCGCAAAAACCCGCCGGCGATCGACGTTCACCACGCGCTCCAAGTCGTCGAGAATCCTTCGGGTGAAGTCGATGTCGTCGATGTCGCGTGCGGCTGCATGTCCGCAGCAGTTGCCGGCGTTGAAGGTCAGCATGCGTGAGAGCCGGCCGCTGCCCTCCGGATACACGGCTATAAATCCAGCCTTGTCGGCCTTCTCGCTCAGGCCACTGAACGCGACCATGGTAGCGGCGTTTGCACCACCGCCGTGAAAGGCCAGCACCACCGGCGTGGGATGAGCTGGGTCGTATTGTGGTGGCACATGCACGAGGTAGGTTCGCTCGTGCTCGTCCAGTTCGAGAGTGCGGGAGTGATCGCCCGGCTCCAGAGGTGCGGCCTCGCCTGCGAGAAGCATCAGAAGGATTGCGAGGACGTGCATCGTGAGACCCTACGAGTCAAGATAATCCGCCAGTGGCCTCGATGCTACGCCGGAGTAGGCGAACGTGCCGCAGCTCTTGGAGAAGTGCGACTGCAGCCGGATCGGTGCCCGCAGAGGCAGCCACAGGCTGCTTTCGTCCGCCGACCCGGTTCGGTTTCGGGAAGCAAAGATTGCCGCTGCATATGGGGCGAACTAGACTCGTGACTGCATGCGGCTCTACCACACATTATTCGTACACCCCCGTGTGCTTCTCCGAGACGTGGCGATGCCGCATGAGCATGACTCGCATGCCGAGGCTCCGGAGCATGCCAGTCGGCGTCGCGTTTGATCGCGAGGCCTGTTTCCGGTGCCCCGGTACGGAGGCGATTCACGCGGTGACCGCGGTGAGGGGCCGCCTGCGGGTGGCTCCTTCTCATCGGTGATCCCTTTGTCCGTTTCGTGACGTGCCCGCGCTCCATCAGCTGAGTGTCTCATGTTCAACGCCTTCGTTCGATTCGTCCGCGGGTTGCTCATGCTCGCTATTTTTGGCGGCGCGATCGGGGCTGCGGCGTGGTATCGCGATCGGTGGCTGCCCCTGCTGCAGTCACCGCCTCCCGAGCAACCGGCAGCCGCTGCCGCCACTGGGCATGAAGAGCCGATCTCGCAGGCGAGGGTGCTCGAGTTGAGCCCACAGGCCCGGCAGAACCTCAAGCTGGTCTCGCGTCCCGCGAAGCTCTCCACCTACTGGCGGTCGGTCATCGTGCCGGGCGAGATCATGGACCGACCTGGGCTGTCGGACCGGGGCGTGACGTCGCCGGCCGTGGGGGTCGTGACACAGATCCATGCATTCGCGGGCGACACGGTGCGGTCTGGGGACAGGCTCTTCTCCCTGCGGCTGGTGAGCGAGTACATCCACAACACACAGTCGGAACTCTTCAAGGTCACTCGCGATATCGAACTCGAGAACGAGAAGCGGCAGCGGCTCTCCCAGATTGGCGAAGGGGTGATTCCGCAGGTGCGGATCATCGAGGTCGACCAGCAGCTCCGGCGTCTGCAGGCGGCCAGCGAGAGCTATCGGCAGGATCTGCTCACCCGCGGCTTGAGCCTCGATCAGATCGCCCAGGTGGCGGGCGGCACCTTCGTCGCTACGGTGGACGTCGTTGCGCCGCCGCCTCTCGCTCTGCCGCCGTCCGTGGCGGCGGTCGCGGCCCCCGCGGCGACGAACGCTCCCGAGATCGTGTACGAGGTTCAGGAACTGAAAGTGGATCTTGGCACGCAGGTGCAGGCGGGCCAGCTGCTTGGTGTGCTTTCGAACCACGGCCTGCTCTACATCGCGGGGCATGCGTTCAAACGGGAGGCGTCGTCGCTGGAGCGAGCCGCCCAGGAGCACTGGCCGATACGGGTCGAGTTTGCCGAGGACGACGCCGCGTCGTGGCCGGCCCTCGACCAGACCTTCGAGATCCGTCATCTCTCTAACACCATCGATTCCACGAGCCGGACCTTTGATTTCTTCGTGCCGCTCGCCAACCAATCCCGTTCCTATGCGAAGGACGGCAAGACCTTTGTCGTCTGGCGGTTTCGGCCCGGCCAGCGGGTGCGGCTGCACGTCCCGGTGGAAGAGCTGAAAGAGGCGATCGTGTTGCCGGCCGAGGCGGTCGTGCGGGAAGGGCCGGAGGCCTACGTCTTCCGGCAGAACGGCGACCTGTTCGACCGCCGGCCCGTGCGTGTGCTGCACGAGGATCGGCTGAACGTGGTCATCGCGAATGACGGCAGCGTGGCGCCCGGATGGTATCTCGCGCAAGGGTCGGCGGCATCGCTCAATCGGGTACTCAAGGCGCAGTCTGCCAGCGGCACCCCGGTGGGCGTCCACGTCCACGCTGACGGCACCGTGCATGGGGCCCACTGACACACCATGCTCAACGCCGTCATCCGCTTCGCCCTGCGATACCGCCTGCTCGTGGTGGTGGCGAGCCTCGTGCTGCTGTTCTACGGCAGCTACCTGGCAACGCTCATGCCCATCGACGTGTTTCCCGATCTTGACCGTCCCCGGGTCGTGATCATCACCGAATGCCCGGGGTTGGCGGCCGAGGAGGTGGAAACGCTCGTCACGCAGCCCATCGAAATCGCCCTGCTGGGCGCGAATGGCGTGGAGGCGGTGCGTAGCCAATCGACGGCGGGACTCAACGTGATCTACGTCGAGTTTAACTGGGATGTCGAGGTTCGCGCTGCACGGCAGACGGTGCAGGAACGGCTGACGACGGTCGCGGGCATTCTCCCCGAGGGCATTCGGCCGCAGATGACTCCCACGGCCTCGATCATGGGGCAGATCGTGATCGCCGGCATGTACCGTCAGCAGGGCCCAGCGGGCGGTGAGCTCGTCGTCATCCAGGGCACGCCCTATCTCGCCGAGTTGGTCGTCGATGGCGGAGAGCCCGCGGTGCAGGCGTGGAAGGTCATCGACCGCCATCGCCCCGCCACGTGGGAGCGGGTTCCGGTGCAGAGCACCCGGTGGATCACGCCCGCTAAAGGCCCAGATGACGACGGCCAGGCTGAGCCCCCGCGTGCAGCCATGCTCACGATTGCCGGCCGCGACCGCGAAGTCGTGTTCCCCTCGAAGCTGCAGCAGTCGATGAACCTGCGCACCACCGCCGACTGGGTCGTGC
>Ga0315904_10001259_pt1 | contig 39884 bp, 63 predicted proteins | sample LakEriMetagenome_6_FD_203529 | JGI IMG/M metagenome (GOLD analysis project Ga0315904, IMG submission 203529) | Freshwater fungal communities from buoy surface, Lake Erie, Ohio, United States - Buoy 12 MA120 | ecosystem: Environmental > Aquatic > Freshwater > Lake | place: USA: Lake Erie, Ohio... | reverse complement strand
TTCTTTGCCCAATACACACCGGAGCGCACTCAATATCGGGACACTCTTTTAACACTTCGATTGCAGCTTCGTTATCTTCTCCTCTAGAATCCGCTTGATTGATTACTGCTAAACAGATCAAATTCGGATTTACCGCTTTTATCTCTGCAATCATCTTTTTTAGTGGCCCAATTGTCCAAATGTCCAACGATCTCGGCTTGAAAGGAATCACAAAAACATCTGCTATCACTAATGCAGATCTTTGGCTTGTAGTGTCTCTTCCCCCAACATCGATAATTACATAATCATAATCGGCGCCCATCTTCTGCAACTGAGCATTTACCGCCTTTCCAGACAACTCTACCGTTACCCAAGAAGTATCGACTCCTTCATCTTCTCTTTGTTGCGCCCAATCACTTGCTGATTTCTGCTCATCTGCATCAACCAACAAAACTTTACTTCCAGATTCTGCTCTCATTACAGCTAAATTGGTGGCTATTGTTGTCTTACCACTGCCACCTTTGATTCCTCCGACTACAACGATCATATATTACTCCTACGTTTCTTTTGCGTTTTAAAAACACATTTAATGCGCACTAAATGCGTCGAAAATGTGTTTTTTATGCGCTTAAGGTACGTTTAATTTGCGTTTTAGTCAAGTGCATTTTTCACGTCTAATTTTTCCGAAAAAAGAATGAATAAACCACAACGTAAGTCACCATTAAGAGGAAATAGAAGGCTAAAGTTGTTAAAGGGAAAAACACCCACGACCAAGAAATCGAAAATAATCCCGTCACTTTTAGAGTTAAGAGCATGCTAAATGCGATAAAAAAAATTACCATTCTATTTCTCTCCTTTTTTCACATCAGAAGCTCGCTGACATATCTCTAAAGCTGAAAATGAGTTGTAAGAGTATAGTTTTCCCGTTTCTATGTCATAACAATTGAAATGTTCACCACAAGGAGAGACAAATCCCAGAGTAAATGCCCCTTCAGCCTTTCTCCAACCTCTAAGCAAATATCGTTTAACAACCTCATTAATCTCAGTTAAGGTCATTTTTTCTTCTTTAATCGCTTCTAGAGACGTTCCTTTTTCCTTTTTCTTTGAATTTTTCTCTTCTCTCTTCAATTTTTCCCCACTTTCGATCCTCGAATTCATCGTCTTCCCAAACGAATTCTTCTCTTCCACAATACCAAGGGTAAGTGTCACTCAATTGATAATTAGTTCTCGGCACTCTTGGCATGTCCCTCCGTAAAAAAGTAAATTCCTTCAACTTCAGACTTCTTCACGACTGCATTAGGCCCAATATAGATCCAACGATTCCAAATACCTCCGAGAGTTCTTGCCAACATATCGAAAGCCTCTCGAGTGTTCACGTCAAAAATGACCTTTTCGCCGCCTTTAAACTTCACTAATATCTGTTTCACACAAGAGCTCCCTGATGCGTTTATTTCGTTCTAAAATGTCTCTCACCAAACCTCGGTTTATCTCTTTGGATGGCCCTAAATCCTCGTAAAGAACAGCTTCAACGTGATTTTTCGATTCTTTTACATTAGTAAAATTTAATGTCATTTTGTTTGGCTCTCGATATTTTTTTCGTTGAGGTTCGGAACCAATAGTCCAGGATTTTATCTCGTTGGACTTTGAGCCAAGCGTTGTTCAGAGATTCAAATGAAACTCTTAGATTTTCGATATCGATTCTGAGAGAGCTTCTAGCAGAATTGCTAAGGGAAAGGATGAAATTTTCAATAGCTTTCGACATCTTTAGCAGGATGTCTCGATTAGCTAGATCTTCTTTTGGGATGTCATATTCGAAATTCATAAAGTTCCTTAAACACAATGAAAACCTACTCCGGATATAGAAGTTTTATCCCCTTAAATCCGTTCAAGTCCCACAATGCTAAAAAACTGGATATATGACAAGTTTTATTTTTAATTAAAGCATGATTTTGGGAGGAAAACTATGCTCCCTTGCGAATTCCTTTTTTTAAATAATCGATTTCGTAACGCAGCAAGTCCTCCACATTGATCACCCAAGATGATCTTTTACGGGTCGCCTTAAGAAGCCCTGTACGACATGCGTAATAGATCTTTTGGATCGGAACATTTACCATTTGAGCTGCTTTCTCAACAGAAATAATCCCTTTACTTTCATCGAAAATAGGGCCATCTTTAAAATCGCTATGGAGCAGTCGACTATACCTATTTGCATCATACGCCTCTAAATCCGCTCGAAAAATTCTCCATTGATCATCTATGCGGTAAGCACGCAATCTCTTTAACCTTATGGCCAAGTAGATCGCTTGCCTTGTTACATCTTTTATCTTAGCCGCTTCGCTTACAGAAACATAGCTACTCATAAGTACTTCTCCTTTGTGTTAATTTTCTTATGCACTATGCATTAGGTTTTTTAGAAGCGTTTTTCAATATATTACTTGACTGAAAACGACTTTCTCCTTGGTCAGCCGAATTGTAATTTTATCTTTAAACAACTCATAACCAGATATTTAAAATAAAACAAATAAATAGTGAAATTAAAAAAAAAGATTGGACATACTTAATTCTCAATCAGCCTCAATAAACTCTTGCTAACCCAGAATCTCTTATGGAAGAAGCTCTTTTACAGATATCTCGAGCGCTTCAGCTATCTTATAAATCATAACTACAGAAGCGTTTGCGCATCCTCTTTCGATGTTCCCAATCGCCTGTAAAGAACATCCGATGAGTTCGGCTAGTTTCATTTGAGTCAAATTTCGGGTACGCCTTTTTAATCTGATCATTTCACCCAATTTCTTCAATAATACTTCCCGTCTCATTCTTGCACCTAAGTTAAGGCACAAAAATAAGAGGTATAGCAACTAAAGTATACCAAGTAGACTATATATTATTATGAACACCTATGAAAATTTCTGAAAAATATCGCAAAAAGAGGGGTTTTTGTGTAGTGAAAAGAGAAAAAGAAATAGAAAGAGAAAAAGAAGCAAAAAGAGAAAGACAAAGAAAAAGAGGAGCTAAACCAACCACCCCACCCAACCTCCACAGTTTATAATATTTTTTCAGAACAGTCAAATAAAAACTTTACATAAAGCTGAAGGGACACGGGACAGGGACAGGACATTTGGGGGACATGTCCCGTTTTTTGCCCCCTTCTAAAGCTTTAGTTCATAGAAATTGAGCCCTGGAATGAACAAAAAAGGCTCCAAGTTGTGAAAAATTTTTTGTGAGGTCCTGAATATAGAGTGTGTACCCTCCATGGGGGCAACCCCCCTTGCGCTCCAGAATTTTAGGTTCATTTTAAGAGCAAAAAGAAGTATTCATAATCTCTATTATGGATATTCCTCATCCTCAGCATCTTCTGAAGCCTTCTGAGATGCATAGCTAATGACATTGACTGAAACCTGACCCTTATGTTCGGCTTCAATGTCGATCTTTTCACGCCAGCCGAACCTATTTGCCATGTTGTAATACCAGCTTCTAGAGTTCCCTAGGCATTCTCCATTGGCTTGGCGTCGACCAATTCCCTCCCAATACGTCTTTGATTCGCGTAGAGCTGCGTCTAATTCCTCCTGAATGAATTCTTCTTGATAGACTTTTAGGTACTTTCGAATGCTAACTTCGCTGAGTGGTCCAAAACAATCCAAACTATACCCTGCTCTGACATGGTCGCAAAGCTCTTTGAATATTTTCTTTCTTTCGTTTTTGTCCTCTTCAAGCTTTGCCTGTCTTTCTTTAAGCGTGAGTTTCTTGCCTTTCATATCTTCTCCTGATTGTAAAGTCTTTATTTTACTCCCTCTCTAAACTCTATTCTAAGTGTTATTTTATTGCAACCAACAGAATATATGTATACAGGAATACCGGAAAACAGATAACATAAAAAGCATGCAAAACCAACCTGTTTTGTGAAGTACATTGCACCGTTTAAACGCAACTTATGCACAGGGAAGCAAGTAGCTTTTGACAGGTGTTTAGCAGGTTGGAGCAGAAGACAAAAAAAAGAGGCTACACCCGTGAAGATGATAGCCTCATGAAAACGAAAACAACCAGACTCTGGGCGTGTATGGATCAGATACTTTGCCCATGAAATCTACATAGGTATATTATGCAAGAATTGTTATATTTGCAATTGCAGAATGAGAGAGAGATTTACGAGAAGCGTAAAGCAGAGGGCCGCACTGACTTGCTAGCATCTATGCTTCTCAAAAGAATTGAAAAAAGGATAAAGACTTTAGAGAGGTCGATAGATGCCAAGACAAAAACTAGGCAAAAAATCACTAAACTTGGATGTGCCAGCAGATTTGCACGATATGTACTCAAAGCTTTGTATCGATCTTGGAATCACAAAAACAGATGGCATCGTTCAGTATTTGAGATATCTGCAAAAGCAACACTACAAGCACAGGCAGGTACTCAATGACACATCGCCTCCTGATTTCAAGCTGGATGCTGGAAAGCATTAATGCGTTTCTGGCACAGCTGACACTAAGCAAAAGCGCACCTACAGTTGAAGCATATAAATATGATGTTGGCAACTTTCTTCAGTATTTGAATGAAAGAAAAGTACGGAGGATGTCCTCAATCAAGCCAAACCACATCGTGGAATATCTGAGCTATTGCAAAGCTAAAGGAAAAAGCGATGCTAGCATCAATAGGTATTACATGGCGATACGCGCTTATTGTCGTTACTTAAGACGCAATAAACTAGTCGGCTTCGATCTTACAGAGGATATTACTCCCCCACGTAATAACCTAAAAGCACCGTATGTTCCTACGCAAGAAGAAGTGGCTAGAATCTTGTCTATGCCTAGTTCAAAAACCGAATCTGGAGTCAGAGACAAAGCTATACTAGAGCTATTATACTCTTCCGGTTTAAGGGCTTCTGAGCTATGTGATTTGCAGCTAGAAGACTTTAAGGAGAACTGTGTGCTGGTTAAATGCGGGAAACGAAGCAAGACACGCACGATTCCAGTGACAGATAGCGCATCAAAAGCGATCCAAGCCTACATAGAGAAGTACAGAGGAAGAAAAGCTGGATGTTTGTTCTTGACGGTGCTCAGAAAAAAACTACGCAGACAGCTTCTCTGTGTAATTGTGAGTGACTATGCCAACAAAGCTGGAGTCGAAGGAGTAACAACGCATACTCTAAGGCATGCATGCGCAACACACTTGCTCGATCAAGGCGCAGATCTTCGCTTGATTCAAGAGGTGCTCGGCCATAGCTCGATTGCTTCGACGCAAAGATACACGCACCTCTCCAGCAACAAGATGCAAGAGATGTTTAGACAGTTTCACCCAAGAAAGAGCCAAGAAGAAAATTAAGGAGGCATTATGCACATTTTAGCAGCGGTTATCTTTATGATAGCTATCTACATGACAATTGATACGTAGTAATGTTTGTGTGAATTACTATCTAAAATAGCGAGGTAAGGCTTTTTCAGATAAAGCAGCTAAAAAATAGCTATTTTTGTGGTTGTTTTAAAAATACGAAAAAAAGAAAAATGAGAGTAAAAGAAGCCTAGGGATACAAGAACCTTAACAAAAAAATGGAGGGGGCTAAATGACATCACCAGCACATGGCGCTGCACAACAGGGGGCAAGCGCTGAATACCAGGAGTATTTAAGAACCAACAAATCTCCTTATCAAATGACGGAGACAGAGTTTTTAGAAGAAAAGTGGGAATTTAAAAACAGAACCACCTTAGAAAAAATAGAAGACGCCTTTTTTGGAGGCATACAAAATATACTTCCTAAAAAACACAAAGCATTTGCCTTATATTTAAGGCTATCTTACATCGTCACTAAGAACGAAATTGAATCTCACCCTACTGTATCTAAGTGTGTAGCAGTCGCCACCCTTGGGTATTTAGCAGTTTTTTTTTGCCCGCAGCTCAATGGTTCGTTTGTGGAGCTTTCGCGCTATATGCCATCTATGAATTCAGTCGCTCATCAACAAAACTAGACCTTAAACCAGAATTGAACGAGGAAAAACATGAATAGCTCATCAATAGATGCTTCAAGGGAACAATTATTGGAAACGTATCAAGGACGTGGGGCCGTTGAGAATTGCTCTCTTCCTTTTATTTCAGATAGAAAAGAAAGAATAAAGCAAAGGTTTTCTGAGCTTGGTTACTTTCAGCAACTTCCTCCTGTTGATAAATCTATCGTCTATTTAAGATGCATGAAACTAAATCATAATGAAATCTTAAAAACTCTAGGAGCGTGTACTTTACTAGGAGGTGTCGTAGGAGGTGCTGTGGGCGGAATTGCAGCGAATGGCCCGGGAGTTTTAGGCGGAGCTGGAGCTGGAGCCGCGGTTGGAGGTACCGTTGGAGCACTCATCTGCTACCATAGAGGGTTGCATATGGAGAAAGAGCACATAATTGCTGTAATCAAAGACACAACAGAATATAGCTTATTTAAGAAACAAAGAACTAAAGAGCAATATGAATTATTTGTGGCCTTTTTTAAAAGTTATGGGCAGCATATTAATCCAAAACACGAAAATCGTATCCTGGATTTTGTGTGCCGCATCACTTGGGATATTCCAGAGTACCCTGTTTTTTCTCCTTATGACCTTAAAAGAGCCCAACCTTTTGAAAAAGCAGCGATTGAAGCACATATAGATGGAATTGAAAAGAAAATTGCTGATTATCAAAGCGATAGAGAAAAGATGATTTCTGAGTATAGAGAAGTTCATACTTTTGCTTCAGGACTTCCAGCAGCCAAAATTGAAGAAGGCATCCAAAAAATGCGTCTGGAAACTGAAGAAGGCGTTAAGCGAATTCGTTCTACCATTTGTCTATTTGGAGGCGAGCCTTATACTAAGGAAGAGCTTGTCTACGATCCTGAGTTTGCAAAAACCGTGATTCTTTCTCTCCAAGAGATACAAGAGGAGATGTTACAAACACATAATCCTGAGCAAGATCCTATAATTCTGAAAGGTGTCTCAGCTCTGATTGATCACTATAGAAGCCATTATAGCAGTGTGACAGCTGACTTAATTAACAAGCTAGGTGATGACGTTTTCTCAATTAAGGGTAACTATAAAATGGCCAGAGAAACTACAAAAGCAATCCGAAAGGCTCTTGATTTGCCTTAAAAAAGTGGTAGATCTCTAAAAAGTTAAACACAGCGCCCTGCTATAACACAGGGTGCTTTTCGATCCACAAATCAAAGAATTCTGTCTCATTGATAGTTTGCAACACTTCATCTCTAGTCGCAACGACTCCATTATTCATGTTCTTCCTGGGGTAATGAGGTTGTTTTAGCTTTTATCGGTTTGAAATAAAATGTGCGGAATTCAGAAATGCCGCAGCAAAGTAAAAGTCCCAACAGGAGGTAGTGGCCTTTGGGCAAAAAAAAACTGCGAGAGACACAGCACTTACAGCGTAAACAGTTTTTGGATTACTAAGATGGAAGCTTATTCTACATTTATTTACCACATAAGCTAACCGAAGATATTCGACGAAAACTTTATGTTTTTCAGGCAATAACTTTTCGATTGAGTCAAAAAACTTGTCCTCAATCCTCTCATAAATAGTCTTGTTTTGTTCTTTTTCTTTTTTGGCGTAATATTGAGACTCAGACATCACATATGGAGACCGATTATTGGCTAGATAGTCTTGATATTCTGAGTTTATTAAACTTGGCTGGCATGCGCTCATTGGACACCTATGTTTAGTTGTTTTATTTCATTCCTTGTAAGTGCTCATAAAGTGTGGGCCTAGCAGATAGCGAACTTGCGACAGCAAAAAAAACTGCGAAACCACAACAAAACACTTTATTTTAAGTTTTAATTGTTATACCTTCGGTCTCTTATCGCTTTTACGGTATTGAAGTGACACAATCAGATCAATTTTTCATCCTACATCAGAAATACAGTCTACTTCAGCAGGAGCATGCCAATGTCTTGAATCAATTGAGTCTGGCCTTGCAGGCCATTGCTAATCAGTCATTGGAAATTCAAGTTCTTAAAGATGAAATTGCGCGTTTAAAAGGGACCTCACCTCGTCCAAAATTACCCCCTAATCGTCTTGAAGGTCAGGGCAGCGGACCTGCAGGAAAGGGTGATGGTAAGCCTGGTAGAGGGAAGCACCCAAGAAAAAACAAGACTGGCTTGAACTTTCAACGAACAGTGCGATTAAAACCGGACAATCTTCCGGAAGGAGCCAAGTACAAAGGCGCTTCTAAATATGATGTTCAAGACATCGTCTATCAAGCCTTCAATACAAGATATCTCCTGGAGCGCTGGGAACTACCAGACGGAACATTCGTGCATGGAAATCTTCCTTTGCATATTCAGGGACACTACGGGGCAGCATTAAGAGCGCATGTGATTCAGCTAGCACATTCATCCCGTGTTCCCGAAGAATTGATTTTGGAACAATTACGTAGCTGCAAAATTGCTATTTCTGCTGGGCAGCTAAGTAAAATGCTAACAGAAGACCATGACGCTTTCCATGTTGAGAAGGAAGAAATTTTAAAAGCAGCACTCGAGTCTGGCCAAATTCAAACAGATGATGTCGGAACGCGACACAAAGCTAAAAACTGCTATACGAATGTGATATGCGGTGAATTCTTTGTCTACTTGTCAACGACAGACAGTAAGAGTCGTATCAATTTCCTGACAATCCTGGCACAGGGTAGAAATGAGTATCGCTTCAATCAGGATTCTCTCGACTATTTGGCTGTCCACAAAGGAGCGGAAAAGCTGATTCAGAGGCTCAGTATTCGAGAAGGCCTTGTGATCAACACACAGGACCCTGAAAAAGCATTTTTTGATGAACTTGGCTACTTAAATGCCACTGAAATGCGCTTAATGATTGAGGCTGGCCTTTTTGCAAGTTTGATTGAGCATGGCGTACCTCGTGATCTACACATTCATAGCGACGATGCTGGTCAATTCGAACTATTCAAAAATTCCCTCTGCTGGATACACGAAGAACGGCATTACAGAAAACTTGTTCCTGCGCAGCCTGAAATCGCTGTCGAAATTGAAAAGGTGCGAGATGGGATATGGCAGCTATATAAAGACCTAAAAAATTATAAAGAAGCTCCTACTGAACTAGAACGCATAAGAATCTCTCAATCGTTTGAGGACCTTTTTAGGCCAAAACAACCCTCATTGTACCAGGTCATCAATAATAGACTTGCCTTAACGTATGCTAAGCGAAATCGGCTCTTAGTTGTGTTAGACCGTCCAACGACACCATTGCACAATAATTTAAGTGAGATCGCCGGTCGTGGAGCTAAAGTTAAAAGTAAGATATCAGGCGGTACGCGTAGTAATCTTGGGCGACGCGCGTGGGATACATTTGGCAGTTTGAATCTTACCTGTCGTAGGCTTGGTATTAGTTTTTACGACTTTTTGATGGACCGTTTGCTCGGTCTCAATAAAATAGCGCGTCTTGGAGAGGTCATTGGCGAAAGAATACAATCGATAGTTACACGGAATGCCGTGAACGATTTGGCCATTGTCTTAAATGTAGCTTAGCTCCATTTTGTCCATATACTCTTAAATTTCCCGATTTTATGAGCACTTACCATTCCTTGGCCTGTTTTATTTTTCATGCTATTGCTTATTGCTTTTTATGTAAATCTCGTTTTTGTTGTTTCTCTAATAGACTTCTTTCTAAGGTTATGTTTTTCCCCTTTTCGATACACGCCTTTTTAAATCGTAACTTAGAGTTATTTTTCAACGTAAGATCTAATATGAAACAGCGTTTGATGTCATTAACGGATAAGATTTTGCTAAGGAAGAGGTCTGTAATCGAAACTGTGAATGATCAACTGAAAAAACATTTCTCAAGTTGAACACGCTCGTTATAGGGGTGCAAGAGGCCACAATTATTTATCATTATGACCTTAACACACTGCAATAAAGCCTTTATGTCGGAATATTCCAGTACGCGAGCGTGGACGCTTAACGCGGATTTGTATTTCACAACCCAATATAGAAAGATAATGCAGCAGCGTATCAGTGCTAAATGCAGATAACCGTCCAGACACCAGCATAGAAACTTTTGGTTGTGTAATGTTTAGCTTCTCCGCGACTTCTTTTTGAGTTAACTTACTGGCTTTAATTAAAGATCCGACTTTATGAAGCAGTTTTGCTTTTGTAAAAAGCTCCTCAGGCTGTTCTAGTCCAAGGTCGGCAAAGATATTGTCCCTAGTAATTTCATACTCTTTCATTTCTTTATTCATGGGATAAGCCTCCTTTGTTTTTCCAATCTTTGTATAACGCTTCTGCTAACTTAAGGCGAGAGCGTATGAGGTCTATATCTTGCTTTGGAGTTTCAATTCCTCGCTTACTTTTCTTCTGAAAAGCATGTAAAACTACTATAGCGTCACTAAATTTAACCGTATATACCGCTCTAAATGTATCGCCTTTATGATCTTGAATCAACTCCACGACATTAGCCCCTCCAAATCCTGAAAGTGTTTTGGCCATCTCAGGATGTTCTCCTAGCTGTGCTTGATAAAGTCCATATCCAAAATCAGCAATAACATCCGACGGCATATCCATTAGATCGCGTTTAGAAGAGCTTACCCAAAGTATCGGTTTAGTTGGCATTTTGTAATCCAGTCTTTTCCTTAATTATACCATTATTGATATAGTTTTGTCAATGGAAGGCTGGGTTTTAAAATGAGAATCTACATAACAGGGTGCTTTTCGATCCACAAATCAAAGAATTCTGTCTCATTGATAGTTTGCATACAATAGCGTTTTGCTTCCTCATATGAGGCGCACACGGCAACAACCTGGTCGTGTTCATGTGAGTCGATTCCTAAGACTACATAGACCATTGAAGGGATATCTTTAATTGATATTAGCATGTTCAGCCTCTTCTATTCTTATATGTTCAGCGATTGTGTTTAGCAGTGCATCATAATCTGGTACAGACTGCTCTAGTTCTTTTACAAAGATAATGGTTTGCCCTTCGTTCAAGTTACAGAGTGTTTTACTTCTAAGAAGCCATGTGATACGCGCGTCGTCATCCCACAAGACTCCGTTGAGAGCATCATTAAGAAACTTTTCAAGGTTATCTCCATCAGGCTTTTTTATATGCGGGAAGAGGTTTTGGAGCGCTCGCTTTCTTGCTGATAGAGCTTTTGGAGCAGGAATCCGATAGTGCGCTATCACAAGTAGAGGCCCTGTCAGAAGTGGGAGGTTGTTTTTTTCTAGGTGTTTCTTCACAAACAACTTCGTTTTCAGCATTCCCTTGCAACTCGGGTTGTATGTTCCGTGTCTTCCTAGCCTCCACGACCCCTTTGCTTTTGGTGTGTACGGTATTGTGATTTTGTAAGTAGACATATTGGTCCCATTTCATGAATTGAAAAACAGTTCTCGGATTCGAGCTGTAAAACTTTTGCACGTCGATTTTAACGACTTGACGGTAGGAGTTGATGAGAACGTGGTGAAGCATCTCTAAAAAAGAAAGAAGGTAATCGCACAATTCATAAGAATAGACTGCAGGGACGGTATCGCTCCGGAGGTCATTCAGCTTGATATTAGCGTTCTGTGGAGGAGTCACATAGAATCGCACGATTACCACAACTGGTGTGTGGGTTTTGTAATAAGAGCGGAAAAAAGACTTAAGCAGAGATTTCCACTTCATATCACGAAAAAATTGTACCGATCGAGTTCTAGACCCGACCGTGTACTTGATACTATAGATGAGAGGCTCGCCTGGTAGTACAAGCTCTGCATCTACAGCACCGGATTGCAGGATTTTTTGGTTTTTAATGATTTGCTTTAGTCCCAAAACGCCCACCTTAACGAACAAATTGCAACTGAAACAAAGCACAAACACATGGAAAAGGCGATAAGCACATCAAGGTGCTTGCTAAAATTTCTTAGTAGGCTCATATTCCTCCGCAGTAGACATGATTTCATCTGAAATTTTACAAATCAGCTGATCTAGGCTGGTGTTTACTATCTTTTTTGCTTCTTCCTCAGCAATATCCATTACATACTCACACAAGGTCATCCACGAATCAAAAGGGTGAGCTTCTCCAACTAGATGATGGTTCAGCTTGTATTGGATTCTCTTTCCTTTGATAGGCTTGAGCGTTCGATTGGCCATTCTTGTCCCCTGGTTTCATGTCTTTTAATGCTAGCAAGATTGCTTCTTTGAGTTGGTCTAAATAAGCTTTGTCTAGATAGCTAACTAATGGAATATATTCAGGCTTTCTGCCATCTGAGTAATTGACTTCTTTTTGGGGGAAATTCACCCAACGATTGTCGCCTTGGACGAAGTAACGACAATCCAAAGTCTTTCTTCCATAAGGATATTCTACGAGAGTAAAGAACGCTTTTAGAGCGCCTTTATTTACCTCGCGATATTGTCCAACTTCTATTTCGCTGGCTGTATTTCCGACTTTAACTCTCATACTTGTTTTAGCTCCTCTTGTGCTATTTGGATTTGTTCAAGGACATAACAGTGCAACGCATTTGCTAATCTATCTTCATCAAAACTGTGGCCGACGATGGCTTCACGACAAATGGAGACTAAGCTTTTCAAATTATCAAGCCTGTTTACCACGTCTAAAACGCTTGCATTATGCTTGCATTTTGCGTGTATTCTGTTCATCTCTTCTTGGCCTGTAGATTCCCAATCATCAAACAGAACTGCGTTTCTCTTTCTTTGCATATGCCTCCAAACGACGCTTTTTCTCGTCTATGACTAAACTTTTAATGATATGTTTTTTCTCTTCTGGACAAAGACCATCCATTTCTTTGCTAAAATTTGATCTTCCGTAATCTATTTTTTCCTCGTCTGTAAAACAAAGCTTACAAACATCAGGACGCTTACTGTCGGATAAAAAGGCTCGGTAATTTTTTGTAAAATCGCACCTTATGCACTTGATACCCTGTTTACTTTGCTTCATATGTTAAGAGCTCCCCGTAGCCGTCCCACATTTCTTGATAGAAGAGATAGGTTGTCCCTTCGATTCCGAACATTCGGTTTTTAGCTATGCGTACTTTTACTTTGTTTGGATTTGCTTGATCATCTGTTCTGGCACATCTATGCAGAACAATGACGTTGTCCGCATACTGTTTGATTGCTGAGGAGCCTTTAAGCGAATGCAAACCTACTTCTTCATTGTTATTTGCAGATTGGCGTGGATGGCAGATCAGCAAGAAATGCATAGAAAGAGCGAAAGCAAGCTCATGTAAGCGCTTCACGGTCTCATCTATTGCTTCGTGGAGCTTTTCTTTTTTGGCGTTAACGAGGTAATCTAAGTGATCCAACATCACAATTTCGATCCCTAGCTGTTTTGCCTTTACTAGTTGTTGAGCTAGAGAATTAATGTCGGTTCCAATTGTATTTGGATTGATATAGACCTTATAGCGGGAGGCCCACTCGTCAAACTGTTCGTTTTCATGGACGCCGAAGTTACAAACCTTCATTGGACGGCGAAGGATGATAGAAGCTAGCTTGCGCATAGTCGTTTCAGGCTTCATTTCCCAAGAGTTGATCCATACAGGAATGCCTTGCATCGCACAATTGACAACTAGCTGCGTACAAAAGGTTGTCTTCCCAGCTCCGGTGTCAGCAGTAACTACAGTGACTTCGCCTTTACGGAGCCCTTGTAGATAACGATCTAGACACTTCCAGCCAGTGGAGTAACCTTTGTTAATCTCTTTTCTGTAATCTCGAGGCAAAGAAGCGAGAGGCGTAAGACAATCTTCATGGGGAGCCGTTGGCAGCCCAAACTGAAGGAAGTTCTCTAATCCTTTTTCTTTATCTTGTTGAATTCCAGAATATGTTCCTTGCCCTTCCATAAGTCCTTCAAATAATCAAGAAGAAGTGGCCTTAAAGGTGAATCGAATTCGTACAAGTCTAATTCTTCGGAGATAGTAGGAGAAGCTATAGAAGGAGATGCCTTATTCAGCCAATTGAGGATAAATCCTATGTTCCCTTTCCTCTTTTTCCCTTTCGGAGAGGTGAGCCATAGACTCATCTTCTTAAGCTCTGAGTCAACATCTACTCCTTTGTAGGTTTCTCTTAGCCGCTTAAGTTCAGCGGCTTCAAGCCCTACAAATTGCAGCCTTTCTCGGTCAAAATAGACAGAAGTACTTTTATCCTTAGCCACGTTTACTTCATATAAATTCTTTAGGCTTGGAATAATTATATACTTCTGGTAGTGTGAAATTGCAGTTACCACACTTTTGGAAGTTAGCGCTTCCTAGAAGTTATGTAATTACCCCGAAAAGGAGCTTTTAGCGAAGCTCCTTTTTTTTTCTTGTAACGTACTGTTTTTTCAGTTTGTGTGCAAGTCTTTTATTTAATTCTTTTTGTTATATGAGATCTCGACTTCTTAAAACACTCTCTGAGTCGCTCATTGTTTTCGTAAGTGTATTTTAGCGAGTTTCTTATCAACTCTTGTATCGTAACTTTTCTTCCTGTGTTAATGCTTTCAAGCGAAGCTATATCGTGAAGCATTTGATACATTGATTTCTCTATTCTAGCTGATACCACAAGGTTTTCTTCGAGAACAGTTGGCCTTGACATTAGCAAACCTCCATAATAATGAGCACAAAATAATATTTACCCTAAATCTTGACAAGAACGATGTTGCCATATATAAGTTAAAATTTTAACTTTACACCATTTACACAAAAATAAGTTATAAAAATTTTAGGGAAATTAAGTGGCTCTACTAGAGTTTGGGATTTTTACTTACTTCCTCTCTATGCTCGCTCATGAATTGAACCAGGGAATATCCATATGAAACACCCAAGAGTTACCGAAATCCTGAAAAACTTCACCAATTATGAGCATATCCCACAACAGATACTAGGAAGAGCTGCAGCAAGAGGAACCTCGGTACATGCTTTGTGCGCAGGAATCGCTCAAGGTGCATGGATTCCGGATGGCATGATTGACGAAGAACTGGTTGGATATGTCAATTCTTTTAAGAAGTGGAGCGAAGTACAAGTAAAGTCTTTTTTGATCATCGAAGAAAGATATACAAACGAAGAACTTAAGTATTCCGGACAAGTAGACTTTGTAGTGAAAGGATCGGACAACGAGTTGTATCTAGTCGATCTTAAGACGAGTGCCCGACCACAAAAGACATATCCAGTTCAAATGGCAGCTTACAACCATCTTCTGCAACATCACAACATCTCAGTCAAAGGAGCAATGCTCGTCTACTTAAATAAGGACGGGGAATTTCCTGAAATACATCTTTTAGAGGAAATGAGCGAAGAACTCCATATTTTCCTCTCAGCATTGGACTGTTGGCACTATTTTAACAAAGGCAAAAAAAATGGAAGAAAAAGAAAACCAAGCGTTGACAATACCTAATCAAGGACCACTCTCAGCTGAAGCAATTCAAATGCCATTTCCAAATATCTTTCAGAGAATTATTGGCATCATGAGCGAACTGAAGCAAATTTACAAAGGCAAGCTCAAGGTTAACGGACAATATACCTTTGTTAGCCATGATGCAGTAGCGGCAGAGATTCACCCACTTTTAGTTAAATATGGCATCGTGGTTATCCCTACAGTAGAAGAAATGGCTCAAGATAACAACCGAACAATGGTTAAGCTTGCTGTGTCATTTGTCAACCCAGATATGCCTAAAGATAATTTTATGGTGAAATATCATGGCTATGGAATCGACAATGGAGATAAGGGGCCAGGAAAAGCGATTTCTTACGCATATAAATATGCGCTTTTAAAGACCTTCTGTTTAGAAACTGGAGACGATCCGGATAACGATGCACACACAACCTACCAGCCGAAAAAGTGCTTAGAATTTGACTCTATTCTGCCTCCAGATATGAGCGAAAAAGACAAAACCAAGCTTAAAAAGTTCTTAACCTATAGTTCACATGCATTACAGCTCCATGAAGAGGACGTGAAAAGGGAAGCGGTAAGTAGGCCTAAAGAGTTCCTAAGAAGATTCCAAGAGTGGAATCCGCCTAAGAAAGGGGAATAGAATGCACGATGTGACTATAGGTGGTGTCAAGTATTTTTCTGTTTTAATCGCCTTAATAGCCATGTGGATGATATTTATTTTCGCATTTTCAGGGGATTTTAGCCTAAGCAAAGAAATCCTATGGCTTCAAGGGCTACAAAGAGACCATATGTTTCCAATATTTTCCTAAAGAAATAAGTTATGACGAGGAGGAATAGAATGAAAAAAGTGTTTTTAGCTTGCACATCGGTCCTATTATCAGCATGCACAATCAGCTTTCAAAATATCAGCACTCACGGAACAGCGACAGACTTGGTAGATGAAAATCAAGCAACATCTCCTACCGTTTCACCTAATATCAACGTTCCAACAACGGGAAGCCTATTCAAAAAATAGCGGAAAAACTCTATGCAGATAATCTTTTTAAAATATATGAATTAATACTTAATCTTTCTTGCGCTGCATGAGCCACTACTTTGACATACAAATCTGGAGGCATTCTAAGATTAAATTTTCCTGAATGAGGTTTTTCGGGTTCTTTGCCTCTTTCTTTACACCAATCAATGTAATCATCAATTGAATCTTTAAAGGCTTGTTCAATTTCATCGACTGTTGTTCCCTGAAACGTAATCACGGCCTTAAGCGCAGCGACTTCTCCGTGAAAGATCCGTGCTTCGTCGTCATAAACAACGCATCCTGTGTATCCTTTATATTTTAACATGGCTTAACTCCTGCATTTTCTAAAAATTTTCGTACAGAAACTACAGCTCCTTTATCGGTTTCTTTCTGTGGATGAGGTCTATGGAATACAGCTTCTTCATCATTAAGCAATATTCTTACTCTCGAGCCTCTTCCTTCTTCAATTTTCGCTCCAAGAGCAACAAATAAAGATTCTACATCTTTCCAATTGATATTCGTTCTTACTGGCGTACAAAAGATAGCTTCTAGTATGCGTTGATGTTTTCTATTCATATTTTCATGATATCAAAAAATGGGGCCAAAGTCAACGGTGCAGAAATTTTTTAAAGACAAACGCTCTAAAAGTGTCCTATTTCTTTTTAGTTTTAGCGCTCTGGGGTTTACCTGCCTGATTTAACGCAGCAGCAACAGCTTGCTTCTGCGGGTATCCCGCTTCTTTCATTTCTTTAATATTCTTAGAGATTATTTTCTTGCTTTTACCTTTGGATAATGGCATATGTCTTCCTTATGAAAACTTTAATTTTTTTACTGCTTCTTACTTCCGCTCCATGTATTGCTGAGAGCGTCTTTATGGGATTAATTATAAAGCATAATGATTCCACTATTCCAGCGTTTCTGGAAAAAATTAGCGCACTTGACTACGACAAGAAAAAAATTAGCGTACACATCGATGTGCTAAATGATAAAGCGCTTCCTAAATTGTTGAAATGGTGTGACGAAAATCATCGATTATATCAATCAATGAGCTGGAAGAAAAGCTGCGAAACAACAGCTAAGACGAAAGAAGCTTATTTAAGAGCTTCTAAAGACTTTGATTTAGTATTCATTGTTCCTTCAGATGTGTTTTTAAACCGCTTTACTTTAACTCACCTTGCTAATAAACAACTTCCAGTAGTAGCTCCGTTATTGCGTCCTCTACCAAAAGCAGGAGACCCTTACCGCAATTTTTACCTTACCGCAACACAAGAGGGCTATTATGCATCTAATTCTGAAGAAACAGAAATTGCGGACAGAAGAAACATCGGAACTTTTAAAGCCGACTGCGTCCATGGAGCTCACCTAATTAGGACTAAATACTTGGATAAACTCTCATTTTTAGGTAAAGCGCCGTGGAGCTTCATTGATTTTAGTAACACGGCTCGTAAAAATAACGTTGATCAGTACATTTGTAATGAAAGAGAGTTTGGGTTTTTACTACATAACGACATAACAGAAGATGTAGCGTTGCCTTTTCTTTCTGAAAACATCACAAGGGAGAAAGTTCAAAGTCTTGTAAAAACTGAAAACGATCCAGAACTAGTTAAATACTTGGATTCATTTCCGATTGAAGTATACTCTCTATACCCAGTGGAAAATGATCTTTATTGGGTAGATGAGAAATGGGATTGGGTGAAAGGACACTACATCAAAAAAGGATTGCGCTGGGAACCACATATCGAAGCTGTTTTTAAGCAATATGTAAACCCTGGAGATACTGTTATCGATATTGGCGGTCACATAGGCACCCACTCCATTAACCTCTCTCGGTTAGTGGGAGCAACAGGAACTGTCCATGTGTTTGAGCCACAATCTAAGCTATACACAGAACTCAGCGTAAACACGGCGATTAACTCATGCAACAATGTTAAAGCATATAGATTTGCTCTAGGCCAAGAGGAAAAAACGGTTGAAATTGTACACCCCTGCTCAACTAACGAAGGTATGGCATGTATAGGACAAGGTGGCGAGAAAGTCACGATGAAGCGGCTAGATGATTTTGGCATAAATAACGTTAGCCTAATCAAAATCGATATTGAAGGGCATGAGATTGAAGCGATAAAAGGTGGACTTGAAACGATTAAAAAAAGCAAACCTGTGATAATAGTTGAAGTTTTTCGTGGTCCAGAATGTGATGAACGCCTGATGTATCTTAGATCTCTCGGATATCAAGTTACTCATTTGGAAGACAATGACTACCTATGCCTTCCTCTTTAAGATTAGATGGAAACTTAAGAGGCTCCCGAATTGAGAGCCTCTATCTTACTCTAACTAATCAATTCGAAGCTCACGTTTGAATAAATCCCAAAGCTCTCTCCTTCCGCTCCAACAGTCTTGGTGCTCCCGCTAATCACAGCCACAATAGATGCTGTTTGTCCGGCGGTCATGCTGCATATTTGACTGATACACTTTGAGAACATGTTGTTGCTGTCTCTGCAGACTCCTGGGTTAAAAACATATCTATACGTCACCCAACCGGCGATTAGTCGCACTTCACCGGCTGTATGACCAGCGGCCAAGTTATTGAAGGTAACACAAGCTGTAACCAAATATTTTCCATCGATAGGAACCGTAAACAGGCCTGTAGAGGGATTATAATTTGAGTTTTGATCAAACAGCTCTACATCAAAAATTATTGGGTTAATAAAAGTCCCATCTCCGGTTGCATTAGTCGTGCTTGCGTTAAGATAAGCTGTTACACATGGATTTAGAGGTTGAGTAACTTCCCCTGTCGGCATAACCGCTATAAGCGTTTCATCTCCCCCTCCTGACTCAGGAGTTACACTATCATTTGCCCCTGTTCTTAATTTCCATGGATCATTTGTTGTTCCATTATCGGGGCCTACACAATAAGAGCGAGAGGTTCCAATTGCTGTCCTATAAAACGGGCTTCCAGAAGAGGTCCCTCCTGTTGAAACGTGAGCGATAGCAAATGAGCTGGAGCTAGTGTTGTCTGTATTACTTACAGTCAGTGTTCGTGCCACTCCAGCAGTAGAAGTTGTGAATGTATAGTCATTGGAAAGGCTTGTGCCCCACGTAGGATTCCCCGCACCATTGGAGCTCAAAATGCTATTGTTGGCATTTGCAGTCAAGTCTATCGTGACTGTAGATCCAGAGCCTGATGTCGAAATAGAAGTCCCCCCTAAAACATTCAGATTGTTTGAAGTTGGCACTGCAGTTCCTGTATCCTCTGTAAACTGAAGTGGCACACTAGGCGATAATTGGGCACTTGTTGAACCTGACTGACTCATTTTATACCCCCGAAGAATAAATTGCTTCTATGTAGACGCTCCCTGAGGTGGGAGCTCCAGAAGAATATTTGATGTAGAATTGTGTTCCAATCTGCATTACAAACCAATCGCTATCTTGCACATTTAATGCATTCGTAGCCAAGTCGTATAAAGTGTAACTTCCTGCAGGAACGAAGAAATTGTCATTAGTGCCATCAGCGCTAATGAGCATGTCGGCATCTGTATTGTTTGTGATTTTAAATACTCTCCAATTGCGATCAAGAGCACTTCCTAATGTTGTGTATGAGTTTGTGATCGTACCAAAAGCTTTGCTACGAAGCGTGTCGAAACGAACTATTGCCATGAATCCTCCCTAAGATATCAATCCAAAAGTTTATTTGTTGTTTGCTTTAATCAGCGTCATATATCTCTAATTCGCCCATCATGTCGTCCATGAAATCGTCCACACTCCCCCATTCTTTGCCTATCTGTCTCTCAAGTTGGACAAAATCCTTCTTAAGCAAATTAAAAGCGCCTTCTGCGGTGTGCTTCAAAGTGAGTTTATATATTTGTCTTGTAGCATCTCTCGTAAGCAGTTTTCCTTGTATATGCTTTGCAAGAGGCTTTACTAGCGAGAGTGCCGCGCCTTTAATATTATGTGGAAAGTAAATGAAAGGAGCTATTTGCCCTAAAGATCTGACTTCGTTGGCTACAGATGATCCACGTAGGTCTAAGAATTTAGTCATCTTTTCTTGCGCTTCTTTGCCATACTTAGCTATTTCAATGATCTCTTCAACGGCCTTCTCTCCTAAGTTCCTTCTTAGGTAATTTCCTTGCTTAGAATGAAGAATTCTGTCGAGTTTCTTTGAGCTGTATCCGTCTTGAAAAGCTTTCTCTAATATGCTCTCTGACTGAACAAGCTTAGACTTCTCATGATAGATTTTATTTGCTGCTTTAAATGCATTAGACACATCTGCATTACCGTGCTTAGCCATTGCATCGACTAGCTCATCTTTAAGAAACTCGTAAGTCTTTCTTATCTGTTCCTCTTTCCCAGAAAACTCAGGCTTTTTATAAATCGATTTCATGTCTGAGTTATAATTCATATGTTGATTGATCAATTGCTCTGAAGAAGGATTTGATACTTTCAAAATATCTCTCTCTTCTTCCAATAATTTGATCGTGCTCTTTTGTGCATCGCTTGGAGATGGAGCTAATGCTTTTATACGAGCAATTTCTCTATCAATATTTTCTACAATCGTATCTGTTTTAATGAGATTAGGCTTTGCTTGGGCCATGCGCCTTGTTTCTGCATAAGCATGTTCGCCTAGGGCATCTAAGTTTATACCTTTATCACGAAGCCTACGAATTGGGATTTGGTTCTCAACAATTCGGTTGAGCGCCTCTTTCGTGGAGAGCTTTAATTCTTCTTTCAAATTAGACTCGGCATTTTTAAACAAACGCCCTTTAAGTAAAGGCTCCCTTTCTTTGACCATGAATTCCTTAAAAGGAAGTGCATACTTTTGAGCTGTTTTTTCTAAATCTCTTGCCGATTTAGGCACTACTTTGGCTGTTTTTTCAAAAGCTGCCGGAGACAAACTAACTACATCCCCAATAATTTCAGCTTTTGTCTTTCCAAGTCCGCCCTTCTCTAACGCATGAGTCGTTCCAGCACCAATAGCTCCAGAAGCTAACTTTTTCGCAATGCCTCCAGGAGTCAAAGAGGCAATCTCAGCAAATTGTTTTGTTCCTTTGCCTAAACCAGTTCTCGGCTCAAGAGAAATGCCTGTCAATTCTTCAAAACCTTTCTCAGCTAAATCTTGAGTAGGAATAAAGTGGGCTGCTTCAAACACACTTCGCACATAATCTTCTCTATTGAATGGCTTCCCTGTTTTACGAAAAGCTTCTTCAATATCGTCAAGGTCTGATAACCCTTCACCAATCATTCCTAGCTTCAGGACGTCCGCTGGCCAAGTGAAAGCTTTCAGCGCTCCACGACCAGCTTGAGTAAAGACATCACCTGCCGTTTCCCAAAATCCAGGTTTCTTCTCATTCTTCTCCTGCGCATAAGACTCCATATCAATGAAGCTATCTTCAAGATTTTCATCCTTTTCTTTTTCATAAGAAGCCAGATCGATTCCAAAGTCATCATCTTCCATCGTTTTTTCTACCATGAGATGTAACCTCTAGATTTAGCTTCATTTATTTTACTATTTGGAATAGCTTTGAACTTTCCATTCGGAGATTGCATCAAAGTGGTGTCTTTAAATCTAGGGTCATTAGCCATTAGATCCATATAGTTTGCTGCTTGATCGAGGTTGTTGACCTTGTTGATGATTTGTGCTTCTTTTTCCTCCGTATTTCTATCTACGACGTTCTGGACATCAGAATAGCTTGCGTTCCTTCCATAATGCTTCAAACCTCTCTCTAACTCTGTATTATGAGTAATTTGCAAGTCTTCCATTAGCTTCATTTGCTCGATAATCAAACGTCGCCCATCTGCCGTGTTCAATAACGTTGGAAGTCGAGACTTAAATGCTTGAACGTCGAAATTCGTGACTCTAGATCCAAAGTAGTTCTTTGCATCGATCATGAAGTCGTTCATTGTCTTCACAAAATCTTGCGTCTCTTTGTTAACTAGCCCAACCAAAGAAGCAACAGCATATGGCTCCCCCGTCCCTGGGTTAATTACAAGACGCCCCATTCCTTCTGGAAGCTTTCGGCTATTGTTTAGGGTGCTTAATCGGTTATAGCGCAAAAGAGCGTTCGTATGAGACGTGCTCTTTTCTTTAATCTCTCGCAATAGCTTATTGTTGAAAGTCTGGTTCTTATCTCTCCACTTCTCTTGCTCTGCAGCAGTCGTGTTCGCAGGCATAGGAAGCTTAGGCCATTCTTCTTTCTTTGCCTTCGGTGCCTCTGCATTTTTCACTCCCTCAACAATTGCTTCGCCTATAGGAGCGATTGTTTCTTCAACAGAAAGGGGCATTTCTTGGTTTTTAACAACGTTTTGCCCGTTCATTGCGGTTTGCCCTGTCGAATTCGATTCAATTCCAGGAGCGGCCTTTTCTGAAGGAATTTGAGCTTGTTGTCGCATCCCTCTGGCAAGCTCATTTTCAACTCGTTTAGAAATTGCTTGTTTAACCGAGTTGGGCACATAAGGATTAGTAAGTGCCTCAGCCTCTTCTTGATTGTACCCTTGCGCCAAGAAGTTGTTGATTGAGCTTGTTCTATCCTCAGGAGCTTGTTTTCCAAGACCTGCAATTCGGTTTCTTTCTCCGGCAATTTCTTCTTGAGCTTGCGCTTTTCTCTTAAGCTCTTCGAATTGCTCAACACCAAGATAGTTACTTAAGGCTTGTTGCTTCGCTTTAGGAGTGTAAGTCTTTGTGTTAGTGATTGCATTCAACACGTCTCTAGGAGTCGGGTTCGGTCCCAATCCCAAAATGGACTTTTGTAGCGCCCTTTCATCGGTGCGACCCATGTAACCTTCTGCAACGCCACTTCCCATCTTTCGAAAAGCGTCTGCCCAATCGTCTTTTGCTGGAATGAATTGTACCATCTTTTACCCCGCTATTGTTGAACCAAATCCTTGCCCTATTCCTGGGGCGATTCCTTGTAAGAAACCAGGAATTGCGCCAGTCGTTCCTTGCTTATAAACATTTTCAAAGCCTCGTGTACCTAAGACGGAATTGACTCCAGCAAGCCTGTTACTCTGTTGAACGTTCTGGTGATTCTGCTGTGCTTGATACATGAGCTGAGCTAAGCGATCTTGCAAGTCACCCGCTGCTTTCAGTTGAGCGCGCCTCATTCCAGAGCCTAAAACCTGGTTTCCTGCGATAAACTTCTCTTGAATCTGTGGCAATATGTCCTCTTGAAACATTTTAAGCGCAGGCTTAGAAATGTTTTCTTGAAATCCTTGTTGATCAAACTCGCTTTTAAACAAATCGCCAAAAGGGCCTTCTCCGCTAGTTAAACCTTCATTGATCAACTCCATTAACGCTCGTTGCTCTGGAGTTAACGTGTTAATCTGTTTTACCTTGTCTTTCTTACCAAATAGCATTTCTGTTAACTTAGGCATCTCTCACCTCAATTCTTTATAAAATAAATCGTTACATAACCCGAGTAAGTCGAACGGTTTGTTCCTCCGCTTGTCAGCACAATATTGGTGCCGCTTCTTACTATTGAAATCTGATTCGCTGCTACTGCCACATCGATATGAGGCAATAAAAGCGTATTGCTAGTAGATAAAGCTCCGTTGCTAATACAGCACACCATATCGATCACAGTGAAATCGCCAGTAATACCAAGAGGAATCGTGTTCGTCGTGCCTCCGCCTGCCCAAGCCGAAATCGCTATTGTTTTTGTCCAAACCGGCTTATTGTTTACCCATGTGAATGAAGTCATGCGCTCTCTTGTGAAGAAGCTTTCGTCATCGATTGTAGAGTTCACTGTATTAGCCACTAGAATATGTTGCTGCTGCAGTTGATGCTGAAACTGCTCTTGCTGGTCTTCTGGCTTACCTTCATATTTTTGCCAGCTAAAGTTAGGTTGTAGTTTTCCCATTAGCCAATGATCCTTCCAGCTGCTTTAAAGTAAGGCACTATCGCATGAATCTTGATTGGTTGGTTTTCTTCATCAGCTCCAAAGTCATCAGCATTTTGATAGATGCGCATAGTGTGAACTTTACCTGCTGAACCAACGTAGATTCGCTTCCAAACCTTAGACTGAGAGCCTCCGTTTAGTGTGAGAGTGGTTTCTTGATAGTAAGTGTTGAAGTTAGAGTCCATCTCGTTATCTATATAGAATTGAACACGAAATTTTGTCTCAGCATTTGTACTTACGAGCAAATCTACATATCCGAATCTCGCAAGCTCTCCCGCTTCGATGAAGGGGTTAAAATCTTTAGTGATCGCTTCGAAAAGACAAGGAGTGGTAGTGCCATCCATATCCGTGATGCTGTTTCCAAGCCCCAATTTATAAACCTTTCCATTATGATCACCTCCTAAATCTATTAAGGCGCCTTCTGTCTGTGAAAAAGTATCCCAGGTATAAAGAGCTTCTTTCCACTTATCGAAATTGTTTGCCCACACGTCATCAGCTGTGATTCTTCCAAACCCTAAACAGCTAAATGGGAAAGTGTAGACAGCGTAAGTATTATCGATATAGTTGAATGCTAAAACGCTATTAGATGGCTCAACTCCTCCCGTAGAATCATCGTCATAATCTCGATAGCAAAGCCAACCTTCTTTAAAATCATCAAACCTTTCTCCATAACATTGACCAATACTTCCCTGATCAATTGATAGTACTGGCTGCTGCTGGTCAACTCTCAGGTTCAAAGTGAAGTCTGGGATAATCTCATCTACTCGTTTGACGTTCACCCCATCTGATCCAACAATCGCTGGACGCCCAACAGAAGAGAACCAAGAGTCATAGTTGATGGCAGAATAGCTTGCGTCGCACCTCCAAATCACGTTAGTAGGATCCCACCGGAAAGGAGCAAAAGCGTCACCCGTATAACGAAAAACCATCTCCGAGTTAGAGAATCGTACAACCAAATCTGTATTAATTACGCTAAATGTACGTATCACTTCAGAAGTTGGGGCTAAAAGCTGCTCATTATTGGTAAAGCTCAATGGGTTTCCAGCTTCAGACCAGTAAATTCCATTTAAAACAGGAGTGCCGCTTTCAAAGCATGAAATAAGCAAGAGTCTTTCCCTTTGTACTGCTACATGTAAAACTTTGCTGAGATCATATGGTGCTACAGTGTTTGGCTTTGAAGAAAGGTTTGAGTTCAAATACTTCAAACAAGTTCCATCATAGTATCTAGGAGCATCTGCTGAGTTTGTGATAAATGCTTTACCTTGATAGTTGGCGACTGAGAAGAAGTTGGTGAAATCTCCTGTAAAAGTATCCCCATAAACGCAGCCAGAAAAATTCATTTGATTAGCAGCAGGCTGATTTACAGTGAAAACCATGCGCCACTGACCAGTCGCATAATTGATAAAATTTTGTGCCGCAGGGTTTAATGTAGAACCTGAAAGCAAGCCAGCGCCATTGTCAGTAATTGTATCTAATAAAGTCGCAGTTGGGCTAGAGCTGTTGAAGATTTTGAACTCAACTTCCCCAGGCACAAGTGATGTAGATGAAGAGCCAGTAAAAGGGCCTGTTGTATTGTTAAAACCAGTAGCAATATTTAGAGCCTGTATTTCATGGGGGATTTCAGAAATTCCATAATCAGATTGCTGAGCAATCGCCATACTGGAAAGTAGCGTTACAACTTTTCCAACACGCTTTGTATCAAATATCAACACATCTTGTGAGCTGGTAGAACTAATAAATGGTTTTATACCCATTATAGGCTCTAAAGAACCTGGAGCAGAGTCATAAGTCAAGATAACGGTGTTATATTGCGTTCCCCCGACAGTCAAATTTGCAGGCGCAGCGGCTCCAAAAGTGACGCTAACAACTCCTGTCGTATAGTTGACTGTACCAGTTCCTCCATTGGATCCTGTTAAGGAGCCTGTTCCATTATCAGTGAAAGTTTCAACCTGGGTTGCTCCTGCATTAATAGTCGACTGCACAGTGATATTGTTTGTCGTCGGAACAGATATAGTCCCAGTAAAGGTTTTATTTGCCCCGTCAATCACTCCCGTCAAAGCCACTTCTGTGCGATAACTCATAGTTGCAAAATGAAGATATCCAGGAATCTTCTCTACTACACCTCGATATAAATGAGCATTCTTTAGGACCTGAAAAGCATCTCTGGGCAGCAACCATGGCTCAACAGCTTCATCAAACCCTGTTCGAAAATTAGAAATAGCAAATGGAGTATATTCCTTTGACATTAGTTACCTATAGCCGACCAATAAAAGCCTTTATAATTAGATGAATCTGAAAGTGCTCGCCAGTTGAAGGAGGCTTTGGCTGTTGCGTGCTGAACAGATATAGTAGCCCGCGAACTAGGAGTAGCTCCTGATGCAAAACAGGCAGTTGTAGTAACGAAGAAACAATTATTGGGAAATGTAAAAGGAAAGGTTTGAGTTCCAGAAGTTCCATTTAAAGAAGTCGTTACAAAACCCCACTGAAGATAAACGCCACCAGGTAAACAGGTATACCCCGAAGCCGCAACCGATGGATTACGTCCTGTCAAAGCAAATGAACCTAGAGAATTCTGATAAGCTAATATTGGATTCGAACTGCCATCTCGATCTGCATAAAGAACTCCTCGTCCAGCACCAAGCCCAGGCGCTCCAGTGAAATCACTAAACGTAACCCATTGGTGATAGCCGTTTTTAGTGTCTGTGCTATCTCCGCTAGAGTAATGATCAACCTGGGCCCACGTTTGCAAATAGTTGAAATTAGCATTAATGATAGGCTGACTAGCAGCAACTGTTTGGTTCGGCTGCGGGACATTTGATGTGTAAAGAACCATTTTCTACTCCTAAAATGCTGGGACTGAACGTTGATATAAATACATTTCATAAGTGTCTTGCATACAAACGTCTTTATAACGGTTGTATTGAGTCATTATCTGGTCGTACTGATCCATTTGGTTGAAATCCGCAAAGATCTCTAAAGAGGCTCCATAAGCAATCAATGGGCCTAGATCGGAACGGAAAGGAACATCTGTGGTGTTAGTTAAGGAAGGAGGAATCTGTATCCCCTGCATCTTTATGAGGTAGACATCATCCGGTACAGGTCGCAGCACAAAATACTTCTGGTCATTCCTGGCTGATTGAGTAGCACTATCTAAAGGCGCACTCTTAAAGTAAAGAATCGACTGAGGCCTATTAGCCATGTAAGTTTGCGATGTTGCGGAAATGTTCGCATTAGCAGATGGTGCTACCGAAAATGTAATAGACACCGCGCCAGTAGTATAATCAATAGCGCCAGTAGCAGGTGAAAGAAATCCCCCGGCCCCGTCATCCTGGGCCACCTGACTCCCGTCGGTGACATATAAACTCCCTGGTAGTATTGGATAGGCAGAGACATTAAAACTGAAGCTAGTAGTTGTTCCATCACCTGTAGCAATTGCCGCTTTGTTGTCTTGTTCTGGCCAATCTTGGTAAAATAAATCGGGTGACGTATACCATTCGATTGGGTAGCCATCACACCAAACTTGAGGATTTAACGTTTGGAATGAAGTTGTAGGGCCGACATATTGATCTACGTTTGGCTCGGTAAAGAATTGATAATACGTATAGCCCCAAGAGATTTTCAGCTCTTTGAGCAACACGTATTGGTAAAACTTGTTGATATAGTCGTCCAATGTCGTGTTAGACATCATACCAGTAGAAGGACGACCTGTTGTAGATCGTACTTTTGATCTAATATCAGCAAGTGTCCATTCAGCCATTACGCCCTCTCACAAACAAAGTGTGTTTTAAATCCAGCGACATATACTTCTGGGATTCCATCGTTATTCCTGCGGTACTTTTCAATATTTTCGCGGCAGCTTTCTAGATTGCGGATTACTTCATAAGGCAAATTGTATTCATGACCGTCTATTAGCTTATACATCTTGAAAGGATGAGTTTTGCTGGCATAGTGAAATTCTAAAGGATGACCAGGATCTCTTTGGTTACGGAATATAATCTTTTCGTAATGTGGCATCTCGTTTGCTATAACCACTTCGTTTTCCTTAAGTTCCGCAGCTACTCTTTCAATTGACTCATCAGCAGGTCCAGATAAATGTTGCTCTTGCAGCTTCTCTACAGGAACTTTTTTTTCAGGTCTTTTTGTTACGATTGCCATTAATTGACTCCTATATTGTTATAGATATAATTCTACGAGGAAGAGTCGCCTCCTCCCCGTCGGTTAACAACCAAATTAATAAATTTAGTTGAATACAATCCTATTGGATGGTGACTACCAGCCAGTCGGCGTTTGCGTCCAAGCTTCCCAGTAGAAAACGTCAGCATTGTTACGGAACAAAGATGTTCCGAGAATAATACCAGACGATCCTGTGTCATATTGGTTTCCTGGAGGCGTACTACTAGAAGAAATCTTATTAGCAATACCGCCAGAAGTGTAAGTACCATATGCAGAAGAATCGACTGCGTTTCCGAAAAGATCCCTTAAGCTAAATGAGTTTGCATCAACCACCGTAATAAGATAACGGTTAGCATTTAGCTGAGTCATTCCTCTTACACCACTGATTGTCACAGTGTCTCCTGTAGAGAAACCATGAGCAGTAGCAGTAATCACGCAAGGATTAGCCTTTGTTGCTGCTGAAATAGTAGCTTGAGTAGCTGTCCAGGAAGCACCTGTGTTAAAGGTTGTAAATCCGTTGCTTGTAAGAATAGACGGAACTTGATATACGCCCGTTACATCAGCATCAGTAGATGTTGTCTTGATAAGAGCATAGCCAGCCGCCATTCCGTAATTGAATTCAGCTTCTGAAACAACTGTCGCAGTTGCATACCCTGTGTAGTTAACTAGCTTAAACTTGCTAGGAACAAACCCCAAAGTGATTGTCTGCGCAGCAGCAGTTGAGGGGGCTGTAAATGTACCAAATCTGTATTGTGACATGTTTTCCTCCTAGGATTATAGTCTTTGAGTTGACAACAGACGTGTGATCCAGTTGTCATTGAGGAGGCGAGTCGCAAATGGATACTTGTACCCTACAGAACCTCGTTGGTTTAATGGATCAGATGTTCCGCTAGAGCCTAATGGCTTCACGATAAACTCAGCTTCTTTAGAACCAAGCTTCACAACTCCATAAGCCTCTTGTCCAAGGATAATGCTGTTCCATACTGGTGTTGCAGCGCTGGAAGAGTATCCGTTAGTACTTAAGAGCCATCGAACGTTGTTGGTTGAACCCCACTCAGCTTCCAAAGCATCCGTTGGGTTTGGATAGTTAGCAGCTGACAAGAAGTCTGCGCAAGCCTCGAGATCGCTTTGGATTGTAACATCCATGAATCCCCAATATGAGCTACGCACAGGGCTTGTGTTGTAGCGGTTTTCCCCCACAATAGGCTTCGTCATCAAGCGAGCATTGCCCAAACGAAGAGCGCGCACTGCTGTTTTAATATCTGCTGTAGTGATTTCTGTTGGAGTTCCTCCGTTCACACCGTTTGAACAAGAGATCGAACTTGCTGTCGCGACCATCATGTTTCTGATCAACGTATCAATTGTTAAGCCCAATTGAAGTGAAAGAACACGTGTAGCTTCGTTAAGAACACGATCTTGCACAGTGAATTGAACTTGGTCTGTTAACACAACAAAGTTTCCGTACCACTTAATTTGTGTACTGAAATCTGTTACGGCTAACGCATCTCCTGGAGGAGTTGTACCATCTTGAATTGGCACAGTTGCAGCAGAAAGAGTCGCATACCGTCTAAAGATCATCTGATCGCCAGAATTGAGAGGTATAGTTCTCTTCTGAGCGAACATGTCGTAGATGTAGTAAGGGCGAGCTAATGTCAACAGGAGGCGGTCAAAATAGGTCCGCACTTCTGGTGGCACTTGTGTTGTAGTTGTAATTGGCATATATCAACCTTTCAGTTAGATACTCGCCAGATTCCTCGCTGCAATCTTCATAAAATCTTCGTCAGACATACTTGCGTAATAATCAGCAGCACTTAATTGCCCTTGACCACCAACGCTGGAAAGCGTTTGTGGTTTATGCGCATTAGCTATAGCTCTTTGTCCATTCATGTTGTTCTGAGGGACATTCGATACAGTTTGGGACGCTTTTGCATTAAGCTCCGCTAACAAGTAAGCTGCCTCGTATGGATTGCTCGCATTTTGGATCATCTCGGCAAATATCGGGTTTTTACTAGTTAATTGCGGGACGTGCTGAGTCACCATGTTGTTCCAGTCTTGGCGTTGAGTCTTCGTTTCGAGAGCAGTTAGAGCGTCTTTAATCTCATGTCTTAGAGATTGATTTTCTTGTCTGATCGCATCAAAAGCTTTTCTAACGTCGCGCGAATCATCCCAATCTAATGCCGAATAGACATCTTGCTGAGCTGCTTGCGCCGATTCTGGTTGACGAGAAGGAACCTTAGAGTAAGCTTCCGCTTGACCCTTCCAATACTCCCTCTCTTCTTTCATCTTGGCAACTTCCTCACGTAATGCCCGAAAATTCATTTGTTGTTCGGACAATTGCTCCTGACCGGCGACGTCTGGCATATTTGCGCCCGCATTTAAAGAGTCATCGACGACATGACCAGCTGTTACGTCTTGATATGAGTTGTATTGTTGTGGCGAAATCTCAGGAAACAACTCAGTCCCTGGGCTCGACATATCTAAATCTTCCATTATTGTTCCTCTTTGGTCTCGGCGGCAGACCTGTTGTTTTCGCCCGTCTTCAAAAAAAAATACTTGTCACTTTTGACAAAATTTTTTAGAGAAACTATGCCAATAAAATCGACCCCGACTTTTTGGCAGCTTGTTCTATAGTTGGGACAAAATCCTTACTACTACTCGACAACTCTATCTCACTGACAGGCACGTCGTATGGCAATGAAAGATCTGTTTCAACTGTTAGTTGTTTTTCTTCATGGCCCCACTTAAAAACCAAAACACCAACCATTGCGCGCGGTGGACGCTTTGCAATCACTTCCCATCCTGCAACAATCGTATTAGCGTTTTTAACGTGTGGTTTTGCTGCATACAACACCCAAAAATCGTGCTTTAATTGCTTAGAGTACAGTTCGGCGAGCTTCTGAGCATCCGTCCAGCAATCTTTTGCCATCGGTTCTCTTGTTTCTCCCATCTCTTGCATTCCAGAGTTACGCTTCTGTCCAATTAGTGTTGTTTGCATCAATGCTCCTTAATTAAGCCCAGTTATAATCTCTGAATTGGCCATGCGCTTTGTTGAAATCGCTCTCAACGGCACGCTTTCCTGCCATTCCATAAGCTTCATCCATGGCATCCATCTTCATTTCATAAACACCTGCTTGCCAATCTTTAGCTACAGTTTCAGGTGTTGTTTCACTTTGATGGCTAACCATTGGCTCACGCTGGTTAAATCTTTCCATGCTTTCAAATCCGCCTTGTCGGCCTGAAGGATTCTCTCTCATGATTTCTTCTCCTTGTTTGTTTTCAATTTCTCTTTAATGCTTTTTGGAGCGCTAACACGATCTGTTTTTTTGAGCTGACTCCGAGCCTGCTCTAGTGCATTTTTCTTTTTCATTTTATTTTCAGCTCTAAATGGTGTGTCTTTTTCTGAAAGTTCTCATATAGCCCATTGCTTAAATGCCAGTTAGTGGGCATATAGGCCGTGTTAATAGACCCACAAGAGTCAATTATTCCCTTCACTTCACGGTCACTCATGCACTCAATGTAGCGCTTAAGCTTTGTGACTGCTAAAATCAATTCGTTCTTTGTCATGACCCGTATCCTTGTCCTTCAGTTCCATATTCAGCACTAGGAAGCAGTGTATTTTGCGGCGTCCTTGGGTTTTCATAAACCGGACGACCAGGAGTCACTCCTTGCCAACTTTCCCAATACTCATGCTGCGCTCTTTCTGCGTTTAAAGCGCGCTGCAATTCCGTCGTTTCCGCGCCTCTATTGCTCTTTTCACGCGCAGTATAACCACCACGCATCATCTGTTTCTTAGCCCACTCCCCAGGCAAAGGATGAGACTTTGGGGGATAACTATCGTATTGACCTGGCTGAGGCTTTAGCGTATTCATTAAGGCTTCCCGCTAAATTGAATTCCATCCGTGTAATCAATCATTTGGCCTGCAATCATTTGGAATTTACGGCCACTCACCTTACAGCTCACTTCATTCTCTAAATACTCTCTAGAGTGGGGCTGCATTCCAACTACGTCTAATTGACTCGACCAACTTGGCTCAAGTTCCTCTCTCTGATACGCATCAAACGGACCGAACATAATTTCACCTCTTGTAATGATCTTGCAGTTCTTTTAAACATCTCTTTAGACAGCGACTGCTCATTCGCTATACATCCATCTTTCAACCGGCTGCCCTTTATAGTTCAATCCATCCCATCCCGTTCCCGTCCACCAACCAGGGATGATTTTTCTCCCTACGTCAAGATGGCATAGGGCATAGTGTTCTCTTTGACTCGGCTTCACTTGGCAAGCATCAAACCATATTTTTTTATCTTTCAGTTTCGCCATCTATAACTGCCGGTTGAGGAACTACTGTGTCTTTAGCTGCTAAGCGATTTTCTTCTTCAACATCTCGAATGATTTTAAGCAGAGACTGAGCATTTCTAAGGTCAATCTCTTGCATTTCTTTTGCTGCGCGTACGTCATTGAGCGTTGTACGGGATCTTTCTTCTTGAGCTGCTGCCAATCTCTCTTCGCTAAGGGCGGCGTCGTATTTGATTCTGCTAAGCCGCTCTTGACCCAAGGCAATGTCCCCAAAGGCTTTTGCTTGAAGCAGCTCGTTGACTTGCTTCTTGTCTTCGATCTCTTGCTGCTGGACAGCTTGAGCCACTTCCGACCTTTGCTTAAGTAGCTGCATGCCTTTCTTGCTGATTGGGTATGGCGAAAGCTCCCACATAAGCTCGTCTGGAACATCGACGCCGCCCATTTTCATTGTCCAAGCTTGCATAAAGGCTGACTGTTTTTGGTAATCGGTCATCGGCATTTCAGCAAAATCAATGTCGTACTCAAGGAAAGTTCCATTATAAAACTCCATGGTCGGAGGTTCCTTGATCAACCTCTCTACCTTTTCGGGGGTGAACTTTTGGATCATCTTGAGAACTTTCTTGTTCAGCAGATAATCAGCCTCTCTAAAGTTGTCCATGATAGGTCCAAGCTGCATGATCGCCATAGATTGCTTCATTTTGAAAAGCATCGCACTCATACGGTCAGTTTGATCGTTTCCTAACGCTCCTAGATCCACAAAATCTTTAATATCGGCATCAAATGATTCTTGTAACGCGAACAAGCTCTCAGGAATAGAAGGAGGGTCAATCTTCTCTGCATCGGAAATCTCAAAACCAGGGTTAAAGAAAATAACTTTGCCTTGACCACTCTGAAATAGCGCTTTCGGATTTGAAACAGCCCCAGACTTAGCTTTCCATCCGATGCCAATCTGAGAATCAACAATGTCAAGAAGCTTAGACTTGCGCATGTTGTACTCTTCCTGACTATCACGAAGCAATCTCTGAAGCCCTTGCCATTTCCATTGAGCTAAGTCATAAGAAGGGTCAAATACCGAAAAGTAAGGAACAAAAGGATATTCTCCAATCCCCCAAGGGTCTTCTCCACTGTACAGGAGTCTGTTTTCTACGATAACGTTGTACTCAACAGTCCGATAATACCCTTCAATTACAGCAAGATTTGGAAAGAACTTTTGAAGCGCATCTAATCGCCTCTTATCTCCTTTCCAAGGCTTCTGCTCTCCAGTAGTCTTGTCCACTAAGAGCCAGCCTTTCTTGTATCGTTTCTTCCAGTATTCGTTATAGGCTAATAGCTGCTGCAATCCCCATTGACGCGCATAAGGCTCATACGTGAATTTCTCATCACGATTGCCATATCCCATTGAGTCTATCTCTCTTTCGCAACCAGGTACTAAGGATTTGATAACGTCTTTGCTGAGGTATTTTCTACGCGCAATAAACGTACAATCTTCAAGATCTAAGCGAGTACAAAACGGATCCCAAATGACATCATTCCAATTGTCCAGGTGAAAATCGATACGACCATTTACATAGTCTTGCCTGTAATCTACCCAAGGAGAAACCCAAGAAACCCCTGATATTAGGCTGTTATGCTTTGCTTTGTTGATCGTCTTGTATCCCTTCGGCTGCATCTGAGTTTGAAGAAGATCTGTCAGTTGATCGGCAGTTTCTGGGTTCGAATTTTCACGAGGAACAACGACGCTTTGCATTTGATTCGCGCTCAAATAGCCGCTGACCATGTTGATAGTTTTTCTGGACTTATTGAATGTAAAAGAGTTACGCCTTTCCTCGTTCAGGTATTTTAATTGGTCAAGGCTCCATTGGTTGCCGAGATAAAACCCTGCGTCTCTATATTGCTCAGCAAATAGAGGATTCAGAATCATGTAGGCACGATTGTAGTCTTGAGTGAAATCGGAGACGATATCGTAATCTGTCGGCATCCCTTACCTGGACTAAAAATTGAAAAAATAACTTTACACCCGATTGCAGTAAAGTCTTTTTTTGAATTTTTATCAAGAGAATACTAATACCAAAAGTATGCTTTGACAAGTTTTTGAAATGTATATATTTTTAGATAAAAAAAAGCTCAACCTACCAGAGTTGAGCCTTAAGAAAGAAACCGCCTGGCAAGAAATCTAGAGTAGAAAACTGTACCAGCAGTATAATGGCGTTGAGAATATTAAAAAACCAACGCTTGTGTGACGTCATTATATGACACTCTATATTTTTTGCCACGCGAAAATACGCCTACGCAAAAATTATGGAGTTGAAATGGTCCGCTTTAGAACAATCAAACAAGAATTTACCTCTGTACCCAACGACGTTATCCAAGGATTTTACCTCTCGGCCAACGCCCTTGCCGTACTAGTTACCTGTCTATCCTACCCAAATGATTGGAAATATCGACCAGTCAGTATTTGGAAAAATCTAAAGCTCAGTCGCGATAAAACCTATGCCGCTTTTGACGAACTCGTTGAAAAAGGACATTGCATTCGCATTCGATCATTAAGAGGAAACCTTAGAGCTGAGGTTGACTATATCTTTTTCGATCAAATAATAACTTGTCAAGATTACATAAAAGAAAACGAAAAAGAGTTGAGCGCTAGCAATATACAGGTTGAACATAAGTGGAATTTCAAAAAATGTTTTCGACATCCTGAACCTTGGAATCCCGAGGGCGGGGAACCCGAGGGCCAGGAAGTATTAAATAAGATCGAACAAAGAAGATCTATAAAAGAATCGATTAGGCCAATTGTTCATAACTCCTCTCAGCCAAAAGACTCGCCACCAAGCGCTCCTCCTCCAACTCCACCTCCTCCCAAGAAGCCATCTCAAGATTCGACTAATTCGATTCCTTCTTATTCAGAAGGTTTTTCGATTGATTTTTCGAGTCCTGAACTATTGGAACTCATTGAGATGGAGCCAGAATATGCGCCCTTTTTCCGTCCAGAAATTGTGACCCGCTGGATAAAGAAATATAGCCCAAAAACTGTTCTAGAAACCGTAAAATTTTTCTTCCAAGTGAAGTCCAAGCAAGCAAAGCCTATACCAAAACCTGAAGCCTGGATGGAGGTGGCGTTAAAGAAAAAGTTTACTGAGGTAGACAAATCCACTAAGGAAAACAAAGAATTTGCTGAAAATCTTAAGAAAAAATACCGGCTACAAAGCCTGAAAATAAACAAGCGCTACTGCCAAGACACTGAGACTGGAAAAGATTATTATTACTATTTGCCTCCAGAGGTTTTTCAAAGAGCCCTACAGCAGCTAATAGAATAATTTTAACAAGGAACTACAAGCTTATGCTTTCCAGCCCCACAGACCCTTCATGCGATCGTAATCTGAGTCATTTACGCCTCGATCCGAGCGATGATTCTGCTCCGTTATCGCCATCATACGAAAGGCATCTGCTCCATGAGATGAATAGTCATGGTGCGGACGATCGCTATAGACACGATACTTTTCGTTGTATTGCTTGCGATAGTTTTCAAGGCATTTCAGTCCGTGCTCGCAACCTTTTTCATCGAACCAACATCGGGAAAGAGTCATCCTCACCGCTTCAATCCCCGATTCCAAGCTCAGTTTTGGCGCAACACGGAAGTTCAGACCCAAACGACGAGCTGTTTCGAGTCTTGTCGCACCAGTTGTTAACTCCCTCGCTTGAATATCATGCGGGGCAACGTGAAGATCATATACGCAGCCAGTCTCTCTGCGGTATTCGTCTAAAATGCGTGCATAATGCGTTAAACCTTCGCCTGAATTTTCATAATAATTGACAAGATGAATCTCTTTTCCAACAAACTGAGCAAACCAAATAGCCGTAGAATCGCCGACACCGAGGTCCCAATACGTTCTAACGGGTACTGCTGGATCATACGCAACTCTTGTGATCTGTCCTTTTTTGCGCAATTCGTCTATCTGGCGGCCATAATAGGAGCCTTCTTGACCTCGATTAAAGTTGCAATAAAACTCTTGCTGAATCATGTCTTCTGGCATCCCTTTGCGGCGCTCGGCTTCTACTTGCTCTTCAGTCAACACTCCGGTATCTCTAACGGTAAGGACTTGGAAGAACCAGTCAGACGGATTCTTACGGGCAATTTCGGCAAGCTCCCACCCATGGTTTTTACCTCGAGGCGTATAGATAAAAGCACACCATCCACCGTTGGCTGCCAGAATTGGTTTAACGAAATCATATGCCATAGGATCCATAAGAGACCACTCACTGAAAATGACTCCTCTTGGGTTGGTTCCCATGATAGCGTCGTAGCTATCGGCTCCTATAAGCTGTATCAAAGACAGACCTTTAGCTCCCTTGATCCATATCTTCATCTCAGTGTTATTCGGATTTCCATCAACAATTTGCTTAGGAATGTAGTCGAGCATTCGTTGGCCAGTGTTTGTCATACCATCCCAAACTACACGCTTAGCCTGAGCAAAGGAAGGAAGAAAATAGTAGTAAGTACCAGGCTCAAGATAGGCACGTTTAATCATATAATTCCACATAGTGGTGTCTTTACCGCCCCGTCTATGTACGACCCAACATGCGTTTCGGCAACCGTCGTCTAAGGCGTTTAAAATTTTCTCTTGGTATGGCCTGGGTGAATATCCATAGGGAAGCGTTAATTTGCCCACGATTTCTCCTTAACTTTTTATTCTTCTGATGAAAAAATTAAAAAAAATACTTTACATAATAGATAAAAAAAAGAGATTTGCTCGGGCTAAATTTTCTTACGTCGATGAACCCGAGCTTTTAATTTATCTCCCCAGCCTATCGTACGCACTCCAGAGATCCTCCCCCACCCCTCCCGAAGAATAAGCCAGAAACAAAACACAGAGTCTATTGAGAAGTGTAGCGATAACAGGCTACATACACCGGATAGTTCCTAACCAGTGTCACTATCAAGCGAACAAAAACTAAATCGCCATGTATTTGTAGGAGGCGTTCTTGTGGTGTTTCACTTACATAGAACTTATCTGGATAAAGTTTTCCAAATTCTTTCAGCGCATCAAATACATTCATTGTGGGTCTTTCTAAATAAAAGTCCTTAAAATCCTGTAGAGCATCTACTTTTTCTAAAATATCCAAGGAAATTTTAATTTGAGTTTCTATAATAGATTTTGTCAAAAATGATGCTGCAGATTTTCTCACTGCTTGATTAGAGGATGCATATTCTATAGATTTTTCTATGCAATCTCTTAATTCAGTGAACCTATTCTTCTCTTTTCTCATCATTTTTACTCTCTATCTCATCCATGCAGCGGATTTTGTGTCCTTTCTCAATCTGCCTAAAATATTCACAAACCTTTCCTTCTTTAGGAGGAATTGTAAAAAACATCTGTATTGTGTCAGGAATTGCCCTGTATCTATAGCAATCCTTCTTCATGGAGCAATCTCCCCCTACGCACATAGAAATGTCAGGCACAACCATTTTTCCTTTTGATAATTGCAACAATAGCTATCCATTCTTACCTGCTTGCAATTCCATTCTCTTCCAAAGATCTTTGAAGTGAATTTTGATATTACACAATCTTCCCGCATGAGTTTCAGCTATGCGAGAGACAAGATATACAGTACGAATCAGACGCACGTTCCGCTCGTTTTCTTCTCCTACAGCGTCAGAAACCCAATCAGCCTCATTTTCGACATCATAAAGCTCAAAAAGAGGTATAATATCTCGCAAAAATGCTGTTAGCTGATCACAATCCCAATACTCTAGAAATTCGTTGATTTCTTGCTCGAGGTGCTTTTTCCTGGCCACTACTCAACAACTCCTAAGATATCTCGTTCTGTAACCAGCAAATGTTCTTCATCTGTTTTGTTAATCTTGGAACCAGCATAAGGAACTATTAGCAGTGTTTCTCCAGGCTCAACTTCAAGTTCAACTCCCCCGCCTTTATTGACCAAGACAACTTCAAAAGGCTCATCTTTAATCGTAACATTTAGGATTAAACTACTTTTCTTCTCTTGTGGTTTAATCTTCACAAGTAGATTGCGTCCGAGTGCTCTTAACATATTCCCTGACTTTTCTTTTTAAGTGTTTCGATAAGGCTCGTTCTTTGTTCTTCTTTAACCTTTTTACTATCAGATGATTTTAGCTTGCTTAAAGAGGGCTTTTTACCATTTGGAACGACGCTATTTTGGTTATATGCCGGTTTATAGATTGGCCCTTTTAACCGATTTTCGAGGGCTTCTACGCTTTCGATTTCACGTTTCAAATACCATAAAGCTTTCTTTAGGTCTTGTAGTTCATTTTCTTTCTTTCCAGACCTTAGAGCGTATTTTATGACATTTCCAAGGTTGAAGTTCAGATTGAATGCTTCTATCACCTGTATAGCTTCTATCCCGTTTTGAGATATGTAGTGAGAAGGACTATTAATTACATCGTTTTTCATTTTACTCCTCCGATGAGTTAGAAGTGTTTGGAAGTTTTTCAATTGCCCCCTCGGATGTTTCTATAATTAAGTCGCTCAAGCTAGAGAATGTTGGATCGTAGCCATTATCAAATACAACATAAAATAGACTTGGATCTAAGTAGCATCTTAAGGGGCACACATCAACCTGTTAAAGTGTATTTTTTAATTTATCTTGTATGGCTTGCAATATCCAACCTGTCTTAGAGATCCCCACGGTCTTAGTTAGTGCTTCATCTATCTCTCTAGACATGTTTTTCGGCATCCTAAGATTGAAATTTGTGTGAGTGTCTTGGTTGTCTAAGTCAGCTTTCACATGTCCGCCTTTCTCGATCACTTTATTAACTTCATTTTTTGATTTTAGAGGTTTTAGCGCCATAAATGTACATCTCCTACGTGTTAAATGCGTTTATTGTGTTTATTGAATGCGTTCTAAACACGTTGAAAATATACATTCATACAAAGCTTTCATCTCTTGAGTAGCCTTCTTGTCTTGTACCTTTAATTCGACAACCCCCAGGCCATCAGCTGCAGCATTGCTAAACGCCTTTCTTTGCCCAATACACACCGGAGCGCACTCAATATCGGGACACTCTTTTAACACTTCGATTGCAGCTTCGTTATCTTCTCCTCTAGAATCCGCTTGATTGATTACTGCTAAACAGATCAAATTCGTATTTACCGCTTTTATCTCTGCAATCATCTTTTTTAGTGGCCCAATTGTCCAAATGTCCAACGATCTCGGCTTGAAAGGAATCACAAAAACATCTGCTA
>Ga0315904_10001258_pt1 | contig 39886 bp, 33 predicted proteins | sample LakEriMetagenome_6_FD_203529 | JGI IMG/M metagenome (GOLD analysis project Ga0315904, IMG submission 203529) | Freshwater fungal communities from buoy surface, Lake Erie, Ohio, United States - Buoy 12 MA120 | ecosystem: Environmental > Aquatic > Freshwater > Lake | place: USA: Lake Erie, Ohio... | reverse complement strand
CAATCGGATGACCGCATCGCGAGGTTTTACTTACCTCTACGACAACGAAGGGAATCTCACTCGCAGGACGAACACCATTTCGGGTGCCTTTACGACGTACACCTGGGACCATCGCAATCGGCTGACTAAGGTAACCGAGAACGCGCGAGAATCGGAGATCAATTACGAGTACGACGCTTTCAATCGCTTGGTACGCCGCCATGATGCGGTGGTGGCTTCTTACACCCCGGTGACTTATTGGGTCTACGATGAGGGGACCAACCCGCTTTTGGAATACTTCGGCGGAAACCCTCTGATCCAGCATCGCTACGTGTGGTCGGACAAAGTGGACGATCTTCTGGCCGACGAACAGAATCCGGGCTTATCGAGTCGCAACACGCTATGGGCGTTGTCGGATCATCTGGGTTCGATCCGGGACATCGCAGATACCAGCGAGTCGACCGGGACGACATCCATCGCCAATCACCGGCGCTACGATTCGTTTGGACGGCGGGTATGGGAGACAAACCATGCGGTGGATCTTGTTTTTGGATATACGGGCAAGCTATTTGACGAAACGACGCGGTTGCAAAACAACCTCAACCGCTGGTACGACGCCTCCACCGGACGATGGATCAGCCAAGACCCGATTGGCTTCGCCGGGGGTGATGCGAATCTGTATCGGTATGTGGGCAACTCGCCGACGAATGCGACCGATCCAAGTGGGTTGGAAGGCGAATGGTGGCGAGATAGTGGTTGGGATTACTTGAATCCGTTCGCTTACTCCGCGTGGGTCGGTAACGGAATCGGGTATGGTGGATCATGGCTCTACTATGGTCCTAGCAACATGGCTGCGGATGTGAATATGCGTCACCAAATCAAGGTGGGCATTGCACAGAACATGGGGCGAGACAATAACGTCCAAGGCACTGGCGAAGCCAGTTACATGCGGGAAACGGAACGTCAATACACGGAGTTGCATTCGAGAGGAAACTACGAGTTTTACGGCGTTGCGACTGGAATGGCGACTCCTCTGGGAGGCGGTGGACTACCTCGTGGAACCGGCGGTCCTTCGTTGCCAGGAGGTGGTTCAGGAAATCCAAAAGCTCTTGCGCCAACATCTGTTCGGCCTTCCGTTAATTCGTCGTTGCCGGGTCGGGTGACGCAAGAACTTCCCGCAGGTGGAATGCGAACTCCAGCTGAGGTCAAGCATGCCCGCAATTTCTTCGAGCGTAACCGTGACGCTGCTCGAAAGTGGTGGGAACAGCGGACTGGGCAAACGTGGCCGAAGGACGCTGTGCATGACAGTCATCCTCGTGCATTGAAGGACGGCGGCGATCCGTTGTTTATCGAACCGAGCTACGAGAATCCTTGGGGGCCGCACATTGAACCGGGCGATTTCAGTCGTTGGGGGAAAGAGGGCGGTTTCTGGAAACACAAGAAGAATCAATAGGAGGCCCCTTCAATGTTCGAGTGGCTAAATGAAGAAATGAATCGCATCAGGACTCGAAAGTTCCATCAGGTGGATGGCCCGGCGTCTGCTGAATTGCGACGTGCGGTCGAATCCTGCGATATGCCAGTTCCGACATCATACAAGCAATTCGTGTTGCAGTTCGGTAACGCTGAATTGTATCGCAATGGCTCCAACTATTATGTCACGGTATTTGCTTCGCCGAACGACTCGATCACGGATTCAGGTGAGCGATATCTTCATTTTGGAAGAACTTGGACCTCAAATGCCTTTTTCAAGGAGAGCCTGCTGTCAGATGGAGATGAAAGTCCTGTTTTTGAAGCATTCCAAGAGTCCTTTCGCAAGACCGCCGATACCTTTGAGGATTGGCTGAAGACCAAGTGTGATTCGGCTCGAAAGCGATTCAAGAAAAAGGAATGGGAAGCTATCGAGAAAGGCCCGTCCCCATTCACCGATCACGAGCAAGCCATCGTGGAAGCTCGTAAGCAGTTCCGGTGGCGTGTCGTCGGCGTCGCCCCGAATGAAGACCTGCGTTTTGAAATACACAATGGATCGGCCACGACGCTGCCATACTTGTCGGTTGGCATTCGTGGAAAATTGCGACCACCCAAGAACAGCCCGTTGAATGGCGGGGCATTTCTGCCTATTGCGTCAATTCGTCCGGGCGAAACCAAAGTCGTTGAGTTTGATTGCTACAAGAAATTCATTGCCCCAACAGACACGGAGGTTTTTGCATTGCCTGATCCGGGGCCGGAAGATCGGGAGCAGTATTGGGAGTTCAGAACTTAGGCTTGAACGCAGCCGGGGCCATCGCCTTGAAGGGCGTGGGCGTCGCTCCCGCGACGCCCAGCTTCGCCTTCGGCAGTTTCAATGGCTTGACCTTCGCCTTCTTCTGCAACAGCGGGTTGACGTTCGACATGCCGATCACGGCATTCTTGTCGTTGAGCCACAGCCCTTCGTTCTTCATGCGTTGTGCCAGCCATTCGTGAAACGTCTTCATGCCTGTATCTATCGCTACCGCTGGCGATTCTACACGCAACCCCGTGCGTACGTGAACGTTGGCCCAACGTCACGATAAAGAACACACGGGGGCATGGTCATCACGCAAGGCCCGGCGACCAGCTTGCCTGTGAGGGGAATCGCCAAGGGCTCAATCCGGTGCCAGGCACGAATGGCACCGGCAACCAGGTGCTCCCAAAACGGATGACCATGGCCTACAATGCTCTGGATCAACGGACCCAAATTGCGCGTTTTCAAAGCACCGGTACTGCGAACCCTGTGGCAACCACCGACTTTACGTACGACACAGCCAATCGCTTGGTACGCCGCTATTTCGCGCTTGTGCTGACATGACGCCGTTAGGTTGGAGCCTGATGGGCGGCGAAGTTCTGGGAGAAGCGACGGAATACCTTCAGGATGAGATCGAACGAACTGCTGAGATAAAACGAACTTCAGAGCGATGGTGGATGGGGCCTGCTCATTCGCGTCCCACGTATAATGATTGCGATCGATGAAACCACCCAGCGCGTTTAGGCTAGTTGCTACCCTTTTTGCAATTGTCTTTGGAGAGTATTCTGTGGCGACTGACCTGGCGGTTCTCAATAAGTACTTTTCGATTGATTCTGTCGCACTGCTTTCAGCAGAATTCGATGACGCTTTTGAACGGGCTAATCTACAAAAGGACGATTTCATTCTGGCGTGGAATAATCCAAAGCCACAGCAATCTGAGTTCATGGTGCTACGAGAAAATCCCAAAGGCCTGTTCTGGACATCGTTTCAGGCTCAGAATGGCAAACAGTTTGACCAACTACTTGACTGGGCATTCATCGACAATGGGATGCTTGTTGGTGGTTACACCATAAAACACCAATTTGAGCGAATGAAATCCGAGTCCCGAAAGTTGGATGTCGCGGATGCAGTTAGCTTCTATATTCCGCCGACGGATTTTGATTGGAAAACGGATTCGATTTGCCTGATGCGATCAATAGGCCATCAGGACGTTGAGAGCATCAAGAAGATCTATGGCCTTCACAGTCTGCAACAGATCCCGGTGGCAAAGCGAAAGCCTCGCACTCGGGGAATGGAGGCCGATATTCCGCTGAACTACGCAATTGCGTGCGGGAACACTGATGTTGTTAAATGTCTGGTAGAGCTTGGGAACGATGTGAATGCAAGCTCAAACAGTGGAGCGACGCTGCTATTCTGCGCGGCCGCAATTGGGAGCATTGAGATAATGCAATACCTTCTAGAAATGGGTGCGAGGATTGACGTTGCCGACAATCGAGGGCTCACTCCAATCGCGATTGCCACGATCAACGATCAAATTGATTCTGTTGCACTGCTGCTAGACTTGGGAGCGAATGTGAAGTGCGTTGATAACGACGGTAATACTCTGGCGCATCTTGTTGCTAGTGACAATGTCAAATTGGTTGAAACATTGTTTTCGCGAGGAACCGACATAGATCACCGAGACACTGACGGCTACACACCGATTCACTGCGCGGCATTGAACGGTTTCTCACATTTAATTGATTGGTATGCGTCGAAGGGTTGTAGCTTGAGCAAGCAAAACAAAGATGGCAAGACCGCAATTGACCTCGTTCGGGAGAATCCAAAGTTGGGTGAGATGAAGGCATCTCAACTCATGGAAATTGCCAAAGAGAACCAAAGTTCTAGGGATCGCAAGTCGGAAATGCGATAAGGACGCGAAGCGAAATCTGATTCTAACTGCCGGATAGCGACAGCGACAACCGGGAGCCAAAGCGGTGCCAGGCACCCGGTGCGACGCCATTCAGACCAACCAAGTCGGTGTGAGCCTACCGTCGGGCTCGTCCCGGCGGAGGCGTAACTCACAGCTACCTGCCCGCATAAGGCACCAGTGTCCGGAGCGCCTCTTGGTGGACCAAGCCGTTGCTCGCCAAGCAGTGACCAGCCCTCAGATCGACCTGCCCGGACCACGAAGTGAACTTGCCTCCTGCTTCGATCACCACCGGCGCGACGGCCGCAACATCCCATGGGTTAACAATCGGATCGACCATCAACTCAGCCCGCCCGGTGGCGACCAACAAGTACCCATAGCCATCCCCCCAGGAACGGCTTACATACGCCGACTCCTGGAGCGACTTGTAAGCATCCTCGGCCCCCCTGCGTTCGAAGTTGTCGACTTGCGAGGTCAAAAACAATCCATCGCTGAGCGTCTCGACACTTGAGACCCGACACCGCTCCAAGACCACCGGATCATCAGCTCCCGGCTCGGTTCTTCTCTGTCCGTACCAAGCTCCACAACCTGAGGCTCCCAGTACCAACTCACCGAGAGCAGGGATCGCGATAACCCCTAGGAGCGGTTGGCCACGGCAGGTCAATCCGACGAGTGTCGAGTACAACGGTACCCCCGAGATAAACGACTTGGTCCCATCGATCGGATCGATGATCCATTCGAAATCATTGGAGCCCCCGATCGATCCGAATTCTTCTCCCAGCAAGCTATCCTGGGGATACCTTTGGGCGATCGCCTCGCGAACGGCTTGCTCAGCACCTTTGTCCGCAGCAGTCACTGGCGAACGATCGCTTTTCCTTTCGACTTGGTAAGCCGATGTGCGGAAGAATTTCAGTGTGACCTCCGAAGCGATGTTGGCCAGTTCCATCGCAAATTCGATCCTGGCAAGGTACTCCGTCGGGTCCAACCCGCAGCCGCCGGGAATCCTCTCCAAAGCTTCAGGAACACCCTTGCGGAAGCTCTCGGGTAGCATGAATCGTGCAAATCGACCCATTGGTAAGGGTTCTCCTGAGTTTCGGGGTTAGATTCGTGGGAATCCACGGAAAGGGTCGACTCGGTCGACTACACTAAATTCCCAGATCGATAAAAATAAGCTTACGAAATTTGCTGGCTAGACCCTCCCCTCCATTAATCCCACCCAAAGCAAGTTATGTCGACAGCCCCAAAGCTCGACGACGGCGATCCGGCGTTAAAGCCGGCCCATATCGAGACTTCAGTCCCCGCCGACTCCGACCGAGCCGCAAGCTCCTCAAGGGGAGCGAAACCCTGGTGGTACCGCCTCGTTTCGTTCCTCCTGCTTGCAGGACTAGCTGCTCTGAGCTACGCGACACGCGATCGATGGGAGCCGGTCCTCGAGGGTTGGATTCGACCGGCTGCTGCCAATCGGACCAAACCTCGACCGCCAGTGGTTTCGATCGCCGAAGCCAAACAGGATTCGATCCCACAGTACATCAATTGCCTCGGAACCGTCACGGCCTTCAATAGCGTGACGCTCAAGAGCCGCGTTGACGGAGAGCTCGTCGAGGTTGCATTTCAAGAAGGCCAGATGGTCCAGGAGGGGCAACTCCTGGCCCGCATCGATTCACGGACTTTCGAGGCGTCTTTGAATCAAGCCAAGGGCCAATTGCAGCGGGACCTAGCCGCCCTGGAGTTGGCTCGTCTCAACGTCGATCGATCCCGAAACTTGCCAGCCGGAGGAGCCCTCTCTGAGCAAGAGCGAGACGAGCTCCAAGCCGTCTACAAGCAAGCCCAAGCCTTGGTCGACGTCGATCGGGCGCTTGTTGCAAATGCCGAGCTCCAAGTCGCCTACTGCAACATCATCGCACCGATCAGCGGGCGCGTTGGGCTCAGGCAGGTCGATCAAGGCAACATGATCCAGGCCAGCAACCCCAACGGCATCGTCGTGATCACCCAACTCCAACCGATCTCCGTAGTCTTCTCGATCCCCCAAGATGAGATCCTTCGCGTTCAGAAACAGCTCTCAGAAAGTTCGCTCGTTCCTGTATTTGCCTTCGACCGCACCTTCCAAAATCAGTTGGCTCAAGGAACCCTAACGGCGATCGACAACCAAGTCGATCAGACCACCGGGACGCTCCGACTCAAAGCCACCTTCGAAAACCAGGAATCGCTCCTGTTTCCCAACCAGTTTGTCAACATTCGACTCTTGGTCAAGCAGTGGAGCGATGCGATTGTGATCCCTTCGTCGGCTGTCCAACGCGGAGCGGATTTCCAGTATGTCTATGTGGTCCAGAGCGATAACGAAACGGTCGACATCGCCAAGGTCCAAGTCGCCTTCAGCGAAGCGGGAAGATCCGTAATCTCCCAGGGCTTGAAGGCGGGCGATCGCGTGGTCATCGAGGGAACCGACAAGTTGCAACCCAAGGGAATGATCTCGCTGCCCGGAGCCGGTCCGAAGTCGCGATGAACATCTCGAAGCTCTTTATCCTACGCCCCATCGCGACGACGCTGTTGATGGCCGCGATCATCCTCAGCGGATCGATCGCCTATCGCCAACTCCCCGTCGCTGCGCTTCCCCAGGTCGATTACCCAACGATTCAGGTCGTCACCTTCTATCCGGGTGCTGGCCCTGAGGTGATGGTCTCCTCGGTGACGGCTCCCTTGGAAAAGCAATTCGGCCAAATCCCTGGCCTATCCCAAATGACCAGTTCGAGCACCCAAGGATGCTCGGTCATCACACTGCGATTCGTTTTGGAATTGGATATCGACGTGGCTGTCCAACAGGTGCAAGCCTCGATCAATGTTGCCGCGAACTTCCTGCCTCGGGAGCTCCCCAATCCGCCGATCTATTCCAAAGTCAATCCAGCCGATGCGCCCGTGTTGACCCTGTCGCTCTCGTCGAGCACCATTCCACTGCCCAAGATTCAAGATCTTGCCGACACACGTTTGGCGCAGAAACTCTCCCAGGTCAAAGGGGTAGGTCAGGTCAGTGTCACCGGCGGTCAAAAACCCGCCATCCGAGTCCAAGCCAACCCGACGAGTCTGTCGGCTATGGGGCTGACGCTCGACGATCTGCGTACCGCGTTGACCGCCGCGAACGTCAATCAAGCCAAAGGAAGCTTCGATGGCCCCAAGCAATCGATCATCATCGGCGCCAACGACCAACTGTTTAGCGCCGAGCAATTTCGCGAACTGATCGTCGCTTATCGCAACAACGCGCCGGTCAAATTGTCCGAGGTGGCCAACGTCATCGATGATGTCGAAAACGTACGACAGGCCGCTTGGCGAGACACCACGCCGAGCGTCCTGCTGAACATCCAGCGACAGCCCGGTGCGAACATTATCGACGTGGTCGATCGCATCGAAGCGATGCTTCCGCAACTCAAGGAAGCCCTCCCTGCGGATCTGCAGGTCGACGTTTTGACCGACCGCACGACGACCATTCGAGCCTCGGTCGAAAGCGTTCAGCACGAGCTCTTGTTGACCATTGGGTTGGTCGTTCTGGTCATCTACTCGTTCCTCCACAGTTTCCGAGCCACCATCATCCCCAGTGCGGCGGTTCCGCTGTCGATTGTGGGGACCTTTGGGATCATGTACATGATGGGCTATACGCTCAACAATCTGACCCTCATGGCGCTGACGATTTCCACAGGGTTTGTCGTCGATGATGCGATCGTCATGATCGAGAACATCATGCGGTACGTCGAAGACGGCATGGACCCGCTCCCAGCCTCCCTCAAAGGTGCGTCGGAGATCGGCTTTACCATCGTGTCCTTGAGCGTCTCGCTTGTGGCTGTATTGATTCCACTGCTGTTTATGGGGGATGTCATCGGCAGGCTTTTCCGCGAATTCGCCGTGACGCTCAGCGTGACGATTTTTGTATCGGCGATCGTCTCGTTGACACTCACACCGATGATGTGCGCACTGCTGCTAAAAACCATCCCCAAGCACGTCGGCAGCAGTCGCGATCACGGCACGCAAGGCTGGTTATTCATCGGCTTGCTGCGATTCTACGAAACGACCCTGAGGTGGACCCTCAAGCACCAGGGTTTGACCATGTTGGTCTTTCTAGCCACCCTTGCGGCTACCGTTTTTCTTTACATTCAAGTCCCCAAAGGGTTCTTTCCCATCCAGGATACCGGAGTGATCCTCGGCATCACGCAGAGCGATCAAGACACTTCTTTTGCACGGATGAAAGACAAACAAGCCGAACTCAATGCCGTTCTATGCGCCGATCCGGCCGTAGAGAGCATCGCAAGTTTCATCGGTATCGATAGCATCAACCTGACGCTCAACAGCGGCCGGATTCAGATCAACCTTAAACCCCATCACGATCGCCACGAATCGATCCAAAAGGTCATGGCGAGACTCTCGCAAAATGCCTCTGCGGTCTCAGGGATCCAACTGTTCATGCAACCGGTACAAGACCTTTCGGTCGAGTCGCGTGTCTCGCGTACTCAGTACCAGTACTCCCTCGAGACACCCGATCCAGAGCAACTCAACGAGTGGGTACCCAAACTCGTCTCGAAACTCAAAGACCGACCTGAACTCCAAGACGTCGCCAGCGACCAAGCCGTCTTGGGCCGCGAAGCCAAGCTTATCATCGATCGCGACACGGCCTCCCGCCTAGGCGTTACCCCCTTGATTATCGATGATGCTCTCTACAACGCCTTCGGACAACGCCAAGTCTCGACGATCTTCACCCAGCTCAATCAATACCGCGTCGTTTTGGAAGTCGCTCCCGAGTTTCGCGATTCACTAAGCGATATCGGAGCCCTCTACGTCAAAACCAACACGGGCCGACCCGCTCCCCTCGATTCGCTCACGAATATCGAATACCAAAATGCTCCCCTGGCGATCAACCACCAAGGCCAATTTCCCGTCGTGACCGTCTCATTCAACGTCGCCCCAGGCGTCTCGCTCGGTCAAGCCGTCGAGGCGGTCGAAAAAACCGTCCGCGAGATCCAAATGCCCGCCGGAATCGTCCGCTCATTTCAAGGTTCCGCTGAGGCGTATCAGAGGTCCCTTTCGACGACCCCATTGCTGATCCTCGCCGCATTGATCACCGTCTATATCGTCCTAGGAGTCCTCTACGAGAGCTTTGTCCATCCGCTGACGATCCTCTCGACACTCCCATCGGCAGGGCTAGGTGCACTCGTCGCCCTGATCCTCTTTCGCCTGGATTTGAGCATCATCGCTTTGATCGGAATCATCTTGCTCATCGGTATCGTCAAAAAGAATGCGATCATGATGATCGACTTTGCGTTGGAAGCCCAACGCAATCAGGGACTCCAAGCCGAGGATGCGATCTTTCACGCCTGCTTGCTGCGGCTCAGGCCGATCTTGATGACCACCATGGCCGCACTGCTGGGGGCTGTTCCACTTGCCTTCAGCGGCGGGGTCGGCTCCGAAATCCGACAGCCCCTGGGCATCTGCATCATCGGGGGATTGATCTTCAGCCAAGCCCTGACGCTCTATACCACACCGGTGATCTACCTTTGGTTCGATGCCCTCGGACGAAGGAAAGGAAAGGAAAGCCCGAGGTAACATGAGCATCCATGGACCAAATTTTTCAGAAGCCTTCATCCGTCGCCCCGTCGGCACGACCCTTCTGACCGTCGCGATCACCCTCTCGGGCTTGATCGGGTACTTTCTGCTCCCGGTCGCGCCGTTACCCCAAGTCGAATTCCCGACCATTTCCGTCGGCGCCAACCTCCCCGGAGCTAGCCCTGAGACCATGGCCTCTGCGGTCGCTACACCGCTCGAAAGAAGCCTAAGCCGGATCGCCGGGGTCACCGAGATGACCTCCAATAGCACCCTAGGGGCGACCTCGATCACCCTTCAGTTCGAACTCGACCGCGATGTCAATGCTGCGGCAAGAGAAGTCCAGGCGGCGATCAACGCGGCTCGAAGCCAATTGCCCCCAACACTTCCCAACAACCCCTCTTACCGTAAGGTCAACCCTGCCGACTCGCCCATCATGCTCTTGACGTTGGTCTCGGAGATTTACTCCAAGCCTCAAATGTATGAGTTGGCCTCGACCCTTGTCCAACAAAAGCTCTCCCAAATCAACGGGGTCGGCCAGGTCTTTGCGACCGGAGCCTCGAATCCTGCCGTTCGAATCGAACTCAATCCCAATGTCCTGAATCAAATGCAGATCGGACTCGAGGACGTCCGAGCCGCGATCGGTACCTCGAATGCCAATCGCCCGAAAGGTGTGATCGAGGAAGGCCCAGTGCAGTGGTCCCTCAATACCACCGACCAGTTGATGACCGCCGAAGATTACCGTCCCTTGATGATCGCATATCGCAACGGTGCACCCGTCCGACTGGCCGATGTAGCCAAGGTCACCGATTCGCTCGAAGACATTCGGAACTTTGCACTCGCCGATGGACGGCCCTCGATCAGCGTGCTGATCTTTCGACAGCCAGGCGCGAACATTATCCAGACCATCGAGAACGTCAAATCGGTCTTGCCCCAACTAAGATCGCAGTTGCCAGCGGCCATCGATCTGGATATCGGAATGGATCGATCCACGACGATCCGAGCCTCACTGCTGGAAGTCCAAAAAACACTGCTGATCAGCATTTTGCTGGTGATCGTCGTGGTCTATCTGTTCCTTCGAGACATCCGAGCGACGATCGTCCCGACCATCGCCGTTCCGGTCTCGCTCATCGGGACCTTTGGCGTGATGTACCTGCTCGGCTACAGCCTCGACAACCTCTCGCTCATGGCTCTGACCATATCGACAGGCTTCGTCGTCGACGATGCGATCGTCGTAACCGAGAACATTAGTCGCTATCTGGAAAAGGGACTCAAGCCCCTTGATGCGGCCATCAAAGGGGCAGGCGAAATCGGATTTACCGTCGTCTCGATCACTCTATCGCTGATCGCCGTATTCATCCCCATCCTGCTGATGCGAGGTGTTATCGGACTGCTGCTGCAAGAGTTCGCAGTGACGCTTTCGATCGCGATCCTCATCTCGCTGGTCATCTCTCTGACGACGACACCGATGCTTTGCGCCCTGCTGCTCAAACCCCATCGCGCCGACGGAAATTCCAATCGCTATTGGATGGAAAATGCTTACGGGCGTATCCTAGATGTGGTTCTGAAGTTCCCAGGCTGGACCATGATCGCCCTGGCTCTGATCGTCGCTTTAAACGGCTACCTCTATGTCAAAGTCGCCAAAGGATTCTTCCCGCAACAAGACACCGGTCGACTCGTCGGCAACATCGTGGCCGATCAAGGTACCTCCTTCCAAGCCATGGTGGACCTCTGCGAAAAATTCGCTAAAGCCGTCAGTGACGAACAAGCCATCGATCGCGTGCTGGTCTCGACCGGAGGAGGTGGGCCCGGGGGAGGCGGAACGAACAACGCGAGAATGTTTGTGACCCTCAAACCCCTGGATCAACGCGAACAGACCATCGACGAACTCCTTGCTGCAATCCGCAAGAAAACTTCCGGCATCAGCGGTGCAAATCTGTTCATGCAAGCCGTTCAGGACCTTCGGATCGGCGGACGACCCTCGGGTGCCCAATTCCAATACACACTTCGCGGCGGCGATCTGAAAGAACTCAACGAATGGACCCTCAAACTCATCTCGGCGATGAAAAAGATCCCCGAAATCACCGATGTCAACACCGACCAACAAGACAAAGGGCAACTCTCCCGATTGGTGATTCACCGTGACCTTGCCGCAGTCCTCGGGCTCGATATCGCAACGATCGACAACACCCTCTACGATGCTTTCGGACAACGGCCCGTCTCGACGATCTACCTACCGTTGAACCAACGCCGCGTTGTCATGACCCTCGAAAGGGATTACGTCAAAGGTCCCGAGTCCCTCAAAAGCATCTACATCCGAACCCGAAACAACACCCAAGTCCCCTTGCAGGATCTCTACTCCCTCGAAAGCAGGAATACCTCCCTGTCGGTGGCGCACTCAGGACTGTTCCCATCGTCGACGATCTCCTTTAATCTCAGCCCCGGCAGCGCCCTCGGGGACGTCGTTCCTATCATCAAATCCGCAAGCTCCGAAATCGGAATGCCATCGAGCATCCAAGGGAACTTCCAGGGGACCGCCCAAGCCTTCCAAGACTCCCTTTCGAACCAACCCCTGTTGATCCTCTCGGCCCTCGTGGCCGTCTACCTAGTCCTAGGCATCCTCTACGAAAGCTTGATCCACCCGATCACCATCCTCTCGACCCTCCCCTCGGCCGGCGTCGGTGCGATCCTCGGCCTGATCCTCTTCCGGATGGAACTGAACATCATCGGTATGATCGGGATCCTCTTGCTGATTGGAATCGTCAAGAAAAACGCCATCATGATGATCGACTTTGCTATCGCGCTGCGCAAAGACCGTGGCTGGGGAGCCCGCGAAGCGATCCATGAAGCCTGCCTAAGGCGTTTTCGTCCTATCACCATGACCACCCTGGCTGCAATCCTCGGCGGAATCCCCCTGGCTCTCGGACACGGCGACGGTGCCGAACTGCGTCAGCCCCTCGGGATCGCAATCGTCGGCGGCCTGATCGTCAGCCAGTTCGTCACCCTCTTTACCACCCCGGTGATCTATCTGTATATGGACCGCTTATTGACCTTTTTTCAATCGAGCAAATCGACCCGAACTGTGTTAGAATCTAACCTCTCCGCACCCTATTCTCTCCCTTCCCAAGGAATGTAATCGATGAGCCAGTCCTCCCGCCGCAACTTCCTCAAGCGCACCGCTCAAACCACTGCCGCCGTCGCGTCGGTACCCTATTGGTCCTGGTCCGAAAAGACCCTTGCGGCCAGCTCCCAGGATCGCATGAAAATCGGCTGCATCGGTCTGGGGGGAATGGGCACCGGTGACGCCCACGACCATAACCGTTTCGGTGATATCGTCGCGGTCTGCGATGTCGACGCAAACCATCGCGAACGCGCCCGAAACGACGAAAAGATCGGTAAAGGCAAAGCCGAATCCGTCGAAGACTACCGCAAAGTCCTCGACAACAAAGAGATCGAAGTCGTCAGCATCGTCACACCCGACCACTGGCACACCAAAATCGCCATCGAAGCCCTGCAAGCCGGCAAGCACGTCTTCTGCCAAAAACCATTGACCCTGACCCTGGCCGAAAACCTCGCCATCCGCGCTGCATGCAAGGCCAACCCCAAACTCGTCTTCTTCATCGGAACCCAACAACGCTCCGACCGTCGACTCTTCATGCGAGCCGTCAATCTGGTCCACCAAGGACTCCTAGGTGATATCAAGAAAATCACATGCGGAATCAACGGCAGCCCCACCGGTGGACCCTTCGCCAAAGCCGCCCCACCGGCAAACCTCAATTGGGACATGTGGCTCGGACAAGCTCCCAAAGTCGACTACATCCAACAGCGATGCCACAATGACTTCCGCTGGTGGTACGAATACTCCGGCGGAAAATTCACCGACTGGGGCGCACACCATATCGATATCGCCCTATGGGCAACCAAAATGACCGAACAAGGATCCGGACCGGTCGAAGTCGATGGCACCGATTGCAAACACCCCGTCGAGATGAAAGATGGCCAAACACTCGCCGACGACCGTTTCAATACCTCAAACGATTTCAATATCGTCCATACATTCGCCAACGGAATGGAAATCCACGTCACGAGCCGAGGCGATAACGGATTGCTCATCGAAGGCTCCAAAGGGCGTATCTTCGTCAACCGCGAAAGGATCACCGGCAAGCCCATCGAAGAGCAATGGGACAAAGATGTCTATGGCGATGAGCAACTCCAAGCCCTCTACAAAGGCAAACCCCACGAAGGGCACAAAGCCAACTTCTACCGATGCATCCGCGAAGGTGGATTGCCCGTCTCGGATGTCTACTCCCACCTCCAAACCATGAACCTTTGCCACCTGTCGGCCATCTCGGGTCGACTCGCTCGGAAAATCCGTTGGAACGCAGCCACCGAAAAAATCGAAGGTGACGAACTCGCCGCCTCGATGCAAGCACGAGCCCAACGCGCAGGTTTCGAAATCCCCAAAGTCGGCTAACGCCATGAAACTCGCAAAGACTCGATTCCCAACTCTCGGCTGGCTCACAGGGCTCATCCTGCTTGCCAGCCGTTTGGCTTTTGTACAAGAACTGTCGCTTGCCCAAGACATACCACCGGCGCCAAAAGCCGCGATCGAACCGGACTTCGCCTCGCAAATCAAGCCCATCCTAGCCATCCATTGCTGGAGCTGCCACGGACCTGACGAGCAAGCCCGCAAGGCGGATCTGCGGCTCGATCGTCGCGACGATGCCCTGGCCTCAGTCGCTTTCGTTCCAGGCAACGCCTCGGAAAGCACCCTCATCGCGCGGATCGAATCGAACGATCCCCACGAGCAAATGCCCCCGCCGGAGTTCAAGAAACCTCTATCTCTCCAAGATCGCCAACTCCTGAAAGCTTGGATCGACGCGGGGGGTAAATATTCGCAACACTGGGCATTCACTCCACCGAAATCCAACCATTTAGAAACCAACAATCTAGCGAACCTAGCTGCAACGAACCACACCGCCCAGCGGATCGATGCGCTCGTCGCTCACGAACTTGAAAACCACGGTCTGAAACCCTCTGGACCCGCCGACCCAGCAACCCTCCTGCGCCGAGCAAGCTTGGACCTGACCGGGTTGCCACCGACGATCGAAGAACTCGATGCGTTTTTGAAAGACCCCTCCGAGGAAGCTTACGAATCGGCCATCGATAGACTCCTCCAAAGCGATGCCTATGCCGAACGGATGGCATCCCAATGGCTCGACCTAGCTCGCTATGCCGATACCAATGGATACAACAACGATGAAGATCGCCAAATGTGGCCTTGGCGCGACTGGGTCATCCAAGCCTTCCGCAACAACATGCCCTACGATCAATTCCTCACCGAACAACTCGCAGGGGATTTGCTCCCAGAAGCCAACTTGCAACAACAAGTCGCCACTGGATTTCTCAGGAACCAAGGTCACAACACCGAAGGAGGTATCATCCAAGAAGAATACCGCGTCGAGTATGTGGCCGATCGTGTCCACACCGTCGCGACGGTATTCCTCGGCCTTTCGATGCAATGCGCCCGATGCCACGACCACAAAGTCGATCCAATCTCCCAAGCCGAATACTACCGCTTCTTCTCCCTGGTCAACAACCTCGAAGAGAAACAAGCCAGCTACAGCAACTTCGTCGGCGCTGAGCCCTTCGTGCGCGTACCCAGCGTGGAACTCATCGAACAAAAGAATCGACTCAACGCCCAACTCGAACCGATCCGAGCCCAAATCGACTCCAAGGAAAAGCAACTCGAAAACACCTTTGCCGCCTGGGTCGCTGCAAACTCCGATGAGACGATCCAAAAGAGCTTAGGCACCACCCAAATCGACTACGCCGATTTCGAACCCGCCACCGAACCCGCCACCGAATCCACCTTAACTGCAACCTGGTCCAACCCCGAGTCGTTGACCCGAGAACCCGGAAAAATCGGCTCGGCAGTCACGCTCGAACCGGGGCGTTTTTTGATCTCCAATGCACTCGGTAAACTCGATGCAGATCGGCCTTTTTCCATCAGCCTATGGGTCCGTGTACCGACGCTCGGAAGCATGGCAATCCTGTCTCGCATGGACGAAGCGATGAACTTCCGAGGCTACGACATGCTGCTGGTCAACGGCAAGATCGAAGTCCATCTGGTCGATCAGTGGCCCAGCAACGCGATCAAAATCAGCTCCCATCAGACCATCACGCCCAACCAATGGCATCACATAACACTCACCTACGATGGATCCAAGAAAGCCGCCGGCGCAAGTCTGTTCATCGACGGCAAAGCGACCAAGTTCGATGTTCCAAACAATAACCTGACCGGCTCGCTGACCACAGACAAACCGTTCCACCTAGGCCTGCGTGAAAAGTCGCTCCCCTTTACCGGTTCGATCGATGAACTGCGAATCTTCGAGGGAGCACTGACTCCATCGGACGTCCAACGATTGGCTCAGTTGCAGCCCCTCGAACCCCAATCGAACTGGGTCCGTAAGCCTTGGGCGGATTGGACCGAGGATCAACGCAATCTAGCCAAAGACTTAACCCGCAAAACCATCGATCCCGAGCATGCCAAGCTTCTAAACCAAGCTTCCGAAATCCAAAACAAGATCCGAGATATCGATCAGTCCGCACCTGCAGTCATGGTCATGCGAGACATGAACCCTCCGCGAGAAACTTTTATCCTCAAACGCGGACAGTACGACCAACCGACCACCAAGGTCCAGCCGGGGATCCCAGAGGCTCTGCGAAGCGACCCCATCGAACACCCGAGCAATCGCCTTGAATTGGCACAATGGCTTACCCACCCGACAAACCCTCTGACGGCCCGCGTCGCCGTCAATCGCCTATGGGAGCAATGCTTCGGTACCGGACTGGTCCGTACCAGCGAAGACTTTGGTGGCTCCGGCGAGTACCCCTCTCATAGAGAACTGCTCGACGCCCTGGCCATCGATTTCGTCGAAAACCGATGGGACATTCGCCAAATGCTCAAACAAATCGCAATGAGCAAAACCTACCGGCAAACGTCTCGACTGACCCCGGAACTCAAACTCCAAGATCCTGAAAATCGATGGTTGACTCGAGGCCCACGCCACCGTCTATCTGCCGAAACCATCCGCGACAATGCCCTGGCCATCAGCGGCCTTCTGAACCGTAAACTCGGTGGTCCTAGCGTCAAACCCTATCAACCCGCTGGACTTTGGGAGGACGTTACCGTCGAACGCAGAGGCAAGTACGTTGCAGATACCGCAGAAGGTCTCTTTCGAAGAGGCATGTATACCTTCTGGAAAAGGACCTGCCCACCCCCTTCCATGGTCAGTTTCGATGCCCCAAACCGAGAGGTTTGTGTCGCGAGGCGATCGCGCACCAACACGCCCACCCAAGCCTTGGTACTGCTAAACGATCCGACCTATCTCGAAGCGGCTCGGGTCTTCGCAAGCGACATCCTCAGAGCCGGCGGGGCCGACGATCTGATGCGATTGAACTACGCCTATCGCAAAGCCATCGCAAGGCAGGTACTCCCAGAAGAGATCCCCCCGCTGAAGGAACTCCTCGACTTGGCCAAGTCGGAGTTTCTTCAAGATCCGCAGCGCACAACAGCATTCCTGAGCGTCGGTACCCTACCCCCCGCCTCGGAATTGAACCCTAGCGAACTTGCAGCCTGGACCGTCGTGTGCAGCGCCATTCTCAATCTCGACGAAACCATCACCAAATACTAGCTCCCCGAAATACTAGCCACCCGAACCCAAAGCTCCCAAGCGACATGGAATCCGAACTACCCTCCCTTGCGTTCGATTCACGAAGAGCGTTCCTCAAACACTCGGCGATCGGTACCGTCGCGCTTGCGCAACTGCTCGGAATCGATCGACGCGCCTCTGCGGCCCCCCAAGACCCAGTCGCCAGCCCCGCAGTCGCCAACCACCAGACCCACTTTGCCCCCATGGCCAAACGGGTCATCTACCTGTTCCAGTCCGGCGGCCCCTCGCAGCTAGAGCTCATGGACTACAAACCCAAGCTCAAGGAATACCACGGAAGCGAACTGCCCGAGAGTATACGAAACGGCCAACGGCTCACCGGCATGACCTCCGGACAAAAGAGCTTTCCCGTCGTCGCTCCCAAATTCCAATTCCATCAAGTCGGCAGCAATGGGGCGTGGTTCAGCGAGCTCTTACCCCATACCGGGGCCATGGCCGATGATCTGTGCATCGTCCGATCGATGAACACCGAAGCGATCAATCACGACCCGGCGATCACCTTCATGCAGACCGGATCACAGCAACCCGGAAGACCATCGCTCGGATCATGGCTCAGCTACGGTCTAGGCAGCGAAGCCGAGGACCTGCCCGCCTTCGTCGTGATGATCTCACACGGAACCGGTAAAGATGCCAACCAAGGCCTCCTAGATCGTCTCTGGGGAAGCGGCTTTCTGCCATCGAGCCACCAAGGGGTCAAATTCCGAAGTGGCTCCGAACCGGTCCTCTACCTGAGCGATCCCCCCGGGATGCCTAGAAGCTTGCGACGAGGGATGCTCGATCAAATTTCAAAACTCAATGATCTCGAATTCCATCGGGAACAAGACCCTGAAATCCTCTCGCGAATCGAGCAATACGAGATGGCATTCAAGATGCAGATGTCGGTCCCGGACCTGACGGATGTTTCCGACGAGTCCGAATCGACCTTGAAAATGTATGGACCCGACGTCCTCAAGCCCGGTACGTATGCTGCGAACTGTTTACTCGCTCGAAGAATGGTCGAACGCGGGGTCCGCTTCGTGCAACTCTACCATCGTGGATGGGACAACCATGGCAGTTTGCCATCGAATATTCCCAAGCAATGTCAGGACATCGATCAACCCCAGGCTGCATTGGTCCAAGACCTCAAGCAACGCGGACTCCTCGACGATACCATCGTCATCTGGGGGGGCGAGTTCGGGCGGACCGTCTACAGCCAAGGCTCCTTGCAGGACGACTATGGCCGAGATCACCATGGCCGCTGTTTCTCGATGTGGATGGCCGGAGGCGGCTTCCGGCCAGGAGCCTTGATCGGGCAGACCGACGATTACGGGTACAACATTACCGAACAACCGGTCCACATCCACGACCTGCATGCAACCCTCTTGCATTGCCTGGGCTTGGACCACGAAAAACTAACCTATCGGTACCAAGGCCGCGATTTTAGGCTCACCGATGTGCATGGCAAACTCATCGCCGAACTTGTCCGAGCAAGCTAGCTCCCGACCGGCATGGGTTCTTTACCCCCGCTGCTCATCGCGGCGCTGCTCATCGCCGCTTCCTCGTCGCGAAGCGCATCGATCAAAGGCCAAAGCTCATCGACTTCGTCCTTGAAGAGATTCCCGATCAGGATATCGGTGATCAAGTGCTTCTTGTCGGGATGCTTGCGAACCAGTTGGGCAAAGTTCAACCCGTCGTAAAATGCTCGGACCAAATTCCTCATCCGATCCATGGCCTTGCGGTACTCGGGTTCCCAAGCCCTCAGGCGGGCTTCGGATGGGTCGTTGACATCGAGGGCGTCGGCGATCGCATCGCCTGCCATCTGAGCAGAGACCAGTGCGAGCAAAATCCCAGAGGAGTAAAGGGGGTCTAGAAAACCAAACGCATCGCCGACCAATACCCACCCGTCGCCTGCGGCTTGGCTGGCTTTGTAGGAGTACTCCTTCATGATGCGATACTCGCCAACGCATTCGGCCCCAGCGATGCGTGGCTGAATGCCCGCGCAGCGTGCGACTTCCTCATGAAAGATTTTCTCAGGATCCTTGGTCTCACGGTTCTTGAACAGGTAATCGAAGTCGGCAACCACCCCGACACTGACCACATCGTCGTGGAGCGGGATGTACCAAAACCATCCCTTTTTCCCTTGCGTTTGAATCACGATCGTGCCGCCGGAATCCAATCCAGGTTCTCGCTTTGCACCTTTGAAATAAGACCAAACGGCGGCCTTCTTCAAATCCGCATCCCACTCGCGCATGTTCATCCGGTCGATCAACATCGACGACTGTCCGCTCGCATCGACGACGACCTGGGAGTGCACGACCTGGGCTGGCCCATCACCGCATTTGACCTTCACCCCAACGACGCGGTCCCCTTGACGTTCGATGTCCAAAACCCTGGCCCCTTCGATCACTTCGACCCCATGCTCCCTGGCATTTTGCATCAGCATATGGTCGAACTCGCTCCGCAGGACTTGCCAAGTCTGAGAGCGTTCGTGAGGATCGTACTCCTCGAACCGAAAGGGCTCCGAGAGTTTCCCGTGCTCGTTGATGAATTGCACGCCGTACTTCTTTGTGAAGTGACTTGATTTCATCTTCTCAAGCATCCCGATACGGCGGATGGTCCCATGGCAAAATGGGATCAACGATTCGCCGACGTGGAACCTGGGAAAATGCTCCCGCTCGTAGACCCGTACCCGGTATCCACGCTGAGCTAGAATCGTGGCTGTCGCACAACCAGAAGGTCCACCGCCGATGACGATCACGTCTGGTTTTTCCACAGATTGAATCATAGTTCACCTCAATCGTTTCAATTGGCTATCTGGTTTTGCGGTACTTGATTTTGTGGCACACAGCAGGTTTCTGGGCATCCCAGGGGCATTTCCACTGGCGATTGCCGAAAGTCTCTTACCATTGTCCGTCGGGCGGTTCGTGGGGTTTTCTGGCTTTCCCAAGCAGTCGGCACAGAGTCGTGCGATCGGCTGGACTCAAATGTCCTAACTGGGAAACGTGCAGAGACTTGACAGGTTCTTGCATTTTTTCCAGCAATTCTTGGCCTTCGACTGTGATTTCGACAAGCACCGTTCGGCGGTCCTCCTCGGTCCGAACGCGTCGAACCCAACCACTTTGCTGCAACTTGTCGAGCATCCGAGTGATGTCCGGAGCGCGTGAAATGAGTTTGTTGGAAATCTGGAGTGTTGGGACCGAATCGGGTGCCGCCGCTTGGAGAATCCTCAGGACGTTGTATTGCTGGGACGTGATTTGCCATTTTCCGAAGAGTTCATCCTCGATCGCTTTGAGACGATCGTAAGTCCTCCACAACGAGAGATAAACCTCTTGCTCCTGAGAATCGAACTTGCGGTTGGTGGTCAACGACTCGCTACCCATGCTTCCATAATAGTCGTCCAAACAACCATTGTCCAGACAGGAAAAACGAGCGATTTGATGGAATCGATGGAATCGGCCCGTCGCAAAAAACCCGAAGGACCGTTACAAACCCGACAGACGATCCACCTTTGGAAACACTTGGCCGAGTTCGCCTCAAAAAGATTTTGGTTGGGCCCGATTCGCTAAGTATACTTGCGAAACGTTTCCCCAACCTTGAAATGCATTTGGAGCAAAAAATGCGAGGTCTACTTTCTGCTGCTTTTGTACTGGCAGTTTGCACATCTTTCTCGGTGGCCGAAGCCAAGCAATACACTCGTAAGATTCATGGGCGTGAGGTGGTAGTCCACACCAATCCAATCCCCGTGGTCCTTCATCGAATGGTTCCACCCCAGCATGGTCGACACATGACCGAAAGGGAACTCCAGCAGGGGAGGGCGCCGCAGCCTAACCGCTTTTTAGGGAACGTCCAGGGGCGTTAATTCGGCAAGTTCCAAGTCTGATCGACTTCGATCAACACCGGCTCGGCGTCGGTTTGCGAATCGATTTGTGCCGCCCAAGCTTTCTCGTCTTGGGCGATCGGTGGCCATGTGTTGAAATGCGTCGGCATGACGTATTGCGGATGCACAAACCGTGTCGCTTGGACGCTGTCATCGATTCCCATGGTAAACAGATCGCCGATCGGGACGATGAACAACTCAACCGGTTTGCTCGCTACCCACTGCATGTCGCTGAACAATGCAGTATCTCCAGCGTAATAGATACGTTTCGAGAGTGACTCGTGAATCGACAGGTCGAGCACCCAACCGCCGGCCGTCCCGCCGTAACTGCCGTCAGGAAGACTTGAGGAGTGCAGTGCGGGCACAAGTTGCATGCGACCGGCTGGGCAGCAGTAGCTACCTCCAAGGTTCATGCCGACGGTGTTTTCGACGCCATGTTGCTTGGTCAGCCAAGTTGCGATCTCGTAGTTGGCAAGGACCTGTGCTCCGCTCCTTTTGGCGATCGATGCAGCATCGGCGATATGATCGAAATGGCCATGAGAGATCAGAATATGGGTCGGGTGCATCTGCGATGGCTTGGTTTTCGCCATAGGATTCGATTCGAAAAACGGATCGATCAGCAGGTGGAACTTGCCGGTGCGAATGCTCCAGGTCGAATGGCCATGCCAAGTGATCTGGATGCCCGAGTTGGATTGGGAACGGTTGGTTGTGCTCATGAAGGGACCTCGAGGTACTGGGTAGCCAGTGGGCTTGATCAGGCCCCATTATAGCAACACGAACCCAGGGACTGGACATGCAAATGGCCTGTTGAGTAGGTGATCGCCCTGCCAGCGATCCCAACGCGATCCTGGCGTTGCTCGCAGAAGAGCTCCCCCCCACGCTTGGAAATCTGCCTTGCATGGAGCTGTGACTTGGACAATCGCCCGGCCCAATACGGAATCAGCGTGCTGTGGGCCGAACCCGTCACGGGATCCTCGGGAACTCCAGCGCGTGGCGCAAAGAAACGCGAAACGAAATCGCAGTCTTTCCCCGGGGCCGTCGCGATGACTCCGATCGAATCGAGCTGCATCAGTGCGTTCATGTCAGGACGAAGTTCGCGAACAATGCTCTCGCTATCAAAAACCGCAAGGTAGTCGCGGGCCTTGGCCGTGAAACTCGGCGCGATGCCTAGCCCCTGCTCGAGCAGCATCGGAGTCGGGCAGACCGTAGCTGGTCTGGATGGAAAATCGAGTTCCAAGAGTTCTTGATCCCTAGTGACGGTCAATTCGCCGGCGCGCGTTTCGAAGCGGATGACCCGATCGCGATACCCCAAGTGCCGAAAGATCACATGTGCGGGCGCCAAAGTCGCATGCCCACACAAATCCATTTCCATCGTGGGAGTGAACCATCGAAGCTCGAAACTGGAATCCCGCTGCACGACAAACGCGGTCTCAGGTAGATAGTTCTCTGCGGCGATCGATTGCAAAACCGCATCGTCTAGCCATTGCGCTAGGAAGCAAACACCGGCGGGGTTGCCCGAAAAAATCTCACCGGTAAACGTATCTACTTGATAATAGGGGATGCTCATGCCTTCCTTCCGTGAGTTCGGGGGTGTCCTGTGCTCCGTGCTCGTGCTCGTGCTCGTGCTCGATTCGATCTAGTATAGCAACCCGGCTCATCGTTCTGCGAGTTCCCGCAAACCGCCTCGATCAACGATCGGCATGACCGCAGTTCAAACAGCCATCGAGTACGAGTACCGCTTCGCTGAGTACCGTCCGCCGCGGCGGACTGAGTACGAGTACGATGAAATCCAATGCGAGGCACGATCCGGTTCGTGAGGTATCTAGCCTGCTTTTACTCCAGATACACAACCTCACCTCCGTTGCGAGAGAACAGAGCAAGCCAGGTCTCTTTCGGTAGGTCGAGTTTCAAGCTCGTGACCGACCCATCAAACATCGCGATGACGGTCTTGCCATTGTAATTGCGAAGTTTGGCCGTCGGATTGGCCTCGTCAAACGCATACTCCTCAGGACTTGTCCAGGCAATGGCATGCTCACGTTCGAGTTCGACAAAGGCAATTGTGTTGCTCGTACCGTCGGTGATGTTTCGGAATTGCATGGGCTCACTCTGCCCAAATACGGTCCTCTTGCCGACCGGTGCCACATAGGTGGTGTGATAGGGTTTGAGCTCCACCGTCTGGTTCATATCGGCAGTGGGGAGATAAATCGCTGGCATTTTGGCAAGAAGTTTGATGTTATGCGGACTATCCCATGCCTCATCGAGTTTGAACTCTTGGTACAACTCATTAAATCCGATGAAAGGCAAAATATGCACACGCCAACTAAGCCCGCTTTTTTCTTTTGTCTTGGCCATGTTCAAGTAGGTCGGAAACGCTTGGTAGGCGCTTTGATAGTTGTGGAAACCTAATGCGAACTGCTTCATTCGATTCGAAGTTGTGGTTGCAGTAATTGGGGCCATAACCGAACTTGCCACCATGGCTCCGAATTGCAAAAGGGATTGATTGTTCTCATCGTCTGTGAGCGACACGACGACACGATCACCTGAAAGCTCGGGTTTGATCATCCCAGCCAAAACCGAGAGAGCCAAGGCGGATTCTTTGTCTGGGACCATTTTGTTGACAACCGTTCGGACCAGTTTGGGCAAATTCTTCGCAAAAATTCTCGCCCCTTCCTCAGAACTCGACTGCACAACAATTCGCGCGGTTGCATTCTTGGTATCCAAACCGAGAGAAATCCATCGGACGCCCTCGAGCAACCATTGTGCCGATCCACCTCCGAGCGCCTCGGGCAATTCGGGTTGGATCTCCTCCAATGTCTTGATCACGTAATGAGGCAATTGCATCACGCATTGGACGGGAAACTCTCGGGTGGATTCCAACCCAGCCTGCCATTTCGAAGCTTGCTCGGCGGGCATTGCAGTCATTGTTTTTTCAGAAGTCGATACCAGGTCGGTACCGATGTCGAGTTTCGTAAGCTCAAAAGTGGATCGATCCGCGATAGCGATCTCAGGCGCAAAGAGTTTTGCGATTTTTTCCAGATCTGAAGTCTGTACAGCCTTGGGAGTGGTAGCACGTAAATGCACTGCCGAGGTGAAGGGCATGTCGAGCGACAAGTACACCGTCTGCCCTTTAGCAAGCTCACGAATAGAAGCGAGATTGCGCTGGGACGCGTCGATCAAGGTTGCGATGGGCTTATCCTTGTGCTCTTGCTGCATCTGTTTGATCTTCTCTGGAATTGCGAGTTGATCGGTATGGACCTTGAGCAAAAGCATCGATGATGCATTGAGAGATTGCTGGGTTGGATCGGATGGATCCTGTCCCTGGCTCATTGCCACACCAACGAGCGTTAAGGCGACGGAAGCCAGTTGGCATACAAAAGTTGTTTTGAGGTTCATTGAAGTGATTTTCCCTTTGTGTTTTGGTTTTCCAGAGGATTTATTCTGGGTTCGCACTGAAGCTGTGATGATCGTCGCTAAATGGTTTTGCAGTCGGTTGGTCATGGGCTGGCAGGCTGAGTACGCAGCTCGAGCTGATACTGCAAACCTGGATTTTCAGCCCCCTTGAGGGTTGCACCTGCGGCATGGATTGCATATTCAAACGGTCCGTTGGTCAGTGGATCGTAGGGTGCAGGAAGTTCCAGTTCGTCGAGTGTCGCTGGAAGTTTGTTATCGTGGGTGGCCAAATGATGCCGGATAGCTTCGGTCGTTTGCCACATTGCGAGTTGTTGCTGTGTTCTGAGCGACGCCCCCTGAGCCGCTTGCACCGCAGGAAGAAAAACCGAGGTGGGAAGCGTGATTAAACCATACCGCTGAGTCACTTCGGCAAGTTTCGACGCAGGTGCTTTCGCCTTATTGCGAGCGTTTTCCGGCAAAAAGCTATATTTGAATTCCTCGTCCCGATAGCGTTCGTAAAAGCGACGCATGGCAAGAAAGAAAATCTGCGCATTGGGTAGCTTGTCCAATACTTCGCTGCTCATACCCTCAACCTCCACGAGATACTCACGGGCTATAGGCACGTTGGAACCGATCGCCAGGGTGATGCCCGCTTTACCCATCGACTCCAAACGGTCGAATGGTGCGCCAATACCTTGGATTGCAGAGGTAAACCGATCGATGAACTCACTCCAGTATCCATCCGGTTTTGGAATCGTATCGACCTCTCGCAAGGCTTTGACTTGTTCAAATAAGAATTCTCGCTCATAGGCCAGCGACTGCTCTATTTGGATCAAAGGTTTGGGCAATTGTGCAATCGCCCAATAGAGGTTCGGTGCAGCGGGATGTTCCGAAAGATAAAAAGCTTGCTGCAACCCGATGTTGACACATGCGGTTCCAACGAGATTCGACACCAAAAACGGCTCTTGGCAAAGGTGCGGTCCCATGGCGATCAACTGCCCGAGAATTTTGACGGCATCATCAATTCTGTTTTCCGCCATCGCCAGCATGTATCGCATCGCTTGGATGCGTGCAGTTTCGCGAATGGACTGAATCTCGGGCAGTAAGTAACCGACAGGATTCTCAACACTTTTGATCTGGCGATCAAAATCGCAATGCAACCTCGAAGCAGCTTCGTCGAGAAAAAGAGGTTGAAAAGACGTGTAGGCCAAATACTCTTTCATCTTTTCAACAGGGAGGTCCTTCACCTCTGTTTCAAGCCAAACGTAGGGAGCAAAGTCTCCTTCGCCTGCGGCTGCCCTCGAATCGTCTTCAAACTTTCGCTTGGCCTGCATTGCGGCAGTTTGCTCAAAGAATCCGCCCGCTTTGAGATAGTAAATGGCAGCGTTGCCCGGTTTGGCGTCAAAGGAATTCGGGATAAAACGAATGGAAAGTGCCGGCTTATGCTCGGCTTTGGGCACCAGCGTAACGGTCCGGCGTGCCGTCGTGATCCTTCCCCTGAAATACTCCCACGCTCCCTCTCGACTGGCGAGCTGCTCTGAAGAGCCAGCCGCCGATTCTTGGGAATAGCTTTTGGACGGAACAACTGAAATCAGCATCGCGGCCATCATGCTGCGTTTCAAAAATTTGGATAAAGGTCTTTTGTTTAGCATCGATGGAACTCCTATTGGAATTGAGAAAGGGATTTTTCGTTAAGGCTCATATGGAGATCAGGTCATCGGATTCCATGAGCATCTTGAGCAACTGACGCTGCCCCTGGTACTTTGGGAATGAGTTAGCATTGGGTGTTGCGGAATCTTCTCTGGAGGTATGCGACGCTTCACCAGAGAACCGCCTGCTCCCGTTGACCGTATTTCGTCGCATCAGGGGCTGCAAAACATAGTCGTCATCCAAGTCGGTCGCGATGAATCGGCTGCTTCCTACCAAAAGCCCGTCTCCGAAAACACCCGGCTGCAGAGAGCCAAACGGGGTTGTTGTGGGCGAGTTTGGGGATAATGCCACCTTTTGAGTAACCTGATTTGGCGCAGCGATGGGAACTTCTCCATTCATGAGCTTAGTCCAAATCGCCGACACCAAGACGCCAGCAGCTAGCCCCATCAACCAAGAGATCAACGCAATTTTGAGCCAATTAGGATCTCTCGCTGGCAATTCCTTAGGAAATCGCTTTGGTGTGAGGGACTTTAGGTCCTGCTCGAATCGATCAAGACCCTCATCCATCGGAAACTTTGGTTCGATCATCATGGTAGCCCTGAATTCCTTTTGTTAACGCATGGTGTGCTTGCTGCAAGCACCCGTTGCTTAAGTTCGGTAAGTGCCAAGACATAGCGTCTGTAAGCCGACGCCGGTGAGCAGTTCATCAGCTCTGCAAGTTCTTCGAACGTGAGCTCCCCCCAGACTTTCGCGATGACCATCTCGCGTTGGTCAGGTTTTAGGGAGTCGAGACCCTCGAGGACTTCCGATGCCGCAATCTGATTTCGGGTCTTGGGTTCCAACCAGTATTCGTCAGCACGATCCGCACCCCTTTCCTGAATCAACTGTTCCAAATGATTGCGATGTCGGGACTCCGCCCGGGCAATGTTCTGTGCTTTGCGGCGAGTTGTCGTGTAGAGCCAGGCCTTCGGGTAAGTGGGTTCAGAGGAACAGTTTGCTAGGTCGATAAAGGCCTCCTGGACGGCATCTTCTGGAGTTCTGCACCACTGCCGGGCATACAACACCAGGGCATTGCTGAGACTGGCAAATAGCTCCTGGAGGTTGTCGCTATGCATGAAAAAACGGTTCTTCAGGTATTTTAATGGCTACTCACCAGAATACGACTCGCGCTCGACCAGTGTCCCTTGCCCGAACCGATAGCCGATCCCGTTTTATCCCGAGTGACGCCTTTTCCAGGTTGCTTGAAATGGACGATGGTATCAATCCAAAAGAACCAAAAATCACGCATCACTCAGCCCGCCTAAAGAAGAGTCACCGCTTGGCTGATTTTATTTCAGTGGGGAGGAAAGAATTTGGTCCATCTAGCATTTCCGTGGGCGATGGTACCATTGCGGGGGCAAGAGTGGCTAAAACAATTTGTGCTCGTGCTCGTGCTCGTGCTCAGAATTCCTCAGTGGAATCCAGCAGAGCTAATCGCGGACTACCGAGAATGATTTCGCCAGGGCACGATGGGGCCTTGGTAGGTGATCTGGCCGCCGCTCGGGCCGGCCCCTGGTCCGAGCTCGATGCAGTAATCCGATGCCGCGATGAACATCTCATTGTGCTCGATCGCCAGGACGCTATTGCCTTGGTCTATCAAAAGATGGATGCACTGAATCAACCGCTCGACGTCCTGGAAATGTAGACCCGTCGTCGGCTCATCCATCACAATCAATGAACCCTTTGGGTCGTCCAGGTACGATGCGAGCTTGAGCCGCATCGACTCGCCAGCCGAGAGCGTCGAGAGGCTCTGCCCCAAAGGTAGATAGCCGAGCCCGATGTCCCTGAGTGGCTTGAGCTTGCGCTGAAGCTTCTTCTCGCCTCGGAAAAAATCCGCTGCATCGTCGGCACTCATCTCGAGGACCTGAGAAATGTTTCGCTCTCGATACGTGTTAGCAAGTACCTCAGGACGGAATCGCTGACCCCGGCATTCGGTGCACTGCAATCGTACATCGGCCATGAACTGCATATCGACAAGCGTAAATCCGAGCCCCTCGCACAACGGACAACGGCCTAGGCCACTGTTGAAACTAAAGTGCCCGTCGCTTAACCCCAGAGCTTTGGCCGCCGGGGTCGATCCGAAAATGCTCCGTATCTCGTCGAGGATCTTCAAAAAAGTCGCTGGACAAGAACGTATCGATTTGGCGATCGGGGTTTGATCGATGGCGATTACCCGCTCGATCGGCTCGGGCCGCTTCGACGAGATACCTTTCGAGCCTACGGGGCCTTCGGAGCCTACGGGCCCTTGGTATTCGAGGGATCGATAAGCCAATCCAGGCATGGGCTCCTGTCCCGACTCCTTGAGGATCGCTGGCACGAGCGTATCGAGCACAAGCGAACTTTTACCCGATCCGCTTACGCCGATGACCGATACAAAGCAGCGCAGAGGGAATCGGAAGTCTATCTGCTTGAGGTTCCTGCCCGAGGCACCGCGGAGCATTGCCCAGCCATGTTCCAAGGCTCGAGCGGTCGATTCCTTAGGAGGTGCGAACAAGTACTTAGCGGTCAAACAATCCGAATGCTTCAATGCCTCCGGAGGGCCCTGGAAACAGATCTCGCCTCCTTGAGATCCCGCACCCGGGCCGACCTCAATGACTCGGTCGGCATGATGAAGCAAATAGGGCTCGTGTTCGATCAGGACCACCGTATTCCCGCGTTCGATCAATCGACGCACCGATTGGGCAACGCGTTGGGTGTCGCTAGGATGCAAGCCGACGGTCGGTTCGTCGAGCACATATAGCATATCGACCAAGTCCGAGCCGAGCAGATTCGTCAGGTTGACTCTTTGGGCCTCGCCACCACTGAGGGTATGCATGGTGCGAGATAGAGTCACATACCCAAGCCCCACCTCTTGAAGGTACCTCAATCGCGAGAGGACCTCGGTCAGTCCCCGTTGGATTCCTAGATGTTTGTCGGCGGGGAATTTGCCCAAGCCGTCCTCGATCGATTGCATTCTCTCGGCGAGTTGATCGATCGACTCTTCGGTCCAATCTTGAAAGGAGGTTTGCTCGAATCGATACGCCAAGGCCGCGCGGGAGAGCCGTTGGCCTCGGCAGGTCCCACAGCTTCCGTAGGACTTCCAGCGGGTGAGAAAAACCCGAACATGCATCTTGTATTTCTTGCGTTCGAGCCAAGCGAAGAATCCTTGCAAGCCACCGAAACGGTGCTTGCGGGATCCTTGTTCTATCAGCTCCCAGTCCTTCTTTTTGAAGGTCTCGACCGGCTCATCCAAAGGGAGGTCAAAATCGGGAGCAAGTTCGATCAGTTCCTGCAGTTCGTGGCTGTAAGCGGGGGTTCGCCATGGAGCGATGGCTCCTTGGCGAAGGCTCAGTGACTTGTCCGGTACGATCTTGTCCATATCGAGCGTCGAGGTTTCGCCAAACCCGGTGCATTCGGGACAAGCTCCGATGGGACTATTGAAACTAAAGAGCCTCGGTTCGGCCGGCGGAACGACCCATCCGCAACCGGCGCACCGAAGCTCGGAGGAGAACGCGAGGGGTTCAAACCGCGTGCCATCGATTTCGACGCTGCTTGCCGTCAGGCTTGCAGTCAGACTTGCTGTCGCGTCAGACTCGACGAACACAATGATCTGTTCGGGACTTCGTTCGAGCGCCAGTTCGATCGATTGGCGAGTCGAGACCTCGATCGAAGGGCCGATCCGAAACCGCTCGATCGCGACATAGGCTTGCCCTGCCTTGGGAAACGCGGTGGCTAGTTTTTTCTTGTCATCGGAAAGTTCGATCGTGGTGCCTTGAACGATCAATCGAATCCATCCTGAAGTTTGCAGTTCGAAAAGGAGTTCCGAAAGCTGGGATTTGTTGGTCCAAGTCAGAGGAAACGCGAGGATAGCTTTGGCTTTGGGGAGTCGTTCGAGGTGTTCGACGACGCGGTCGGCGGTGAACGATTCGATGGGCAAGTCGCAGTCGCTGCAGCGGGGCTTGGAGATCAGCGAGAAGACAACACGAAGCGGTTCGAGCAAATCGCTAGCCGTTCCGACGGTGCTTCGATTGTTTCGCGAGCGATCCGAGCGGGTGACGGCTAAGGTGGGAGGGAGATTTTCGAGCCGCTCGAACTTGGGTTTATCCAACCGCGCGAGGAATTGTCGGGCGTAGGCCGAGAAGCTTTCGATGTATCGGCGTTGGCCTTCGGCGTAGAGGGTGTCGAGGGCTAAGGAGGTTTTTCCGCTGCCGCTGACTCCGCAGATGACCGTCAGTTGATGCAGGGGGATGTCGACATCGAGATGCTTGAGGTTGTGTTCGCTGCCGCCGCGAAGCTCGATGCTTCGCACCTCGACCCCCCGCTGGGGCTTGTCCGCTTTAGATCGAGACATTCAGGAATCGAAGCAGCGAGACGGTCCAACCGATAGCCAAGAACAGAATACTCAGGATTGCGACATAGACCCATAGTTTGGTCGTCGTGCAGCAGGAGGCTACTTCTCGGGGTGGATCGAGCCGCTGGGAGATCCAGTGTTCGAGCTGTTTGTCGTTCTGGAACCAGCAGCATTGACTCAATTCGATCAGTCCGTATTCGATCGAGAATTCGAGCACGCCGAATTCAAGCTTTCGACCGGTCCCGGATTGCAGTCCCATGGCTTCGAAGCACCAAATTTGTCGTCCGAAGGCGTTCTCGGTTTCATCTTCAAAGTAATAAGGGCGGAGGTTTTCGATGCGAGAGGATCGATCGCAGGACTCGTGGAAAGTCAGCTCCCGGAGTGCATGCTCGGTGACGGCTTGCCAAGTCTTCCTTGGAAACTGGATATGTTCGACGGGAGGTCGCACGATTGGATTCCTTCTTACCGAGTTCTAGCTGCCGGTGCCTGTTGTTGTGGACGTTTCAATGGCAGGCGACGGTCTACGCGGTCGATACTATAGTATAATTTTTGGCAAATACCAAAGGCATGTTTCAGGTCCTTTCCAGCAGACCCGCGATTTTTTTGGGGGGGCAACGACCCGGTGTTCGAAAGAAAAAGCCTCAAATGGCCGATTTTGGTCGCGATTTTGATGATCGTCATGCTCGTGGGGCTGACCATTGGCTGGGTCCTGCTGAACGTCTTTAGCGCATTGGACGCAGAAAAAACCAGCCGGTCGGCAATCTACTGGATTCTGCTGAGTGTCGGTGCGGTTTTCTTTGCCTGTTTACTCGCCGGTGTAATCCTCTATTTGATTTGGATCATCCAAAATATCAATCTGAACCGGCGTCAAAGCAATTTTATCGATGCGGTGACCCATGAGCTCAAAACGCCGATCGCTTCGCTCAAGCTCTATCTCCAGACACTCAACCGCCGAGAGGTTCAGGGTCCTCAAAGACAAGAGTTTTATGCGACGATGATGGAGGATGTCGATCGGCTCGATCGGCTCATCAACCAACTGCTCGATGTGGCAAGGCTCCAACGCGACAAACAGGACTTGGACGCCAAAGATTGGGTTTCGCTCCGAGAGCTTGTCGACGAATGCGTCTCGCGCTTGGCCAAACAGCATTCGGTCAGCACCGACCTTTTTCGAATAGAGATCGAAGATTGCCAAGTTCTAGCTCATCGAATCGATATCGACGTGCTTCTGGGCAATTTGCTCGACAACGCGATCAAGTATTCGGCTCAGGAGCCCGAGATCGAAGTTCGAATCACCTTTCAGAACGACTCGGCTCTGATCGCCATCAGCGACAACGGGCAAGGGATCCCGAGGCATTTGCGGCGCAAGATATTTTGGAGGTTTTATCGGGCCGGAGATGAGCTAGAGCGACGCAAGCCAGGCGTGGGATTGGGGCTGTTCTTGGTCCGATCGATCGTCGAGCGGCTCAAGGGTTCGATCGTCGTCTCAGAGCGGATTGAGCAACCTGGAGCAACGTTCTTGGTGACGCTGCCGGCTCGACGCGCGCCGTCCGGCGACATTGTTTAACCCGCAGCCAACGGCGAGGAAGTTGCTAGCAGATCCAGCTCGATTCGAACGGTTTCCCAATAAAAAACCCTGGCCGTTGGACCAGGGTTTTCTTAATCAATGATCAGCCTGCAAGACCGAGAAACTACTTCTTCATGCGACGACGGATCAGGGCGATACCGCTGAGGCAAAGAAGGGAAGTCAAGGCTGGCTCGGGAACTGGATTTACGGTCGACCCACTGTAAGCAATCTCAAACGCCAAACCGTTGTCATCCCAATTCGTACCGTTGCTGGCGAATCGGGACGAGACGTAAGTTAGCCCCCCAGGAGGGAATACCGCGGGTACTGTTCCGCGACCATACCAAGCTGCGGCGGTGCCAGTAGACTTCAGGGTTACAAAGTAGCTTTGATTAGCTGTTAGTTGGAAATCGTTGAAGTTGAATGTTGCGACTTGGTCAACATCAGTAACGGTCAACGTGCGAGTAGCGAACACAGTTGAGCCAGGGTTGCCCCCGTTGTTGTTAACAATCGATGCGGTGATATCCCCACCACCAAAGACGGCCACATTAATTGCGTTGAGATAGAAATCCGAGGCCCCAACCGCAAAACCCGATCCGGAAAGTCTGTCGCCCGTTAGGTTTGTTGATTGATTATAAACTGCTGAGTTGCCGTCGCTCCCCAAGTTCGACAGAACCACGTTCGTCAATGCACCAGCTTGTGCACTGACACTACTTACCATCGCCATCGCGGCGATCGCCAAAATCTTAAACAGCTTCATTCGAAAGCTCCTCCCAAAAATTTTTGCTCTAAACAAGTCTCGGTGTTGGGAACTCCCCAATCCGGTAACTGGACAAAATGACGTATCGCGACGGGTCGTCGTATAGTCGCTACAAAGTCTAAACGATACGACATGACGATGTCAAGAACTGTAATAAAAAGTAATCGTCTAAATGTTTTTCTCGGAAATCCAAAAACAAAGAAGGTGAAACACAGAGGCACAGAGAGCACAGAGAGGAAAACGAGAAGAAAACGAGAAGAAAACGAGAAGGACCTAGGCTTAGCTAAGGGCTTCGAGAACGAGATCCAGCGTCCATTCGACCGCCATGGCTTGAAATTCGCTTCTGATGTGGGGGTGAATTTCACACATAGAGTCCTTTTTGAAAGCACCCGCGGGACCGTTAACGGAGGCTTGGGAGGCGAGGTCTGGCAGCAACGCGTTCTTGGTCCAGACTTGGAAATCCCCACGTCGGACCAAAGCGACGAAGATTCGGCGGTTGAGATGCGCTGGGGCGTCGGGCCCGAAGTGGCCCGTTACGGCCAAGGCAAAGTCCGCCTCTGGCGTGTGAGCGAGCACTTGTTGGGCGAGCAATTGGCTGGTTTGGGGACTTACGGAGCCTATTTCGGGATCGGCCAGCATGACCGGATCGAGTCCGAGCCACTGCGTTTTGGAATCGTTGCGGTAGACGACCATCGAACCGCAAAAAACCTCGGAAACTCCAGGCACAACGGTGAAATTTGCAGCTACGGCCCCACCGGTGCAGCTTTCTGCAAACACAATTCGCTTGCGGGATTCGCGAAGTAGCCTAATCACTTCGAGAACTTTCGTGTAAATTTTCGCTTGCGAAGCCCTTTCCACCGCACGTCCCTCCTTCGACCGACCAACCCGAGACAATGGCGATTCCTCCAAAGAACAGCAAAGCACATCCGGTTCTAGGTACCAATCTACCCGCGTTTTGTTTCGATACCATCCAAGAACTGTCCCATTACGCCGCACACATCGTTGCTGGATTGATCCGAGAAAGGGCTGCGTTAGGCCAACGGACCGTCATCGGCCTGCCGGCCGGTTCAACGCCCCTGACGACCTTCCGCGAACTGATCCGCTTGCACCGCGAGGAATCCCTCGACTTTAGCAGCGTCGAATTGTTCCTGCTCGACGAGTACTATCGACTGCCGGCAAACAGCCCGCAATCCCACCAAGCTTGGTTGCGAGAACACTTGGTCCAGCATGTGAACCTGCCGGCCCAGCAAATGCATTGCTTGGATGGCAACATCGCCGAAGAGTTGCTCGATGCGCATTGCTTGAGATTCGAAGAAGCGATCGAACTGTGCGGTGGTTTCGACCTAGTCCTCCTAGGCATAGGAATGAACGGCCACATCGGATTCAACGAACCGTTCTCGTCGAGGCGCAGCAAGACCAGGCTCTGCACGCTCGATACAGTCACCCGACGGGGGGTAGCCAGCGACTTTTTCGGGGAGGACAACGTCCCGAGCGAAGCCTTGACAGTGGGTTTGAGCAGCATTCTGGAAGCTCGACGTATCCTGCTTTTGGCCCTCGGAGAGCATAAAGCCAAGGTGGTCGCAGAGACGCTCGAAGGGGCGATGACCGAGCGGCTTCCTGCCTCGTTGCTCCAGGAGCATCCCGATGTAAGGGCCCTGATCGATACGCCCGCGGCGGCTTACCTCAAGGATGTCGCAACCCCATGGCTCTTGCACCACGTGCACTGGACCGAAAGCTTGACCAAGCGAGCGACGCTATGGCTCTGCCAGCAAACCGGCAAGCCGCTCCTGAAGCTCACCGATGAGGATTTCCGAAACAATGACTTGCACGAACTGTTGTGGAAACAAGGTTCTGCGGAAAAGATTTCCCAAAATGTCTTCGGTTGGATGATGAAAACCATCGAACCCCACCCGGCAGGTAAACAATCCAAAACAGCCCTGTGCTTTAGCCCTCACCCAGACGATGACGTCATCAGCATGGGCGGAACGCTGATCCGTCTGATCCAAGACCAGCATCAGGTTCATATCGCCTACATGACCTCCGGAAACATCGCGGTATTCGACCACGATGCGCGTATGGTTGCGGATTTGGTCTGTGAATACAACAAACTCTTCGGGATCGACAGCGACAAATCCACGCAGATGGCCCAGGCCGTCCGAGCCGATATCGAACGCAAATCCCCAGGCCAACCCGACTCTGAGTCGATCCTGAATATCAAAGGACTCATCCGTAGAAACGAAGCCCGAGCCGGGGCACTTTCCATCGGCTGCCCTGAGTCCAATCTGCACTTCCTCGACCTGCCTTTCTACCGAACCGGTACCATCGCCAAAAAGCCCGTTGGTCCCGAAGACATCGCCATCATCGATGAACTCCTGCGACGCTTGAGGCCTGATCAGATCTACGTCGCTGGCGATTTGGCCGATCCACACGGCACGCATCGTGTCTGCGCCGAAGCGATCTTTACGGTGCTGCTCGATTGGAAGTCCCGAGGCGAGACGCTCCCAGAAGTCCTCCTGTACCGTGGGGCCTGGCAGGAATACCCCATGCACGAAATCGAAATCGCCGTGCCACTTAGCCCCAGCGATCTAGCCCTCAAACGCAATGCGATCTTCATGCACGAAAGCCAAAAGGACAAAGCACTCTTCCCCGGAAGCGATCCAAGGGAATTCTGGCAACGCGCCGAGGATCGCAACCGAGGAACCGCCGAGAATTACAACAAACTCGGCCTGCCCGAGTACCTAGCCATCGAAGCCTTCGTTCGATGGAAAGGCCTACCGATCTGAGCGGAAAATAGGACGTATAGGACGTATAGGACGTATAGGACGGATAGGACGTATAGGACGGATTTTTTCTCTGAGTAGTGTTGGTCCTGGCTTCGCTATTGATTTGAGCACTCCTTTTCTGCTATCTGCTCTGGCTTGCGGTTTCTCGAACTTCGAAACGACACCTGCCCAAATGGGATGCAGATGACCGGCAATCCATCGATTCTTTTGAGCTCGGTCGCTTGGCTGCTCTTGACCATAGACCTAGCGTTTTGCCAAACCGAGCCGGCCACAGTTCAGCTTAAACTCAACGAAAACTCTCTAGATCCACAGGTCATCTTGGCCGGCTCGATCGAGCCGGCCAAGGAACTCACACTCCCGGCCAGCCAGCCCCCTTCTTTGCTCAGCGAACAAGCCACAGCACCGGAGCTGCAAGAGGGACTCATCCCCCAGGTTTACTACCTCCAAGCCCCAGCCCTTAGCGTGCTGAGTTCCAAAGAGCCCGTCGGTGGCGGAGTTTTATTGCAAAGCGGTGCTGGACAGCTGAGAGTCTCCGGCGCAGTTTCGCTTTTGGGCGTCTACGGCTCGGACCGGACCTATGTTCCATGGACTCCACTTTTCATGCTGCCCCCGTCCCTCTTCGGAGGAGATACTCGGACGTTCGAAGCCCATGCGAGGCAATCGAACTTGCAGTTTGTCTATAGCGGTCCCGAAGTCGCCGGCTGGCAGACCGGTGCGTTTGGTAAGTTCTACTTCACCAGTTCGAGCCTGACATCGGATATCTATGGTTTCATGCCTATCGTCACCTTTGGCGAAGTTCGCAACGAGCACTTTCGATTCGCTGCAGGGCTTCAACCCGACCTGTTTGCACCGCGCGATCCGGTCGTTATCCCGATGACCCTATTGGGGGGTACGGGAAACGCAGGGACTTTCCGGGGGCAACTCCGGGCAGAAGCATTCTGGAAACCGACCGATGCGTTCCAAGCTACCTTGCAGACGGCCTTAAGCGATCCGATCTCGACGGTACTGATCGATTCGAGTCGGCGGACGACCGAATCCGATGGCATTCCGAACTTCGAGGTCCGAGGGGTCATGGGCTTAGGAGAAATCGAGCCCCTAGCCGGTGGCCGCAAAGAACGACCCTTGGAACTGGCCGTGGCCGGATTGGTCGGTCGGATCCGAAACGCGCAAATCCTCTACAGCCTTGACGATATCGACCCGAACATCCCTATCCGCTCGATCATCGATATCGGCGGCATGTCGGTCGACGCCAAGGTCAATTTGACCGATCGGTTGGGGGTCATCGGCGAGGGGTATTTTGGCCAAGGCCTTGGAAATTACGCCGGAACCATCTTCCAAACGTTCAACTCCCAGACCTTTCAGGCGATACGCGGCCAAGGGGGGTTCTTGGAGGCTTTTTTCTACCTGAGCAATCGACTTCATCTGCACATGGGCTACGGCATCGATGCGGCTTTGCGTCAGGATTTGCCAGTGGCTCCGAGCGCCATTGCGAAAAACTCAGCCTATTATGGATGCTTGTTCTGGGACATCACCCCGGCGATCCAGTACGGAGTTCAGGTCGACTACCGAGATACCGATTTTGCCGTTTTAGACGACAATACAGGCTGGATTGTCTACAACCAATTCGCCATCCGTTTTTGACCCGCTTGAGCTTGATTCAGCCGAACATCACGCTATACTTGCCCGTCCCAAAGCGAGATTTTGCCTTGGCAAAGAACCATCAATCTTTATAAAGCTGCACTGTGGCGTGATGTTTCTTACCGGGGTCGTAGCTCAATTGGTTAGAGCACCGGACTGTCGATCCGGAGGTTGCGGGTTCGAGCCCCGTCGACCTCGCTGTTTTGGGAATCTGCTTTCGTTTGGCCCCAGATGAAATTCTTTAGACACAGACGCCCATCGCTCAAAACCGTTCTGGGAGTGACCAAGGCCAAGAAACGCCTCAAGAAGGAGTTGGGGATCACCGCCCTTTTGAAGCCGTTTCGGTGGTGGGGCAACACCAAAAGGACCGCCAAGCGTCGGATCGGTTACGAGTCGACTCCTTGGCGGATCGCTCGCAACGGAGTCCCCAGACCCGGCGGTTGCCTGGTATCCCTCCTGACATTTTTCGGGGGAATCGTAGGGGTTTTCCTCATCGCCATGCTAGCGTCTCTGTTCGGCCCGATCGCATAGATCAAAGGACCCAAATCGGTGCCAGGCACCCGGTGCGGCGCCAGGCCGGATGCTAGCAAACAGGCTGCCCCAAATCGGTGCCAGGCACCCGGTGCGGCGCCAGGTCGGATGCTAGCAAACAGGGTGCCCAAATCGGTGCCAGGCAGCCGGTGCGGACCCAGACCGGATGCTAGCAAACATGCTGTCCCAAATCGGTGCCAGGCACCCGGTGCGGACCCAGGCCGGATGCTAGCAAACAGGCTGCCCCAAATCGGTGCCAGGCACCCGGTGCTGCCCAAATCGGTGCCAGGCACCCCTTGCTGCGGCGCCAGGTCGGATGCTAGCAAACAGGCTGCCCCAATCGGTGCCAGGCACCCGGTGCGGCGCCATGTCGGATGCTAGCAAACAGACAGCCCTAAATCGGTGCCAGGCACCCGGTGCGGAGCCAGGTCGGATGCTAGCAAACAGACTGCCCAAATCGGTGCCAGGCACCCGGTGCGGAGCCAGGTCGGATGCTAGCAAACAGACTGCCCAAATCGGTGCCAGGCACCCGGTGCGGACCCAGATCGGATGTTAGTAATTCCCCGTCTGCGTCAAAAGAGTTCGAAAATTCGATTCAAATTGGCAGACGTGCTCGCCATCGACTTCGATATCGAAGTGACTAAAGCTAGCCCGAAGAGTTCCAGTTCAGGAAGATTTAGCGGCAGCATGCGCCCTGCGCACAGGCCGCTTTCCAATATCCACGAGCGTGGCCGAATGATCTCGGCGTCTACGATGCCGCCATCGCTGCGTTCGACGGTGATCAGGAGTTTGGCACAGGTGGATCAGTCTGACTTTAATATTAGGGATTATTAGCGTCGATCATCCGATCAATTTTTCTGAAGAATCCAGAACGCACTTCATCGTAATCCCTCGCTCTTTCCGAATGCCATCTATCCTCACTCATAAAAGCCCATTCGAGGCAAGAGGTTCGAAGGAGATCACGAAGCTGATTGCTAGTTTCGGTGAGATGCTCGCCGAGAATCACACTTGTTCTGAGATGAATTAATACGCAAAAAATCTTCTGCATTGTCGTCCTAAAATCTGAGGTCACTTCTGGCAATTCGTCCGTCCAGACTATTCCATCGACCATTCCGTGATACTCAATGTGCGATGTAGTCGAAACTCGACGCCGATTGCATGCATCAACAAATCGGGGAATCTCCTGAATTGCCCAAGCGAACGCACTGTCTCGCATCGGCTCTCGGGTATGCGTAGTCATCTACAATTCTCCCGTGATCTTCCAAATGTCTCCGAATGGACCTGATCCAATTTTCTCAAACTGAAAGCCCATCTTCATGAGCCGATCTCGAAGTGGGAAGTTCAAGAATTCCGCTGTTGCTTCAAAAGTCTTTGTACCGTTCGCTGCACCAAACTTGCGAATCTGGTCAAACATTCGCAACATGTCATCTCCACCTTAGACATAAACTTCTGCAACTCTCAAAACACCACTTTCCGCAGACAACTTGGCAGTGGACTTACCGATTTGCAAAACAACTTCACACGTATTATGCACCACTAGACCCAGTTCGCCGACTTGGTAGACGTGCTCGCCGTGGGCTTCGATATTGTAGACCGGCTGGGAGACCCGCGATAGGGAGACGCTCAAAACGACCGCCAGGCCATTGAGGCATTGCAAGGTCTCACCGTCGGATATTTCAGCGAGCGGCACCCATGATTGCCGATCTACCGACCAGACGGGGTGGATCGTAGTCCCAGTGTTCGAACTTGTCTAAGGCGGTTTCGCCAGTGGTCTACGGCATCTCCGGTCGCCGCTCCGCGCTCCCTTCGTGCCTACGACCACCAGCTCCGCTCGGGCTGAACCTGTCTCGGCTCCGCCTACTTGGGGATTCCGGATGAACTCAGGGC